>Ga0316222_1000289_pt1 | contig 81572 bp, 78 predicted proteins | sample TBH18011metaG_FD_206008 | JGI IMG/M metagenome (GOLD analysis project Ga0316222, IMG submission 206008) | Freshwater microbial communities from Trout Bog Lake, Wisconsin, USA - TBH18011 | ecosystem: Environmental > Aquatic > Freshwater > Lake > Hypolimnion/Profundal zone | place: USA: Wisconsin... | reverse complement strand
TTGGTCTGGTGCAACACGGAATTGGGAATTGAAGGACGAGGTCTGGCTGAATCCGGAACGAAATCAGGCAGAGGCACTATTGCTAGCAGCATGACTTGACGCGACATCTTTGTTGACAACTACCGGTATCCAAAGACTATAAAGGGAAAAGAATCGTCAATCTGATTTATCTGGCGGCATTCGAGTACTGCCAAAGAAATAAATTTTCTGTATTCGATTTTGTCAGTAACTCCTATATCAAATCATTGTTTCATCGAGTTAAATTTGCGCCGAAAGTTGATCGGGCATTTAAATATGAAGAGACGGATCCAACACCAGTTAGTTTATACATTATTGATTTTCAACGAGGAGAATTTGATCCAATTATCGACAGCTTAAAGAACAGCATTAACTACACTGCTAATCAAAACCTTTTCAGTGTGATGGATGCTTTGGAAATTGTTTCCCCTATATTGCCGCTTCCAGTTTATTGGCATGATCGTCAGGGCCATGTCCTGGGAATAAATGAATTGTGTTTGAAAGGGATGGGAACCACACTGGATAAGGTGCTGGGTAAAACACCATTTGATTTTTATCCGAAAGAAGTAGCAGAACACATTTTGAATCATCATGAGTTGGTCATGCAGACGGAGCAAATTCTTTCACAGGAGGAGTGCATCAATAATTTGAGTACGGGGCAGCCTGTTTATGCAAAAGCGCTTAAAGTGCCACTTTATGATGACAATGGAAACGTAACAGGAATTATTGGTACATCTATCGATATCACAGCCGAAAAGGAAGCTGAACGATTAAAACTGGAAAATCAGGCCCATCGAAACGCTCTGGCTCTGGAACACCAGGAAAAAATCACCCTTTTTGCGCGCAAAGTGGCACATGACATTAATTCGCCCCTTGCCGCCTTAAAAATGATGATGGCTGAATGCACTGAGCTGTCGGAAATTAAATTGATTCCCCTCAATCAAACTTTGGCTCGCTTAACTGATATTTCCAAAAATCTTCTCGATATCAACGACGATAAATTCTTGAATGTAAACAGCGAGCTGGCCAGACCTGTAGTGGTTTATGCGCAGCTGGCTGAATTGCTCAACGAGAAAAGAATCGAATTCATGAAGCAGAAGGTGGTTTTTAAATTGAAGGCAGATTTGATGGAAAAATCTGCGACGGCTTTCATTCAGGCTGGTCAATTTAAACGCGCATTTTCAAATTTAATCAATAACGCGGTCGAATCACTTGTTGGTAATCCTGAAGGAAAAATCATCATTGAAGTAAAAACTGAAAATAATGAACTTCTTGTTGATCTGAACGACAACGGCAAGGGCATGAATTCACGTCAAATTTCAAAAATCATCAGCAGGGAAGGATTTACGGAAGGAAAATCAAATGGTCATGGATTGGGACTGCAACAGGTTTGGGACATGCTGGAATTTAATCGGGGCAGGATGGAGGTTCATTCTGTTATTGGCAGCGGTACCTTAATTCGAATAAGGTTTCCAGGGCTACATTAAAAGTCGCAGTAGGTGTGGCAGGGAGTGCGCGCATTCCAGCGCACACTCCCTGTAACAGATTACTTGTTGCGCCCCACTTTGTTCAGTTTTCCCACCACTCCGGCGAAATATCACGCAATCTGGCCGCCAGTTCCATGCTGGTGCGGATATTGAATTTCTGGCAGATGCGCAGCCGGTGCGCTTCGACGGTTTTGGTGCTGATATTGAGATGCGAGCCGATCTGCTTGGACAGATAGCCGGACACAATTTCGGTGAGCACTTCGCGCTCGCGGGCAGTCAGTGAGGCAATGACTTCGAGCAGCTGGGACTGTGACTGGTAGATCGGACGACTGGCATTGTCGACACTGATTGCCCTGGTGAGGGCATCGATCAGGGTGCGGTGATTGACCGGCTTTTCCAGAAAATCGCAGGCACCCTGCCTTAACGCCTTGACTGCCATCGGGATGTCGCCGTGACCGGTAAAAAATAACGCCGGTGGTATATAGCGCGGTTCCTTTTTGGCGCGTCGGTTCAGTTCGTCAAATAATTCCAGTCCGCTCATATCGGGGATACGCACGTCGATCAGCAGGCAGTTGAAATCGGCCGGAACGGCAGTTTCCAGAAAATCGGTGGCGCGCTCGAATTCGGCATAAGTCCAGTTGCGGGTTTCGAGCAGCATGCCGGTGGAATGACGCACACCGGCGTCGTCATCGATGATGGCGATATGTGGCATGGTCGGATCAGTTTTACTCATTATTTTTACTTTCATCTTTTTTGGAAATACAGCTCAATCGGAATTTGAAACACGCGCCCCCCAACGATCCGGCTTCGGCCCACAGTCTGCCACCGTGGCTTTCAATCACGGTGCGACAGATCGCCAGCCCCAGCCCCATGCCTTCCGGCTTGGTGGTGTAGAAGGGCTGGAACAGTTTTTCGGGATCCTGGATGCCTCGTCCGCGATCGGTAACACTGACTGTTACGCTGTTGATCTCAGGATCGCGCTGCATTTTGACTTGTACTGCGTCAACTAGTTCCGTTTGTTTTTTGCCGGTTGCTACGGCTTCCAGTCCATTTCTTATCAGGTTGAAAAGTACCTGCTCAATCATCACGGCGTCGCATTCGACCAGGATCGCGTGATCCGGCACGTCAAAACCGATCGTTTTATTCTGACGTTGGGCCAGGGGTGCGAGCAGTTGCAGCGGCACTTTCATCAGATCGCCCAGATTGTGCAGATCGTGCCGGATTGCGCGCTTTTGGATAAAACTGCGCATGCTTTGAATAATTTTTCCGGCGCGCTGCGATTCTTCACTCATCAGGGCGACCGCCTGACGAATTTTTTCGGTATCCTGCGGCGTGACGTCCAGATAGGCACTGGCTACTGCAGAATAATTGCTGATGGCAGCCAGCGGCTGGTTCAGTTCATGCGCGATGCCGGTGGCAAATTCGGCCAGATTGGCCAGTCGCGCGGTGTGCTGCAGCAGTTCGTCGCGTTCTCTTGCGGTATTGGCAGCCTTGCGGCTGGCGCTGATGTCGGTGGCAATATCGAGCAGCACCGGTGAACTGTCCACCCACAGTATGGTGCGCCGTTCCAGGTGATACCAGCTGCCAGTCTGGCGATCCTGAAATTCAATCGAGCCGCGATGGGTATCATGCGACAGCCCCGGCCAGCTCAGCAGACAGCAGTCGGCCTGGGCGTCCAGATTGAACAGATCGGTATGGCGCCGGTTGCGGAACAATAATTTGCCGTCGCTGATCTGGCTGACATACACCGCCGCATCCAGTCCGGACAGTACGGCATACAGCTGTTCGCGCGAAGAAGCCAGCGCTTCGCGTTCTTTCTGCAGTTCGGTTGTGTCATACAGTGAAACCATCCAGCCTTTCGGATTGCTGTCGCCGCTGACCAGTGGCGAGGCAAACAGACGCACGGACAGTTCGGTACCTCTGGAATCGATCAGGTACAGCCGGCGTCCCTGTTCCGGATTGTCTCCGGCCAGCATGGCCGCGTGTGCGGCGATGCAGTCCAGCAGATGTTGCTCGGGCCAGAACGGGAATGGTGCCTTGCAGCCGATCAGGATTTGCTCGGAGAAGCCCAGCATGCTGCACAGAGCCGGGTTGACATAAATGATGGTGCCGTGGATATCGAAAGCCAGCAGTCCGGTAACCAGCGACTGCTCCATGGCTTCCCGAAACCGCAGTTCGTGGGACAGCGCCTGCTGGGCAGCGAGCCGTTCGCGCAGCCAGCGCTGCAGCAGCCGCAGCAGCCAGAAAATCAGCAGTGTGCAGCCCAGAATCGCCGCTGACAGGGTGATCAGGAGTTTTTCTGAATGACCACTGGGATGGGCGCGCGCGCGCAGCGACAGACCGCTGCCGTCCGGTCCGAAATTGAGTTTGTGAAACTCGTCTGACTGGTTTGCGGCCGGTTCCGGTTCAGACACGGTACCGTCATGCGGTGACAGCTGTTTGTTGTCGCGATCGATCAGGCTCAGGTCGTAGCGCTGCACAAACCACCACGGCACCTGGGCAGACATGAGCTGATCCAGATCGTAGGTGGCCAGTACCACGCCCTGTCCAGGTGCATCGTCGGCAATCGGCACAACCAGTACCCAGAGCGGCGCGTACTGTTCAATGACCCGCGAGTACACCGGTTTTTTTTGGGCCAGGCAACGCTGGATGGCGTCAGTAATAAGCGGATCGGAAATGGGTGGCAGTCGTTTCGGGCGCTCGCTGTAATTGGGCAGGCCAAAGCGGCGCCGGCCGTTTTTGTCGAGTACATCGATGGCAATGAGCGCCGGATTTTCATTCATCAGGCCATTGACCAGACTAACGAATTCGGCATTTTTTCCGGCACCGGATTGCTGCAGGTCGTGCGCCCAGTTCTGCAGCATGCGCTCATTGTCGCTGAGTGCTTCGAATACATTCTGTTCCAGCCACAGCAGATCGAGCGACAGTTCCCGTGCTGCGCTGTCACGCTGGTCGGTGTACCACAACCAGCCCAGCGTGGTCGACACGAACAGACTGACCGTCAATATCAGCGACGCCGCCAGCCACGGCCAGCGGCTTTGGATCAATTTTTGCGATAAATTGTGCGTGACGTGTTGCACCAGCGGCTCTCCTGAACAATCAAACCGGGGCTATGTTACCTCAACCATGTTTGCCGCACCGAATAATCCGGCATCATGGCCGAGCTGTGCTGCGACCAGTTCAACCCGGTAAATGGCCGGATAGTTTGCCATCTCGGCACCGAGCCGTTCCAGATAACCTGAACGCAATCCGACACTGCCGCCGACAGCAACGCGCTGGATGCCGAGCATCACGGCCAGATCGGCGAGCTTGGCGGCAATGTCGCGTATGCCGTTCTGGTACAGGATATTGGCCTGCTCATCGCCGCGGTCCGCCGCATCGCACAGCATTTTTGCATTGGAATAGCGGTACTGCAGGGCCAGTTGACCGAGCGCCGTGCCGGACGCATGCTGTTCCAGTGTTCGGCCATCGGCGCAGCGCATTTCGCCGATTTCGGCATCGAAGCCGTTCTTGGCCCTGTGCAGTCTGCCTTTCAGAATCAGTCCGGCACCGATCCCGGTGGAGACGGTCAAAAACAGAAATTCGCTCATGCCCTGACCGCTGCCGTATACATATTCTCCCCAGGCCCCCGCGCGTGCATCGTTGATCAGTTGGACTGGCAGTTGCAATCGGTCCGACAGGCGCTGTTGCAGGGGAAAGCGCTGCCAGTTGGTCAGTATGTCCGGATTATGTGCAGTGACGCATCCATCCACAACCTGACCGGTGACTGCCACTGCAACCGGTGCCTGCAGAGCACCCAGAGGCGCAAACAGTTGCGCCATGACGTCGATCGTGGCATCCGGACCGGCCATGGCTGGCGTAGTACACTGATCGCGCCAGGTGATCACCCCGTTTTCAAACAGGGCGATGCGGCTGTTGGTGCCGCCGACATCAAATACAACGGTTTTTTTTGGGGCCATATTGTTCCATCCAGGACTTCACACCAACCTTACATCGACATGCGCACGCCCAGATAGAACTGACGGCCGTTGGTATAAAACGACTGTGGCTGGTCGGCGTTGGAATAATACTTGAGGGTCGGATTGTTCAGATTCAGACCGTCAAAAGTCAGTGTCAGGTTCTCGTTGATCTTGTAATTGATCGATGCGGCAACCGAGCCGTAGCCAGCCATATACTGCTGGCTGACGTTGGCCATCCCGACCAGAAATTCAGAACGATATGTGTAGGCCAGTCGCGTGCTCAGCCTGTCATTTTCATAGAACAGTTCCATGTTGCCGGTATCCTTGGAGGCCCCCACCAGCGCCAGGCCGCTGGCGTCGCGACCATTGGCCACAGTGAAGTTGAGCAGACCGCCAAAGCCCAGTCCAAACGATTGCTGCCACGCCAGTTCCACACCTTCATTTTTGGCGCTGTCGTTGATCGGTACGTTAATCGTATACACGGCCATGGCCTGGTTGGTCGTGTTCAGATAAGTACCGGTTGTGACACCGGCGCCCACATACGACGGCATGTCCATATAAAACAGGCCGGCCGACAGGATCGACTGCGGTGCAAAATACCATTCGAGTGCTGCGTCGAGATTATTCGATTTGATTGCTTTCAGATTGGCATTGCCGCCGCTGCCGGTCAGATCCAGATTGTTCAGCACGACCGCCGGTGACATCGACGAATAATCGGGGCGCGACATGGTTCGGGACGCGGCCAGACGTCCGACCAGATCTTTGGATAAATCCAGTTTCAGATTGGCGCTGGGCAGGGCGTCAACATAGTCGTGTGACGAGTAGACCGGATTGAAGCCGCCATTGCCGTCCGAGGCGTACGCCATGCCGGTCTGTTTGGTGTTGACCAGGCGCAGACCAATATTGCCGCGCCAGCCCTGGCCCACCAGATTGGTCATGGCATAAGCGGCGGCGTCCTTTTCTTCAATCTCGAAATTGTTTTGCAGCGCCGCACCGATATTGACGTTGTTGTACTGCTGCTCCCAGGCCGCAACGTCGTTGACATTCAGTACCCAGAAATGCTGTATGAAGCCGGGACCGAAACCGATACCGCTGCCAAAATTCGAAGGTGACTGCGTGCCGCTCCACAGAGGCTTGGGCGCAAACTGCGCCAGATTGGTATTGCAGGCCGCCGTGGGGTCCGCTGAACAGGCATAGCTGATGCCGTAGGAGCTGCGTTGATGGTCAGAAAAACGCACACCGAATTTGGCGCTTTCAACATAGCCACTGTCCAGCGTCAACAAGGCATCACCCTGCGCATAGGTTTCCTGATCCACCACGGTCGCGTTACCGGACCAGCTGCCGCCATTGACGACATTCGGGCTGTTGAAATTGGTGGTATCCAGATTCGGGAACGATACCATTGCTGGTCCGCGGTTGCCGTTCAGTACATAACTCATTGGTGTGTTGATCAGATAGGCTTCGTAGCCATAATCGTGCGGCGTTTCTCCCACCCCTTTGGTGAAACCGATTTTTGAAGTCAGGGTCAGCGTGTCACTGACGCGATATTTGGCATCGAAATCCAGATAGCCGGCTGAAGATCCGGCACCGGGTCGGAAGATCGAATCACGTACACCAGGAAACGGCTGACTGCCCAATTGAGGGTTGGTGGCATCAAACGGGGTCTCTGGAAAACTGGCTGCGACCAGTGTGCCGTTTTTTACCGTGTAGGTGGTTGGTGACACACCGGCATTCAATTCATTGAACGGACTGGCCATGAAATTGGTATCGAACGTGTCAGTATGAAAGCGTGAATAAAATCCGTTGACATCGAGCGTCAGTCCGGACATCGGCTTCATTTGCACATCAAACAGACCACCGGTGCGTGCACTGGTCTGGGTGAAGGCGGCAGAACCGATCTGGGTCGGGTAGGCCACGCCGTTGAGGTCCGGGTGGGCGGCGATGACCGCGTTGATCGGGTCGCTCGGGGTGGCAGTCGGCGAAATGGAACCGGAGCCAAGCGTAAATAATTCCTGGCCATCGCGTCGTTCATTCCTCTTTTCAGAAAATGCCTGGAACAGCACACCGAGCGTGTTTTCATCGTTTTTCCAGTTGATCAGGCCATTGAACTGCGGGGTGGCTTTTTTCGGCAGATCGGCATACAGCGCCTGTGCGGTGGCTTCCACGGTCAGCTGTTTTTTGAACTCGAGCGGCAACCGGGTCACAATATTGACATTGCCGACTGTGCCGCCTTCAAGGTAATCAGCCTGTGAACTTTTCTGTACTTCGACCGAGCCGACTATTTCAGATGGCAATAAGGTAAAACTGACGCTGCGCCCAACCGTGCCCTGCTGGTCGCCGATGTACCAGTCGCCGGTTGAAATCGAGTGACCATTGACGGTGGTCTGGGTCAGGCTGGGATTGGTGCCGCGAATGCTGACGCGGTCATTTTCTGAAAAACCGCCCTGTCCGCCGGAACCGGAACTGATGTTCACACCAGGCACGCGCTCAACCGCATCGGCCACGTTTTTATCGGGCAGCTTGCCGATGTCTTCTGCGCTGACCACATCCATGACGGAGTCGGCATTGCGTTTTTGTTTGAGTGACTGTTCAATGGATGCGCGTATGCCGGTTACCACCACCGTTGCCGGCGCTGAATCCGGCGCAGCAGCACCGGCTGCCACTGTGGTCATGTCGACCTGCTGCGCATGGGCCGGCATCAGGCCCGAGGTCAGTGCCAGGGTTACAGCCAGTGCAATTCGTGTACGTTGAACCTTCATTGTTACTCCCCTTGTATTTGGTTGCGCTTGCCGCATACCTTTGAGCGGCGCACTGTTTTTGTTTGGTCAGGCACCCCGGCAGTCTGGGGATGAGAAGCAGTGTGATGGGAGCAATAATCAACAGCAATCCTGAGATATACCCTAGTACCTAAGTAAAATTACCTATACGCAGTGCTGGCGGCATGGCACTACAGAAAATTTCACTGTGCAAGGCAGCGGCAAATGCGCAACAATGTGCACCTCAGCAACTTTACCCGATCATTCACATGGATCTTTCCCGACAACAGTTAAGCAGTACCGGCCCGGAATTTTCCCGGATTGCGCTCGGCATGTGGCGCATTGCTTCCTGGCAGATGACGCCGGCCGAGCGCCTTGATTTTATAAAACAGGCACTGGAACTGGGCGTGACCACCATTGATCATGCCGACATTTACGGCAGTGAAAAACCGTTTGGCGAAGCGCTGCGGCTCGAGCCCTCACTGCGTGCGGGAATGGAACTGGTCACCAAATGCGGCATCATCCTGGGCGAATCGTCGTCGCATTACGATACCAGTGCTGCGCACATCACCCGTTGCCTGAATAATTCTCTGCACGATCTGGGCACCGATTATGTCGATCTGCTGCTGATCCATCGTCCAGATCCGCTGATGCAGGTTGATGAAATAGCGGCCGCTTTTACCCGGCTGCAGGAAGCAGGAAAAGTGCGACATGTTGGCGTGTCGAATTTCACGCCGGCCCAATTTGAACTGTTGAATTCCCGCATACCGCTGGTAACCAATCAGGTTGAACTGTCGCCGCTGCATCTGGCGCCGTTACATGACGGTACGCTCGATCAATGCCAGCAACGCGCTCTGGCGCCGATGATCTGGTCGGCGCTCGGTGGTGGCAGGCTGTTTACCGAACAGACCGAACAGGCTGTGCGGTTGCGCGCCACACTCAACGCGCTCTCAGAACACTATGGCGTATCAGCCGCCACGCTGGTGTATGCCTGGCTGCTGCAGCATCCTTCACGTCCGATTGTGCTGACCGGTTCCGGCCGGATCGGCGCAATCCGGCAAGCCGTTGCCGGCGCCGATATCACCCTCACCCGTGCGCACTGGTTTGCGATCTGGAGTGCATCTACCGGGACAAACCCGCCTTGATTGAGATTGTTAACGCACCGACCCCGGCTGAAAATGCGGATTTTCAATAATCCCAAGCCGGTTGCCAAACGGATCGGTCACACTGGCCACCCGTATTCCATCGCCGACATCGGTGACAGGTTCGAGCAGGGTGGCGCCAAGTTCGATGAGCCGCGCCAGATCGGTGTCGGCGTTGTCCACACCCCACACCGGATAGGCTCCCGACACGCCCGGAGTGCCGTCGGGGACCAACCCGAGTTCAAAGCCGCCGACTGAAAATCCGACATAAAAGGGCTGATCAAAATAGGGATCCTGCCCGATTACGCTGGCATACCATTGCCTGGCACTGGGCAAATCACTGACCGGATAAATCGCTGTACGCAAGCCCAATAACATGCTGATCTCCTGATGGTTAAGTGAAGCCGACCGACAGTCCGGCCAGACTGGCTCCCGAAAAAGCCGTGGTCCAGGTTTGCCCGGGGTGGATGAAAGGCAGATCGGTCCAGGTACCGGTGCTGATGATTTCACCGGCCTGCAGCGTAGTTGCGCCGCTTTGATCTTTGAGCAGTTGCTGCAGATGCCACAGGGCGTGCAGCGGACTTTCAGTCACGTCGCTGCCATAACCGGCGGATAGCAGGGTGCTGTCGCAGGACAGCGAGACCGACGTGTTGGCCAGAATCGAGCCCAGATGATGCCGGGCAGTCGACGACAGTTGATGCGGTTCACCGATCAGCAGGGCGCCATGCATGGCAAACGCTGCAACGGCGTCGGCAGTATCGAATTTCCAGTCCGGAAACGGACAGACCATAATTTCCAGACCATGCGCCATCCATTCCAGACAGTCGGACAGTTCATCGAGCGTGGCGTCGGGCGCAGGCGTGGTACCGATTTTGAAAATGATTTCCGGGGCCAGACGCGGCTGGATCGCACCGTTCAGACTTTGTGTGCCGAAGTTTTGCGGCATGAAGCGCACCGTGCTGTCAAACAAGGGTGTCCAGATCAAGCCCTGAGTTGGTACCAGCCGGCCGTATTTCTTCAACAGGGTATGGTTGGCAAAGGCGATTTTGCGTCCGATCAGTTTCTCTCCGCCCAACAGGCGTTTTTCCTGAATCTGGCGCGCGATGACATAGGCGTCCTCCATACTGACCTGCGCGCTGTCCGGAAACGGTGCGCACAGCTGGGCGTTGGAGCGTGCTGCCAATAACTGCTCGGCGTAGTGGTTGGCCTGGGTAAGCGATAGCATCGGTGTGTGTGTTATTCCTGAGGTTGGGGGGCTGACCATAAATCATTCATCATTCCTGATGCAGGCGGGGTCAGTCCGAAATGCTGGTAGGCGCTGGGCGTGGCGATTCTGCCGCGCGGGGTGCGCTGTAAAAAGCCCTGCTGGATCAGAAACGGTTCCAGCACGTCTTCGATGGTGTCGCGTTCTTCACCGATGGCGGCGGCCAGATTGTCGACCCCGACCGGCCCGCCATTGAATTTGAACAGTACCGCTTCGAGCAGTTTGCGATCCATCAGGTCAAAACCGAGCTTGTCGACATCCAGCATTTTCAGCGCGTCGTCCGCGACCGACTGGCCGATTTGCCCGTCGTGTTTGACTTCGGCATAATCGCGCACCCGGCGCAGCAGCCGGTTGGCAATGCGCGGGGTGCCGCGGGCCCGTTTGGCAATTTCATACGCCCCTTTGGGGTCGATCGGTGCACCCAGCAGTGAAGCCGAACGGGTGACGATTTTGGTGAGTTCATCGGCGTTGTAGAATTCCAGGCGCGCCACGATACCGAACCGGTCGCGCAGCGGATTGGTCAGCATGCCGGCGCGGGTGGTGGCGCCAACCAGCGTGAACGGTTGCAGATCCAGTTTCACCGAACGGGCGGCAGGGCCTTCGCCGATCATGATGTCGATCTGGTAGTCTTCCAGCGCCGGATACAGAATTTCTTCCACCACCGGAGAGAGCCGGTGAATTTCATCGATGAACAGCACATCGTTGGCTTCCAGATTGGTCAGGATGGCGGCCAGATCACCGGGCCTCTCCAGCACCGGTCCGGAAGTCTGGCGCAAGTTGACGCCCATTTCGCGCGCGATGATGTGCGCCAGTGTGGTCTTGCCCAGACCGGGCGGGCCGAACAGCAAGGTGTGGTCCAGTGCTTCGTTGCGCTTCCTGGCCGCAGCAATAAAAATCTCCAGCTGGGCGCGGATTTTTTCCTGACCGACGTATTCGTCGAGCTGTTTCGGTCGCAGCGCACGTTCAACCACCTCTTCCTGTCTGGACACAGGTTCCGCGGTAATGATGCGCGGATTCGGATTGGCAAATTGGTCGGTTTGTATGCTCATAAGCTCTTTATTTCGACAGCGACTTTAACGCCAGTTTGATACCTTCGGAAACACCGCAATCCTTGGGCAGCAGTTTCAGTGCCATCAGCGATTCCTTGTCCGAATAACCCAGCGCAATCAGTGCATTCAGAATATCGCTGGACGCTTCCGGTACGGCAGGTGCGCCACCGGCGTGTCCCAGATCGGCACCGAGCTTGCCCTTGAGTTCCAGCAGCAGCCGCTCGGCCGTTTTTTTGCCGATGCCCGGTACCTTGATCAGGCGTCCGGCTTCCTGCAGCGTGATCGCCTGCGCCAGATCGGCCACTGTCATGCCGGACAGGATGGACAGGGCAGTGCGCGCACCGATACCGCTGATTTTGATTAACTGCTTAAACGTGGCACGTTCTTCATGATTGGCAAAGCCGAACAGCACATGCGCATCTTCGCGAATGGCCAGATGAGTATGCAGCACCACTTTTTCGCCCAGCCCCGGCAGATTGTAAAAGGTGCTCATCGGCACATCGATTTCATAGCCTACTCCGTTGCAGTCAACCAGAATCTGGGGGGGATTTTTTTCCAGTAAGACACCGGCTATGCGACCAATCATTGAACTCTTTCTGCTGAATTAGGAGTAAATCCGTAGGGGCTAAATGCGTAGCGGTTATTTTATCGGGTTTGGACTGGTCGTAAATTAATAAATCGAAACTTTTCCGGTTTGCCGGTTTGAGATCCGGAATGTGTGGCAAACGCATCAGACCGTGCTTTTTTTATTTAGTTGAATATATAATTTGATAACTATCTTTGACAGGCCAGCAAAACCAGAAAGGATTGTTATGAAAAACATCGATGAAAAAATGCGGGAGGCAACCAGAATCGTCGCCGCTTTGTCTGAAGAACTGGGGCACGAACAGGATCTGGCGCAACTGCAGGAAGTGCAGTCACGCCTGCAAAAGAAACGCTTACGGGTGCAAAAACGACTTTTCAGGCGCAGCCGCGAACCACACAACAACGAATTGTAAGTTGACTTGCAGTCAGCACTTCTTGAATAAGTACGTTTGAATTCAAACCATTGCCTGTTAATCGATTGACCGCAATGTTAGTATTGCCAGGTATTACATGGAGGTCTATATGGAGATTACATCGGTTACAAGCAAAGGGCAGGTAACTATTCCCAAGGAAGTTCGGCAACAATTGGGAATCCGCCAGGGGACCCGTATTGAATTTGAATTGGTAGGCGACCATGTTGAAATGAGAGTGAAGTCAAATCCAGGTGAAGTTTCAGGAGCAGGATTCGGTATGCTCAAGAGCGCTCGGCCTTCAATTCCTGCTGACCTTGATCCAGCCAGAGTAATCAAAAATGATCGGTCTTGACACGAATGTTCTTGCCCGTTATTACATTGATGACAGTACTGACGCGCAAGCTGGGCGACAAAGGATGGCTGCTCGTAAGTTGATTGAATCCGGGCATCCCCTCATGGTGTGTAAAACAGTAATCCTGGAATTGGAATGGGTTATGAGAGGCTATTATGGCTTTTCAGCAGACCAGACATTATCGGTTTTACGACATTTGTTGAATCTGCGGCATGTCACTATCGAAGATCGTCCAGCCATTACAAGGGCAATATTACATAGTGAAGCTGGCATCGATCTGGCAGATGCGTTACACCATGCCAGTTATCAGAGTTGCGAAAGCGTCGCATCGTTCGACGACAGGAAGTTTGCACGAAGAGCCCAAAAAATGGGACTTGTACCCACAATTATTGTGCCAACATAAAAACGGTTTTTGACAGCTTCAAGAATCAGGGCTGCAACCGACTTCGTTCCCAGACACCATCCGCATTTTTCTTAAACACGATGCGGTCATGCAGACGCGAAGGACGGCCCTGCCAGAATTCCAGATAATCCGGAATCAGACGGTAGCCACCCCAGTGCGCCGGGCGCGGCACATGATCACCATACTGTCTGGCCATTTCCTTGACGCGCTCTTCGAGCAGATCGCGGCTGGCTATGGGCTGACTCTGTTGCGATGCCAGTGCACCATGCTGACTGGCCAGTGGCCGGCTGTGAAAATAGAAATCATTTTCTTCATCACTGATTTTTTCCACATGGCCTTCAATGCGTACCTGCCGTTCCAGTTCCGACCAGAAAAACAGTAACGCAGCATACGGACGCGCAGCCAGTTCCACGCCTTTGTCGCTGGTGTAATGGGTAAACCAGGTAAAGCCGCGTTCGTCCATATCCTTGAGCAGCACAATCCGGGAGCTGGGTCGCCCTTCCTGATTGACCGTCGATAAACTCATGGCATTGACTTCCGGTACCTTGGCAATCAGCGCCTCCTGAAACCAGTGGTTGAACTGTTTGACCGGGTCGGCATCCACATCCTGCTCGGACAGGCTGGCATGTTGATAATCCTTGCGTATGTGTGAGATGGTCATGCTGATTCCCTGTTTTCATTGATGGCGTGAAGATAGCGCAATCTGGATCCAAAAGGCTTGTTACGCCTCAATATCCCTGCATATTCATTCAACACTACACTAGAATAGCGCACCAGCAACTATTTTAAAGCAATCGGTATGGAATCCATGGATTTTGAGCGTCGCTTCGGCGGCATTGCTCGTTTGTACGGACAGGCCGGACTGGCCCGGTTTCAGGCCGCACACGTATGCGTGGTGGGCGTGGGCGGGGTCGGCTCCTGGATTGTGGAAGCCCTGGCGCGCAGTGCCATCGGCAAACTGACGCTGATTGATCTGGACAATGTGGCCGAGTCGAATATCAACCGCCAGATCCAGGCGCTCACCGATACGCTGGGCAAGGCCAAAATTACCGCGCTGGCGGAACGGATTGCCCAGATCAATCCACACTGCGTCGTGGTTCAGGTCGAAGAATTCATCACGCCGGACAACCTGAATGAACTGATCAAGGCGCCGCACTTTGATTACGTGATCGATGCCATCGACAGCGTCAAGGCCAAAACTGCGCTGCTGGCCTTTTGCCGGGCCGAAGCGATTCCGGTGGTGACGATAGGCGGCGCCGGCGGCCAGATTGATCCGGGAAAAATTGAAATCCGCGATCTGTGCCGCACCGAACAGGAACCGCTGCTGTCACTGGTGAGAAAGCGCCTGCGTCAGAATTATGGTTTTCCACGCGGCACCAAAAATAAATTCGGCATTGATGCGGTATTTTCGATGGAGCCGCTGAAATTTCCGGAACCGGGTTGCGCCATCGACCAGCCGCCGGCTGATGGTTCAGAAGGAATTACCGGGCTGAACTGCGCCGGCTTTGGCTCTGCCATGGTAGTGACCGCCAGCTTTGGCATGCAGGCAGCAGCGTTGGTGTTGCGCAAACTGGCCGGCCTGTAGATACCTTTTTTCCCGAAGTGCCGTAGGCTGGGATATCATCCCAGCTTCAACCAGCGCAATGCTGGGATGGTATCCCAGCCTGCGATGTCAGCGCGGATTCAGACCTAACTGTGGGGAACTCACATGATCACACTCAACATCAACGGACAGGACCGGCAGCTCGACCTTGATCCCGCCACCCCGGTGCTGTGGGCCTTGCGCGATACCCTGAACATGACCGGTACCAAGTTCGGCTGTGGTGCCGCATTGTGCGGCGCCTGCACGGTGCATCTGGACGGGCAGCCGATTCGTTCCTGCGTGACGCCCATTTCCAGTGTCGCCGGTAAAAAAATCACCACCATAGAAGCCATGGAGTCCGATCCGGTCGGCAAGGCAGTGCAGGATGCCTGGGTCAAACACGATGTGCCGCAATGCGGTTATTGTCAGAGTGGTCAGGTCATGAGTGCCACGGCGCTGTTAAAAACCAACAAAAAACCGAGCGATACCGATATCGAAGCGGCAATGAACGGCAACATCTGCCGCTGCGGAACGTATCAGCGCATACGGGAAGCCATCAAGGATGCGGCAGCCAGTTTGGGTTGATTCCTGGTCCTGCTGTGTCATGAACGGCCTCGACCCGGTAGGCTGGGATGCAATCCCAGCTTTTCGACCGGTGATGCCGGGATTGCATCCCAGCCTGCGTGCGTCATGGTAACGACGGAATAAAAATTGAGTTTTTAGATTGATGACACAGTAGTACTAGCAGAATTTATTTTAAAAATGCATAAGTAGTTTCCACGGGTATTAAGTGCCCTTGCGGATAAAGATAATCTGGCGCAGCCGATATCCGTCGGCACAGTTCAACAATCTTATCCCGTGGAGAAAAGCGCATGCAAACATTATTGAAAAAGTTGGCCGCCGTGTCGGTTTTTATTTTGGCCGGTATCAACGGTCAGGCAATTGGAATGGAAAAAAATCTGGCTGGTGTTCCAGAAGAGCAGAAAAGGCATCTCCAGCAATTGATAGTTGCACTGGCCGATGCCCAGCATGACGCGTACGGATTGAGTGTGCCTCTCATTGCAAGTGCGCAGCACGGTGACGAAGCAACCTATCATGCGGTGTTGAAAAAGATGAATGCCGCGCTGGATAAAGAGGTAACGGATGATGCTTTCAAGGCCTGGATGCTGGGTCGGATTGTGTATGCAGCAGACAGTATTCATGATTTGAACACCGTGCAGGCTGTGCAGGGTGAACTGCTCGGCCTGTTGACTGAGGGGAAATTGGATAAGCTCGATCCGGCCAGTCTGGGTTACACGATGTACGCCTGGGCCTGCGGTTACTATGCCGGCGTTGGCAAGACCAATTATGAACAGATCCGGCAGCCGATGCTGGCCAGTCTGTCCGCACTGGAGATTGCCGCGCGTTCTGATCCGTCCAATCATGAACTGGCTTCCAATGCGCTCTGGGCAGCGGTGCTGACCGTGCATGCGGCTGCCAGTGTGGATGACAGGGAAGTGTATGACGACACGATTAACCGGCTCAAGGCAATTCCGGGCAGCGATACAGTCAGTGCTGCGCTGGATGCGACGCTGACCAGAACAGAACAGAGCAGCGATTATCCGGCCTGGGCGATCGGCATGTTGCGGGTTTCAGCAGCAACCGTGGGCGACCTGGCATTGACCGAAGAATTGAACCAGCCCTTGCACGATGCAATCAGGCAGGCAAAAAAATGGGGTGGTCAACCAGATCAGTCACAAAGCAATCAGTGGAAGGCAAGCAGTGAAGCAGTACTGGGCGAATTGTCCGAATTGCTGGGCTCGGCAAAAGCAAGCAGTTAAATTCCTTCAACGGGCGGTATGAGTGAACCGTTGAAGTTCAATGTACCGCCATAAGAAGGAGCTGTCATGCGTAATAATCTCAATTTTGTTGCTGACGATGTGGTCTCAATTTCCTTTCCGGCAGCAGTAACACGGCGCAGTTTTCTCAAGGTTGCCGGTGCCGCCGGTGGTGGTCTGGTATTGGGATTTTTTGTGCCGGGCGGCCAAAAGATGGCGCGCGCGGCCGATGCAAAAAAAGTCATCACGCCCAACGCCTTTTTGCGCATTGCGCCAGACAATACGGTGACGGTGGCGATCAACCGGCTTGAATTCGGGCAGGGCGTCACGACCGGCATGCCGATGCTCATCGCCGAAGAGCTCGGTGCCGACTTTGCGCAGATGAGAGCCGAACTGGCGCCAGCCGATCTGATTTTCAAGGACCCGGTATTCGGCATCCAGATGACGGGCGGTTCTTCGGCCATTAAAAATTCCTACATTCAATATCGCGAAATCGGCGCAGCCGCCCGCATGATGCTCATCAGCGCCGCAGCGCAAAAATGGCAGGTGACGGTGGCCGAATGCCACACCGCCAACGGCCGGGTAGTTGGTCCGCTCGGTTACAGCGCCACTTTCGGTGAACTGGCCGGGGCTGCCATGCAATTGCCGGTACCGGAAACGGTAGCGCTGAAAAAGCCGGAACAGTTCACCCTGATCGGCAAACCAACTTTGCGTACTGACAGTCGCGCCAAATCGAATGGTTCGCAGCAGTTTGGCATTGATTTCAAACCGCCGGATGCCAACGTCGCGCTGGTGGCCAGAGCCCCCAATTTTGGCGGCACGGTGGCCAGTTTCGATGCCGGCCCTGCGCTGGCAATTCCTGGCGTAATCGCCGTGTTCAAGGTGGCAACCGACCGGGGCGGCTCCGGCGTGGCGGTGGTGGCAAACGGATACTGGCCAGCCAAACTTGGGCGCGAGGCGCTGCTGGTGAAATGGAACAGTGCCAATGTCGACAAACTGGATTCCGCCGCGCAGCTCACTGCCTTTAAGGCAATGGCCAAAACGCCGGGCACGGTAGCGCGCAAAGCGGACGTCTCTGCTCTGGCAACGGCGGCCAAAAAGATCGAAGCCGAATATGAATTTCCTTATCTGGCCCATTCACCCATGGAACCCCTGAACTGCGTCATTGATTACAGTGACAGCGCGGCTCGCGTCTGGGCCGGTTCGCAATTTCAGACCATCGATCAGGGTGCCATCGCCAGAACACTGGGATTGAAGCCCGAGCAGGTCACCCTCAACACCATGACTGCCGGCGGTGGCTTCGGGCGGCGCGGCGTGCCGACTTCGGATTATCTGGTGGAAGCCGCGCACGTGGCCAAAGCGTATCGGGAACTCGGTAAAACCGGACCGGTGAAAGTGATGTGGAGTCGGGAAGATGATATCCGCGGTGGTTACTATCGCCCTTCGCACGTGCACCGCGCCGTGATCGGCTTTGACAACAAAGGCAAGATGCTGGCCTGGGATCATACCGTGGTCGGGCAGTCCATCATCACCGGTACGCCCTTTGAAAAAATGATGGTCAAGGACGGCGTTGATGAAACCATGGTGGAAGGATTGTTCGGGGCGTACAACATTCCGATGAAAATTTCGGTACACAACGCCAGTGCGAATGTGCCGGTGCTGTGGTACCGCTCGGTTGGCAATACCCATACCGCTTTCGTGATTGAAACGTTGATTGATGAAGCCGCGCACATGGCCGGCAGCGATCCGGTGGTCTACCGCAAACAGCTGCTCGGCACCGAACATCCGCGCCACGTAGCGGCACTGGATCTGGCAGTCGCAATTTCCGGCTATGGCAAAACCAGACTGGCCAAAGGCCATGCCTTTGGCGTGGCCGTGCATGAATCCTTTGATTCGGTTGTGGCGTACGTGGTGGAAGCGTCGGTCGTCAAGGGCGTGCCCAAGCTGCACCGGGTCTGGGCCGGTGTGCACTGCAATCAGGTGGTCAATCCGCTGTCGGTTGAGGCGCAGGTGCAGGGTGCAGCGCTCATGGCGCTCGGCACGACGCTGCCGGGTTCGGCCATTACCCTCAAGGACGGGGTGGTGCAGCAGCAGAATTTCAATGATTACACGGTGGCCCGCATGACCGATATGCCCACCGTGCAGGTTGCCATCGTAGCGTCCACTGACGCCCCGACCGGAATGGGAGAGCCGGGATTTCCACCACTGGCACCGGCCTATGCGAATGCCATCGCCAAAGTGACCGGCAAACGTTTGCGCAAGCTGCCTTTTGAACTGGTTTAACCCGATTACTTTATGACGTCATTTGCAACACTGAAGTGCACAGATACGCCGCTTTGCATCACGGTGCTGCATATTGAAAACGGCAATGAAAATGGGGTTGGAACCTCGGGTCTGGAACTGTGGGGTCTGCTCACTCCGCTGCGCCTGCTCGAGCAGTTGTTGGGGCCCCGCACGTTGTCCGTGACGCTGCAGCGTGTCACGCCAGCTCAGGATATATCAGCGCTGGCACCCATGGGCAAACACATCCATCTGGCGCTGCTGGTTGGTCAAGCCTCCTTTGCACCCCAGGCCGAACAGATCAGGCGGCTTGCCCAGTACTGCCAGCAGGCGCGCTTCTGGGGTGGGGTAGGTTCGGCGGTATTGTGGCTGGCCTGCGCCGGAAAGCTGAGCCGCATCCGCGCAGCGCTGCCCTGGGCACTGTACGCCGAAATCAATGAAGCGGGCGAGCAGGCCATACTGGTGCCGAATCTGTTTGAGCTCGACGGTACCTGTCTGACCTGTTGTGGCGGCACCGCCAGTATCGACTTCGTACTCACGCTGATCCACGCTCTGTTCGGCGCCGATCTGCAGGCACAGGTCATGGAAGCACTGTGTGTGGAACGGGTGCGCAGCGGCGACGAAAGACAACGCATTGCCCTGCATACCCGTTTCGGTGTCCTGCAGCCGCAGCTCAGTGAAGCCGTGACGCTCATGGAAAACAATATTGAAGAAACACTGTCGACTGACGATATCGCCCAGCTGGTTGGTTTGTCACGGCGCCAGCTCGAGCGTCAGTTCAAACAATATCTGGGTACGATGCCGTCGCGCTATTACCTGGAACTGCGTCTGAAAAAGGCCCGTGCGCTGTTGTTGGAATCAAACAGTTCCATCGTCCAGATCGGACTGATGTGCGGCTTTTCGTCGGGGGCGCATTTCTCAACCGCCTTCGGTGCCCAGTTTGGCATTACTCCCCGAGAAGAACGTCAGCGCAGGCTGGTTAAGGCATAGACAACCCGCGACAGGCAAGATATGCTCGCAAAATGCAACTGAGAAACATTTTTCTGTGTGTTCAATTGCACCGCAACTAACCTTTACCGATGACACGCCATGCATACACGTTTGCAACGACTGGAAGAAGTTCAAAAAGTAGTTCTGGAAATCAGCAAGATTTCAGCCTCGTGCAGTGATGTGGTGGTGTTTCTGAAAGCAGTGCATGAAAATATTGGCCGCATCATGTATGCGGCCAATTTCTATGTGGCGCTGTTCAATCAGGCTGACAATACGGTGCGCTTTGTCTATCAGGTTGACGAAGTGGATGATCCGCAGGATCCGAATATCGATTTCAAACTCCAGTCGCCGGAAGAATCGCCGACTGCCTGGGTTATATTGAACAGCCAGCCCTTCATTCTGACCGCAGCCGAAGATGAGGAACGTGAACGCGACCGGAAATGGGGACGCGGTTCGCGCGCTGAACACTGGATGGGCTTCCCGCTGCTCGATCATCAGCGCCGTACACTGGGCGCGATGGTAATTCAGAGTTACGACAGCAAATACCTGTACTCCGAAGAAGATCAGGGACTGTTTGGTTTGATCGCCTCACACGTTTCGGTTGCGCTGCAAAGCATGATCAGCGTTGACCGGCTGGAGCAGGCCGTGGCGGAACGTACTGCCATGCTGGAGCGTGAAATTGTAGAGCGGCGCAAGGCTGAGACCCTGCAACGCGTGCTGTATCAGATTGCCGAATTATCTGCGATGGCATCGGAAAATGACAAAAAATTCAAACGTCTGCATGACATTATCAGTCAGCTGGTCAAAGTGCCGAATTTTGTGGTGGCTTTGTACCATGAAACCAATCAGGAATTCAGCATCGAATATTCTGTCGATGAAGCCAATAAAAACACCCCCATCACCCGTTTTCCGCTTGGTGCCGGCATTACCTCGTATGTCGTCAAAAACCGCCAGGCACAACTGATCAATCGGGCCAGGCTCGACAGCCTCATTGCCAGCGGTGAAATCAAGGTGCTGGGCAAGATTGCCAGTTACAGCTGGATGGGCGCGCCGCTGATGGTGGAAGAGCGTCTGTACGGCGTGATCATTATTCAGAGTTATTCCCCCGATCTGATCTATACCGAATCCGATCTGGATCTGATCGCTTTCGTCGCCAGCCACGTTTCTGTGGCACTGGCCCGCATGCGCTCCGATGAAGCGATTCGCAATGCCAAGCTACAGCTGGAACAGCAGAACCTGATCCTGAACAAGACCCTGGAAACCCTGCGTTCGGCACAGGCCGAACTGGTCAGTCAGGAAAAACTGGCTTCGCTGGGCGCGCTGGTGGCCGGTGTGGCGCATGAAATCAATACCCCGCTCGGAATCTGCGTGACTGCCACAAGTCATATGGTGGAAGAACTGTCGCTGATGAAAAAGCAGCTCGATACGGACGCGCTGACCAAAGACGGGTTGCTGGAATTTGTCGATATTTTTGATCAGTCGCTGCGCATCATGACCACCAACAGTCAGCGCGGTGCGGCACTGGTGCGAAGTTTTAAACAGGTCGCCGTGGATCAGTCTTCGGAGAGTATTCGTGAATTTGATCTGCGCGTGTACCTGGATGAAGTGCTGTTTTCATTGCAGCCCAAATTCAAGGGCAGGAAAATCGGCATCAACATCAATTGCCCGATGGGCATCGTCATGCAGACTTATCCGGGGGCGCTGTCTCAGGTGATGACGAACATGCTGACCAATTCACTCATCCATGGTTTTGATGGTCTGACCAAAGGGCAGATTGAAATCAGCGCCAGACAGGAAGACAACATGGTCTACATTACGTTTGCCGATGACGGATTGGGAATGGACAAAGACGCGCTGGATAAACTGTTTGAGCCGTTCTTTACTACCAAGCGCGGGCAGGGAGGAAGCGGACTGGGTACGCATATAGTCTATAACCTGGTCAACGGCCCGCTGGCCGGGACCATCAAGGCCAACAGTGAGCCGGGCAAAGGGCTGCAGTATCAGATCCGGATTCCGTGCCGCAGGGCACCGGTGACTGTTTTGGTTTGATTTGGAGATTGAAGGGCGTAGGCTGGGATGTAATCGTAGGCTGGGATGCTTCGTAGGCTGGGATGCAATCCCAGCATTTCAACCGTTGATGCTGGGATTGCATCCCAGCCTACGAAGCATCCCAGCCTACGAAGCATCCCAGCCTACAGGTAATCAGCCTGCGTCTCACCCAGGATAAAACTCGTTAATCTTGAGCGCCTTGTCGACATTCTTGATCAGAATTTCCACATAAACCGGATCAAGATGCGACCCGCTGACTTCCTTGAGATGGATCAGCACTTCATCGAGTGGCCAGGCCGGTTTGTAGCAGCGTTTCTGGATCAGCGCGTCGAACACGTCGGCTACCGCAACAATGCGCGCGAACGGGTGGATTTCTTCTGCACTCAACCCCTGGGGATAACCGCTGCCATCGTATTTTTCATGATGTTGATGGGCGATCGTGGCCGCAGCGCGCAGGATCGGGCGTTGTGAACCATCCAGTATCGAATGACCGATGCCGGGATGGAGTTTCATGATGTCCCATTCATTGAGATCCAGTTTGCCCGGTTTGAGCAAGACTGAATCCGGTGTGGCAATCTTGCCGATATCGTGCATCGGCGCGGCCTGCTTCAAAATCGTGGCCTGGTCCTTGGTCATGCCGGATTCGACGGCGATCAGATAGCAGACTTCGGCCATGCGGCGCACATGATTGCCGGCTTCGTGTGAACGCGATTCAACCACGTCGCCCAGGCGCATGATCAGTTCACCCTGGGTATCGGTGATTTCCTGGTTGAGCAGAATATTGTCAAACGCAATCGCCACGCCGGAAGAGAAAATCTCCAGCAGCTTGGTGTCGATTTCTGAAACATTGTTGACGCCCTGCAGAATCAGCAGGGAAGTTTTGCCGCTGTTATTCGGGAAGTAACCGACGAAGGTATCACCATACAGGTGGGAAATCCGGTTGACGCAGGTTTCATTGAGCTGCTTTAACAGTTCGGGAGAAAAAATCTGATCGGCTTCCTGCTGGTCGCCGATTTTGGCCAGCACCTCATACTTCTTTTCGCCGGAGATCCCCGATTCGCCGCGCAGTCGCACCAGCATACTTTTTTCCAGTTGCAGCAGCGCGACGACCTGTTGCAGCAAACCGTCGGCAAAGTCGTGCAGATTGCGCTGTTTGAAAATAAAACTCGAGGCTTCAATGACGCGCTCCAGGCCGGCCCGGTAGGTCGCCTGAAAACGGCGCGCATCTTCCACCATCATGATGTCGCGATAGGCACGCAGCGATGCGAAAGTGGTGGTAAATAATTTTTTACGGTCGAGTTCGGTTTTTTCTTTGTAATCGTTGATATCGTATTCAAAGATCACACTTTCTTCCGGCGCCTGACCGGGTTGACCGGTGCGCAGTACGATGCGGGTAAACCGATTGCCCAGATCCTGACGCATCCAGCGCGCCACTTCGAGTCCGGCATTTTCGGTTTCCATCACCACGTCCAGATAGACCAGCGCAATGTCGGTTTCGGCAGACAGAATATCTTTGGCCTGCTGGCCGCTGAAGGCCTGCAGGAAAGCAATCGGACGATTGTCCAGCCTGAAGCGGGTCAACGTCAGTTTGGTGACATTATGGATATCCGGCTCATCATCAACGATCAGCACCTTCCATGGCGGCAAGGTGGCGGGTTCCGATTTCAGAAAGGACATAGTGTTCAATTCAGGTTGAGTTGAGAGTGCGGTTTCGTGAGCGCCAATACCATTGAACTACCAGTCTGCCACAACAATTTCCAAGCGGCAATTAAAAATATTGTTTTAGTGTGACTTTTGTATAATTGTTGCAGTCTGATCAGATATTTCTTGAATGTAAAGAAATATCCATGGATCAGTTATTGTATTTTTGTATGTCAATTATTGCAGGCCAATTGGGTCGTCTGACCAGAGTGTCAAAATCTGTGCGGACTGCATTACAATCGGCGCCTGGCAGATAGGCGACATTCAAATTCACCCCACTGAGAGACTGACATGAGCACCTTTTTATCCCGCAGCGCCCTGTTTTTTTGTCTGTTGCAAATTTGCATCACCAGCGCTGCAGTTGCGCAGGAAACCGCCCAAACCGCCGAACGTCAGCAGTTGGCCAAACTGGCCGGCAAGTCGACCGCCAAAGTAATTTATACCGGCGTCAACATCATTAGCCCAATCGGCGCGCCGGTCCTGCACGATATGGCGCTGGTAGTCGATGGGGAACGCATACAACGGATCGTGCCTGCCAGCCAGCTCGACCGGGCGGCAACCGATGGTGCTGAGGTCGTCAACATGCAGGGCCTGTTTGTACTGCCGGGACTGATAGATTCGCATGTCCATTACGGCACCCATCCGACCCGTTCCTTTGCCGAGCCGCAGCTCAAGCGTGATCTGTATGCCGGCATTACCGGAGTGCGCGACATGGCTGGCGATGCGCGCTTTCTGGGCGATCTGTCGCGTGCGGCACTCATCAATGAAATTCCTGCGCCGGATATTTTTTATGCCGCACTGGTGGCCGGCCCGAGTTTTTTTGAAGACCCGCGCACGGTCAGTTCTTCACTGGGTATGGAGCCCGGCAAGGCGCCATGGATGTATGCCGTCACCGATAAAACTGATCTGGCACTGACTCTGGCGCAGGCGCGCGGAACCGGCGCGACCGGGTTGAAAATCTATGCCAATTTGCCTGGCAGGCTGGTTGCGCGTCTGATCAAGGAAGCGCACCGTCAGCACTTCCCGGTCTGGACCCACATGCAGGTGTACCCGGCTACACCGTTTGATTCGCTCGGCGCCACCACGGTTTCGCATGTGTGCATGATTGCGCGCTATGCAGCACAGCCAGCCAAAGAAAAATACGGCCACAACAATCAGCCTTCGTATGAAGGCATCGGCCCGCAGACACCGGAAATCAAAAAATATATCATCGCGTTACGCAACTCCGGCAGCATTCTGGATGCCACGCTCGGTGTGTATTACCTGAGCCCGGATCAGGTAGCCGCACAGGCTGACAAACCACACTGTTCGATTGAACTGGCCGGCGCGATCACCCACGCCATGGCAGAAGCCGGCGTGCCGGTAGTGGCTGGCACCGATGGCAATGCCGAACCGGACGATGCGTTTCCGCAGTTGAACCGCGAGCTGGAATATCTGGTGCGTTATGCCGGCCTGAGCGCCACCGATGCGATCGTGTCGGCAACTGCCACTGCGGCGCGCGCGTTAGGCAAAGATCAGGAGATGGGAACCATCGCGGTGGGCAAACTGGCCAATCTGATGTTTGTCAAAGAAGATCCTACCAAAGATATCGGCAATTTGCGCACGGTGGTGCTGACAGTTAAACGCGGTCTGCGTTTTGCACGAAGCGATTATCATCAGCAGCAGGCCATACCGGATTCTGACGATTGACTGCTCGTCCTACTGTGTCATGAACGGCGAGCCCGTAGCGGGGATGCAATCGTAGGCTGGGATGCAATCCCAGCATCAACGGTTGAAATGCTGGGATTGCATCCCAGCCTACGACGCATCCCACCCTACGCCCTCCGTACTTTCAATCGAAAGATTTCAACTTGACTGACTACTGAGACCAGGACGCGTTGTTGATGTTGGTTTGTTCGAAGCATCAAAGTGCACTGAGCAAAATGCGGGAGCAATTCTTTCGATAAAAACGTTGCTGACACCATTTGAAACGAGGCATTTTTCCCAATTTGATTTAACGGTTGAGCGCAACGTTTCAATAATTTGAGAGGCATCTGAAGTGGTGAGGCCAAACCGGGAGCACTCTGACAGCAAGTTCTCTTTGGTGGCATAGGCGCCGTACTCACCGACATTGAGCGCCAATCGGGATTGCGCCCCGGCTGGTCTCTGGGGAACCACGTCAAATAAGGGGCTCAACTCGAATCCGTTACCGCGGTCAATGAAACCGTGGTTCGAATCGTGATCGTCCAAATTATTGACCAGGCAGTTCAGCACAATGCGTTTGAATAACTCCAAACGATCGGCCGCTGTTTTGTATGACCACGTGGCCAGCTCAAGAGAGAGACGTTGATACGAACCAGTGATGGCGTAGCGCTGAACCTCGGGTTTTGAATAAAACACTGTTCTGGCGCTTGCATACGTATAGCGCGCCCAACCACCCACTGCTTCAACATAATTTCGATCGAACCGCTCAATCAAAAGTACATCTTTGTCTGCGACCTGAATTAACTTACGCCGTGGTACATTCAATCCTGCAATTTCAGCCAAATCCAAAGCGGTCTTTTCCAGTTTTGGGTTGCTTGGCAAATCAACCGGGTCCAGTGTGCTTGGAAACTTTGCCAGCCACTGCTTATTTTCGTGCAGGATTGTCGCCTTGGGCCTGGCTCCGCCGGCAGACGTGCCAAGCTTTAACAGGTTGTAATATTTTTCCGGGATCGGCAAATTTTTTTCCAGCAACTCTGCATACTCCAGCAGATCATTCAATGTTGCCCAGGGGAGTCCGTTAAAATCAGAATTCAATGGAAGAATGGCCGGTCCTGGACTGAATGCAATCGCACCGACCTGGTCGCCAGCACTGTGCAACAGATACCCAAGTTCTGTTTGTGCGCCGACTGACTGATCGATCTCCCTGCGTCCCCAGGTATCCGGACCGGCATCGAGCAAGACGGAAAAGTGTCCATTGAGCAGGACGCTCTCAAATGTGGCATTTTTCAGTGGCAACCGCGCAGGATCAATCGGAATCGCCAACGGATTTTCAAGATAGGCTTTTTGATAAACGAACTCTCCCTTTGGCGTGCCAGTTATCGATGCCGATAAATTGACACGACCACAAAGGGTAGGTGATATCTGGTTGGGTAAATACACCCAAACGAATATCGTTTCTCTGTCAGAATTCATTGTCCACCTTCCTGGGAATGCGCACGCGCTTTTCGTCAACCGAGAATGACAGGCTGAGCCCCTCTCGATCCAAACCAGGATCGGCAATCAAATCGAGCTCTCGATCCAAACCCATTATCCACAGCACGTGACAATACGCAGAAATGGATGTCGTTGGAGCTCCACGTTCAATAGCTTCGATCGTACTCCGAGACAAACCAGACCGGCCCACGACGTCCGCCTGACGCCATTTTCTGCTGATTCTGGCCTGTTTGATCCGCATACCGAGAGCCCGAATGCGACCGAGCATTTCTGGCGCCATCAGGCTCTCAGCCGATGGTGCTGTTTTTTTGGATTTAACTTGATCTGTGCTTTTCATAACATGCAATATAGGACATAATGCATGTTATGGCAAGCCTAACGAGGCTAGGAGCCCGCTGCAATACATTCCACTTCAACCCGCGCATCCATGGCCAGTCCACTGGCGGCAAAGGCGCTGCGGGCCGGAAACGGCGCTGCAAAATAAGTTTTGTAGACGTCGTTGAAGACCGGCCAGTCGGCAATGTCTGCCAGCATGACCGTGCACTTGACCAGATTTTTCATTGTGTAACCATGGGCAGTCAAAACGGCCCTGATATTGTCCATGGCCTGGCGTGCCTGTCCTTTAATGCCGCCCGGTGCCAGCTTCAACGTGCCGGGAATATTGCCGATCATACCGGACAGGTAGACCGTATCATTGACCCTGACCGCTTCAGAAAACGGCAGCGTGTTCGGTGCCACCGTTCCGGCATTCATGAATTCGACATTGCCAGACTTTTGCGCACAGGCTGGATTGGTCAGCACAAGCAATCCCATCATCATCAAAAACAGTTGACGCATTTCAGTTCTCCTAAAAAATCACCAGATATTTTGAGCAACCCGTAAAAAATTCAACCCCAGTATTTTTTCAATCCGCGCGCTGGAATGGCCGCGCTGTTCCAGCAGTTCGGCCAGCCGATGGAATTTGTTGACCCCAACCAGATCAGGCAGAAATTTCACAATGTCGGCCCGTTCGCCGGCTGCACCGATACCGGTAGCACGACGCTGCTCGACTTCTTTTTTCAGCGCGTCCATGTAGGCCGGCATATCGTCAATCTGCGGCACCGAACCGTCCGTGCCGATGCCGACATGATCCTCACCGCACACCTGAATCGCATGCTCAATATGCGCAATCAGATCGGCAGCCATTGGTTGCCGGCCAATCGCCAGAAACGGCATGAAGTAAATGCCGACAAAACCGCCGCGCTCGGCAACCAGTTTCAGTTCGCGATCCGTTTTGTTGCGCGGCAGATCAGTGACCGAGCGGCACCCGGTATGGGAAATGATGATGGGCTGTTTTGATACGGCCACGGCATCCAGACAGGTCTGTTCACCGCTGTGACTCAGATCGACCATAACTTTGTTCTGGTTCAGTTCATGCACCACGTTGCGGCCAAACTCGGTCAGGCCATGATTTTCTTTGACCATCGAGCCATCACCAATCTGATTGCGCGGATTGTAGGTGAGCTGAATGACTTTCACACCCAGATTGGCAAAAATGGCAACGCGGCTGGCATCATTACCCATCATCGCGGCATTCTGAAAACCGTAGATCACACCAACCTTGCCCTGCGCTTTGGCCCGGCGTATATCGTCTACCGTATACACCTTGCACAGACTGTCAGCGTGACGTCGGATCAAGGCATCCCAGATGGCGATTTCCCTTATTGAGAATTCGAACGGTTCCTGCTCGCCAAACACGTAGCCGAGAGTATGGTTGAAGGCGCACAGGCCGGACGCTTTGGCGTCGGCCAGTGCGCGCGCATCGATGCCCTGATCAGGCCCGGTCTGCAGGGCTTCGGTACTGTTTTCGTTGGTGATGTCACCGAGGGCGTCAATAATCATGGGATGCTGGTTTGATGGGTTCAGGTCTGAGGCAGTCTGTTCTGCGCTCCAGCCGGTAATGCTGGCAGCGGCAAGGCCGGAGCCGGCGCACAGTTTAAGAAAGGTTCTGCGCAGGTTGGCGTCGTTGGCTTGGTTGGAATTGTCGGTCATGATGGTGGATTGTCCCCTGGTTCGTTTTCGGTTCAAATGGCAGGAGCGCAGATTGTACGCCGGAAGCTGCAGATTCGGAAATCAGGTCGGCGCTAAATCCAACATGGTGTCCACGACCTGCCGGCATCTTTTTTTCGTCTCGGAGCGGATATGTTGCAGGCTGTTCGGGCCAATCACTTCCAGTTCCAATTGCAACTCGGCAAACGTGTTGTCATCGGTGTAGTCGGCGATCAGCTCTGCAACCACGGTTGGAAGTTCGGTCACCGCAGCGGCCACTTCAGCACTGATTTTTTGGTGCTTGTCGAACGAGCCGGTTTTTGGAATGGAATTTATGGTAATTATTTGCATTGGGCAAAGTCCGCTGAATTTTTATACGGGACGTGATGAACTGAAAGTGCCATCCAGTAAAGAAGCCTGCTTTGAACTGAAGCCGCCGTTCAGGATGGTTGCGAGGTAAAGATTGACCCAGTCGAAATACGCCAGCAGCGCAGTTCGGCTGTCAACATCGAGCGCCCGGAATTGCGGATTCTGGTACAGGTCGGGTTTGGTCGTGCCGCTGCGCCACAGCAGTTCTGCAAATTGCTGGTCGGAACTGATGATGTTATTGGCCACGACCATGTTGAATGTTACATTCGACATGGTCGCGCCATTCATTCTCGTCATCGTCAGGCAGCAGACATTCATCTGCACAGTTTGCCAAACTGTTTTGTTCAGGAGGGCATGCGTAAAATCCGTTAAATTCATTCTGGTATTTCTAAAACAGGCCCCGGTAAAATCGCCACCTTTCCAGTCGACTTGATCCAGCAGCGTCGAATCAAAACGCGCGCCCACGGCCGAGGCGAAATCCAAATTCAGGCGAAACAGCGCGATGCCGGTGAAATCAACGCCATCCAGATTGATCGCAAGTTTTTCCTCCCTGAGTTCTGCGATTAAAGTCGTGACGGCATTGCGGCGGCAGATTTTCGCCCTGGCAGCTTTGACGTAACCTTCGGTTCCATTCAGATTCAATTTCTCCGGATTTGTATCCAAATTTTCAACAATGATTCTTTTCAGGCTTTGCTCTCCTTCTGAAATGAGAATTTTCCGGATGGCCGCCAGGATACTTTTGTTGGTTGGGTTATCGATTACCCTGAATTGCAGGTTACTGTCCGACGGTAGTTCAGCCTCAGCGACGACTTCGTAACCGGGATGGTCCGGGTCAACCGCTTCCAGTTCCAGCTGCAGTCCAGCAAAGGCGTTTTCATCGGTATAGCCGGCGATCAGATCGGCGAGCGCAGCTGGAAGTTCCTTGAGTGCGTCAGCAACTTCGGCGCTGATTTTCATTTTCCGGACCGAGGTAAAACGTGGGATACCAATCATGTCCGTTTCTCCAATCGAAAAGGATTGCGCCAAATTTACGTGTTGGCGCATTCTCTTTGAAAGAGTCTGTTACATGTATAAGGGATTTCTCTACTTGAGTATGTGAATGGGCATTTGCTGTCAGATAGGTCAGGCGCAGGGCAGGATCAGCCGATCAACCGTCCGCCCTTGACCCGCAGGCCGCGTTTGGCCAGTCCGGGCGCGAGTTTGCCGAGTGCGGCCATGGCTTCGCCGCTGTGCGCATGGCAGATTGCCACACCGAGCGCATCGGCTGCATCGGGGCCTGGCAGGCCGGGCAGATTCAGCAAGCGCTGCACCATTTCCTGCACCTGTTCTTTTTTGGCCTTGCCGTGCCCGACCACGCCTTTTTTGACCTGCAGCGCCGTGTATTCGGCCACGCTTAAATTGGAATTGACCAGAGCGCAGATCGCCGCGCCGCGCGCCTGGCCGAGCAGCAAGGTTGATTGCGGATTGACGTTGACGAACACAATTTCAATTGCCGCACAATCAGGCTCATAGGTGGCGACGATTTCTTCAACGCTGGAGAAGATGGTTTTGAGCCGGTCCGGCAACGCGCCGTCGACGGTTTTGATGGTGCCGGAGGCCAGATAGGAAATCTTGTGGCCGTGTTTTTCAATCAGGCCAAAGCCGGTGGTGCGCAGCCCCGGATCGATACCAAGAATTTTCATCGGTTTCGACCCGGATCCGGCTTTGGGATTAATGACGGAAATGACGCACGCCCGTGAAAATCATGACGGCATTGTGTTCATCCGCAGCGGCGATGACTTCACTGTCGCGCATGGAACCGCCCGGCTGAATCACGCACGAAGCGCCGGCTTCGATGACCACATCCAGACCGTCACGGAACGGGAAGAAGGCGTCGGAGGCGACCACCGATTTGTCCAGCGACAGGCCGGCATTTTGGGCCTTGATGGAGGCGATGCGGGCCGAATCAACCCGACTCATCTGACCGGCACCAACGCCGAGTGTCATGCCGTTGCCGCAGAAGACGATGGCATTCGATTTGACGTACTTGGCCACGCGCCAGGCGAACAGCATGTCGCTCATTTCGGCCGCTGTCGGCTGACGTTTGCTGACAATCTTGAAGTCGGCAATCTGGACATTTTTTGCATCGGGTGACTGCACCAGCAGACCGCCGCCGACCCGTTTGTAATCGTGTTTATTGACTGACTGGGCCGTATTGCCCAGTGAAATCTGCAGCACCCGCACATTCTGTTTGGCCGACATAATCGCCAGCGCTTCTTTGGTAAATGACGGGGCAATCAGCACTTCGACAAACTGTTTGGCGACCATTTCTGCCGCGGCGCCATCCAGTTCGCGATTGAAGGCAATGATGCCGCCAAAAGCGGAAGTCGGATCGGTCTGCCAGGCTTTGCTGTAGGCCGCCAGTGGCGACTCGGCTACCGCTACGCCGCACGGGTTGGCGTGCTTGACGATCACGCAGGCGGCCAGTTGCGTGGCGTCGAACGATTTCACGCATTCCCAGGCCGCATCGGCATCGGCGATATTGTTGTACGACAGTTCCTTGCCCTGCAGCTGGATGTAATTGGCCAGAGCGCCATCCTTGACATCGAGGTCGCGGTAGAACGAGGCAGTCTGGTGCGGATTTTCACCGTAACGCATTTCCTGCACTTTTTCAAAACTCAGGTTCAGGGTCTGCGGATAGGCGCTGCGGGTTGCATGCGCCTTGTCGTCGCCCAGACTGGTCAGATAGTTGGTGATGGCGCCATCGTATTGCGCGGTATGCGCGAAAACTTTTTTGGCCAAGGTGAATTTGGTGTCATACGATACGGCGCCGCTGTTGGCGTTCATTTCCGCCAGCACCACGTCATAGTCGGACGGATCACAGATCACCACGACGTCCTTATGATTTTTGGCTGACGAGCGCAACATGGTCGGGCCGCCAATGTCGATGTTTTCGATCGCATCTTCCAGCGTGCAGCTGTCTTTGGCCACGGTCGCCTGAAACGGATACAGATTTACCACCACCATATCAATGGTCGGAATGGCGTGCTGTTCCAGTGCGGCCATGTGCGCCGGGAAATCGCGTCGCGCCAGAATGCCGCCATGCACTTTGGGATGCAGCGTTTTTACGCGACCATCCAGCATTTCGGGAAAGCCGGTATAGGTGCCGACTTCAATTACCGGCAGGCCCTGTTCGGCGAGCAGTTTGGCGGTGCCGCCGGTCGACAGCAACTGAATGCCCAGTGCGGACAGGGCGCGGGCAAATTCAACCACGCCGGTTTTATCGGAAACGGAAATGAGGGCTTGTTTAATCATGATGTCTTTAGAAGTGTGATTCGAAAGGGGAGCGCCGGCCGGCCGTCAGGTCGGCCGGATAAACTACAGCAAGCCGTGTTGCTGTAGTTTTTTGCGCAAGGTGTTGCGGTTGATGCCAAGCATGTCCGCGGCCTGGGACTGATTGCTGTCCGCTCGGGTCATGACCATTTCCAGCATCGGTTTTTCAACTGCGTGCACGACCATGTCGTAAATGTTGGAAGCCGGTTGTTCGCCCAGATCGCGGAAATACTTTTCCAGATTTTTTGAAATGGCTTCCTGAATATTTTCTTTGCTCATATTCTTGTTGTTTTGTCGTAGTGGTTGAACCCTGAATGGGTTGATTGGATGATTTGGTCGCAAGACCGGTGCTGCTGATTGTTCAGTACTAAGCGGCTAATTGATCCGAATAGTAATCAGGTAATTCGGAGACGTATTGCAATCGTTCACTGCGCTGAGAATCAAAAAAATCATGGACTGCCTGTAACTGTAATTCGCATGATTCAATTTTATTCATCTGCTGCCGGAACGCTTCCCCGTCTACCAGATCGCGCACATACCAGCCGATATGTTTGCGCGCCGTTCGTACGCCCATGAATTCGCCGTAAAACGCATAATGGGCCAGCAGATGCTCTTCCATTAAAGCGCGTACTTCGGAAATCAGGGGATTGGGCAGGTGGGCCCCGGTGGCCAGAAAATGGGCAATTTCCCGGAAGATCCACGGCCGGCCCTGCGCCGCCCTGCCGATCATGACCGCATCGGCACCCGTGGTACGCAGCACAAAGGCCGCTTTTTCCGGCGTGGTGATATCACCATTGGCAACCACCGGAATACCGACTGCCGCCTTGACGGCGGCAATCGTTTCATATTCGGCCTGACCGCTGTAACCATCCGAGCGGGTCCGGCCATGTAAAGTGAGCATGGCAATGCCGGCAGATTCTGCCATTTTTGCAATTGCCAGTGCATTTTTATTGGCTGGATTCCAGCCGGTACGAAATTTAAGTGTTACGGGAACGTCAACTGCTGCAACAACTGCATCCAGAATCTGACCGACCAGTTTTTCATCCTGCAGCAGGGCTGAACCACACCAGCTGTCGCACACCTTTTTAACCGGACAGCCCATATTGATATCAATAATCTGCGCGCCGTGTGCAACGTTGTGTCTGGCGCATTCGGCCAGCATGTGCGGGTCGGCACCGGCGATCTGTACTGCTTTGGGTTCCATTTCGCCGGCATGATTGGTGCGGCGTGCCGATTTCTCGGTGTTCCACAGACGTGGATTGGAGGCGGACATTTCCGATACCGCATAACCGGCGCCGAGCTGTTTACATAGTTGCCGAAATGGACGATCAGTGACGCCAGCCATAGGCGCGACAAAGACGTTATTACGCAAAATGTGGGAGCCGATTTGCACTGTGGAAATGTTTTTGGATTTGGGGAGACGCCATTCTAATCGAATCTGCCTAAAATATCAGCAATTTAAAATCAATATTTTCCTTGCTGAAACCCTGAAAAAGGTGGCAGAAATTGGCAAATCGACGGTTTTAATTTGACTGTTCGGACCGTCTGATCCGGCAAATTGACGACACTTCCGGCGCAAATTGTTGCTTTTCTGACGAAAATCTGTAATTGTTACAAAATATTTCCGTGTAGAAATAGTTCTCATTAAGAAAGAATTGTTATTCATTAACGAATGTGCCAGCATCAGGCTGCGACGGTCGTAGTCAACTCGCTGCGCCAAAAGCCGTCGGCTCGATGTTGCAACAGGACGAACTGCACTGCGGTGCTGGAAAGGTGATGAAAACGCTAATCAACCGATTGGGCATATCCAGTCACTCATTCAATCTCGTGGCCCATATATTGGCGCCGCTGGGATTGTGCGTCGTGATTATCGCGTTTCAGTACCGAGAACTGCTGGATGACCGCCAGCATGAAATGGCGCGTGCGCAACTGATTGCGCATGATCTGGGCTCAACGCTGGCAATCAGCATAGCCGGTTCGCTGGAGAATATTGACCTGACCCTGCAATCGGCTGCCGATCAGGTATCACTGTCGCGCTCAGGTCAAATCGGCTCTGCGGCCGCCGTCGACCCGGCGTTGCAGAAGTTGCAGCAACGGGTCCCCTCCCTGTTATTGCTGCTGGCTACAGACGCCAGCGGAAACATCATTCATTCTTCCCGAAAGGACGCGGACCCACTGAGCGACCGTGACTATTTTCAGGAATTGAAAAAAAATCCATCAACGACCATGATGGTTTCAAATCCTCTGCGCTCCCGCATGTCCGATCGTTGGACTGTCGTGTGCGCGCGCCGCATGACGCTGGCCAATGGCGAATTTGCCGGCATCGTGGCGGCTTGGGTGGATCTGGATGGTTATCTGGACCGGCTCTCAGGTGGCCAGATCAAACTCAGTACGGACGACATCTTTTTGCTGCGCAACGATGAGGGTGTCTCGGTGATCCGCTATGCCCAGGGTCATCAGGACATGGATGCGATGGGGACCCGATTCAGTTCCGAAAATCTGACCCGACTGGAAAATAGTCATGCGGATTCCGGCGTGTACGTAACGAATTTTTCGGCCGATCACATTGAACGTATCTACTATTACCAGCGCATCAAGGGCCGGCCGATGAATCTGGTGGTCGGGATTTCGGTCAAGGCAGCGCTGGCCCAATGGCAAAAGGATTCCAGTACATCCTGGCTCGTAACCGGGACCTTCCTGCTGGCGATCCTGCTGGCCGGCTATCTGATTTACCGTTCGCGGCAACGCCAGATCCAGGCCTTTAAAAAAATGCAGTATATGCAGACGCAGCTCGAGCAAACCAATCTGGAACTGGCGCGGCTTTCTACAACGGACGGCCTGACCGGCTTGTCCAACCGGCGCAGGTTTGATGAAATTGGTCCGCATGAATGGCTGCGTGCCATGCGCAATCGCGAACCGCTGGCCGTGGCAATGCTGGATGTCGATTTTTTTAAAATCTACAATGACCGCTATGGCCATCAGGCCGGTGATCAGTGTCTGACGCGCATAGCCAGAGCACTGGCCAACGGTCTGCGGGACGGCAGCGATTTTATTGCCCGCTATGGTGGTGAGGAATTTGTCATCTTGCTGCCTGGTCAGGATGCGCACGATGCCTATGAAGTGCTGGAACGCTTACGCGCCGATATCGAGGCGCTGGCCATTCCGCACGAGGGCAGTACCACTGCGCCGGTAATCACCTTTAGCGCCGGTTATGCCGCGGTAATTCCCGAGCCGGGCATCACGCTGGAAAATCTGCTCGAGCAGGCCGATCAAAGTCTGTATGCCGCCAAACGGCGCGGCAAAAATCAGGTGGTCGGTGCCAGCGAAAACCGCATGGCCTGGAGTCTTTACCGACGTCTGCAGGTGTTTGGGGCGTGACAGATTTTACAGATTGTGCGGGTTGAACCGGGCGCTTTCAACCAGGCCGGCCTTGGCAGGATTGATGCCGATGGAAGTGGTAAATACGCCGTCCACGGCGCGCAAAATGACGCCTTGAAGTAATGGACTGTTATAAACGATTTTGCCTTTAATGATCAGTTCTTCAAGACAGGAATCGTTGGTAATCAGCCTGTCTGTATGTGTCAGACAAAAAATTGCATCGATCAATACCGCATTGGTCAAATCTGCATCATCGAGTCGAGTTTGGTAAAGAACAGCCCCCTCCATTTTTGCCTTGACGAGTTTGGTATTGCGCATCGAAGCGTGCCCCAAATATGTGCCATTAAAGGATGCGCCAGTCAGATCTGAGTGACGCAGGGTGGTGAATTCAATATTTGCGCCGTCAAAGCTCGAACGAATTGCGCTTATATTCGTTAAAATTAACCGGCTTAAATTGCAGCCGCTCAAATCAACGCCATCCAGATTGATCCTGTGATCATTTTTTGATAAGTCAGCAACGATGCTAGTTAATTGATTGCGACAGGTGCCCGGCTGATTGGCGTTAATAAAAATCTGTCGCTTGATGTATGGGGGGCATTCAGCACTACTTAATGCACATCGTATTGCATTGGTTGTATTTTGGTTGTGCGTGTTTTTGATGAGCCTGCCATCGGCATCTAGTTCATACCTGCTGGCAGCGAGTTCATATTTATCAGCCGTGTAGCTTGACATGATGCCAATTAAATCATCAGGAATATGTTTGTCAGATGCAGTTTTAAAAGCGTCAGTCAGATGAAATTTGATCGAAGCGAAGTTGTTGGTCAGCGGTTGCATAAACGGGCTCCTGTTCCGGGGGCGGAATGATTTTTGAAGCCGCCATTCTGGACGTTGCAGAAGGAAAAATGCAGAGGGGTTTTGCCCGGTTCTGTTGGCCGCGGAAATATGCTAACGGAACAAATGATCAGCGCGTTATTTCATCCAGTGCCGTATCGAGGTGGCTGATATCGCCCCATTGGACGAGTCTGAAGTGGTGCTGATTCTGACTGGTGCTTAATTCAAAACGATTGATGCTGGCGTTCTTCATGGTGACCTCGCGCGGGGCATTCAGCGGCAGTTGCATGGCGATCCGGTAAGCACATTCGAGTACGCCGCCATGCGCGATAACGGCAATTTTTTTTCCGGCATGATGTGCGGATAAATCCTTCAGCGCAGTATCGATGCGGGCAGTAAACTGGCGGATAGTTTCACCGCTGAAGACGCCTTGCGCATTGGCCGGAAACTGGCTGTCGGGTTCATGGGCGCGCCATGCGGCATATTCGGCCGGATAACGTTGTTCGAGCGTGCTGATGAGTTCGCCTTCGAAGCCGCCAAAGCTGCGTTCGCGCCACTGCGGATTGATCTGGCAAGGCAGATTTTGCAACGTGGCGATTTCCTGGGCGGTCTGGACCGCTCGCTGCAAATCGCTGCTCACGATGACGTCGAGGGCTTCATCGCGCAGTGCCATTGCCAGTGCGCGCGCCTGTTGCCGACCGTTGTCATTCAAGCCGATATCCATATTGCCCTGCAGACGCCGCGCTACATTCCAGTCAGTTTCGCCGTGCCGGATTAAAAGTAATTCAATCATGATTTAACCGCCTTGGATTCCAGCCAGAATGTCACCGGGCCGTCGTTGCATAACGTGACCTGCATGTCAGCGCCGAATTCGCCGGTCTCAACCACGGCGTGTTTTGATCTGGCGAGCGCGACAAACTGGTTGAACAATTCCCTGGCCAGTGCCGGTGCTGCAGCCGGTGTAAAGGAGGGACGGGTGCCGGAATTGGTGTCGGCCGCCAGCGTGAATTGTGGCACCAGCAGCAATCCGCCATTGATATCGGTCACGCTTAAATTCATTTTGTCCTGGGCGTCGGAAAACACCCGGTACTTCAATAATTTGTCGCACAGGGCCTGCGCCTGCAGTGTTGTGTCATCGCGCTCGGCGCACAGCAGCACCAGCAGGCCGGTCCCGATGCTGCCGATGGTTTGACCTGCAACCACCACTTGAGCGTGCGAGACGCGCTGTATCAGTGCAATCATGCCGCGAGAAAGATCTTGGCGAATTTGCGTTTGCCGACCTGGATGACGAATTCACCGGGGGCGACCTGCAGGGCCCTGTCACTGACGACATCGCCGTTGATGCGCACGCCACCCTGGTCTACCATGCGCATGGCGTCGGAAGTGGATGGACACAGGTTGGCCTGTTTCAGCAGTTGCGCCACACCCAGCGGCGCGCCCGACAGCCGGCATTCCGGGATATCGTCGGGAATGCCGCCTTTGGCGCGGTTCATAAAATCAGTCAGCGCATCGTCGGCGGCCTGGCGGTTATGGAAGCGCGTCACCATTTCCTGGGCAAACGCGACTTTCAGATCACGCGGATTCTGCCCTTCCTGCACGGCTTTTTTATGCGCGGCCAGGTCAGTGAGGCTGCAGGAGGACAGCAGTTCGTAATATTTCCACATCATGGTGTCGGAAATGCTCATGATCTTGGCGAACATGATATTGCCCGGTTCGGTGATGCCAACGTAATTGCCCTTGGACTTGGACATTTTTTCCACGCCGTCCAGACCTTCCAGCAGCGGCATGGTCAGTATGCACTGCGGCTCCTGGCCATAATCTTTTTGCAGTTCGCGACCGACCAGCAGATTGAATTTCTGGTCAGTGCCACCGAGTTCCAGATCGGACTTGAGCGCCACTGAATCGTAACCCTGCATGAGCGGGTATAAAAATTCATGCACCGAAATCGGGGTGCCGGCCTTGAAGCGTTTGGTGAAGTCGTCGCGCTCCATCATGCGCGCCACCGTATATTTGGAGGCCAGCTGGATCATGCCGCGCGCGCCCAGCGGATCGGACCATTCCGAGTTGTAGCGAATTTCTGTTTTGGCCCCGTCCAGTACCAGGGTGGCCTGAGCAAAATAACTCTTGGCGTTTTCTTCAATCTGTTCGCGGGTCAGCGGCGGGCGGGTGGCGTTGCGGCCGGACGGGTCGCCGATCATGGAGGTGAAGTCACCGATGAGGAAAATGACGGTATGACCCAGATCCTGCAACTGGCGCATTTTATTCAGGACCACCGTGTGACCCAGATGCAGGTCGGGCGCGGTCGGATCCATGCCCAGCTTGATACGCAGCGGCACCCCGGTTTTTTCACTGCGCGCCAGTTTTTGTGCGAATTCCGTTTCGATCAACAATTCATCGGCGCCGCGTTTGGTGATGGCGAGCGCATTGTTGACACTGTCGGAAAGCGGTAAATTTTTGAGTGAGGCCAGCGCTGTTGATTCCATAAATTCAATTCAAATTGTCAATGGGTTTGTCAGAATATTTCTGCTTAATTTGTAGGCAAAAATCGGAAAGTTGGTATAATACGCGATCGCATTTGAACTGTTGAGCTAATTACAATAATTTTTCCGATAGCTTGTTTCAGATCCAGAACGCAGTTTTCAACGGACTCCTATTCTAACTTATTGCATGACCACTCGAACACATTCAACCAAGAATTCACCAGATCAAAAAGCCAGCACTACTCTGGCGCTGGCCGCGCGACATCCGCGTATCGTCATTGCATCTGCCCTGTTTCTCACCTTTTTTGTTCTGGGCGCCGCCGCAGTAGCACCGCTGGCACCGGACGCTTCAGATTTACCTGTCAGAAAAATCACCGAACAACTGGAAATTCCGACTCTGGCTGCGCAAATGCAGGCCATCGAAGAGCGTGATGATCAGTTTGTGCACGAGGAAAATGTGCGCCGTGGTGATACGCTGGCCAGTCTGCTGCAAAGGCTGGGTGTTGATGATAACGCTGCAGACAAATTCATCAAGTCCGACAAAGTTGCGCGTCTGGTCATTCAGCAACGAGCCGGCAACACCGTGCGTGCCAGAACCAATGACGATGGCGAACTGCAATGGCTGGAAACGTATTTTTCAGTGAACCAGGAACATGCAGTCAAAAAAATGACCATTCAGCGCCAGCCAGGTACCGATCAGTTTGTGGCTGCAGAAACGACTGCGCCTCTGGAACGGCACATTGAAATGCGTACCGGCAATATCACCAGTTCCCTGTTTGCCGCCACCGATGCCGCGCAGATTCCGGATGCCGTTGCTTCCCAGCTCGTCGAGATGTTTTCAACCAATATTGATTTCAGATCCGACCTGCGGCGCGGCGATCATTTTCAGATTGAATACGAAACCTTCTGGCAGAACGGCGAGATGGTCAGCACCGGCCGGATCGTGGCCGGTGAATTCAATAACGCCGGACACACTTACCAGTCAGTCTGGTTTGATGAAGGTGCCGGTGATGGCGGCTATTATGGTTTTGACGGCAAATCGATGAAAAAAGCATTCCTGAAGTCACCGATTGCCTTTACCCGGATTTCTTCCGGTTTTTCCATGCGCATACACCCGATTTCGGGACAGTGGAAACAGCACACCGGCGTGGATTTTGCAGCGCCGACCGGCACACCGATCCGCGCTTCGGCCGACGGCGTGGTTGATGTGGCCGGTCCTTCCGGCGGGTATGGCAATCTTGTGGTGTTAAAACACTGGGGCAGTTACAGCACGGCATATGGTCACATGAGCCGCTTTGCCCCTGGCATGCACAAGGGCGTGAAAGTCAAGCAGGGTGATGTCATCGGTTTCGTCGGCGCGACCGGCTGGGCCACCGGCCCCCATCTGCATTATGAATTCCGGGTCAACAACAAGGCGCAGGATCCGTTGAAAATCAAGGTAGAGCAGCCCTCATCGCTGACAGCATCCGATATGCCGCGCTTCCACGCTGCGGTCCAGGATATTTTGCATCGTTTCGCGCTGCTGCGTCCCGATAGTCCGGTCTGATTCTTTCCCGTTATTTCTCATTTTCTTTCATGCGAAAGTAATTGCACATGCGTTATTTCATCGGCTTAATGTCCGGCACCAGTTTGGATGGGGTGGATGGCGTGCTGGTCGGCATGGATGAGAGCGCGAGGGGAAATGAAAACCGGCCGCAAGGCCAGATGCAACAACTGAGTGCGAGCTACGTGCCGTTCAGTTCCGATTTGCGCGCTTCGCTGTTTGCGTTGCAGTTCAGTGGCTTTGATGAAATCCATCGCGCCTCCCAGGTCGCCAATCAGCTGGTGCTGAACTATGCCGAGTGTGTACTGCACCTGCTGAAAAATACCGGACTGTACCCGGAAAAAATCACCGCCATCGGCGTGCATGGGCAAACGGTCAGACACAGGCCTGAATACGGCTATACCCTTCAAATCAATAATCCTGCCCTGCTCGCCGAACTGACCGATATCGATGTGATTGCCGATTTTCGCAGCCGCGATATTGCTGCCGGGGGGCAGGGTGCACCACTGGTGCCGGCCTATCATCGCAGCGTGTTTGGAAAGAAGGGTCAGACCCGCGTGGTGGCCAATATCGGTGGCATCAGCAACATCAGCATTCTGAGTGCCCACGGCGATACGCGTGGCTTTGATACCGGTCCGGGCAATGTGCTCATGGACGCGTGGATTCTGCGCCATAAATCACAGACGTTTGATACCAACGGAGACTGGGCGCGGCGGGGCCAGATCAATACCGCGCTGCTGGCCCATTTGATGGACGAACCGTTTTTCTATAAGGCGCCGCCAAAAAGTACTGGCCGTGACCTGTTCCATGAAGAATGGCTGAACAATAAATTAAACCGGTTCAGTGTGCTTGCTCCGGTGGATGTTCAGGCGACCCTGAGCGCCCTGACAGCGCATACGCTTGCTGATGCCATTCACACTTATGCGCCTGATGTGCAGGATGTGTATATTTGCGGCGGTGGTGCGTACAACACGAATTTGATCGAACTGGTCCAGATCGCTTTGAATGCGCACGGCAAAACGGTGAGTGTGGAAAGTACCGAGGTCCTGGGCGTGTCACCGAACCACGTGGAAGCACTGGCTTTTGCCTGGCTGGCGTATCGCCACGTTGAGCGAGAGCCTGGCAATCTGCCGGAAGTCACTGGCGCCGCCGGGTTGCGGGTGCTGGGGGCGATGTATCCGCACTGAACTGCTGTACCAGACAATTAATGTTTGGTTGCAGTAACAACTTCCAGATAGCGTTTATGTGTGGCATCGAATTGCTGATTGACGCTGATTTCTTCTGCCTGATAACTGCGTATCAACCGGGTTGACTCCGCAATGGACTGGGTCATGTCATCGATTTTGGTCTGCGTTTCCCTGATTTTCAGAGGCTGATTTTTTTGCAGGTTGGGCAGCATTCGCTGATTGTTATTCAATGTCGTCGTGGCCGTTTCAATGTTGCGTGTCTCGGCGGCGATTTTGACATCAATGGCATCGAGTTCCTTTTTACGTGCCGTCTCGATGGCGCCTTCATTCGGATAATGCGCGATCAAAAACAGTTGTTCCCGTTTCAGCTCTTCCTGGTGTTGCAGGTCTTTCTGGTGCTGCTGCTCCTGAATTTCGATGGCCCGGCGCTGATCCGGCGTGAGTGGTGCGGGAAGCTGATTTTTCAGCGTGCCGTTTTCTTTAAAAACCTGCGTTGATTTTTCTGCACATTCCGGTATCGGGCGATCTGATGAAACGACGTGCCCGGCGCCATCCTTGCAGGTGTAAAAATCCGCGTTGGCGGTGCCGCACAGCAGCAGGGCCGGAATTACAAAAAACAGTAAGCTTGATTTAGCCATTTTTATCCGTTAAAAATGCGGCGACGCCGATCAGGGTGCCTTGCTGGACAGGACGAATCAGCAACGCAAATTTATTCCGCACTACTTTAAACCATGTGCTGCAATTCGCACAATGTTTCTGCAAAAGTCTGGCAAAAAACAGCAATATATGCCGCATATTATTCGCTTTCTGCCTGGCGCAGCAGCAAGCCCGGTCGGTTTTGCGCGTATACTTGTCGGCCGTGGAGCATGGCAACCAATCAGGGGCAGAGGCAAACACTATGGGCAACCGACTATCAAAAATTGCGACCAGAACCGGCGATCAGGGCACTACCGGTCTGGGCGATGGCAGCCGTACCGACAAAGACAGTCTGCGCGTCCACGCCATGGGCGATGTGGATGAGCTCAATTCACAGATTGGGCTGCTGCTGTGCGAAGATTTGCCGACCGGCCTGACGGAGGAACTTCTGACGATTCAGCACGACCTGTTTGATCTGGGTGGCGAATTGTGCATTCCGGGCTACGCCTTGATCCGTGACGAACAGGTCGCCAGTCTGGATGCCTTGCTGGAAAAATACAATGCAGACCTGAGCCCGCTGCAGGAGTTCATTCTCCCGGGCGGCTCGCGCGCTGCGGCTTTGGCACACGTCTGTCGCACGGTGTGCCGGCGCGCCGAACGCATGCTGGTCAGTTTGGGCAAAGCCGAGACGATTAATCCCCAGCCACGCCAGTATGTCAACCGCTTGTCAGACCTGATGTTTGTTCTGTCACGGGTCTTGAACCGTCATGCTGGCCGAGGCGATGTGCTGTGGAAGCATGAACGGAAATAATTTACGGTTTGTTATTCACGACCAGACGTGGTTCGGTAGCGATCGTAGAGGTCTGATCCAACAGATTTTGAATCGATTTCTCAATCCCGGCACTGTCCAGACCGCTCAGAGCCAGTAACTGAGTCGCATCGCCATGGTCTACAAAGACATCCGGCAAGCCCAGAATCAGTAACGGTTTGGTGATGCCCAGCTCCGAGAGTGCTTCGGCGATCGCCGATCCTGCCCCGCCCATCCGGGTACCTTCTTCCACGCTGACCAGCACGTCGTGCGACTCGGCCAGCTGCCTGATCAGGTCGACATCGAGTGGTTTCACAAAACGCATATTTGCCACCGTCGCATCCAGTGCTTCGGCTGCCCGCAGTGCCGGCTGCAGCATGGTGCCAAATGCCATGATGGCTACCTGCCGGCCGGTCCTTCTGATTTCGCCCTTGCCCAGCGCCAGGGTAGTGAGTTCTTTGGATACTTCAGCACCAATGCCGGCGCCGCGCGGGTAGCGGATCGCTGCCGGTCCCGGATAATGGAAGCCGGTACTGAGCATCTGCCGGCATTCATTTTCATCCGAGGCGGCCATGATCACCATATTCGGAATGCAGCGCAGGTAAGCCAGGTCGTAGTTGCCGGCGTGGGTTGCTCCGTCCGCACCGACCAGGCCAGCCCGGTCCAGGGCAAACGTGACGTCCAGATTTTGCAGTGCTACGTCATGAATCAGCTGATCATAGGCGCGCTGCAGAAAGGTGGAATAAATCGCCACTACCGGTTTCAATCCTTCACAGGCCAGGCCGGCGGCAAAGGTGACCGAGTGCTGTTCAGCGATGCCGACGTCGTAATACCGGTCCGGGAACTGCTGCTCAAATTCCACCATGCCGGAACCTTCGCGCATGGCCGGCGTAATGCCGATCAGGCGTGTATCCTGGGCGGCCATGTCACACAGCCAGTCGCCAAACACCCTGGTGTAGGTCAGCTTGGCAGCGGCGGCCGGTTTGATGCCGACTTCAGGATTGAATTTGCCGGGGCCATGATATAAAACCGGGTCGGCTTCGGCCAGTTTGTAGCCCTGGCCTTTTTTGGTCACGACGTGCAGAAACTGCGGGCCTTTGAGCTCCCTGAGATTTTGCAGGGTTGGAATCAGTGCATCAAGGTCATGGCCGTCGATCGGGCCGATATAGTTGAAGCCGAATTCTTCAAACATGGTGGCCGGCATGATCATGCCTTTGGCGTGCTCTTCCAGACGTTTTGCAATTTCCAGCATCGGCGATGGCAGTACCGATTTGCCGACATTTTTTGCAGCAGCATAAAATTTGCCCGACATCAGGCGCGCCAGATAGCGGTTCAGTGCACCGACCGGCGGCGAAATCGACATGTCGTTGTCGTTCAGGATGACCAGCAGATTCACATCTTCCATGACACCGGCATTGTTCATGGCTTCAAACGCCATGCCCGCGGTCATCGAGCCATCGCCGATGATAGCCACTGAATGACGGTTTTCACCTTTGGTCTTTGCCGCTACCGCCATGCCCAGTGCCGCCGATATCGAGGTTGAGGAGTGTGCGGTGCCAAAGGTATCGTATTGGCTTTCGGAGCGGCGCGGGAATCCCGAGATGCCGTTCAACTGACGCAATGTGTGCATCTGGTCGCGACGGCCAGTCAGAATTTTGTGCGGATAGGTTTGATGACCCACATCCCAGACCAGCCGGTCTTCCGGCGTATTGAAGACATAGTGCAGCGCGATGGTCAGTTCGACCGTGCCCAGATTGGAGGATAAATGTCCGCCGGTTTTCGAGACCGAGTCCAGCACAAACGCACGCAGTTCATCGGCCAGCGGTTTGAGCTGGGCGCGTGAGAGCAAACGCAGGTCAGCAGGGGAATTGATTTGGTTAAGCATGATGATGGTGGCTCATTGTAAATTTCATTTAGGCGCTGCGCTGCACGATAAAATCAGCCAGCTGGGCAAGGCGCCGGGTGTTGGAAAATACGGACAGGGCCTCATGGGCCTGCAGGCGCAGCTGCTCTGCCAGAACCCGGGATGCATCCAGACCCAGAATCGATACATAGGTCGGCTTGTTGTTGGCAGCATCCTTGCCGGCGGTTTTGCCCAGTGCTGCCGAATCAGCGGTGGCATCCAGAATATCATCGACGACCTGGAATGCCAGTCCGACCGCATGGGAGTAACGGTTCAGTGCCGCTATTTCGGTATTGTTCAGGTCCAGCCCATCCGCTTTTTGGCCGCACAGCGCGCCCAGAAAAACCGAAGCGCGCAACAACGCGCCGGTTTTCAGCTGGTGCATCTGTTCGAGTTGAGCGCGCGTCAAGGGCAGTCCAACGCTGGCCAGATCGATCGCCTGACCACCGCACATACCGAGCGAGCCGGAAGCCTGTGCCAGAATCTGCAGCATGTTCAACTGACGCGCCGGCGGATTTTTTCCTTCCGACAGAATCAGAAAAGCCTGGGCTTGCAGTGCATCGCCCACCAGCAGGGCAGTGGCCTGACCGTATTTGACATGCACTGTCGGTTTGCCACGGCGCAGCATGTCATTGTCCATGCACGGCATGTCGTCATGCACCAGCGAGTACGCGTGAATCATTTCCATCGCGCAGCCGGCACGGGTCAGTTCGGCATGGTTGGCTACGCCGAACAGCTCACCGGCAGCATATACCAGCAGTGGACGCACCCGTTTTCCGCCATCCAGAACGGCGTAGCGCATGGCCTGATGCAATTCGGCCGGATTCTGTTGTTGTGTCGGCAGAAATTCGGCCAGGGCCAGTTCGATCTGATCCTGGCATTGCTTCATCCAGACTGACAGAGGACTGGTCGAGCTGGACGGAGTGGAAATCGGCATGATGGACTTGGGGAAAAGAGGTTTTGGCAGAGGGAATCAGGCTGCTTCGGAGTCAGCCTGGAATGGTTTTAGCATTTCACCGTCCAGGATTTTGACCTGCTGCTCCACTTTTTCCAGCTGTGCTGCGCAATATTGCACCAGTTCAGCGCCGCGCGCATAGGACGTCACTGAGGCATCCAGAGCCAGTTCACCGGCTTCCATGCGCGCAACCAGTTGCGTCAGTTCGGCCATGGCGGCTTCAAACGAGGCGGGAGTGGCTGGTTCTGTGGAGGCGTTCACTGTTTTTTTTGTCATGGTTGTGAAGTTGAAGGTTTAGCCCGCTATTCTAAAACAACTTGCTCGCTGCCGAGCCAAAATGGCGTGCAAACCGGCCCTATATTTGCAAACTTGCAGCACAGTCGTTCTATTTTGTTATGTTTTATGCGCAGGACTGCAAAAACCGGAACGAAAATTCAGTCGTATCCATATCGTGTCGCGGGTCGTGCGCCAATATTATTCGGGTATAATCGCCGGTTCTTTCCAAAATTTCCATTGCATTTTATCGGTGCAGGTTTTTGCGGATTCTTTCTCTCTTGGATTATGGGGGTGGGGATGTCCGATCTGGCAACATTCGCTCAACTTCAGCGCTCTGCAACACAACTTCCGGTTTCGGTTTATTTCGATCAGGCTCTTCTGGCGCGTGAGATTGCACAACTTTTTCAGCAGGGTCCAAGGTATGTTGGTCACGAGCTGATGGTGCCCGATGTGGGCGACTTTGCCACTCTGGCATCTGAAAATCAGGGGCGCATGCTGGTCCGCAGTGAAAACGGGATCGAACTGCTGTCCAATGTCTGCCGGCACCGTCAGGCTCTGATGATGGGCACCACTGAGGCGCCCTTTGCGCGCGGCAACGCAAAAAACATCGTCTGCCCGCTGCACCGCTGGACTTACGACCTCAAAGGTGAGCTGCTTGGCGCGCCGCATTTTGAAAAAACGCCGTGTCTGAACCTGGACAATACCGCGCTGCAAAGCTGGAACGGATTGCTGTTCGAGCACAATGGCTACAACGTGATGGAAAAACTGAGTCAGTTGTCTGTCACCAAAGACCTCGATTTTACCGGCTACATGCTGGACCACGTCGAAGTGCATGACTGCGATTACAACTGGAAAACCTTCATCGAAGTGTATCTGGAAGATTATCATGTCGAACCGTTTCACCCCGGTCTGGGCGGCTTTGTCACCTGCGATGATCTGCGCTGGGAATTTGGCAGCGATTACAGCGTGCAGACTGTGGGCGTCAACAGCGGGCTGTTGAAATCCGGCTCGAAAAAATATCAGGCATGGCAGGAACAGGTGCTCAAATTCAGGCAGGGTGTGGTGCCACCGTTCGGCGCGATCTGGCTCACTCTGTATCCCAACATCATGGTCGAGTGGTATCCGCATGTACTGGTGGTATCTACGCTGTGGCCGCAGGGCACCGGCAAGACCAGAAACGTGGTCGAATTTTATTACCCGGAAGAGATCAACCTGTTCGAACGCAAATTTATCGAAGCGCAACGGGCCGCTTACATGGAAACCTGCGTTGAGGATGATGAAATCGGCATGCGCATGGATGCCGGTCGCTCCATCCTGTTTGAACGCGGCGTGAGCGAGGCAGGACCTTACCAGTCGCCCATGGAAGATGGCATGCAGCATTTTCACGAATGGTACCGCGCAAACATCCCTTTCGATGACGAGAGCTGATGCAATCACTGTGGATGGTACTTGCCAGTCTGCTGTTCGCACTCATGGGGGTGTGTGTCAAGCTGGCGTCGTCGTTCTTTACCACCTCGGAAATCGTCATGTATCGCGGTCTGTTCGGCGTGGTTTTTCTGTTTTCAATTTCAAGAATCAACCGTGTCAGCCTTAAAACCGTCATGCCGCTGCGTCATTTCAGCCGCGGCCTGACGGGTGTCATTGCCTTGTGGCTGTGGTTTTACAGCATAGGCAAACTGCCTCTGGCCATGGCCAATACGCTCAATTACATGTCGCCAATCTGGATCGCCGCTATTTTGTTCGGTCTGAACTGGTGGCACAACAAGACCCGCTTTGACTGGAAATTGCCGTTGGCCATACTGCTGAGCTTTATCGGCGTGGTTTTTTTGCTGCAACCATCCCTGCATGCCGAACAGGTGCCGGTGGCCCTGATCGCGCTGGGTTCCGGCGTTCTTTCCGCACTGGCCTATCTGCAGGTGCGCAAGATGGGATTGATGGGTGAGCCGGAAACCCGCGTGGTATTTTATTTCTCGCTGACCAGCGCCGTGTCTGGCGCCGCAGCCGGTCTGTTCGATCATGACTGGCACCCCCTGCGCTATCCCGCAATCTTTCTGTTACTGGGTCTGGGACTGTTTGCCAGTAGCGCACAACTGGCCATGACCAGGGCTTACCGGCTCGGCAATCCCTTGCTGACTGCCAATTTATCCTACTGCGGCATTGTTTTTTCCAGTGTACTGGGTGTTATTGTTTGGCAAGATAAGTTAAGCTGGCTGGGTTGGATGGGCATGCTGATAATTTTGATCAGTGGCGTCCTAGCAACCTGGCTGCATGCACAGTCGGTAGCAACCCAAAAATCATAAGAATCGGAAAGGAGCACAGCAATGTCGGCAGCATTTACCACCTTGATCTCGGTCCAGGAATTGGCCAACAACATCAATAACCCGGACTGGGTTGTGCTGGATTGTCGCCATGATCTGACCGATTCCAATGCCGGGCGCGCAGCCTATTCCGAAGGGCACATTCCGAGTGCCCAGTTTGCCCATCTCGACTTTGATCTGTCGGGAAACAAAATCAACGATATCGGTGCCTTTTGCGGACGCCATCCGTTGCCCGACCGGGACGTGTTTGTTGCCAAATTGCGCGCCTGGGGCATCAATAACAATACCCAGGTCATCGGCTACGATGCGCAGGGCGGCATATTTGCAGCCCGGCTGTGGTGGATGTTGCGCTGGATAGGTCATACCTCGGTTGCGGTATTGAATGGCGGATTTCAGGCCTGGAATGCGGCCGGTCAGACCGTTGCAACGGGTGCGCCTGCGGCGCGGCGCGGCACCATCCACGAACAGGCTGCGGTAGTCAAACTGGCCAGTGCCCATGATGTACAGATCAATATCACCTCAAAACAGAAAACGCTGGTCGATGCGCGCGCTCCCGATCGGTTCCGGGGTGAAAATGAAACCCTCGATCCGGTGGGTGGCCACATACCGGGTGCCATCAACCGTTTTTTCAAAGACAACCTGCAGGACAACGGCATGTTCAAGACGCCGGCACAATTGCATGACGAATGGGCGCAGGTTGTTCCCGACGCACGAACCAGCATCATGCAGTGCGGCTCCGGTGTGACGGCATGCCACAATCTGCTGGCGCTGGAAGTGGCGGGCATGTCAGGCGCAACCCTGTATGCCGGCTCATGGAGCGAATGGTGCATCGATCCGCGACGTCCGGTTGCCACAGGTGCCAATTAATAAGGTGCATCCCTGCCTACGTTCTAGCCCTCAGGGTCCTTCTTGCGCAGGGATTTGAGAATCTGCATGAGCATCAATCCGTTTCTGGCCAGCGCAGCGGCCTTGCCGGGAACAAAAATCATGATGACGCTGACCAGCAGCCCGGCCCAGCCGGGTATCTGTTTGAACCGATCCAGCAGGCCCTCGCCTGATTTGATCAGTCCGGTCGACAGTCCGAGCTGACGCGCCTGCGCCACCAGCAGGGTGCGCTGCAGACTGCATTCAGTCATGAGCAGGGCGCGCCGCTGTTCCAGTCGCTGTTTGCTGTTCATAGCCCCTCCTGCTGTTGATTCTGCTCAGGGGTCAGTTCCTGAATTTGTTCCTGCTCATGCCGGGAATGAATCAGATTCACATCTTTGCGCAATTCGGCAATGCTGTGTTCAAACAGGCGCGGCCGGTTCAAAAACTGCTTTCTCAGCCAGGCGGCAATGAGCACGCTGCCGATGCCAAACAATCCGATCAGACTCAGCAGCACCGTAATCCGGTACGTATCCCAAAACAGGGCAATGACCAGAAAAATCACCAGCGCTACGGCGACCCCGGCACAGAACAGCGCAACCAGCGTGGCAATAAAGAAAATGGAAAAGCGCACCAGCTCTTCTTCAAGCTCGACGCTGGCCAGCTCCAGCCGTGTCTGCAACATGGCCACCAAAGTAGACACCATGCGGGCGAACTGTTCCTTGACCGGTCGTATCGGCATCGTTATTTGCGACTGATCAGCAAGCCGACCAGCAACCCGACTGCCGCACCCAGACTGACTGCCTGCCACGGATTTTCTTTGACGTAATGGTCCGTGGCATGGACGGCTTCTTTGGTCTTGTCGACCACCAGTTTTTCCAGACGGATGATTTCATCTTTGGCGTGTTTGACGGTGGTTTCAATGCGTTCCCGGGCGGACTTGAATTCTTCATTGCCGGGCAGTTCGGCGTTGCCGATCAATGCTTCTGCATCGTGGATTACAGCCTGCAGGTCATGCAGCAACTGTTCGTTGTGGCTTCTTTGACTCATGATATCTATCTCCTTGAAATCAGTGTGCGGATTTAACAATAACTGTAAATTTCATCCAAATGGTTAACGTAGCGCAAAGTCTGTTGCTATGCCGATGAATATCAGACAGCCCAGCCAATTGTTGTGCCGGAAGGCATTAAAGCAGCCTTCTCGTTCCCTGTTGCGGATCATAAAGTAATGATACAGCGCGCACAGTGCGGCAGCACTCACACCAAGCGCAAACGGGTATCCCATTCCGAGTTGCCACCCGACCTTTGCCATGATGGCAAGGTGACACGCATAACAGACCATGACAGCGAGCACATCGTAGCGGCCAAAGGTCAGCGCCGAGGTGCGCAGGCCGAGTTTGATGTCATCATCCCGGTCGACCATGGCGTATTCGGTATCGTAAGCCAGGGCCCAGAACACGTTGCCGATCAGCATGAACCAGGCGATTGCCGGAACCTGATTCTGCACGGCAGAATAAGCCATCGGAATGCCGAAGCCGAAGGCAATGCCCAGATAAGCCTGGGGCAGGGCGAAGAAGCGTTTGAAATACGGATAACTGGCCGCGATCAGGATCGCCGCCACGGACAGCAGTTTGGTATTGTGATTGAGCGGAATAATCAGCGCGAACGAGGCCAATGCCAGTATCCCAGCCACCAGCAGTGCTTCCCATGGGGCGATTTTTCCCGAAGTCAGCACGCGGTGTTCGGTGCGTTTGACGTGCCGGTCAAAATCCCGGTCGGCATAATCATTGATGGCGCAGCCGGCAGCGCGCATGAAGGCCGTACCCAGAGTAAAAATCAGCAGCAGTTGCAGATCAGGCACGCCGCCCGACGCCAGCCAGAGTGCGGCCAGAGTCGGCCACAGCAGCAGCAGTATGCCTATCGGTTTGTCAAAGCGGGTCAGCTGCCAGTAGAGTTTGAGTCGTTGCATGGTGGGTTGGGGATGAAGAAAGGTGTTTATTTTATCGAAGGCCAAACATCATCTGGCCGGCCAGCCATTTTTTGGCAGGCAGGGCCAGATCGATCAGTCCCAGACCTGCACCCAGCAATGGCTGGGGAAGGACGGTACCGGCAGTGGTAAAAATCTGTGCCATGCGGTCGGTCAGCCGTATCGTCATGTTGCGGTCGGCGCTACGCAAATGATAAAAATCCTGCAGCGCAGCCGGACTGACTTCTTTGCTCAGGCATTTGGCCAGTTGCAGTGCATCGCGCAAGCCCAGATTCATGCCCTGTCCGGCGACCGGATGCAAGGTCTGCGCCGCATTGCCGATGCGCACCGTGCGTCCGACCGGCGCATCGGTCTGGGCGTTGAGGCCCAGCGCAAACGCTGCGCGGGGTGTGCTGTGGGTAAAGCGGCCCAGCCGGTCACCAAATTCGCGCTGCAATTCCTGCAGGAAGCTGTGGTCATCCAGCGCCAGCAGGCGCGCGGCCCGTTCCGGCGGGACACACCAGACCAGCGCATAGCCATCCTCCTGGGGCAGCAGTGCCAGCGGACCGAAATCGGTGAAGCGCTCAAAGGCACGCCCAGCGACCGGACTGCTGGCCGTGACGGTGGCAATGATGGCAGACTGCTGATAATCAACGTGTCGGTTCCCGGCCGGCTGATCGCTGAACACGCCGCCTTCGGCCTGCACCACGATCTTCGCGTCGAAGCAGCGCTGATCTTCCAGAAGCAGGGTGGCGTGTGTTTCGGTTTCGGTAATCGTGCTGACTTTTGCCGGACGTAAAAAGGTCAGTTCCGGACCCTGATTTTTAATGGCATCGTTAAGCGGGGCGAGGATGTCGGTATAGCGGGCCACATAGCCCAGAGCCGGAACCTGATGTTCGCTGCTGTCGATCAGGGTGCGGCCGAACTGGCCTTTTCTGCTGACGTGAATTTGCCGGATTGCGGTGGCTTTGATGGGCCAGGCACCGGCGCTGTGCAGGATTTGGCCGCTGCCCTGTGACAGGGCGATGGTGCGTTTATCGGCCTTGGTTTCCTGTTCGGATTTGGCGTCCAGCAGCAGGATGGCGGATTTCTTTACACCCTGATTCAGCAGGAGCAGGGCCAGGGTCTGACCCACGGGGCCGGCTCCGCAGATGGCGATGTCGACAATGTTGTTCATACTCTTTTCATGACGGCTTCAATTTCTTTGACGGTCTTCGGTGTGTCAACGCTCAGGTTCAATGGTCCCTTTTTGGTGATGACAATGTCATCTTCAATCCGGATGCCGATGTTCCAATACTGTTCCGGTATGCCTTCGGCTGGCCTGACATAGATGCCGGGCTCGATGGTCAGCGCCATGCCGGGTTCGAGTTTTCGGTACGGTTTTTCTGTGCTGCCGGCCGGCGCTGCGGCAGCACGGTAGTTGCCTACGTCGTGCACGTCCATGCCGATCCAGTGGCCGGTGCCGTGCATGTAGAACTGGCGGTAGGCAAGCGCGGTGATGGCGTCTTCCAGATTGCCGACCTTGTTTTTATCCAGCAGGCCGGTTTCCAGCATGCCTTCCGTTAACACGCGGATCGCGGCATTGTGACCGTCCTGATAGCCGGCACCCACTTTGGCGTGCTGCAATGCCGCGCTCTGGGCTGCCAGTACCAGTTCATACAGCACTTTTTGCGGTGTGCTGAACTTGCCGCTGGCCGGGAAAGTTCGGGTGACATCCGAGGCATAACTGTCGAATTCACAACCGGCATCGATCAGGATCAGATCGCCATCCTTGATTTTTGCATTGTTGGCGCTGTAATGCAGAATGCAGGCGTTGCTGCCGGTGGCGATAATGGAGCCGTAGGCCGGTGACTGCGCGCCGTGGCGCCGGAATTCGTGCAGCATTTCCGCTTCCAGTTCGTATTCATACATGCCGGGGCAGGTGATCTGCATGGCGCGCCGGTGCGCCTGCGAGGAAATGCCGGCCGCTTTTTGCATCAGGGCGATTTCACTGGCATCCTTGAACAGCCGCATTTCATCGACAATGCTGTGCAGATCAATGGTCAGCTGTGGCGCAGTCACACCACTGCGCGCCTTGCCGCGCACCACGTTCAGACTGCGCTGCAATTGCTCATCGAGGTGGCTGTGGTAACCCTGAGTATGGAACACCGCAGGGGCGTCGGCCAGCAACTCTGGCAGTTGCTGTTCCAGTTCGGCGATGGTAAATGCGCCATCAAATCCGAATTTTTCCTGAGCCGCCTGGGGGCCATACATGAAGCCGTCCCAGATTTCACGCTCGGGATTTTTTTCGCGGCAAAACAGTATGCTGCGACAGGTCTTGCCGGCGCTTAACACCAGCACCGCGTCCGGCTCGGTGAATCCGCTCAGGTAGTAAAAATAACTGTCATGCCGGAAGGGGAAAAAACAGTCGCTGTTGCGCGTCATTTCCCGGGAGGTGGACAGAATGGCGATGCCGCCACCCTGAGCCTGCATGTGTTTGAGCAGCGCATTGCGACGATCACTGTATGGTTTCATTCGGTTCTCACGTGAGGTGCATTGAGTTCGGCAAAACGTTGCGGCGTACCGACGTCGGTCCAGGCACAGGACATCACTTCGCCCCCCAGCTGACCCCGATCGGCCAGATCCAAAAACAGTTCACGCAGCCGGGCGGACTGGCCGGGGGGGATGGCGGCGAACATCTCGGGCCGGTAAACGCCGATGCCGGAAAAAGTGTAGCGCGGCGCGCCTTCGTTGGACAGCCCCAGCAGGTGCACGGCAAAGTCACCTTCCGGATGATGCGGTGGATTTTTTACCATATACAGCCAGGCAATATCGCGTTGGTCTGGCGCATGCGGATTGCCCCACATGTCGTTGTCTTCCAGCGTGTTCAGACATTGCGCGTAGTCGAAATGCGGGCAGTAAATGTCGGCCGCCACCGCCACGAAAGGCGCATCACCCAGCAGGTGCAGTGCATTGGCAATGCCACCGGCGGTTTCCAGTGCAGTCTGCTCGCGTGAGTAACTGATGCGCGCGCCGAACTGGTGGCCGTCACCCAGCGTCTGTTCGATCATGCTGCCCAGATAGGCGTGATTGATCACCAGTTCCGTGATGCCGGCCTTGACCAGATTCAGAATGTGCCACACGATCAGGGGCCGGCCCCTGACTTTCAACAGTGGCTTGGGACAGTGTTCGGTGAGCGGCATCATGCGCACTCCGCGACCTGCTGACAAAAGAATGGCTTTCATAGGAAGTCGTCGCCCGATTAAAAGGTGTAACCGATCTGGGGTGCTTTGTCTTCCAGTTCATCGAGCAGCCTGAGCAACGGGATGAGGGTGTTATAACGTTGCGCCGTTTTGCGCACGTAGGACAGCACCAGCGGCAGATCGGCCAGATAATTCTGTTTGCCGTCGCGATACGCCAGACGACAGAAAATGCCGAGAATTTTCAGGTGACGCTGCAATCCCATGAATTCGAAGTCGCGGTAAAAACTGTCGATATCGGTACTGACCGGCAGACCGGCATGACGGGCGCGCTCCCAGTAACGTATCGCCCAGTCCAGCACCTGCTCTTCATCCCACTCAATATAGGCGTCACGCAGCAGGGACACAATGTCATAGGTGATCGGGCCATACATGGCACCCTGAAAATCGATGATGCCGGGATTGCCTTCTTTCATCACCATCAGATTGCGTGAATGATAATCACGGTGCACATACACCTGAGGCTGCGCCGTGGTGTTGGCCAGAATCTGTTCAAACACCTTGTCCAGGCTGGCCTGCTGGGCAGCACTCAGGGTTGCGCCCAGATGTTTGCCGATATACCACTCGGGAAAAATCTGCAGTTCCTTCATCTGCATGGCACGGTCGTATTCCGGCAATACCTCGGGCAGGCTGTGTGACTGGATCTGAATCAGGGCGGCGATGGCGTCCATGTACAGTTGTTGCGCGGTATCCTGATTCAATAGCGCCGAGTACATGACCGTGCCCAGGTCACTGAGCAGCAGAAAACCCAGTTCGGTCTGGCTGGCAAAAACATGCGGTACCGTGACACCGGTGGCTTCCAGTATCTGCGCAATCTGAATAAAAGGCCCGACATCTTCCTGCGGTGGTGGGGCATCCATCAGGATGTAGGACTGGCCGCCGGCATCCTCAATGCGGAAATAGCGCCGGAAACTGGCATCAGCGGAAGCGGGTCGGATCGTAGCGGGCAACAGGGTAAATTCGGAAAGTGTGGCGATCCAGTCAAGTAAACCATTCAGCCTGGAATCCGCGTGGGGTGTCGTTGCATTGTTATTGTGCTTATTTTTTTGCATGTTTTCAGTTGAGGTCATGGTGCCATTTGTATCATTATCAGGAGGATGCAGGGAAAATCGCCGAGTTCCCCTATAATAGGGGACTTTTTTTAAAATACAGCTTAGCGAAGACATGCTTTTTTTACGTAGCCCCCCATTATCTCATTTGTTACCGTCCTTGCTTACGAAAATGAGTATGGCCATATTGGCTACTTTATCAGGCGCGAGCTACGCAGCAGATCAGGCGCCCGTCGCGCCGGCTGACGTTGCAGCTGACCCCAGAATACCCTCCAACAAAGATGAAATCACCATCCGGGCCGAACAGATGACCGGTCGCCCGTCGCGGGTCATGAATTTCGACGGTCAGGTTGAAATTGTGCGCGGACCATCGACCATCGACGCACAAACTGCCGAATACCATGGTGTTGAAGATCTGGTCATGGCCAACGGCAATGTGCAGATGTTTCGCAATCGGGACTGCTACAGCGGCGACACCCTGGAAATGCAGATGGAGACCGGCGAAGGTTTTTTGCTTAATCCGGTCTACAAGCTGGAAAAAAACAACGCTCAGGGTTTTGCAAAACGGATGAATTTCGTCGACAACGACCGTTCCGAAATCGAGCAGGGCACCTATACAACCTGTGAAGGTGTCAAGCCTGACTGGTACATGCGTTCCTCGCGGCTGGATCTGGATTCCGCTCAGGACGAAGGCGTGGCGTACAACGGCGTAGTGTTCTTTAAAAATGTGCCGATACTGGCGTCGCCCTGGATGTCGTTCCCCATTTCGGATGCGCGCCGTTCCGGTGTTCTGCCGCCTGAGTTTTATTCCACCACGGCAGGCGGGCCCGAAATTGCAGTGCCCTATTATTTTGATATCGCCCCGAATCGGGACGCGACCATTATTCCCAAAATCATCGAAAAACGCGGCGATCAGATCGGTGGCGAGTTCCGCTATCTCGGTTCAGGTTACAGCGGCAATACCCATATCGAATTCATTCCGTCTGACCATGACCGCAATGATGAAAAGCGCTATTCCTTCGGCACCACACTCATTGATACCTCGATTCCGTACTGGAACCTGAATCTGAATTACAACCGCGCCTCCGACGATCAGTACGCGATTGATTTTTCCCATTCGATTACAGTCAGTTCCCAGCATCTGCTGCCGCAGACTTTATCGCTGGTGTACGCGCCGCTGCCCTACTTTAATACCGGTCTGGTCATGGCCAATTACCAGGTGCTGCAGGATGTGAACAACGACATCGGCAAGCCCTACGAAATGATGCCCAGGTTGTTCGCCACCGTAAACCGGGTCGATGATTTTGGCGGGTTTGACTGGTCGGCCTACACCGAATACACCAATTTCATGCACCCCACCAGTGTCAGTGGTGACCGGGTGGTCGGTCTGGCGCAGGTCGCCTACCCGATAACCGGAACTTACTTTTTCATTACCCCCAAAGCGCTGTACCATTTCAGCGATTACAAACTGACCACCAATCTGGTCGCAGGTGAGGTGGCGGATCCGTCACTGGCAGTACCGACTTTTTCACTGGACAGCGGCCTGTATTTTGAACGTGAAACCAGCCTGCTGGGAAAAGCCATAACCCAGACGCTGGAGCCCCGTCTGTTTTACGTGCGCACACCCTATCGTGATCAGACCGCCATCCCGTTGTTTGATACCGGTATGGCCGACATCAATTTTGCGCAGATCTTCAATGAGAACCGGTTTACCGGCAACGATCGGGTTGGCGACGCCAATCAGTTGACCTCGGCGCTGGTGACGCGCGCCATTGAAATGGATGGTCAGGAGCGGTTGCGCTTCGCCCTGGCCCAGCGCATCAGTTTTCAGCAGCCGCTGGTGGTGGATACGCCAACCTATGTAGCAACGAATCTGGTCGGTGGCACGACCGTCTACACCACCCATTCAACGCTGCCCAGCAAATCAGACCTGATTTTTGCCGGTTCCGGCAAACTGACCACCAACCTGTCGATCGACGCAGGCTGGCAGTACAGCGAGAGTTTTAAAAGTACCCAGCAGCTCAACTACGGCTTCAAATGGCAGCCCGGACCGATGCAGGTCCTTAATGCGGAATATCGTTACCAGAATTCCAGCGAAGTCGTTCCGGAAGGCATGAAGCAAATTGACGTTTCGGCCCAATGGCCGCTGGCACCACGCTGGTATGGTGTGGCCAGGTCCAATTTTTCACTGCAGGATCATCGCATTCTGGATGGGCTCATGGGCGTTGAATACAAACAGGATTGCTGGATATTCCGTTTCGTGGCGCAGCGCTATCTGATTCCATCGACTGTAGCCGGCGTGGCGTCAAGCTCAAACACCTCACTGTTTTTCCAGCTTGAGTTGAACGGCCTGTCGAAAATCGGTTCCAATCCGCTCGAAGTATTAAGGCGCAGCATTTCGGGATACCAGCCGCTGAGTCAGCCGACTACGCAGCAAAGTTATCAACAGAGTAATTTTTAATAGTTCACTATGCCCGACCGTTGTTTTGATATGATGTGTCACTTTTTGAATCACCCAATAACCAAAGCTCAGAATATGAAACGCTCCTTATTTCCCATCGCAGCCTTCTCAGTTGTCCTCTCTCTTGCTTTGGTTCAGAGTGCGGCAATCGGTCAGGAAAGCGCCGCTGCGGCTGCGTCCGTTGCACCACCTTCTTCGGCGCTCAACAGCATTGCTGTCGTGGTCAATGACGAGGTCATCACCCGACTCGAATTGCGGGATCGCACAGCGATGATTACGCAGCGTCTGAAAGCACAGGGCGTTGCGCTGCCCTCACCGGCAGAACTGCAAAAACAGATTGTGGAACGCATGATTGTTGAAAAGGCGCAGCTGCAACTGGCCCATGAAGAAGGAATGCGGGTTGATGATGTGATGCTGGATCGTGCGATGCTGCGCATGGCCGAACAAAACAAAATGACGCTGCAGAATTTCCGCAATACGGTTGAAAAAGAGGGGACTTCGTATGGCGCGTTCAGAGAAGGCGTGCGCGACGATATTCTGATGCAGCGCATCCGCGAAAAGGAAGTTGACTCCAAGGTACAGGTATCCGAATCTGAAATCGATAATTATCTGGCAGCGCAAAAAGCCGACAAGCAAAAAAATGTCGAAGTTGAGTTATCCCACATTCTGGTGCGCATTCCTGAAAATGCCACGCCTGAAATGCTGGCCAAACTGCACACCCGTGCGGAATATGCCTTGCAACAGGTCAGGTCGGGCGGTGATTTCAGCAAGCTCGCGGCAACTTTTTCCGATTCCGCCGAAGGCTTGAAAGGCGGCTCACTGGGCTGGCGTGAACAGGATCGTTACCCACAGATTTTCATTGATGCCATTGCGCCGTTATCCGAAGGTCAGTCCACCGGGCTGATCAAAAGTCCCAACGGCTTCCATATTCTGAAACTGACCGGCCGGCGCACTGTCGACCTGGCCGCCGGTGGCATTCCCCAGACCCATGTGCGTCATATCCTGATCAAACTTTCTCCGACAGTCACCAAGGAACAGGCCGTGCATAAACTGGTCGATTTCAAACAGCGTATCGAAAACAATGGTGCAAAATTCGAAGATCTGGCCCAGCAGTTTTCCAATGACTCTTCCGCCGCCAAAGGTGGTGATCTGGGCTGGCTGTATGCCGGTGACGTGCCTGAATTTGATTCTGTGCTGCCCAACCTGAAAGACGGCGAGATCAGTGAGCCGCTCGAATCAGCAGCCGGCATGCATATCATTCAGGTACTCGGCCGCAAAAACGATGAAGTCTCAGCCGAGCGCCAGCGTCTGCTGGCCCGCCAGGTTATCCATGCCCGCAAACTCGATGAAGCAGGTCAGGACTGGGTACGCCAGTTACGTGACCGCGCGTATGTTGAAATTCGTGCCGACGACAAATAGACACCGACTGCCATGAAAAAAATGCTGGCCATTACCGTAGGTGAACCGGCTGGCATCGGGCCCGAAATTGCGCTGCGCTGCGCCTGGCAGTTGAAAGAACAGTGTGTGCCGGTACTGATCGGCGATATGCCGTTTCTGAGCAGACTCGCGCAGCGCATCGACCCGTCCATTGAACTGGTGCAGGTAGATTCACCCGACCGGCTTTCCCGGCACAGTGATGCCCTGCAGGTGTTGCATTCCCCGCTGGCAGTGGCAGTGATTCCGGGCAGCTGCGACAGCCGCAATGGCCTGGCGGTGCTGGCCACGCTTGATCTGGCCATTGCCGGTGCCCTGCAGGCGACCTTTGACGCCATCGTGACCGCGCCGCTGCAGAAATCAACCATCAATGATGCCGGTGTGGCATTTTCCGGCCACACCGAATATCTGGCACAGCAAACCGGCACCGACAAAGTGGTGATGATGCTGGCCTGTTCCAGTACCGCTACGTCCAGCAGGCCGCTGCGGGTCGCGCTGGCCACCACGCATATTCCGCTGCGTGCTGTGGCCGATGCGATCAACCGCGAAGAACTGACCCTGATCCTCAATATCCTGCATGCCGACCTGATGCACAAATTCGGGATCCGGCAACCCGTGATTCTGGTGGCAGGACTGAATCCGCACGCCGGAGAAAACGGTTATCTGGGCCGGGAAGAAATCGACGTCATCGCGCCGGTTATTCTGGAGGCGCAAAACCGGGGTCTGGATGTGCGTGGACCGTATCCGGCCGACACCCTGTTCCAGAACAAAAATCTGGAGCAGGCCGACTGCATACTGGCGATGTATCACGATCAGGGGCTGCCGGTACTGAAACATGCCAGCTTTGGGCGCGGCGTCAATATCACGCTTGGCCTGCCGATCATCAGAACGTCAGTGGACCACGGCACGGCACTCGATATCGCCGCACGGGGTATCGGGCTGGCCGATACCGGCAGCATGCTCGAAGCCATGCAGATGGCGCTGGACCTGGCCTCGGCCTCAACCAAACCGAATAAGAACCAATGAAACATATTGCCCGCAAAAGGTTTGGCCAGAATTTTCTCACCGACGACGGTGTACTGAACAACATTATCAGCACTATCAATCCGCAGCCCGATGACAGCATGGTGGAAATCGGTCCGGGTCTGGCCGCCATGACCAGACTGCTGTTGAAGGGGGTGACCCATTTGCATGTGGTGGAACTGGACCGTGATCTGGTCACGCGCCTGAAAAAAGAATTTGATCCGGCACGGCTTGAAGTGCACGCCGGTGACGCACTGAAATTCGATTTCACCCAGATACCGGTAGCGAGCGGCCAGAAATTGCGCATCGTTGGCAATCTGCCCTACAACATTTCCAGTCCGCTGCTGTTCCATCTGGCCGACATTGCACAGCACGTGCAGGACCAGCATTTCATGCTGCAAAAAGAAGTGGTGGAGCGCATGGTGGCCGAGCCGGGCAGCAAGGCCTTTGGCCGGCTGTCCGTGATGCTGCAGTGGCGTTATCACATGGACCTGATGTTCATCGTCCCACCGGAAGCGTTTGATCCGCCACCCCGGGTCGAGTCGGCCATCGTGCGCATGATACCCAAAGCCGTACCGCTGGTGTGTGATGAAAAAAAACTGCAGACCACCGTGACCAAAGCGTTCTCGCAGCGTCGCAAGGTGATCAGGAACTGTGTGGCGGGGATGTTTACCGAAGCGCAACTGATTGAGGCGGGGATTGATCCGCAGTTGCGCCCGGAGGCGGTTGGGCTTGAGCAGTTTGTGGCGCTGGCTAATTTACTCTAATTTCGGCAGCACCTTTAGCCCCAGCTGATTCAATTCTTCCCGCGCAGCCACATAGTCCGGATACACCTTTTTCACCCTGGCCCAAAACCGCGCGCTGTGATTCATTTCCAGCAAATGCGCCAGCTCGTGCGCAATCACATAGTCAATCAGATGCGGGGCAAAATGAATCAGGCGCCAGTTCAGGCGGATTTTTCCCTGCGCGTTACAGGAACCCCAGCGCGTATTGGCACTGGACAGACTGAAGGAATGATATTGCACGCCCAGTTGTTCGGCATAAAAAGCCAGGCGTTCACTGAACAGTTGGCGTGCCTGACGCATCAGCCAGGCCAGCAAATGCTTTTTGCACAGTGCCGGATCGGAATCGGCCGGCAGGTTCAACGTAATCAGCGCCGTTTCGCTGTCGAAGCAGGTCGGTGCGCCATACTCGACCAGCAGGGTGGCGTGCTGCCCCAGAAACGGCAGTTGCGCACCGCTGCGCCAGACGGTGGGCAGGTCGGCCACCGGCGCCGGACGCTCGCGCTGTTCCTGCAGGTTTTTCAGGATCCAGCGTTGCTTGCTGACGATGGCGGAATTGATTTCAGACAGACTGACCCAGCGCGGTGCGGTGATCTGCAAACCGGTGGCGGTAATCTGGAAGCCGATGGAGCGCCGGCTGGAACGCTGCAACTGGTAGGTCACATACTGCTGACCGAGTTGCACGCCGTGCGCATGGTTGGCCAACACTTTGGGCAATTCGGTTTGCCCCACCAGATCGATGAGCGTGCCGGCGAGCGAATCAAATAAATCGTACTGCACGTATTTTGCCAGTGCAGACAGTGAAGAAAATGGTGAGGCTTTACTTCTCGCCATGCACGCTACCCTGGATAGTCTTGCGGGGAGATAACCCGCATTTCAGCTTCAATCCACGTCTCGACCTCAGTCATGAGCTCGAACGGGTTTCTGCCGGCCGCCGGTATCGGTTTGCCGACCGACACAGTAATGGTACCCGGCTTTTTGATGAAGGAATTTTTGGGCCAGCAATCGCCCGAATTCATGGCCAGCGGTACGACCGTGGCACCGGTTTCCACTGCCAGGCGCGCGCCCCCACCTTTATACATGCCTTTTTGTCCGACCGGGATACGCGTGCCTTCCGGGAACATGATGATCCACTGCCCATTGGCCAGACGCTTTTTGCCCTGTTCGACAACGTGCGAAAAGGCGTCTTTGCCTTTGCTGCGGTCGATTGGTATCATGCGCAGCATTGCCAGTCCCCAGCCGAAAAAGGGAATCCAGTGCAATTCTTTTTTGAATACAAACACCAGCGGACGCGGCATGTACATCAGGTAGAAAATGGTTTCCCATGCCGATTGATGTTTGGACAGCAGGACCACCGGTGCATCCGGCAGATTTTCCACGCCGATCACACGATAATTCATGCCGCACAGTACTTTACCCAGCCAGATCACGGTCACATTCCAGCGCGCGGTAACCCAATAGCGCTGGTTGTAGGGCAGGGGCGCGACCAGCATGCAGACAAAGGCCCACACCACGGTGAGCAAGGCAACAAGAACGTAAAACAACAGCGACTTCAAAAACGGAATTACACGCATTTCATCTCCAGATTAATTGTGGACGGCAGACTGACTTCAAGCCTCTTCAGCGCTGAGCAGATGGCTGACCATGTCGGACAGATTGCTGTGCACGGTCGCACCCGGTGGCAGGCCGCCGGCGGCCAGCGTCGATTCACCTTTGCCGGTCAGTACCAGATGCGGTTCGCAACCCAGAATGAAGCCGGCCTGCAGGTCACGCAGCGAATCGCCAACTACGGGCACGCCTTTCAATTCGATGTCATACCGGCTGGCGATTTCACGAATCATGCCGGGTTTGGGTTTGCGACAATCGCAATTGGAATCCGCGGCGTGCGGGCAGAAAAAAACGGCATCAATGGTCGCGCCCACCTGCTGTGCGGCATGATGCATTTTCTGGTGGATGGCGTTGAGCGTTTCCATGTCAAACAGTTTCCTGGAAACGCCGGACTGGTTGGTTGCCACCACCACGACATAACCGGCCTGATTCAGTCGCGCGATCGCTTCCATGGAACCTTCGATCGGCAACCATTCGTCCGGCGACTTGATAAAATCTGCCGAGTCATGATTGATGACGCCGTCGCGATCCAGAATAATGAGTTTGGTTTGGGGCATGTCAGTTTTTCAGTCGTTCCGTTTTTAAATATCGGGTTCAAGCAGCCAGTTTGGAAATGTCCGCCACCTGATTGAGTATGCCATGCAACATCGCCAGCAGGGCAATCCGGTTGTTGCGCAGGGCCTGATCTTCAGCCATAACCATCACATCGTTAAAAAATGCATCGACCTGGGGCCGTATGGTCGCAAGAATCTGCAGGGCAGAATTGAAGTCGCCATCGGCAAAGGCAGACTGGACCTGCGATGCAATCTTGCCTGTGGCTTCAAACAGGGCCTGTTCCGCAGGTTCAACCAGCAATTCCGCTGCCACCGTGCCAACCGTATGTTCATTCTTTTTGAGAATATTGGTAATGCGCTTGTTGGCCGCGGCCAGGGCTGCCGATTCAGGCAGGGCGGCAAACTGTTTGACGGCTGCCAGGCGCAGCAGAATATTGGCCAGCAAATCGGGTTGGGGTGCGACGACGGCTTCTACTTCTGCCGGGCTGTAGCCCTGTTCCTTCAAGATGCCGCGCAGCCGGTCGTAAATGAACTGGGTCAGCGCTACACACGGATCGGCAAATGCCGCATTGCCGGCAAACAGCGAAGCCGTGTGCGCGAGCAGGCCGGACAGTGTCAGGGGCAACTGTTTTTCAATCAGGATGCGCAAGACACCCAGTGCATGGCGGCGCAGCGCGAACGGGTCGCGATCGCCGGTAGGCTGCAGACCGATACCCCAGATGCCAACCAGTGTTTCGCATTTGTCGGCCAGCGCCAGTATCGTACCGGTGACGGACACCGGCAGGCTGTCGCCGGCAAAGCGCGGCTGGTAATGTTCGGTCATGGCCGAGGCGACTTCGGCATGTTCACCATCGATGGTTGCGTAGTAGCTGCCCATGATGCCCTGCAGCTCGGGAAATTCACCCACCATATCGGTGAGCAGATCGGCTTTGGCCAGTTGCGCCGCACGCTGCGCCAGTGTTACATCGGCACCGAGCTGTTCTGCGATATAGGCCCCCAGCTGTTGCACCCGTGTAACGCGTTCGGCCTGATTGCCCAGTTTGTTGTGGTACACCACCGAGGCCAGACCGGCTGCGCGCAGTTCCAGTGTCTTTTTCTGATCCTGCTCGAAAAAGAATTTGGCATCCGACAGACGCGGACGCACTACTGTCTCATTGCCGCGGATGATGTGTTCGGGCGTTGCAGTGGCAATATTCGATACGATCAGAAAGCGTGGGCGCAATTTCCCCTCGCGGTCGGTCAGGGCAAAATATTTCTGGTTGGTCTGCATGGTCAGAATCAGGCATTCCTGTGGCACGGCAAGGAACTGTTCTTCAAAATGGCAGGTGTAGATCACCGGCCATTCAACCAGCGCGGTGACTTCATCGAGCAAGGATTCCGGCATCAATACCTGGTCGGCACCGGCCTGGGCCAGTAACGCGCTGCGAATGTTTTCTTTGCGTTCCGTGAAACTGGCAATGACCTTGCCGCTGTTGCGCAGCGCCTCGGCATACTCGTCGGCGTGGCTCAGCGTGATCATTGCTTCGGATAAAAAACGGTGCCCCTGCGTAATGCGGTCTGCCTGCAGGCCCAGCAGTGTGATCTCAACCAGCTCTGCACCATGCAGCGCGGTCAGACGATGCACCGGACGGGCAAACTGGACCGAGCTGCCATCAGGACGCTGATAGGTCATCAGTTTGGGCACCGGCAACTTCGCAACGCTTTCCTCAATGGCGCTCTGCAGGCCTTCTTTGAGCGTCAGACCGCTGGCAGTGTAGCTGTAGAAAAAACTCTCGGCCTTGCCGTCAACGGCACGCTCAAGCTTGCTGACCTGCACATCGGCAAAACCCATGGCCGCGAGTTTTTTCAACAGCGGCGCGGTGGCATTGCCATTGGCATCCAGCGCAACACTGACCGGCAATACTTTTTCACGACACAGACGGTCGGGCGATGTACTGCGCACGCCGGTAATATGGACGGCCAGACGGCGCGGCGTGGCATAACTGGTGGCGACAGAATCAGCGTCGAGAAAGTCGCGTGACTGCAGGCTGCTTACGATACCGGCAGCAAAGGCTTCGCCCAGTCTGGTCAGCGCCTTGGGTGGTAATTCTTCGGTAAATATTTCGACGAGCAGGGATTGGTTCATGGTGTGATGTTGTAATAATTATTCAGCGATAAGCATTAAGTGACCTGGTCAGGCAGCAAGCGTTTCCCGGCTCAGCATGGGGAAACCCAGTGCTTCACGCGAGTTGTAGTAGGCACTGGCGACCGCGCGCGACAGATTGCGGATTCTTCCCATGTAGGCCGCGCGTTCGGTGACCGAGATGGCGCCGCGCGCATCGAGCAGATTGAACGTGTGCGCTGCCTTGAGTACCATTTCGTAGGCCGGCAGTGCCAGCGGTACTTCCATGAGGCGTTTGGCCTCGGCTTCGTAACTGGTGAACAGGGAAAATAAAAAATCGGTATTGGAATGCTCAAAATTGAAGGTGGACTGTTCCACTTCATTCTGATGGTAGACATCCCCATAGGTGAGTTTTTTTGTGACGCCGTTTTCTTCCCATTCAGTCCAGACCAGATCGTAGACGTTTTCCACGCCCTGCAGATACATCGCCAGCCGTTCGATACCGTAGGTAATTTCTCCCAGCACCGGCTTGCAGTCCAGTCCGCCAACCTGTTGAAAATAGGTGAACTGAGTCACTTCCATACCGTTGAGCCAGACTTCCCAGCCCAGTCCCCAGGCGCCCAGCGTGGGGTTTTCCCAGTCGTCTTCGACAAAACGCACGTCATTTTGCTGCAGATCCAGACCGACTGCGGCCAGTGATCCCAGATACAGATCAAGAATATTTTCCGGTGCCGGTTTCAGTACCACCTGATATTGGTAGTAGTGCTGCAGACGGTTGGGATTTTCACCGTAGCGGCCATCCTTGGGGCGCCGTGAGGGCTGGACGTAGGCTGCGCGCCAGGGTTCCGGACCGATAGCGCGTAAAAAAGTGGCAGGGTGAGACGTGCCTGCTCCCACTTCCAGATCCAGCGGTTGCAACAGGGCGCAACCCTGTTTGTTCCAGTAGTCCTGCAGGGTCAGAATAATTTGTTGAAAAGTGAGCATGGCTGATTTTTTATGGATGTCTGAATCGGAAAATGTTGCAACTGAGTGGAACGAGGCGCTGAACTTTGCACTGCGCTCCTGAGTGCCAATGTGGCGCAAATTTGGCAGATGACACCGTACGAGTCACATTACGAAAAGCGGTCAAAATTTTAACCGCCAATTCTAACCCAGATTTCTCGCTGAACCGACCCGGTAACGGTGCGTTTCCTTTCATATTTATCGGTGTGCAAAGTAAATCCAAATAGTTATAATTAACTTTTTATATTAAATATATATCAATGTTGGTGCCATGATCACAAAATAAGCAGCGTACTGTGTGATGGTATCAACCTAAAAAAACGGACAGGGAAAACGGAAGTCTGCTTGCCCCGGAGGTTGGTGAACGGGCTCTGACTCATTCAATTTTATTGCCAAGGAGTACCCCTGTATGGAAAAGACACACGACATTCTGCACTATCTTGCACAAGTGGCCCCTTATTTGCCTTTCCCCATTTACTGGATGGATCTGGAAGGCAGGATGGCCGGAGCCAATCAGGCGTATCTGGATACGTTAGGCATCAAACAGGTTGATCAGGTGATAGGCAAAACGCCTTTTGAATTTTTTGCCGATGATGTGGCCAAGGGCATGGTTGATCACGCCAACCTGGTCATCGAAACCAAACGCTCTCAGACGCGTGAGGATGTGGTACGGGATGAGGCGACCGGAAAAAAACGCTATTATTCCGCCGTTCGTTCACCGTTAAGTGGTCCTGGCGGTCATGTTTTTGGCGTTATTGGCACCGCGATCGATGTGACTGCGGAACGCGAAAACAGAAAACTGCAGGAGCACAACCGTGAGCTCAGTGACATTACGGAAAAAGAAGCGTTCGCACAGATGGCACGTAAAGTTGCGCATGATATCCAGTCACCGCTGACGGCCCTGTCGGTCATGGTCAATGTGTGCGATGAACTCAATGAATCAAAACGACTGATTCTGAAAAATACGTTTACGGCGATTAAGGATATTGCCAACAATATTCTCAATAGATATTCCAGAGATGAACATCATGCCGCCGATGTAGAAGAACACAAACTGATACTGTGTTCGGATTTTCTGATGAAATTAATCAGCGAACGGAAATATCAGTATCAGGATATCGCCGTCAAATTTGATGTCAACATAGCGCAGAATGCCCAGTTTTCTTTCATCCAGGCGCAGTCCAGTCAGCTGGGCCGGGCCATCACCAACCTCATCAGCAATGCCGTTGATGCACTCAAAGGCCGGCCGAATGCAAAAATTTCCATCAAGCTGGAAGTGGACGAAGTGATGGTCAAATTCACCGTGCAGGACAATGGCAAAGGCATGGGCCGTGCCATGGTGGAAAAAATACTGAACCACACCAAATTCACCGAAGGCAAAGAAAACGGCCATGGTCTGGGCATGATGCAGGTCTGGGAAATGGTTGAAAACAATGATGGCAGTCTCATGGTGCAGTCAGAACCAGGGCGGGGCACCACGTTTGAACTGACCTTTGGCAAAATCGGAAAAGCCGATTGGATCATGGAAGAAATCATCTTTAACAGTAACGATATCGTCGTTATTCTGGATGATGATCAACTCATTCACGATGCCTGGGATCTGCGTCTGAATGCATTGCAGAATTCCATGCCCGATCTGATCGTGCGCCATGAAAAACAGGGGCAGGCTGTGCTGGATTATCTGGATGCGCTGAGCCACGATGACCGCGACCGGGTGTATCTGTTATGCGATTTTGAACTGATCAATCAGAACAGGCATGGCCTGCAGATCATCGAAGCCAGCAATCTGAAGCGGGCCGTGCTGGTGACCAGCTATTACGCCAATCCGGTTTTGCAAAAGTCAGTTGCGCAAATGAATATCAAAATATTGCCCAAGCAGATGGCATCCATCGTGGCGATTTCCTGTGCCCATCAGTACGGTATCCTGAAGCTGAATTCGACTGACATCATGTACGACAAGAACTATTACGCCATCGATCAGGCGCGCGACAGATACGCGGTGTGAATCCAGAGAGGCCGTGTCAAAAGGGCGCAATGCGGCGCGGGTCCGGGTTGGCGACAAATTGGGCAAAGGCATCGCGCAATTTTTCACTGGCGCCGATTGCCGCTTGCCATTCCTGCATGCGCAGCTGATCGTTGCTGCCGTGGAAGGCAAAGTCTTTGCGGTCAGGCAGCTTTCGGCGTGGCAGAGAATGAATGAATTCGGCAGACGGTGCAACCAGCAGTACATTGTCGAGCCAGTGACGGTTTTTTCCGCGTTCTGCACGGCGCCAGCGGAAGGCTTTGTCGAGCCAGCCCGGTACGATATGGTCGGTGAAGTGGGGGTACAGCACCAGTTCATGGTCCGGCATGCCTGAAGACAGGCGCGCGTACGGCAGGGCCAGGTGGTAATCAATCAGTCCGCCATCCCAGTAAGTGCCGGCGGGGGCGCCGGCAATATGGCGCACCGGGTCCATGATCAGCGGCAGGGTGCCGGAGGCCAGCAGGGCCGATTTCAGGTTGTCGGCACTTAAGGTGCTGAACTCGGTGGTAAAGGTGTCAAAGCGCTCCTTGAGCCAGGGCAGCGCGTCGCGCCGGTCACTGATGACAACGCGTTCCAGATGCCTGGCCAGCTGCGTGCGTGAACCGATATTGGCCAGGGTGGCTGAGGCGAAACCGACTTTGATGAGTGCGGTGTGGGTCGGCGAACGCAGCAGGCCGCGACCTTTGTTGGTCAGAATATGCAGGCGGTGATGCGCTTGCGTGACGATGGCATTGTCATGGCCGTCAATAAAACGGCACAATAAATCCTTGATGACTTCAGTCACATAGGTACTGCCGGGTTTGTCTGGATAACGCTGAGCGCAATATAAATCGCCGAGCCGGGCAAAGCCCTGGGCCGGATCCGGCATGCTGGCCGCGGCCATGCGCCACGAGCCGATCGACGCGCCGATCAGACTGCGCGTACGTGGCGCTGCTGGCAGCCATGCACCAAACAGCCACTGATCCAGTGCCTGCAAAATCAATCCCTTCGGACCGCCGGCCGCAGCCGGAATGGCGGCAATATGACTGGCCTGCAAACCGTGTTGGCGGATGTGCTCAAGCGCAACGGGACCGGCGCGCAGAATAATGGGAGAGCTGACAGTCATGCCGTCTTGGTATGCAACTGCATGGTGGCCGTATCAAATTTGCCGGCCACCAGCAAAGGAATCACGCTCAGACATTTTTCGATCGTGGTATCGATCAGCGCCTGCTCTTCCTTTCTGGGCCGGTGCAGCACAAAATCAACCACGGCCTGCTGCGAATTCAGGCTGCGCGGATGTCCGATGCCGATGCGCAATCGCCAGTAATCCTGGGTGCCCAATGCAGCGGTGATATCTTTCAAGCCGTTATGACCGCCTGACGATCCGCCTTTTTTAAGCTTGACAACGCCCGGATCGATATCAAGTTCATCGTGCACCACCAGCACTTCATCCGGCGCAATTTTGTAAAAGCGCGCCAGAGCGCCCACCGCTGCGCCGGAGCGATTCATAAAAGTTTGCGGTTCCAGCAGCCAGACTTCATTGCCATCAATGGCGGTTTTGGCCATGAGCGCATTCATGCGGGTATCGCGCTGCAGAACGCAGTTGCGCAAGGTGTTGGCGAGGTTATCAACCAGCCAGAAGCCGGCATTGTGACGGGTAAGCTGATATTCCGGCCCGGGGTTGCCGAGGCCGACGATGAGACGGATAGCCATGGGGGTAGCGGTTAATAAGAAAACCGCATTATAGATGGTTCACGCCATATGCAGCTCATTTGGGGAAATTCGGCGCATACCGGCTGATCCATTCCAGCGCAGCTTCTTCGCCCGAAATCACCCGGCCTTCCGTTTCCAGAACTTCTTTTTTAAACACTTCGATATGGCAGATCTGCTCGACCATGCGCATGCGGAAATGATTGTTTTCATCGACAAAGCGCACGCCGACTTCAAACTGATGATTTTCACAGGGCGCGCACCACACGACCACCCCTTTCAAATTCACCTGCGGATCGACCGCCGGAATCTGGATCACCAACAGTGCGCCCAGATTGACTTCGGACGGTGACAGAAATGCCAACCCGCCTTCGGAGACATTTTTTAAATATTCGCTGCCTTCGATGGCAATGTCGTCCAGGCTCCAGGCGATCGGTACATCGGACGGGTGCCTTACATAGTGGCGTTCCATTTCTTGATTCATGATGACCTCACAAAATCAGGGAAGATCGATTCTACTCTCCGAAATTTGAAGAATTCTTAAATGTGAAGACTGACCTGCAGAAGAAATGCACAGTGTTGCACTTTAATCACGCAAATGTTTCGTTATGGAATTTGCCATTCAAAATTAAACGATTTGAGGCCGGTCTTAGCTGGTTATTTTTACTGATTGATATATACTTCGCCTTCCCGAGGAGCGTTGCGACAGATGCCGGTTGGCTTATTGCTAATACAATGCCACTACCATCCTGCCAGGCTTGGGACTATCACCGCAACTGCGCTCACGTTACTTTTTTCAACTGAAAGGAGGGCGTGATGAACGCCATCATTAAATCCGCAACACACGACTCAGTAAAAGATCACCTCATCGCCGACATCAGTCTGGCAGCCTGGGGCCGCAAAGAAATCAATATCGCAGAAACAGAAATGCCGGGCTTAATGGCAATTCGTGAAGAATTCGCAACCAGCCAACCCTTGCGTGGTGCGCGCATTGCCGGCTCACTGCACATGACCATTCAGACTGCCGTACTGATTGAAACGCTGACTGCACTGGGAGCCGAAGTACGCTGGGCTTCCTGCAACATCTATTCAACTCAGGACCAGGCCGCTGCTGCCATCGCCGCAGCCGGTCATCCGGTATTTGCCTTCAAGGGTGAGAACCTCGACGAATACTGGGAATTTACCCATCGTATTTTTGAATGGCCAGATCACCCGGCCAACATGATTCTCGATGACGGCGGCGACGCCACGCTGCTGCTGCATCTGGGCAGCCGTGCCGAAGTGGATCAGGCCGTACTGAACCATCCGACTTCCGAAGAAGAAATCTGTCTGTTCAATTCGATCAAAAAACATCTGGCCGCCGACCCGGTCTGGTATTCGAAACGGCTGAAAGAAATCAAGGGCGTTACTGAAGAAACCACCACCGGCGTGCATCGTCTGTATCAGATGCATCAGGAAGGCAAGCTGGCTTTCCCGGCCATCAACGTGAACGATTCCGTCACCAAATCCAAGTTCGACAATTTGTATGGCTGCCGCGAATCGCTGGTGGACGGTATCAAGCGCGCTACCGACGTCATGATTGCCGGCAAGGTCGCCGTGATCGCCGGTTATGGCGATGTCGGCAAAGGCTGTGCCCAGGCCATGCGCGCCCTGTCGGCGCAGGTATGGGTCACGGAAGTTGATCCGATCTGCGCACTGCAGGCGGCCATGGAAGGTTACCGGGTCGTGACCATGGAATATGCGGCCCAACACGCCGACATTTTCGTGACCGCGACCGGCAATTTCCACGTCATCAGCCATGACAACATGCTGGCCATGAAAGACCAGGCCATCGTGTGCAACATCGGCCACTTTGACAATGAAATTGACGTCGCCTCGCTGGAACAATACGAATGGGACAATATCAAGCCACAGGTTGATCACGTGATTTTTCCGGACGGCAAGCGTATCATTCTGCTGGCCAAAGGGCGTCTGGTGAACCTGGGTTGCGGTACCGGTCATCCGTCGTACGTGATGAGCTCCTCGTTCGCCAATCAGACGATTGCGCAGATTGAACTGTTTGCCAATCCGGGTAAATATCCGGTTGGCGTGTACACTCTGCCGAAACATCTGGATGAAAAAGTAGCGCGCCTGCAGCTTAAAAAACTCAATGCGCAACTCAGTGTACTGACTGACCAGCAGGCTGCCTATATCGGTGTGGCCAAAGATGGTCCGTACAAGGCTGAGCAATACCGTTATTAAACCACTGCACCACCCGCACAGGCATTGTCCGGCGGGTGGTGATTTTTCTGGAAGAATTTTATGCGACTGTTAGCTACCTGGATCATCAATGCCTTAGCCCTGCTGGCCCTGCCTTACCTGATGCATTCCGTCAGCATAGACAGCTTCACCACCGCGCTGCTGGTGGCGATCGTGCTCGGGTTTGTCAATGCCGTACTGCGTCCGATCCTGATCATTCTGACCCTGCCGGTCACGGTCCTGAGTCTGGGCCTGTTTGTACTGGTACTCAACGGCCTGCTGTTCTGGATGGTCGCCACCCTGTTTGACGGCTTTCATGTCGCAGGATTCTGGTCGGCATTTCTGGCGGCGATTTTATACAGCGTGATTTCCTGGGCGCTTTCCACCTTATTGATTAAAGACTGACCTGAACCATGGCGCAACCCAATTTCAGTATTGAGTTTTTTCCACCCAAGACGGCGGACGGCGTTGAAAAATTACGCGCAACCCGCGGTAGACTCGCTGCATTGAACCCGGCTTATTTTTCCGTTACTTTCGGTGCCGGCGGCACCACCCAAAAGGGTACGCTCGACACCGTGCTGGAAATGCGTGCCGAAGGACTGGCAGCCGCACCGCACTTATCGTGCATCGGCGGTGACGAACCATCGATACGCGAAATTTTGCAGCAGTACCAGGCCAACGATATCCGCAAACTGGTGGCACTGCGCGGCGACATGCCCAGTGGTTACGGTCTGGGCGGTTCGTTCCGATATGCCAGTGAACTGGTTGAATTCATCCGCAAGGAAACCGGTGACTGGTTCTGGATCGACGTGGCCGCCTATCCGGAAATGCATCCGCAGGCGCGCTCGCCGCAGGATGACCTGCAGAATTTTGCCCGCAAAATCCAGGCAGGCGCCAATGCGGCCATTACCCAGTACTTTTACAATGCCGACGCCTATTTTCAGTTTATTGAAGCGGCTGCCAAAATCGGTATTCATACCCCGATCGTACCGGGCATTATGCCGATAACCAATTTCACTCAGCTCATGCGTTTTTCAGACATGTGCGGCGCAGAAATCCCGCGCTGGATCAGACTGAAGCTGGCCAGTTACGGCGACGACAGTGCTTCGATCAAGGCGTTTGGGCTGGATGTGGTGAGCAAGCTGTGCGAACAGCTGCTGGCGGGCGGTGCGCCGGGCTTGCATTTTTATTCGATGAATCAGTCGGAACCGGTGACGCAGATTTGGCAGCGGTTGGTTTGATCTCGGAACTTCGTCATTCCCGCCTGCGCGGGAACGACGACGCGGCACTACTGAGCCAACAATTCCTTGACATCCCCAACCAACTCCTCCGGCTTGGTCAGCGACGCATACCGTCCAAACACCGTACCATCTTTTTTGATCAGAAATTTGGTGAAATTCCATTTGATGGCTTCACTGCCCAGCACCCCGGGCGCGCTGTTTTTGAGGTACTGATACAGCGGATGGGCATTGCTGCCGTTGACATCGATTTTTTCAAACAGGGGAAACGTCACCCCAAAATTTTTCTCGCAAAACGCACCAATCTCAGCCGCATCGCCCGGTTCCTGATGGCCGAACTGGTTGCAGGGAAACCCCAGCACCACCAGCCCCAGATCCTTCAATTCCTGATAGATTTTTTCCAGGCCTTTATATTGCGGCGTGAACCCACAGGCGCTGGCGGTATTGACGATCAGCAGTACCTTGCCCTTGTAATCGGCGAGCGCAACCGGTTGGCCGGATAAGCTGTTGGCAGTAAAGTCGTAAATCCCGCTCATACAATACCCAGATGCTGTGTGCCGCTGTTCAGGTCGCGTTCTTTGGCTTCCTTGCCGTGCAACATAATGGCAAGGCGCAATTCATTGACGGAATCGGCATTGCGCAACGCATCTTCATATGAAATTTTCTGCGCTTCGTACAGTTCAAACAGCGACTGGTCGAACGTCTGCATGCCGTGCTCGCGCGATTTCTTCATGACTTCCTTGATCTCATGCACCTGACCTTTAAAAATCAGATCGCCGATCAGCGGGGTATTGATCAGAATTTCCAGCGCAGCGGCACGCCCTTTGGTGCCGCGCAATGGAATCAGACGCTGCGAAATCACGGCTTTCAGATTCAGTGACAGATCCATCAACAACTGCAAACGCCGCTCTTCCGGGAAAAAGTTGATGATACGATCCAGCGCCTGGTTGGTACTGTTGGCATGCAGGGTGGCCAGACACAGGTGACCGGTTTCAGCAAACGCCACGGCATGATCCATGGTTTCGCGGTCACGGATCTCACCGATCTGAATCACGTCCGGTGCCTGACGCAGGGAGTTTTTCAGTGCCGCACCCCAGTCATCGGTATCGATACCGACTTCACGCTGGGTGACAATGCAGTTGCCATGCGGGTGCACGTATTCAATCGGATCTTCCACCGTAATGATGTGGCCATAGCTGTTGTGATTGCGGTGCCCGACCATGGCGGCCAGGGTGGTCGATTTACCGGAACCGGTCGCACCCACCATGATCACCAGACCGCGCTTGGTCATGGAGATATCGGTCAGAATATTGGGCAGGCCCAGTTCTTCAAACTTCGGGATCGTGGTGGTGATGGTCCGCAACACCATGCCGACCCGACTTTGCTGCACGAAAGCGGAAACCCGGAAGCGTCCCAGACCGGCCGGGTTGATCGCAAAATTGCATTCCTTGGTTTGTTCAAAGCCGGCAGCCTGTTTATCGTTCATGATGGCGCGCGCCAGCTCGATCGTGTGCGCTGCCGTCAGTGGCTGATTGGAAACCGGTGTGACCTTGCCGTCAATTTTAAAGGCGGGTGGAAAGTCGGCAGTGATAAACAGGTCTGATCCATTTTTGGACACCATCAGACGCAGTAAATCGTTCATGAACTTGGTGGCTTGATCGCGTTCCATTTTCGTCGGCTCTTTCTGAATTAACCAGGGAAGTTTTCGGGGATTTTGGCAGCGAAACGCGCTGCGCCAAGCGAAATCTGATTGCGTTTGACCAGGTCAGTCAGGCATTGATCCAGCGTTTGCATGCCGACATTGCTGCCGGTCTGAATTGCTGAATACATCTGAGCAATTTTGGATTCACGAATCAGGTTGCGAATCGCCGGTGTGCCTAGCATGATTTCATGTGCAGCGATCCGGCCGGAGCCATCTTTGGTTTTGAGCAGGGTTTGCGAAATAACGGCCTGCAACGATTCAGACAACATCGCGCGCACCATTTCTTTTTCTTCAGCCGGGAACACGTCGACAATACGATCGATGGTTTTGGCAGCAGACGAGGTATGCAGAGTTCCAAATACCAGATGGCCGGTTTCAGCAGCGGTCAATGCCAGACGGATGGTTTCCAGATCGCGCAACTCACCGACCAGAATCACGTCAGGATCTTCACGCAGTGCCGAGCGCAACGCGTTGGAAAACGACATGGTATGCGGGCCGACTTCACGCTGGTTGATCAGACATTTTTTGGATTCATGCACAAACTCGATCGGATCTTCCACAGTCAGAATATGGCCGTATTCGTTTTCATTGACATGGTTCACCATGGCCGCCAGTGTGGTCGATTTACCTGAACCGGTAGGGCCGGTAACCAGTACCAGACCGCGTGGTTTCAGGGACAGGTCGGCAAAAATTTTGGGGCAGTTCAACTGTTCCAGCGTCAGAACCTTGGACGGAATGGTACGCATTACCGCAGCCGGACCACGATCCTGATTGAAGGCATTGACCCGGAAACGGGCCAGACCGGGAATGGCGAATGAGAAATCGCACTCCAGAAATTCTTCATAGGCCTTGCGCTGGCCATCGTTCATGATGTCGTAAATCAGCGCATGGACGTCTTTATGTTCGAGCGGCGGCAAATTAATGCGCCGCACATCACCGTGTACCCGTATCATGGGAGGAAGCCCTGCCGACAGATGCAAATCGGAAGCATTATTCTTGACTGAGAATGCAAGTAGTTCGGAAATATCCATTTATAATCCTGTGGGCCTGTATGAATTAATGAACCGGGTCATTCCACAATCGTCCAGTTTTGGCATGAGTCCAACGCCAGATTGTGAATTCTAATGATGTGATGCAGTAAATTAGCCTGATTATGTCCTCAATCCTGATCAACTTGCAAGCCGTACGGCAACAGATTGTTCACGCAGCCCAACTGGCTGACCGATCTTTTACTGAAATTCAGTTATTGGCCGTTTCAAAAAACTTCGAAGCCGAGGCCGTTCTTGAAGCCGCGCACGCCGGCCAGACCGCTTTTGGCGAAAACTATGTGCAGGAAGCAGTAGATAAAATAACCAAGATCCAGACTGCCGCTCCTGAATTAAAGCTGGAATGGCACTTTATCGGTCCGATCCAGAGTAATAAAACCCGCCAGATTGCCCAACACTTTGCCTGGGTCCATTCCGTAGATCGCCTCAAAATTGCCGAGCGACTTTCCGAACAGCGCCCCGCCCACATGGCCCCACTGAATATTTGTTTGCAAATCAATATCAGCCAAGAGCACACCAAGAGCGGCATCGCTGCCCAGCAGACTGTGCAGCTGGCCAGGCAGATCGCCGCGTTACCAAACCTGCGCCTGCGCGGACTGATGGCGATACCGGAGCCGACGGCCAATATCGAACTGCAGCGCACCAGCTTTAAACAGGTGCGCGAATTAAAAGAACAATTGAATGCCCAAGGCTTCGATCTGGATACCCTGTCGATGGGAATGTCTGCCGATCTCGAAGCCGCCATCCTGGAGGGCAGCACCATCGTCAGAATCGGCACCGCCATTTTCGGGAAACGTAATTATGCTCAATAAAACAACAACTCAACTCAAAATCACTTTTATCGGCGGCGGCAACATGGCCGGCGCACTGATCGGTGGCCTGTGCGACAAGGGTCAAGAGGCAATCTGCCGGCCTGCCGATATTCACGTAGTGGATCTCAATGCAGACAGCCTTAAAAACCTGCAGGGAAAATTTGGCGTGACCACCAGTCAACACATCGATGCGCAGATCAGCCAGTCTGATGTGGTTTTAATGTCAGTCAAACCGCAACAAATGCGCGAAGTGGCTGAACAATTGGCACCGCACATCACAAACCAGCTGGTGATATCGATCGCTGCGGGCATCCGTTTTGGCGATCTGTCACGCTGGCTCAACAACTACGCGGCCATCGTCAGAACCATGCCCAACATGCCGGCACTGATCAACCAGGGTATCACCGGCATGTATGCCGCACCGGAAGTCAGCCCGGCCCAGCGCAGCAACGCCGAAGCCATCATGCGCGCCGTTGGCGCAACCGTCTGGCTGGAGGAAGAAGCCATGCTCGACCCGCTGACCGCCGTATCCGGCAGCGGGCCGGCGTATGTGTTTTATTTTATGGAGATCATGCAAAAAGCCGCGCAGGAAATGGGCTTCAGCGACGAACAGGCCAGACAACTGACCATGGCAACGTTTCAGGGCGCGGTGCAATTGGCCGCACAGTCAGACGAGCCCACAGCCACACTGCGTGAGCGTGTGACATCCAAAGGCGGCACAACCTATGCGGCCCTGACCAGCATGGAACACAGCGGGGTGGGCGATGCGATTGTGAAAGCATTAAAGGCGGCAGCGCTGCGCAGCAAGGAGCTGGGGGATGAATTTGGGAAGTAGGCAGCAGAGCTGCAAATAGAGCAACAAAGAGCGCAAAAACGCCGGAAATTTGGGACTTTTTTCTTGACACCCGACAACGCCTCAGACATAATCGTGCGCTTCGCTTTGAACTTGGTGATATAGCTCAGTTGGTTAGAGCACAGCACTCATAATGCTGGGGTCGGTGGTTCAAGTCCACCTATCACCACCAAAATTCAGTTTCAGATAGTCCAGGTTAGTGCAAAAACCCGTGTAAAACCAAGTGTTTACGCGGGTTTTTTGTTTATACCGGTCCAAATTGGTTTATTGCAATCCTGACGTTTTGCGGGTATCGTAAGGGTACTTAAAAAACGCTTTGAGGTACCTTCTCGGATGGTGCAAAAATGCCAAAACTCGCTACTCCCCTAACTGACACGCAACTACGTACCGCCAAGCCCAAAGACAGCCCCTACAAGCTGACGGACGGCAGTGGTCTTCACCTTCTGGTTAAACCCAATGGCGCGAAGTATTGGCGCATGGGGTACCGGTTCAATGGTGCTGCGAAAACATTGGCATTCGGCAAATACCCGGAGGTCTCCTTGCTTGAGGCTCGTAAATCTAGGGATTCCGCTCGCGCCCATTTACGTGCGGGGACTGATCCGTCTCAAGTCAAAAAGCTTGAAAAACTCACAAGATTATCCGCGACTGAAAATACTTTTGAGGTCATCGCCCGCGAATGGCACAAAAACAAGGGCGAGTCGTGGCAACCTAGAACTGCAAAAAATGTGTTGGAGCGGCTGGAGAGGGATGTTTTCCCTGTAATAGGTTCATTGCCGATAACTGAACTCAAAGCGCCAACGATGCTTGCGATGTTGCGTCGAATAGAAAATCGAGGCGCACATGAAATGGCTCGGAGGCAGGGGCAAGTGTGTTCCCAAATTTTTCGTTTTGCAATAGCCTGTGGTCAGACTGAAAATGATCCCATACCAAATCTTAGGGGCGCATTGAAAGCCACTCCGAAGGGGCACTTTGCATCCATCACTGTTGGTGAATTGCCGGAATTTATCCGCGCTTTCGAAAAAATTGAAGGTCGAATGTACACACCAACCCGGATTATGTTTCGCCTAATGATGATGGTGTTCGTCCGGACTAGCGAGCTCACGACTACAGAATGGTCTGAAATCAATTTCGAAAAGGAAATATGGATTATTCCGTGGAAGCGCATGAAAATGGGGAAAAGAAAATTGAATCCGAGAAAAGTGGATCATCATGTTTTTCTGCCGCGACAGGGATGGGAGTTATTGCGCGAACTTCATGAAGTGACTGGCAACAATAAGTACTTATTTCCTAATTTGCGCGATCACGAAAAGCCAGCGACAGATTATGGAATCTTGGCGGCTCTAAAGCGTATGGGTTACAAGGGAAGAATGACCGGACATGGATTCAGGTCACTAGCAATGGGCGTCATCAAAGAGAAACTGAATTACCGGCATGAGGTGGTTGATCGTCAGTTGTCCCACCAATCTGGCGATGTGTATGGCGAAGCGTACGACAGAGCGGACTTTAAAGCGGAGCGAAAGGTAATGATGCAGGACTATGCAGATTACCTCGCGTCGATAGAATAGGTCGTCAGTCTGATCGGTTGACTCCGCGGTGGGATAAATTCTAAACTTCTATATCTAAATCTCCTCAAAGTAATCAGAGTCGATTTTTTTTACGACATAAGAAGACGAAATAGATACACCGATATCGAATTCAATCATTAAATTTGCAAGTTGATTACCATCGATCAATACAACCTTTGTATCGGTCAGCTTCGCGTAATCCAATGCATCAACCGTGAAGGTCGATGTCGTGATGAAAACTCCTTTCTTGGCTCTTTGGCCTTGCAAGGCACCCACGAATTTTTGTATTTCAGGGCGGCCAACTGAGCCTTGCCATCGCTTGGCTTGAATATAAATGGCGTCGAGTCCAAGCCTATCTTCCTTGATAATCCCATCGATGCCCTCATCGCCAGATTTTCCAATTCTCTCACCGGCATCTTTTCTGGACCCGCCATATCCCATTTTGACCAAGAGATCCACGACAAGTTGCTCGAAAAAGGCAGGGGAGCATGAGAGGATTCGAGTTAATAATTCTTCTGCGAGCAGGTTCTTTAGACCTTGGTATGCCGCTTCGATTTCTTCTTCTGGTGTTGAGTCTTTGAATATTTGGTTTGATTGGGTTGAGTTACCAATTGGATTCTTAGATGAGTTTTGAAATTCAAGAAATTCTGGAAACTGTTCAAGAAATCTCACATCGATCTTGGATGGTGGATCTTTCAATACGTTTGCACCTCTGTCGGTCAGCCGAAATATTGCTCGTCCAGTTCTCTCGATAAGACCAGATTTTGTTAAATACGTTCTGGCCCATCCAACCCTGTTATTTATCACAGAAGATTGACCGCTTGGAATGCGCACGTTCCGTTCCTCGTCGGTCAATTCAAAAAAATCGGCGAGGTATTGCTGAATTTCGCGTAATGACCTCTCTTTGCAGTCGCCCATAAGCTCTAGGAATGGTAATAGGCATGTCTGGTAATTTGGTATCGTCATGGCTCTTATAGTTTCGGTTCATGCATTTATCGTTGAGGAATCGAGGTCGCTTTCAATTTTTCGATGGCTTATGCTTGTCGATAGTGTTTCGCTAGTATCGAATCAATTAGCTCCGTAGTAAAACAAAAGGTCACATGTTCGTCAGGTAGTTCACTAATCAAATGTTCAAGAAGAATGTCAACCTCGGTAGTTGTCAACAAAGATGTCGCGTCAAGTCATGCTGCTAGCAATAGTGCCTCTGCCTGATTTCGTTCCGGATTCAGCCAGACCTCGTCCTTCAATTCCCAATTCCGTGTTGCACCAGACCAAC
>Ga0316222_1000288_pt1 | contig 81582 bp, 79 predicted proteins | sample TBH18011metaG_FD_206008 | JGI IMG/M metagenome (GOLD analysis project Ga0316222, IMG submission 206008) | Freshwater microbial communities from Trout Bog Lake, Wisconsin, USA - TBH18011 | ecosystem: Environmental > Aquatic > Freshwater > Lake > Hypolimnion/Profundal zone | place: USA: Wisconsin... | reverse complement strand
CTAGTCATCTGAATCCGAAGTTCGGCTCATTGTCTTTTGGCAGAAGCGCTTGACGGAGGAGAGGATCTGATCGGCGGATTTCACCCATTTGTATGGCTTGGGGTTTTCGTTGTGAGCCTCGATGAATGCGGTGATGTCGGCCTCGAGTTCAGCGGTGGATCGATGGACGCCGCGTTGTAGCTGCTTGCGCGTCAGTTCTGCGAACCATCGTTCGACCTGATTGATCCAGGACGCCGACGTTGGCGTGAAGTGCACATGCCAATGTGGGCGGCGCGCAAGCCAGGCCTTGACCTTGGGCGTCTTGTGGGTGGCATAGTTATCCATCACGAGGTGGACGTCCGGCCCTTCGGGCATCGCCGCGTCGATCTGCTTGAGGAAGTCGAGGAACTCGGTCGCTCGATGGCGTTTGTAGCATTTTCCAATCACGGCGCCGGTGGCAACGTCGAGCGCGGCGAACAGAGATGTCGTGCCATTGCGGATATAGGTATGAGTGCGCCGCTCGGGCACACCCGGCGCCATGGGCAGGACTGGTTGCTCGCGATCCAATGCCTGGATTTGTGATTTTTCATCCACGCACAGCACAATCGCCCGGTTCGGTGGTGACATATAAAGGCCGACAATGTCCTGCACCTTGTCGACGAACAGCGGATCGGTTGACAGCTTGAATGTCTCCGATCGGTGCGGCTGCAGGCCAAACGCGCCCCAAATCCGGCGGATGGTGGTGTGCGACAACCCAGCCTTGGCAGCCATGGAGCGGATCGACCAATGCGTGGCATCCTTCGGGGTCGTGTTCAGCGTGCGCTCGATCACCTGAGCTACCTGCGTGTCAGATACAGTTCGTGGTCGGCCCGCACGATATTCGTCAGTCAGCCCGTCAATGCCAGCCTGTACGAACCGGCGGCGCCATTTGCCAACGGTGTGCTCGTGGACACCGAGGCGTTCGGCAACTTCCTTGCTCTGTAGCCCCTGCGCACACATAAGGACCATCCGGCATCGATCCGATAGCGAACGCGGCGCTTTGTGCCGCCGGACTTGAGCTTCGAGAAAACGCCGGTCATCCACGCTCAAGACAACCAAGTCCGCCTGTCTACCCACCATCATGAACGCTCCCGCCTGTCCGACAAGAGCATATACAATGATGCTTATTTCAGTTCCAGATGACTAGAAGATTGGACCATGCTAAGTCCAGAACTTAACCAGCAGCATCTTTTGGAGACATTTCCACACCCCAACCTTTTGTAATGGTTGATGAGTTTGGTAATAAAATAGCTTTGCTCGCTATCGCACGGATGCGAGGCTTAAGCCAGTATCGGACCGTAGTGCTTGGAGTATCCAAGTAGAGCTGCTCTAAACACAGCCAGCAAGCACATCAGCCTGTGTAGCGAACTGGATCCGCTGCACCAACCTGCGCAAAGCCGGCCAAGCGAAGGCGGCAACTGTCGCAACGCCCACACGCACCGCCGTCAGGTTGCGGATCATAGCACGACCACGACATGCCGGGGTCCAAATTTAGCCGCAATGCCTCGGTTACAATATCTGCCTTATGCAGGTATTGCAGGGGGGCATGAATTGCAAAATTCTCACCTTCTGCACCGGCTTTTGTGGCGAGATTGGCGATGTTTTCAAAAGCAGAGATGAATTCCGGCCGACAATCCGGATAACCCGAATAATCCAACGCGTTGACGCCTATGAATATGTCACGCGCACCCACAGCTTCAGCCCAAGCCAAAGTCAGTGACAAGAAAACCAAGTTACGCGCGGGGACATAGGTAACAGGAATGCCGGTCTCCAGCCCGCCTTTGGGCACAGCAATATCGTCGGTCAGTGCTGAACCACCGAACCGCTTGAGGTCAAGTGGCAGAATGACGTGTCGCTCGACGCCAACTGCGGCTGCGATAATATGCGCCGACTCAAGTTCACGTCTATGGCGCTGATTATAATCAATAGTTAGCGCATATATGCTGTAATCGCGTTCACGTGCGATACCCGCCACCACCATCGAATCCAGCCCGCCAGAGAGCAAAATGACTGCTTTTTTCTTAATCATATTAGTCCTTTGAAGATAACCATCATAGCCATCCTCTCACCGTCACATCGGAATCGGAAAAACCCGCGAACAAAATTCGCAATCGACCGAAATCAGCCCCTGATCATCACGCATCTCAGCAAGCTCTTTGTCAGCAAACCGGCGTAGAACAGACTGAAAGTGCTGAATAGTACAACGGCACCCGCGCCGCAATTGCGCCATCGCACCGACCCGTACCTCTCGCTCCTCATGGAACAGGCGCCACAGCAAATCCCCCAAGGGCAGCGAAGCATCGGTCAATTCCGCACCCTTCGCCGTGCCCGCAAGGATCGCCACATGTTCCCACTCTGGATGGTCCATGCGCGCTTCAATGCGATCAAGCCCCTCTTCCCCATCAGGCAAGTGCTGCACCAGCAGGCCGCCCGCCGTCATGCCGCCCGGGCGTGGTTTCAGCCCCACCCGAATGCACGTAGGCACCTGCTCGGACAGGTTGAAATAGCGCTCACAGGCATCGGTCAACGATGTTCCCTCCAGCGGGACAATTCCTTGGTAACGCTCGCCGCTGCTCGGCAGTTCAAATGTAATCGCCAGATAGCCGCCTCCGCACAGGTCTGACAGCAACGGATCATCGGGTAACGCCGCCAACAGTGCATCATCATGGCGAACATAGCCGCGCAATTCGCCATCCCGGAAATCGCAGACCAGCAGATCCAGCGCGCCGCCGTCCGACTGCACCTGCATGGTCAATTGACTTCCCTGATCCTTCAGCAAGGACCCCATCAGGGCCGCCAGAACCAGCGCCTCTGACAGCAAATCGCGGATCGGCGCGGGGTAGTCATGCGCCGACAGGATTTTCTCCAGCACCGCGTCCAGCCGCACCACCCGGCCACGCGCATCGCGGTCGGGCAGAGTAAAACCCAAAACCTGATCACAAGCGGGCGAGGTGCTCACAATTGCCCCAGCGCCCAGCGCAGCACTGATTTCTGAGCGTGAATCCGGTTTTCCGCTTCGTCCCAAACGACCGATGCTGAGCCGTCAATGACGTCATCAGTCACTTCCTCGCCCCGGTGTGCGGGTAAGCAGTGCAAAAACAGCGCGCCTGGTGCCGCCTGTGCCATCAGCGCCTGATTGACCTGATAGGACTGCATCGCGGCAATTTTGGCCTCCCCGCCGGGCTGCCCCATGGACACCCAGCAATCAGTAACCACCACTTGGGCGCCCGCAACAGCCTCATCTGCGCTTTGGGTAAAACTGATCCGTGCCCCGGCGGCACGCGCTCGCGCAACAAAGTCGGCGTCAGGCTCATACCCCGCAGGCGAGCCCACGCGGATGTTGAACTTCATCAGCCCTGCGGCCTCGATCAGCGAATGCAGCACATTGTTGCCATCACCCAGCCAAGCCAATTCCAAGCCCGGAAGTGCCAACCCGTGATCCACGAGTGTCAACAGGTCAGCCATAATCTGGCAGGGGTGCGATTGGTCGGTCAGGCCGTTGATCACTGGCACGCTGCTAAAATGCGCCAATTCCTCAATTTTGGCGTGATCATCGGTGCGGATCATGATGGCATCTACCATCCGGCTGAGCACCCGCGCTGTATCCGCGATCGGCTCTCCCCGGCCAATCTGGGTGCTGCCGGCCTCCATGATGATCGCGCTGCCACCCAATTGGCGCATCGCCATATCGAAAGACACGCGCGTCCGCGTGGAATTTTTCTCAAAAATCATCGCCAACACATGACCCGCTAGCGGCGCGTCAGCATCTGCTCGGCCCTTCGCCCACCCCATGCGTGCCTGCTTGCGGGTCAGCGCGTCGGACAGCATTGCCGCAATGGCATCACCACCGGCGTCCGCCAAATTGAGAAAATGACTAAGCATTACGCTGCGTCCCCCAGCGCATAACTGGCGGCGCCGGCCGACAGCTTTTCCATAAATTCGTCAATATGCGCCTCATCAATCACCAACGGCGGGATAATCCGCACCGTTTGATCGCCAGCGGCCACCGTCAGTAACTGATGATGATCACGCAGATGCGCCACGAAAGGCCGGCTCTCCACCCGCATCTTCAACCCGAGCAGCAACCCGCGCCCGCGCACCAGTTCGAAAAGCTCGGGGTAATTGCCGATGAACTGCTCCAAACGCGCAGTCAGCTTTGCCCCCATTTCACGCACGTGGGCCAGGAATGCGTCATTGGCCACCGCATCGAGCACAGCCTCAGCGGCAGCCATCGCCAGCGGGTTTCCGCCATAGGTCGAGCCATGCGTGCCCGCCACCATGCCGCGCGCCGCTTTCTCGGTGGCGAGACAGGCCCCCAGCGGGAAACCGCCACCCAACCCCTTGGCAGTCGCCATGATATCAGGCGTGACGCCGAACTGTTCATAGGCATAAAATGTGCCGCTGCGCGCGACGCCTGTTTGCACCTCGTCAAAAACCAGGATCAGATCGTGTTCGTCAGCCAGCGCGCGCAGTCCTTGCAGGAAAGCGTCATCGGGCACCCGAATCCCACCTTCGCCCTGAATCGGTTCGATCAAAAAACCTGCCGTATGTGGGCCAATCGCTGCCTTTGCCGCTGCCAGATCACCGAATTCCACATAGCGGAAACCCGGCAAAAGTGGCTCAAACCCCTTATGCATCTTGGTTTGGCTGGATGCGCTGATCGTGGCCAGCGTCCGGCCATGAAAAGCCTCGGAGAAGGTGATTAGTTCATAACGCTGCGTATCACCGGCGTGCTGATGATAGGCACGCGCGGTTTTGATGGCACATTCCACTGCTTCGGCGCCGGAATTGGTAAAAAACACCGTATCGGCAAAGGTAAGGTCGGTCAGACGCTTAGCCAAATGCTCACCCTGCGGGCTGCCATAAAGGTTGGATACATGCATCAATTGCGCCGCCTGGGCTTGGATCGCGCCGATCAGCCCGGCATGTGAATGCCCCAGCAGGTTGACCGCAATGCCCGCAGCAAAATCGAGGTAACGCCCGCCGTCTTCGCCGATCAGATGGCAGTTATCGCCGCGAACTGGCCGAAACCCGCAACGTGGATAAACGGGCATCAGTGGTGTGATCGACATGGCATTTCCTTTGAAGCGAATATTTCGTGAGGTAAATCCAGCCACTGGCCCAACGACAAATGGCGATTTCCCGAACTCACGCGGGAAATCGCCATTTGCGCGTTTATGCCGCTGCATGACCCTTGCGTCAATCTTTGACGCCAGTGGTCTTGGCTTCGGCGTCAGTCCTTACGCGGCTGAAGGTTGACGGCCGAATATTTGCCTCGTCGATCAACTTCGATATCGAACTCCAGACGATCACCCTCGGCCAGCTCACGCATGCCAGAGCGCTCAACGGCGCTGATATGCACGAAAGCGTCCGGCTGGCCGTCATCGCGCGTGATAAAGCCGAAGCCCTTCATCGCGTTGAAAAACTTAACCGTACCAGAAGCCTTTTCGCCGGTCAGCTCGCGCTGGGGTGCGGCTGGCGCCTCACGCTTGGCAACGGCGATCACATCGCCGACCACGACCAAGTCACTGGCGGAAATCTTGCCGCCACGATCAACCAGCGTGAACTCCAGCCCCTGACCTTCGGCCAAACCTTCCAAGCCAGCGCGCTCAACAGCGCTGATGTGCACAAACACATCCTCGCCACCGTCTTCACGCTGAACAAAGCCGAAGCCTTTTTGCACGTTGAAAAACTTCACGACACCTTTGCTCTGGCCTACGACCTGAGCTGGCATGCCGGCACCGGGACCACCGGGGCCACGAGGGCCACCGCTAAAGCCGCCGCCACTACCACGCGGAGCGCCGCCGCCGAAGCCGCCACCCCCACCACGCGGGCCGCCGCCGCCGAAACGGTCACCACCACCGAAGCGATCGCCACCACCACCGCCGAAACGATCCTGACCTCCACCCATGAAAGGATCGAAGCTTTCCTCGCCGAACCCGTCGCGCTTGTCCCGGCCTCTACCGCGACGCCCTCTGTCAAAACCCATAAACCCGAAATTACCTTCGTTCCGCCCGACTGACAACGGCCCGGTGGAGTGGACGAATCACACCGAGACACAGACAAAATGACCGAACTGGCGCGCGATCCTTTTTCTGCGGCTTCCACAGATATACCATTCCATACAACTTGGCGAATAAATTCCTACGAGACCCCTGCAAGGCCCGCGGCTGTGACATTTCTGCCAAACCAGCAACTTGCCATCGGCTGCTTCAGTTGGCAGAAGGCGCCGCGGCTGCGCATGGTGCATCGGCCTTCTTTGGAGATCGGCATGTTCCGTCAACTGACCGACAGGCTCTGGGTTAGCCCTCAGATTTCAGTGGCAAACGTCGCTGATGCGGCCACTATGGGCATCACGCTGATCATCAACAACCGCCCCGAAGGAGAGAGCGACAACCAAACCGCTGGCGATGATATAGCAGCGGCGGCCTCCGCGCAGGGCATCGTATATGCTGCGATTCCCGTGACCCATTCTGGCTTCAGCCGAACCCAAGTGACGGCGATGTGCGAGGCGCTGGCCAGCACGCAGGGCAAAATTCTCGCCTATTGTCGCTCTGGCACGCGGTCCACGCTGCTGTTGGCGCTGGCGCAGGCCAGCGAGGGCGCTGATCTTCAGGTGCTCACCGAACAAGCCGCCCGCGTGGGTTACGACCTCGGCCCAGTGCGCGCGATGATGGATATGCTGGCCAGCGCACCGCGCTAACCCCCTCCCCAACCCCCGAATGTTTCCGCGTGTCCGACAGCCACGTGTTTTCCTTGGCACATAAAAAATGGGTCGGAGCGTAAGCTCCGACCCAAAGTTGTTTGTTCGCAGGAGGAACATCGGATGGCGGGACCGAGGATGAGGAGAGGAGGAGAGATCCCCAATCCCGCCAAACTGGAGTATCAGTAGTTGTAAGCGCGTTCGCCGTGCTCAGTGATGTCGAGACCTTCGCGCTCGGCATCCTCGCTGGGACGCAGACCGAAGACCTTGTCGACCGCAAAGTACAGAGCGAGCGACACCAGACCCGACCAGACCAGTGTGACCAGTACCGCTTCGATCTGAGAGATCATCTGGGTGGAGAACACATAGGCTGAGGTTCCGGCTGGGAACTTCGAGTAGTCCACGATGCCCGCGCCGCCCAGAGCCGGGTTCACCAAGATACCCGTCATCAAGGCGCCGAAGATACCGCCGACGCAGTGCACACCGAAGACGTCCAGAGCATCGTCGTATTTGAAGGTGTTCTTCACCTTGGTGACGAACAGGAAGCACAGCGGGGAAACCAACAGGCCAAGAACGATCGAACCGATCGGCCCAGCATAACCCGAGGCCGGCGTGATGGCCACGAGACCAGCAACCGCACCCGAAGCCGCACCCAGCATCGACGGCTTGCCGTGCGCCACCTGATCGCAGATCGCCCAGCTGACAGCCGCAGCAGCGGTGGCAACGAAGGTGTTGATGAAGGCGAGAGCCGCACCGCCATTGGCTTCCAAGTTAGAGCCAGCGTTGAAGCCGAACCAACCGACCCACAACAGGCTTGCGCCGATCATGGTCATGGTCAGCGAGTGCGGAGCCATGGCCTCCTTGCCAAAGCCAACGCGCTTGCCAAGGTAAAGGCAGCCCACCAAGCCAGCGATACCGGCGTTGATGTGCACCACGGTGCCGCCAGCAAAGTCGAGAGCGCCCTTGTTGAACAGGAAACCGCCATCGGGAGCCGCGGAGCTTGCGGTGGTGTAGTAGAAATCTGGGCCAGCCCAGTACCAAACCATGTGCGCAATGGGGAAGTAGACGATCGTCATCCACAGCACCATGAACAGCATCAGCGGCCAGAACTTCACGCGGTCCGCCAAGGAACCGACGATCAGCGCCGGGGTGATGATTGCAAAGGTCATCTGGAAGACAACATAAGCATATTCAGGGATGTAAACGTTGTTCGAGAAAGTCGCCGCCGTGGTGGAGGAGGTAACCCCTATCAAAAACGCCTTGGACAAGCCGCCAACATAGGGCGCCAGCGCCCCGATGCTGTTGGTCGAGAAGGCCAGCGAATAACCGTAGAAGATCCAGACCAGCGAACCGATCGAGATGATCATGAACACCTGCATCAGCACGCTGAGCATGTTCTTGGTACGCACCAAACCGCCGTAAAACAGCGCGAGCGCCGGGACGCTCATCATCAGCACCAGCACGGTGGAGACCAGCATCCAGGTGGTGTCACCCTTGTTGATCATCGTCGCCTCGAACGCCGCCTGCTTGGCAGAATCGGTGATCTTGGCGAGGTTGACCAGCGGCGCAGCGGCCGGAAGAGCAGGTACGGCAGCCGCAGCGGTGGTCGCCGCCGAAGTGGCAGCCGTTGCGGCCGAAGAAGCGGCAGTTGCCGCCGCTTGGGCGAAGGCGGTGGTGGCGGAGAGCGCGGAAGCACCCAATACGCCAGCACCGCAAAGCAATTTGCGGATATTCATGGATTCCCTCCAAGTAATGGTGCCGCTCAAAGCGCGGTGTCCCCGGTTTCGCCGGTGCGGATACGCATTGCCGATGCAAGATCGATCACAAAGATCTTGCCATCACCAATCGATTCGGTGCCGGCAGTATGCTGGATCGTTTCCAGCACGCGCGGCGCGAGTTCGTCGCTGACAGCAAGTTCAATCTTGATCTTGGGCAGCATGTTGGTGGTGTATTCGGCACCGCGATAGATCTCGGTTTGCCCTTTTTGCCGGCCAAAGCCCTTAACTTCGGATACGGTCATGCCTGCAACGCCCAAGGCGCCAAGGGCTTCACGTACCTCGTCGAGCTTGAACGGCTTAATGATGGCAATGATGAATTTCATCTTGGCCCCCTGTTAGCCCACCGGCCCATCGCCGGTCAAAATACCTAAAGCAAAGGACGTGCCAGTTTACGAAGTGTAGAGGATTCAACGCTGCACTGCACAATAGGGATAAGTGCCGTGCAATCGATCGCCTGAATCTTGCGCATCTGCTTAAAATTTAGGCAAGGGTAGGCCTAATCGCCCCGACATTTGCCCAGATCACCCGCAATGTAGCGGTCTGTCGGCCGGGTTGGCAGCCCATCTATGCTGTGGGTACGGGCACTGTATTTATCGGCCCATGCATCGGGGTCTTGGGCAGCGTGGTATTTGACGAGCGTCTCGCGCTCTTTCTCCAGCGTCATCATCGGCACGCCCCAGCCGCAGCTGGTCTGCACACTTTCCACCGCTACGTCGAAGATTTGCCGTGTTCCGGGCAACAGCGTGAAATGCGCAGCCAAAGCTTCCCACTCCCCATCCTGCGGCAGCACGGGGCGCCCCCGGCCATAGATGCGCAAGATCAGCGGCGGCTGGCCAAAATTGCACATCATGATGGTGATGCGCCCGTCTGCCAGCAAATGCGCGTTGGTCTCGTTCCCAGAGCCCGCCAAATCGAGCCAAGCCACGCGGGTCGGCGACAGCACGCGGAAAGCATCATAGCCACGCGGACTCAGGTTGATGCGCCCCTCAGCAGCGGCGGTGGCGACGAAAAACACGCTCTGCTGCGAGATCATCGCGAGGTGGGCGTCTGTGATCGCGGGGGTAAACTCTGCCATACAGCCCATTTTAGGCGTTCCCGCTGGAAACGGTAGGGCCTAACGCTCCTTGGTGGCGTTAAAGGCCAATTCCGGGTTGCGTTCCTGCTGATAGGTCACATCCCATACCGAACGCGCCATAAACACCGGGTCGCCATCGCGGTCGCGCGCCAGGTTCGACATATTGAAGTCCGCAAAACCCTTGACCGCAGCCTCGCTGCCCTTGATCCAGCGCGCGGTGTCAAAGGGCGCCATTTCCAGCGCGGCGGCCACCTTATACTCGGCATCCAACCGGCTGATCAGCACCTCCAGCTGCAATTGCCCCACCACACCGACGATCCACTGCGCGCCGATCTCGGGGTAAAACACCTGAATGACGCCCTCTTCGGACAGATCATCCAGCGCTTTACGCAGCTGCTTTGACTTGGTGAAATCCTTCAGCACCACCCGGCGCAGGATTTCGGGCGCGAAATTGGGCAGGCCGGTGAAGCGCACCTCGTTCTTTTCGCTCAGCGTATCGCCGACGCGAAGCGTGCCGTGGTTGGGGATGCCGATGATATCGCCGGGCTCCGCACTGTCGGCAATTTCGCGGTCCTGAGCGAAAAACAGGATCGGCGAATGTACAGCAATCGGCTTGCCAAGGCCCGATGGCGTCAGTTTCATCCCCCGCCGGAATGTGCCCGACACCAGACGCATAAACGCGATGCGGTCCCGGTGCTGCGGGTCCATATTGGCCTGCACCTTGAAGATGAAACCAGTGACCTCGTCGCTAGAGGGGCTGACCTCGCCCAGATTGCTGGGCTGCGGACGCGGGCTGGGGGCCAACCGCGCAATCGCCTCGATCAAATCCCCCACACCGAAATTCTTTAGCGCCGAGCCAAAGAACACCGGCGTCAGATCGCCGTGGGCGTAGGCGGCCGGGTCGAACGCTGGATAGCCGCCCTGCGCCAATTCGACCTCATCAGCGACCTCAGGCGGCAACTCCGCCCCCATATCTACCTTGCCGAGGAATTCGCGCGACGGCCCCTCTGGCCGGGCGATCCCGCCAGTCGCTAGGTTGAGCACACCTTGAAACGTGCCGCCCATGCCCACCGGCCAGCTCATCGGGCACACGTCGAGCGCCAGCGCATCGGCGACCTCATCCATGATTTCAAAGGCGCTGCGCCCCTCGCGGTCCACCTTGTTGACGAAGGTGATGATCGGCACATTGCGCATCCGGCATACTTCGAACAGCTTGCGCGTCTGCGCCTCGATGCCCTTGGCGGCGTCGATCACCATGATCGCAGAGTCCACCGCCGTCAGCGTGCGATAGGTATCCTCGCTGAAATCCTCATGCCCCGGCGTATCGAGCAGGTTGAATGTGACCTTATCCAGCCCCTCAAACTCGCGCGCGAAGGTCATCACGCTGGATGTGACCGAGATGCCGCGCTGCTGCTCGATTTTCATCCAGTCGGATCGCGCCCGCCGCGCAGCCCCGCGCGCCTTGACCTCGCCGGCCAAATGGATCGCCCCGCCACTGAGCAGCAGCTTTTCGGTCAACGTGGTTTTACCCGCATCCGGGTGCGAAATGATGGCGAAGGTGCGCCTGCCTGAGGTTTCCGTCATGCGCGCAGGCCCGCGCCCAGCTTGACGGCGGCGGCCACGACCTTGTCCGCGATGGCCTTGATGTCCGCCTCGGCATAGCTTTTATCGCCCGGTTGCAGCGTCACCTCAAGCGCCAGAGACTTCTGCCCCTCTGGCACACCAGCGCCCCGGAAATCGTCAAACAAACGCACCGCGACGATATTGGCCTTATCCGCGCCCTTCACGGCCCGCAGCAGATCTCCCGCAGGCAGCGCGCCCGGCACCAAGAACGCAAAATCGCGCGTCACCGCCTGCAAGGCCGGCGGCGCATAATTCACCCGCGCAAAGCCTGCCGCCTTCTTGGCGGGGATTGCATCGAGGTAAACCTCGACCACCGCCACCGGGCCGTCCAGGTCAAACGCCTTCGCGGTTGCCGGGTGCAGCATCCCAAACCTAGCCAACACATTTTTAGGCCCCAGCCTCAGCGTAGCCGACTGGCCGGGGTGAAACTGAGCGCCAGCCTCTCCCATCACCTGCAAATTGTCCACCGGCGCACCCGCTTCGGCCAACAGCGCCAGAGCCTCAGCCTTGGCATCATAGGCGTCGAACATCGCAGGCTTGCCGGTCGCCCAGCCGCGCGGGGCTTTCTCGCCCACCAGCACCACGCCCAAGGTCAGCCGCTCATCGCTGCGCCCATTTTCGCCCCGCAGATAGCGCCGGCCAATCTCAAACAACCGCAAGCCGCTTGCCCCACGCGCAAGGTTGCGCTGCGCGGCCATCAGCAACCCCGGCAGTAATGATGTGCGCATCGCTTCCATATCTTGAGAAATAGGATTGGTGAGTCGCCACATTGGATTGTCAAGATCGGCGAAATGGTTGGCTTGGAGCCATGGCAGAAAGCTCCATGTAATCGCCTCGTTCAGCCCACGCGCGGCCGCCGCGCGCCTAACGCGCCGCTCCAACTTCTGCGCCGGGCTGGCGGTGGGCCGCGCCACGCCATCTGCCCTCGGCAGCGGCGCGCTGGTGATATTATCAAGGCCGTGGATACGAACGACTTCCTCGACGATATCCGCCGGGCCATCAACATCAGGGCGCCAGCCGGGTGCCGTAACAGTCCAATCTGCCGCCACGACGAAGCCCAAGGAGGCAAGGATGCGCGCCTGCTCGGCGGGCGCAATGGCAATGCCCCCCAGCGTTTCCGCCAAACCCGGGTCATAGGCAACCTGCTTCGAGGTCAAAGGCGGCTGGCCGGCGCGGGTGACTTCGCTCGGCTGTCCGCCGCAAATCTCCAGGATTAGCCCGGTCAGGATATCCAGCCCCGTATCAAGGAAGCCCGCGTCCACCCCCCGCTCAAACCGCGCGCGCGCGTCGGAGGTCAGGTTCAACTTGCGGCCCGTCGCGCCGATGCGTTCCGGCGTGAAATAGGCAATTTCCAGCAGCACATCGGTTGTGGCCTCGCTGCAACCCGAATGTTCGCCGCCCATGATACCGGCGATGTCATGCACGCCCGTGTCATCGGCGATCACCGTCATCGTGTCGTCCAGCGGATAGGTCTTGCCGTTGAGCGCAAGGCATTGCTCGCCTTCGCGCGCGCGCCGCGCCACCACCGCCCCCGACAGCATGGCCAGATCATAGGCATGCGCCGGGCGGCCAAAGCTGAGCATCACATAATTGGTAATGTCCACCAGCGCAGAAATCGGGCGCTGCCCAGCGGACAACAGGCGGGCCTGCATCCATTCGGGGCTGGGTCCATTGGTTACCCCCTTGATGGTGCGGCCATAAAAGGCGGGGCACCCTTCGCTGTCCTCTGTGCGGATTTCGGTCGCACAAGCCCCCTGCCCCGCAATGCCGGGCACAGCGATGGGCCGCAATGTCCCCAGCCCCGCCGCCGCCAGATCGCGCGCTATGCCATAGAGCCCCATGCAATCGGGCCGGTTGGGGTTGATGGCGACATCAAACACCGGATCAGCACCGTGGTATTCCGCAAACGCCATACCGATCGGCGCATCTTCGGACAGTTCGATAATGCCCTCATGCGCGTCGCCCAGTTCCAGCTCACGCACCGAACACATCATGCCATTCGATTCGACACCACGCACCGATGCCTTCTTCAGCGTCATCCCGCCCGCAGGCACCACCGCGCCGGGCAGCCCCAGCACGCCGACGAGGCCCGCCCGCGCATTGGGCGCGCCGCACACCACCTGCATCGGCATGCCGTCCCCCGCGTCCACGGTCAGCACTTGCAGCTTATCGGCATCGGGGTGGCGGGCGGCGGTCAACACCTTGGCGACGCGGAAACCGGCCAGCTTTTCGGCGGGGTCTTCGATGCCTTCAACCTCCAGCCCGATGGCATTCAGTTTGGCGGAGATTTCGGCCACCGAGGCCTCAGTTTCGAGGAAGGCCTTCAGCCATGACAGCGCGAACTTCATGCCACCACTCCCACACCTGCGGACAAGGTGGGCACATCCAGCGCGCTGAACCCATAATGCCGCAGCCATCGCACATCGCCGTCAAAGAAGGCCCGCAAATCATTCATCCCATATTTCAGCATCGCCAGCCGGTCGATCCCACAGCCAAAGGCAAAGCCTTGATATTCGGCAGGGTCCAGCCCGCAGGCCTCGATCACCTTGCGGTGGACCATGCCGCTGCCCAGCAACTCCATCCAGGCATGGCCCGGCGCATCGCCGCTGCCGCCAACTACCCGCCGCCCATCGACGAAGGAATAACCGGTATCGACCTCAACCGAAGGTTCGGTGAAGGGGAAGTAGCTGGGGCGCAGGCGCAGCACGATATCGTCGCGTTCAAAGAAGGCCTTGAGGAAGGTTTCCAGCGTCCATTTCAGGTGGCCAAGATGGATGCCCTTGTCGATCACCAAACCCTCTACCTGATGGAACATCGGGGTGTGGGTGGCGTCTGAATCGCTGCGATAGGTCCGCCCCGGCGCGATGATGCGGATCGGCGGCTTTTGCCCCACCATCGTGCGGATTTGCACCGGCGAGGTATGTGTACGCAGTACGATCTCCTTGCCGTCCTCTGTATGGTCGGGAAAGTAGAAGGTATCGTGCATGGCGCGCGCCGGATGGCTCTCGGGCATGTTGAGCGCGGTGAAATTGTGCCAATCGTCCTCTATTTCAGGCCCGCTGGCAACGGCAAAGCCCAGATCGGCGAAGATTTCGGCCAATTCGTCCATGACTTGGCTAACCGGGTGAATGCTGCCACGTGGAGTTTCGGGCGCAGGCAGGGTTAAATCGATAGTCTCGCTGGCGAGGCGCGCATCCAGCGCCGCCCCCTCCAACGCCGCCTTGCGGGTCGCCAAGGCCGCAGTCACGCCCTCTCGCAGCGCCTGAATTCGCGGGGCTGTGGCCAAACGCTCGTCAGGCGCCATCGCGCCCAGCGTCTTCATCAGCGCCGAAATCGAGCCCTGCTTGCCAAGATACGCGATGCGCAGCGCCTCCAGCGCATCGAGATCCGCCACCGCTGCGATATTCGCCTTGGCCTCTTCGCCTGTGCGCTCGTAATCCACTGTCGCCCTTTTCCGTGCCTGCGCGTGGCCCATGCTGTCCACCCTCATGGTCCGGCTCCTTAGGGTCCAAAGCGGCCAAGGGCAATGGCGGAGGCCTATTGCCAGCCTTACAGATCTGCTATTTGGCTCCGTTGGTGCGCCGCCAGCACCGATGAACCCGAAAAGCGCGCCCGTTCCAGCACCACCTCCCTCAAGATCGGGTGCCCCATCGCGGCATAGTGACTGGGCGTCATTCCCATAAATTCATGAAATTCACGAACAAATTGTGCCTGATCGTGGTAATGGCTGTCGAGCGCGCCAATCCATTTCAGCGACGGGTCGAGCAGAAAATGCACCAGGCTGCGCATCAGGCGCTGCCGGCGCAGCAGCAGCTTGGGCGAAAAGCCGAAAGCTCGCTTGCAGACGCGCTCAAGCGTTCGCTGCCCCATGCCAACCCGCGCCACCAACCCGCCCACTGTCCCCGTTGAGGGATCCACCAGCCCCGCATGAATGGCCTCGATACGCGCCTCTTCCGTTACCGATGAAGGCGGCGTTTTGGCGAGCAAATCTGTGAAAAAGGTGCTCAACCGCGCCAATTCGCCTTCTAGATCAGGCTGCTGCTCGAACAGAGTTTCGGAAAATGGGCGAAACATTGCAAAAAATGGGTGTGTGGCGCCATCCATCACCGCATCGGCAAATTCACCTGCCGGTACGCCCAGCAACCGGACCCAGCCCAACGGCAACAGCGCCACTGTCCAGATACGACTGGTACCCACGGTAAACAGCAAAGCCTTTGCGCTGGGGCCGGTAGCCGTGAAATGCGTGTCACAAACCCGCGCACCAGCTTGGTTTAGCGCCATTAGAAGTGGCGTCGAGTGAAACCGAAGATTCCCCCAGCCGGGGTGTAGGTAATCGGTTACCGCGCCATCGACCGTAGTTTCCACCAACAGAAACGTTGAAATAAAACGCGAGAGATTAACTGTAGGCTGAAAGAAATGCACCGCAACTTTGCAATCAGATCCCATAATCTTCTCTCCATCCGCAATGGATAGTAAAGGAAATGACAGCAAACAGCAATGATATTAGAAAAAGCGAACATTAGCGGGTACGCAAACCGTCCGAAAACAAAGGGCGTGGAAACCGCCTTGGCAGTTCCACGCCCCGTGATTTGTTGGCACCACAAAGATGCCGCACTAACTTATGCAACCCGCCCTTAAGCAGGCAGCGCAGCCTTTGCAGATGCAATGACGGTGGCGAAAATGCCGCCTTCGTTCATCGCCAGATCGGCCATGGCCTTCCGGTCCAATTCGATCCCGGCCAGCTTGGTGCCATGAATGAACTGCGAATAGGTCAGACCTTCGGCGCGCACCGCAGCGTTGATACGCTGGATCCACAAGGAGCGGAATGTCCGCTTCTTTACCTTGCGATCGCGATAAGCATATTGGCCGGCCTTTTCGACGGCCTGACGTGCTACGCGGATCGTGTTCTTGCGGCGGCCGCGGTAACCCTTGGCCTGATCGAGAATGCGCTTGTGCTTGGCGCGGGTGGTAACACCACGTTTAATACGGGTCATGTCTCAGTACTCCTCAATTCAGCTTCAGGCTCAGCCGAGCCCGTAGGGCGCCCACTTCTTGATCACCTTCGCATCTGCGTCGGAAATCACATCGGTGCCGCGATGCTGACGGATGTACTTGGCGTTGTGGCTCATCAGCCTGTGGCGCTTGCCAACCGCACCGTGCTTGATCTTGCCGGTGGCGGTAAGCTTAAAGCGCTTTTTAACGCCGCTCTTGGTCTTGAGCTTGGGCATTTTCGTCTCCTTGTCAGTGGCACGCATAGCTCGCCGTGGCAGCCCTTGATGGCCAGGCGGGCCGGCGAATCTACATGGGTGCAGACTCATCCATGCCGATGAAGCGGCGCGCTTAGGGGTGCCCCGCGCAAAAGGCAAGGCTTAATGCCCGCAGGCCAGCGCTTCGACCACATCCTCCAGCCGCGCCGCATCGCCCAGCGCCAACACATGCCCGTCAGATGACGCGTTCAGCGGCTCGCCGTTCCAGTCGGCCATACAGCCGCCGGCACCCTCCACCACGGGCACCAGCGCGGCCCAGTCGTATATCTTGAGGTTTGCCTCGCAGACGATATCCAGATGTCCGCTGGCCAACATGGCGTAATTATAGCAATCGCCGCCCATCACCATGCGGCGGTAATCGGTCTTGGCGGCGAGGCCCATGAAGTGTTCGCCGTCGTGGTCGCTGAAATAGTGTGGGCCGGTGGTGGCGATGCTCGCCTCCGACAACTCGCGGCAAGGGCGTGTACGGACCGGCGTGCCATTCAATGTCGTAGGGCGCCCAGTGGCCCCCACCCAGCGTTCCTTGGCAATCGGCTGGTCTATAACGCCCATCACCGGCCAGCCGTCCACCATCAGCGCGATCAGCGTGCCAAAGATCGGCCGCCCGGCGAGGAAGGCCGTCGTGCCGTCAATAGGGTCCAGCACCCAACTGCGGCCAGAAGAGCCTTCCTTGGTGCCGAATTCTTCGCCAATGATGGTGTCATCGGGACGTTCAGAGTCCAAAATGCGCCGCATCGCGTCCTCGGCGCCGCGATCGGCCAGCGTGACGGGGCTGGCGTCAGCTTTACGCTCGCTGGCGACCTGCGCGCGAAAATGCGGGCGGATCACCGCCCCAGCGGCATCGGCCAAACGCAGTGCCAGCGCGATATCATCGTCGAGTTTGAACTTCATTCGCGGCTAACCTTCAACAATGGCGTGCGCCCGCACCGGGAACGTCCCCATACCCCTGATTCGCGGCGGGGCGGCGTTGAATACGAAACCGGCGTCGGGCAGTTTCCCCAGACCCGTCAGATGCTCGACAATCGGGATGCCAGCGCCCAGCAGAATGGTGTGCACGGGGCGCGATGTGCCGCCGGTGTCGTCGATATTGTGTGAATCTATGCCCACCAGCGCCGCGCCCGCATCGCGTAAAGCTTCCGCTGCCTTGGCCGTCAGGTATGGGTGGCCGGCGAAATAGGCTTCCGTGCCCCAATGCTGATCCCAACCGGTGTGGATCAATATGGCCTTACCCATGATCGCCTGCCCAGCAAATGCCTCGGGGCCAATCGCCGGGCCTGCATGACGAACGACCACGCCGGCCAGCCCTGTCACCTTGCCCAGCGGCATCTCAGCAAGGTCCGCGCCGTCTTCAAAGCGGTGAAAGGGCGTATCCAGATAGGTGCCGGTATTGGCCACCATATCGATCCGCCCGATCTGAAACTCGGTGCCCTCGGCGTAGAGTTCACGGCTGGCATGGCGCGACAGATAATCGCAAATTACCGGGCCGGGTAGGCCTTTATAGGTGACCATCCCCGGCTCAATGATATGGTTGAGTTCTATCAGACGGGGCATTTCGCGCCCTCAGTCAAACAGGCTCGACACCGAACTTTCATCGGCAATTCGCCGGATTGCCTCGCCGATCAAGGGCGCCATAGTCAAAATGCGGATACGCTCCGCCGCCAGCGTCGCCTCGGTCGCCAGAATCGAATCGGTGATGACCAGTTCCTTCAGCGCCGAATTTTGCACCCGCGCCACCGCCGCACCCGACAATACGCCGTGGCTGATATAGGCAGAAACGCTCTTTGCGCCGGCCTCCAGCAGGGCCTGCGCCGCGTTGCACAGCGTGCCGCCCGAATCGATGATGTCGTCGATCATGATGCAGGTACGCCCCGCGACATCGCCGATGATGTTCATCACTTCCGACTGGCCCGGCCGGTCGCGGCGTTTGTCGACGATGGCCAGCGGCGCATTATCCAGCCGCTTGGCCAGCGCGCGGGCCCGCACTACGCCGCCGACGTCGGGCGACACCACCATTAACTGCTGGTCGCCGTAACGCGCCTGAATATCCGCCGCCATCACCGGCGCGCCGTAAAGGTTGTCCGTCGGGATATCGAAGAAACCCTGAATTTGCCCTGCGTGCAGATCCACCGACAGCACCCGGTCTGCGCCTGCCTGCGTAATCAAATTCGCCACCAGCTTGGCGGAAATCGGCGTGCGCGGGCCGGGTTTGCGGTCTTGGCGCGCATAGCCGAAATAGGGCACCACCGCCGTAATCCGCTTGGCCGAGGCGCGGCGCAGCGCATCGATGCAGATCAGCAGCTCCATCAGGTTGTCGTTGGTGGGAAAGCTGGTCGATTGCACGACAAACACATCCTCGCCGCGAACGTTTTCGTGAATTTCCACGAAGACTTCCTCGTCAGCAAAACGGCGGACGCTGGCGTCTGTCAGCGGCAGTTCCAAATAGCCCGCAATCGCGCGGGCCAGCGGCAGATTGCTGTTGCCGGCCATGATCTTCATCTGTGCTGCCCTTCAATGCGCGATTCCATAGCGCGCAGGCTCTAGCCCAGCGCCACACGATTGCAATATTTACCCGACCAGATGTGGTGGATTAGCTGATGCGACGCTCAGCTGGTCTTGCGGCGTTCGCCCTTAACCCAGCGAACCGTGCCCGAGGAAGCGCGCATGACAACGCTCTCGGTGGTCATCCGGCCATCCTTGCGGTGCTTGACGCCCGCCAGCAGCGAGCCGTCAGTGACGCCGGTGGCGGCAAAGATGCAGTCGCCCTTGGCCAATTCGCTGAGGTCATAGATCTTGTTCAGATCTGTGATGCCCCATTTGCGGGCGCGGGCCTTTTCGTCCTCGTTGCGGAACAGCAGGCGGCCCTTGAACTGGCCCCCAACGCAGCGCAAAGCCGCCGCCGCCAGAACACCTTCAGGCGCGCCGCCTTGGCCCATATAGATGTCGATGTTGGTATCTTCGTTGGTGGTGGCGATCACGCCGGCCACGTCGCCATCGGGGATCAGCTGAATGCCGCAGCCGAGGCCGCGCAGTTCAGCGATCAAGGCGGCATGGCGCGGGCGATCCAGCACGCAAACGATGATGTCGGCAGGCGCAACGCCCTTGGCCTTGGCAACGGCCTGCACGTTCTGGGTGGGTGTTTTATCCAGATCGATGATGCCGTCAGGATAGCCGGGGCCAACCGCCAGCTTGTCCATATAGACGTCGGGGGCGTTCAGCAGCCCGCCCTCTTCGGCAATCGCCAGCACGGCCAGCGCGTTGGGGCCGGCCTTGGCGGTAATGGTGGTGCCCTCCAAGGGGTCGAGCGCGATGTCGATTTTGGGGCCCTTGCCGATGGCAGAGCCGACCTTCTCACCGATATAGAGCATAGGGGCTTCGTCGCGCTCGCCCTCGCCGATGACGACGGTGCCGTCCATATAGAGCTCGTTGAGCGCGGCGCGCATAGCCTCAACTGCAGCCTGATCGGCGGCCTTTTCATCGCCGCGCCCGATCAGCTTGGCGGCATTGATCGCCGCCGCCTCTGTAACACGGACCATTTCGAGCACGAGGACACGATCAAGGATGCTGCTACGGGGAGTCGCGCTCATAAATGGCCTTTCATACGTATGCGGTGGTTATTTTCGCCTAGACCCGGCCCGCACGCTTGTCGAGCCAAGTTACACTCCTCAGAATGTTACGCCCCCAAAATTTGCATCACCAAGGGCGCGCCCGATAGGCTGGCGGAACCTTCGAGCAAGCGCATCGCCTCTGCCACCGCCGATTCGGGGCCTTCGTGGGTGACCATCGCCACCAGCACTTCGCCATCTTCGCCCGCACGCCCGCGCTGGATCAGGCTCTCGATAGAGACACCCGCATCGCGCATCGCGGCGGTGATTTCGGCCAAAACGCCGGGGCGGTCGGCCACGAGGAAGCGCAAATAGGCACGCCCCAACCTCGGCCCGGCATCGGCGGGCGCCATCGTCACCAACTCACTCACGGGAACAGAGAAAGTCATGTCGGCCTCAAAGCCGGTATCCATGCCGCGCGCGATATCGATGATGTCAGCGACCACCGCGCTGGCGGTGGGACCATCGCCCGCGCCCGCGCCCTGGAACAACAATCGGCCAGAGAAGTTCCCCTCAACCACAACCGCGTTGGTCGGGCCATCGACATGCGCCAACAAGTTACCCAACGGCACCAGATGCGGCTGGACACGCTGGAACAGGCGCTGTTCGCCGTCCACCTCGTGACTTTCGGCCATACCGATCAGGCGGATCACATAGCCCAGCGCGCGCGCCTCGGCGATGTCGGCGGCCAGAATGCGCGAAATGCCCGATGTGTCCACCGAAGCAAAATCAATCGCCGCACCGAAGGCAATCGCCGACAGGATCGACAGCTTGTGCGCAGCGTCGATGCCCTCGATGTCAAAGGTGGGGTCGGCCTCTGCGTAACCAGCCTGCTGCGCCTCATCCAGAACATCGGCAAAACTGCGCCCGGTGTCCTCCATGGTGGAGAGGATATAATTGCAGGTGCCGTTCAATATGCCATAAATCCGCTCGATCCGGTTGGCCGCAGCGCCCTCGCGCAGCGCCTTTATCACCGGGATGCCGCCCGCCACCGCCGCCTCGAACCGCAGCGCCACACCGCGTGTTTCGGCGGCCCCCGCCAGCTCCACGCCGTGATGCGCGATCATCGCCTTGTTGGCGGTAATCAGCGCCTTGCCGTGGTGAATCGCCCCCCGCGCTAGGGTCAAAGCCGGGCCATCCGCACCGCCGACCAGTTCCACCACCACATCGACATCATCGCGCGCTGCCAATGCCGCCATGTCGTCTTCCCACGCATACACGGACAAATCGACGTTGCGATTCTTGTGCCGATCACGCGCCGAAACGGCAGTAATGATCACAGGTCTGCCGGCGCGCCGGGCGATCAATTCAGCGTTTTCGGCCACCAGGCGAATCACCCCAGCCCCGACCGTACCCAGCCCCGCCAAAGCGAGGCGCAGCGGTTTGCGTTGTTTAAATGCCTTCGATGCCGGTGTGTCAGCCATGATGTAATCTTTCGCCTGCCCTGTCGGTTTGGGGGCGCCCTAGTCGATTTTTGAGGACAGCGGAACGGGGGCGCTGATTAATTGCGCGTGCGCCCGCATGGTCCCAACTCGGCCCTGACAATGGCGTAATCGGTGGCGGCCTGCGCCTTTGCCGCATCACTGTCGGAGATATTGACCGCCGCCGGTGCTGCATCGGGCAGAAAACAAGCGAGGCGATACCACGCCAGCGCATCCTTTGTGGGCGGCAGGCCGGACGCGCTCACGACCTCGGAGAACGACACGCTCCATCGCACCGGCTGGCCCTGTTTGTGCTCCACCGCGATGGAGGCAGGCGTGCCATTCGCGGTGGAAAGGAAGATTTGCGTCTCCCCCTCCCCCACCAACGCGCCGGGCACATAGCTGAGTTCGCTGACCGCAGTGACCTTTGCCGGCGCACCCGGCGCCATTAATTCGGCGAGCACGCCGCGAAGCCGTGCCTCCAGCCCGGCACCCCATACGTATTCAGCATCGGGGGCCACCAATTGCAGTTCCGATGTATCGCCACGCCCCCCGCCCGCGAACACTGCGCGCGCAAACAAAATGACTACCGCCTTCTTCAAAGCCGGCGGTTTTCCTCGCGAGTCCAAGGGCACATCCACCAGATATTGCACGGTCGGTGCGAGTGCCGGCGGGGTGGGCGTAGTGCCGGCGATCACCGCCAAAGGCTCCGCCTCGATATAGAGCCGCGCATGGCCAGGGGTCAGATTTTGCGCGCGTTCAGGCTCTACTACCGCCACTTTTCGAATCAAGGCTTTCAACACCAGCGGTGCCGAATCGGCCAGATCGGCCAGATCGGAATAGGAAGGCTGAGAAACAGCTGGCTGCACCTGCGCAAGGCTGCGAATCGGCGCGCAAAGCGCCAACATTGCAGCCAAGCTCAACGCCAGTTGCGGCCTGAAATATCGCGTCATCACCGCCCAAAACTCCAAATTCGAGGGCAAATTTCCACCAAAAACCCCTCGGAAAACCGCCATATCACTATCAAATACGCGCTAACACAGATGAATCATACGTTAACCTGCCGGGGCAAAGCGATAAGGCGTTGCACGTCGAGATTATCGACGTTACAACTCGGCTGATAAGCAGGGCCAAATAAAAAAGAGCCCCAAAATCGCGCCAACACGGCCCAGACTGGCCAGTTATGGCGTCCGGTTTGGACCGGCAGGGTGGAAAACTTGAGATTTTGTCCGCGGGAGAGGCTTTTGCTAAACTCGTGGATTCTCCGGAGCACGTCGCTTCGGGGTAGTGATGGAGTGATGCGTCTGAATGGCTTACGCTGACCAGCAAATGAGCGGTAATCGTATTACCGCAATCGTTGTCGTCGTGCTCATTCACGTCGCTGTGGGCTATGTGCTCGTCACCGGGTTGGCATATGATGCCTACAAAAAGGTGATTGCGCATGTTGCTACAGTGGATGTGAAAGAGCCTGACAAGAAACCGCCGCCGCCGCCGCCGCCGCAGAAGAATCTGCCGCCGCCGCCGATTGTGGCTCCCCCTCCGCCGATCAACGTCGCTACGGCTCCGCCGCAGATTCAGGTGGTGAATACGCCTCCTCCTCCGGCGCCAGTTTTGGCACCTGTGGCTGCACCTGTGGCACCCCCGCCTGCTGCACCGAAATATTCGGCCAAGCGAGCAGTCCCGCGTGGAAATCCAGCTGATTGGGTAACCACCGACGACTATCCGGCTTCCGATTTGCGTGCGCAGCATGCCGGCTCCACCGGTATCAGCGTGACAGTCGGCACCGATGGGCGTGTCACCAGCTGCGAAGTCACCAGTTCGAGTGGCTTTCCAGGGCTTGATGCTGCGGCTTGCAGCAATGTTTCCCGGCGTGGGCGGTTTACCCCGGCCATTGATGGGAATACCGGCCAGCCAACCACCGGCAGCTATTCACAGCGCGTGAAGTGGGTGATCCCAGCAGACGAATAACCCATACTTTATGGGGTATGGTCCATGGGCCGCCCCACACCCTATTTTGATCTTCGAGAGGAATATCCGCATGTTTCTTCAAATTCTTACAGCTGGCGCCAACGCCGCCGCAGCTCCCGTCAACAAGTTCGGCCTCATGGAAATGCTGTTTCCAGAAGGCAAGCCGAACTACATCGCATTGGCCGTGGCTGCTGGCCTAATGATTATGTCGGCTGGTTCGTTCTTCATCATGATCACGCGTTTTCTGGATCAGAAGAAAGTTTTCGCACAGCAGGCTGCTCTGGCAAACTTCTGGCGCGCTCCGTCGCTTCGTGAAGGCGCTGCCAAGCTCGACAAAGTCAGCCCGTTCCGCGACGTTGCTGAAGCTGGCCTTACGGCTCAGGACCAAGTCGCCAAGATGGACGAAACCGAAGCGCATGACTGGATGCACGGTTCGCTCTCGCGTTCGGAGGCTGGCGTGTCGTCCTACCTTGCACGCGGCATGCCGTTCCTTGCCACTGTGGGTGCTACCGCTCCTTTCGTGGGCCTGTTCGGCACCGTGGTCGGCATCTACAAGGCGCTGATCGCTATCGGTATCGCCGGTTCGGCTTCGATCGACAAGGTTGCTGGCCCGGTTGGTGAGGCCTTGGTCATGACCGCTCTGGGTCTGCTGGTCGCCGTGCCTGCCGTGCTTGCCTACAACTTCCTGCAGGCGCGCAACAAGCGCATCGGTGAAGCTCTGTCGGCTTTCTCGACCGACGTGTTGGCTAACCTCAGCTCGAACGGCCAGATCAAGCCTGCGGTGAAGGCTGCTCCGGCTGCTCCGGTAAAGGCTGCTCCGGCCGCCGCTCCCGCCGTCAAGAAGTAAGGTGCTGGCTAGGTTGTGGCCTTTTCAAAGAAGGCCCGCCTAGCCCACACCATGACACGCCAAGCGGACCATTCGGGTCCGCAGGTAGCAGGCGGAATGGCATCCCTCGCATCACGCAAGGTTTGTCATTCCCGCCCCCTCCTCAGGGGGCTTGCCAAGGATAGGATGATAATATGGCGATGCAGGTAGGCGGCGCTGGCGGTGAAGAAAAGCCAATGTCGGATATCAACACTACGCCGCTCGTGGACGTGATGTTGGTGCTGCTGATCATCTTCCTGATCGCAGTTCCGGTGGCAATTCAGCAGATCCAAAAGCTGAAGATCCCGGTGATGGAATCGGTCGAGTCGAAGGACAAGGTCGAGAATTTGCTGCTCTCTGTCGCCACCACCGATAGCGGTGGCCGCAGCGCAGGAGATCCGGGTTACGAAGGCTCATCACGCACAGGCGAATGCCGGATCTATTTCAACAACCTCACGCCCGTTAGCTCGGACGAGCTTCGCGACATGGCGTTCAAGCGTCTTGACTCAATCGTAAAGCGTGCAGGCGGCGCGGAAGCGCTAAGGGCAGATCCGGATAAGGTACCGCAGGTTCACATTCGTGCGGACGTTAATGCGCCGTGGCGCTGTGTGGCGGGTGCCATCTACAACGTGCAGGTCTCGGGTTATCCCACGGTCGGCTTTATCTCGAACAAGGTCGATCCGGGCAGCTAATAGGCTGCGCTAGATTAGGAGTAATACTCATGTCAATGTCAGGCGGCTCCGATGATGGCGAGCCGATGATGGAAATGAACACGACGCCGCTTATCGACGTCATGCTCGTTCTCCTCATCATGTTCATCATCACCATCCCGGTTGCGACGCACTCGGTGAATATCGATTTGCCTTCGCCGTCAGTTGTTCCGCCAGATCATGTGGTGAAGACGGACAAGAACAAGGTGGTGATCACCTCGGCGGACGTCATCCAATGGAATGGTGCTCCGACAACTCAGGGCCAATTGGTGACGCTGCTTCAGCAGTCCACGACGCTGAACCCTGAGCCCGAACTACAGTATGAGCCCGATGCACAGGCCGGTTATGACCTGTCGGCTCACGTTCTGAACATCATCAAGGGTTCGGGCGTCACCAAGTTCGGCTTCGTTCACAACGAACTATACGCCAATTTCAACCGGGCAGCTGGCACCGCCAAGCCCAATTGATATATGCGTAATGACGAAAATATAGAGGGGGCGGAGAAATCCGCTCCCTTTTTTTTGTGAAGCGCAACCTACCCAATCATTCCGCAGCGTTCGCGCCTCGCGCCAGCCCAGATGCCGCAAGCTGCATGTCGATTTCAGCTATCAGCCGTGCCAGCCCCGCCTCATTGGTGCTTTCGGCGCGCGCAACCAATGCATCCTGCGTATTCGACGCGCGCAGCAGCCACCAACCATCCGCAGTGGACACACGCACACCATCAGTGTCGTCTACATGCGCGCCGGCGTTGGAGAGCCTCACTTTGACCTCATCCACCACAGCGAACTTGCGGGCCTCGTCCACCTGAAAACGCAGCTCTGGCGTGTTGACTATAGACGGCATGGCGCTGCGCAATTCGGTTAGGGCCGCGTCGAGTCGCACCGACGCGGCCATCAGCCGCACCGCCGCATAGAGCGCATCATCAAAACCGAAGTATTCGTGGGCAAAAACACGTGGCCGGTCATTTCCCCCGCCAGCGGCGCACCAGTTTCCTTCATTTTGGACTTGATGTGGCTGTGGCCAGATTTCCACATCAACGGCTTGCCGCCCAGTGCCTCAATACGCGCGAACAGGGCCTGTGATGCCTTCACATCGGCGATAATCGTGGCGCCAGGCATCATGCGCAGCAGATCCTCGGCATAGATCATCAACAGCTGATCGCCCCAGATGATACGCCCCAGTCCGTCAACCACGCCGATCCGGTCGCCATCGCCGTCAAAAGCCACTCCAAAATCGAGGCGCTTCTCCGCGACCAACCTACGCAGATCTGCGAGGTTTGCCTCCTCGGTTGGATCAGGGTGGTGATTGGGAAAATGTCCGTTAACCTCGGTAAAAAGCAAATGATGTTCGCCCGGCAAACGCTGGACCAGCGCCTCCAACGCGGGGCCGGCGGCACCGTTGCCCGCATCCCATCCCACGCGCAAATTAGCCAGCCCGTCGGTTGGCAGGCCGCGCAGCCCCTCCAGCATTCGGTCAACATAAGCGCCCAGGACCTCGCGGTTCTCGATGCGGCCCTTCGTTTCCGCGCGGAGCCAATCGCCCCCGCGCGCGATGATGCCCAGCCTCTGCAGGTCTGCCCCGAAGAAGGGCCTTCCGCGAAATACTATCTTGAAGCCATTGTGATCGGCGGGATTGTGGCTGCCAGTTACCTGAATGCCGCCCTGCACATCTTCGGCTGAATTTTCCGCGTAATACAGCATCGGGGTTGGACTCAAACCGATCCGCACCACGTCCAGCCCGCAATCGGTGATGCCCTCGACCAGCTCCGCCTCCAGCATCACAGAGCTGAGGCGGCCGTCATAGCCCACCACGACTTTCGTGCCGCCGTCAGCCGCCAACAACGTCGCAAAACAGCGACCGATCGCGCGGGCATCCTCTGGCCCTAATGTTTCACCGACAACGCCGCGAATATCATATTCGCGCAGCACAGAGGGGTGAAAATGGTGGGTCAACCTTGCCCCTTAGGAGGCAGCGCGATCTCCGCCAGCAGCAAATCGCGTGCGGTGTTTGCCTCGTTGGCCAGCGCGTTGCTACCCCCGCGGTCGGGGTGAACTGCGAGGATGAGACGCTTGTGCGCCTCGATAATCTCTTCACGCGCGGCGCCGTCGCGCACCCCCAGCAGCACCCGCGCACGGGTTGCGGCATCGGGGCCGCGTTTGGCGCGCATCAACTGCCACGGCCAACGCCCCGTGAACATCCGGCAGGCGATGCCAGCGATCAGAAGCAGTTCGATCAGCTTGGGCATATAGTTGCCTGCCTACCGCTATCTATGCGTCCGCGAGCGCTGTTTCGCCCTTCGCGACAGGGACCGGCAAGTTGAGCCCCGCCAGCAGCGAGCGCAATTCCTGCCGCGCGACGATATGGCTGGTGCCCAGCTCGCCCAAATGCCCCTTGTCCAGCAGCGTCAGGCCCGATGGAAACAGCTCGCGGTAAATCACGCGTTCCGACAAGCCCTGCGCCACACGAAAGCCAACCCGCTTGGAAAGCTCGGTCAGCGCGCCCTCGATGCGGCGCATGTTGCGCGCCTCGGTAAAGCCGGTGCGGTTGCGCACAACGATCCAGTCCATCTCGCGGCGCTGATCACGGATGGTGGCCATGGCGCGTTTCTTGCGCGTTTCCCAAATCAGTTCGGCATAGAACGACAGGCGGCGCACCTTGAACGTCTCGGCATCGACCTGACCGATCAGGTCAAAATCAACAAAGCTGTCATTCAACGGCGTGACCAACGTATCGGCGCTGGTGGCGGCGTGGCGGGCAAATTCATCGTCGCGGCCCGGCGTGTCGAACAGCAGGAAATCGGCATCCTTGCTCATTTCGGCGCACAGCGCGTCGAGTTCCTCCACTGTGCTGCCCTCAAACACCTCGAAACGCGGGCTGGGCAGCGTGACATTGCGCCGCCGCTGCGTTTCGGCGCGGTTCTCCAAATAGCGGTAAAGGGTGCGCTGGCGCGGATCGAGATCGATGGCCGCGACCCGCGCGCCTTGATACGCCAACGCCACCGCGACATGCACAGCGGTGGTCGATTTGCCCGTGCCGCCCTTCTCATTGGCGAAGACGATACGGTGGGGGGAGGTTTGAGAGGTCAAGGTTTCGGGCTCGCTTGCGATAAAAGGTTGGGTTGTTCTTGCTGACTGGCAACGACAAACGCTAGGGAGCGTTCCGTAGCTTGGCCAACAGAGCCTTGAACGATCAGGTAGGCTTTATCGAAGGGGCATGCGAGGTGCAAACCATCAATCAGCTTGATTTGCTGCGGACAAGTGTAGCGCGGCTGCGAATCGACGGCAAGGTGGCGTTGGTGCCCACCATGGGCGCGCTGCATGACGGCCATCTGTCGCTGGTGCGCGAGGCCCGCCGCCGCGCCGCGCATGTGGTGGTGTCAATTTTTGTAAACCCCCGCCAGTTTGGCGCGAACGAGGATCTGGCGGCCTATCCGCGTGATCTGGTGCGCGACTCGGCGCTGCTGGCTGCCGAGGGTGTCACCCTGCTGTGGGCGCCTGATGCGGCACAGATGTACCCCGCCGGCTATGCCACCAACATCGCGGTTGGCGGGGTCAGCGACGGGCTGTGCGGCGCGGCGCGGCCCGGTCATTTCGACGGCGTCGCCACCGTGGTCGCCAAGCTGTTCAACCAGGTTCAGCCAGACATCGCGCTGTTTGGCGAGAAAGACTGGCAACAACTGGCCGTCATCCGCCGCATGGCCCGCGATCTAGATCTGACGCATCCTGCGGCTGACGCCATCTTTGGTGTGCCCACCATGCGTGAAAGCGACGGCCTCGCCATGTCCTCGCGCAATGGCTATCTGACGGCGCAGCAACGCAGCCAGGCCGCCTGCCTGCCCCGCGCCATGGCCGAGGCCGCAGCCGGCATGGCCCACGCCATACCCGTGGCACAGGCTTTGGCGGGTTTGCGCGACGCATTGCTGGCCGGGGGATTCGATACGGTTGATTATGCAGAGCTGCGCGACGCGGACGGCCTATCTCCGCTTAACCATCTCTCCGGTGCGACCGCACGGCTACTGGTCGCAGCACGGATCGGCAAGGCCCGACTTATCGACAATATTGCCGTGCCACCGGGTGAGCCGCTGGCATAAATCAAACATTTTCAGCGTCAGTCATCCCTACGCAAATCATTTGTTAATCATACGCGTTTACCCTTATCTCCAGCCTATCAAAGGGAATGCATATGAAATTGGCCCATTACCTATCCGCCGTTGCGGTCATCTTCACAGCCGCCAGCGGCAGCTCCGCCTTTGCCGCCGGCAATACCTCCACCGCAACGGGCGCATCGGCTGCTGCCGTGGTCGCACCACTGGTGTTGACGCATACGGCGGGCTCCGCGCTCGCCTTTGGCAAGTTCACCGTCTCGGGTGCGGCTGGAACGGTAGGTATTACTGCGGCGGGCGTTCAGTCGGTATCGGGCGGTGTGACCAGCGTCACGGGCGGAACCCCCTCCGCGGACACCTTTACCGTCGCTGGCGACGGCACCCGCACCTATACCATCACCACCACTAGCGGTTCGGTGACAAGCGGTGCCAACTCTCTGACGTTTACCACCGTGCCTTCTGCTCCGACGGGTGCGCTGGTTGCGGGCGCCGGCAGCTTTACCGTGGGTGGCACATTGTCCGTGCCCGTCACAGCGGTCGCGGGCTCTTACAGCGGCAGCTACACCGCCACCGTCACCTATAACTAACCCTTGTACAGGCCATCCAACCGCGCGCCATAACGCTCCTTGAGCTTATGGCGGCGGATTTTCATGCTGGGCGTCATTTCCTCGTTATCGATGGCAAAGGGTTCGTCGGCGAAGGAGAATTGGCGCACTTTCTCGATCACTGAAATGTCGGCGTTGACCCGGTCGATCGCAGCGCGGATTTCTGCGCGGAATGCGGGCAGCTGTTGCAGCGCCCTTAAATCGAACTTCTCGTCCTGCGCGCGCGCCCATGCCAGCGCCCATTCGGCATCGGGCACGATCAGGGCGACCAGATAGGGCCGCTTGTCGCCCGCCACCATCGCCTGGGCGATTTCGGGTTGCAAGGTCAGCATCCCCTCCACCCGCTGCGGCGAGATATTATCGCCCTTGTCGTTGACGATCATGTCTTTCTTACGGTCGGTGATGACGATGCGCCCCCCCGCATCCAGATGCCCGATATCGCCGGTGTGCAGCCAGATGGTGTCATTGGGGTCGGCCTTCAGCACGCGCGCGGTTTCCGCTTCGGCGCGCCAATAGCCCTTCATCACCGCTTCGCCGGCGACGCAAATTTCACCGTCCTCGGCGATGCGCAGTTGCACCCCGAGCAGCGGCGGTCCCACGGTTTCCATGGCGATGCCGGCCTGCGGGCGGTTGCAGCTGATCAGCGGCCCGCTCTCGGTCTGGCCATAGCCTTGCAGCATCAGCAGGCCAACATCCTGAAAAAACGTGCCGACATCGGGGTTGAGCGGCGCCCCGCCCGACACCAGCGCCTTCAGCCGTCCGCCGAATTTTTTTCGGATTTTGGGGCGCAGCGTGCGTTCCAGCACAAAATCCAGCGAGCGATCGCCCAGCCTGCGTCGCCCGGCATCCCGGCGTTGGCCGATGGCGATGGTGCTTTCCATCATAAAGCTGGCAAGGCGCCCCTGCTTTTCGATCTGCTTGATGATACGTGTACGCAGCACCTCAAACAGGCGCGGCACCACCACCATGATGGTGGGGCGCACTTCCTCGATATTGCTGGCCAATTTCTCCAGCCCTTCGGAGTAATAGATCTGCGCGCCCAAGCCCATCGGCAGATATTGCCCGCCAGTATGCTCATAGGCGTGGGACAAAGGCAGGAAGCTGAGGAACACTTCTTGCGCATCGCCACCCGCATCCCAGCCGAAATCATCAGCGATGATCCGGGCCGCGCCGTCCACATTGCGCAAGATGGCCCCGTGGTGCTGCATAACCCCGCGCGGTGCGCCCCCTGTGCCGCTGGTGAAGATCAGGCAAGCGATATCATCGCGGGTGACGGTGGCGATACGCGCATCCACCGCGCTGCGCGCCACCGCAGCATCGCCTGTCAGCATCGCATTCCAATCGTGATAGGCGACCGCGCCCGATTGCTGCATCGCCAGCGGCTCCATGCCAATCACGTGGCCAGCCTGGCCCGAATTCAGCACCGCCGGCAGCAGCGGCTTGGCCAATTTCGGCCCGGCGACGATCACCGCGCGCGCGCCGGAGTTTTCCAGCACATGCAGATGGTCGCGGGTGGTGTTGGTGGCATAGGCCGGCACGGTAATCGCCCCCGCCGCCATAATCGCAAGGTCCGCGATGAACCATTCGGGGCGGTTTTCCGAAACCAGCATCACGCGGTCCCGTTCCTGGGGGCGTTCGGCGGCGTCACTGCCGATGCCCAGCCGCCGCAAGCCCTCGGCCAGCAGACACACCCGCCGCGCCGCCTCGGCCCAGCTGGTTGGCTGCCATTTGCCGTTGCGCTTGGCCCACAGGAACGGCTTTTCGCCCAGCTCATCCGCGCGGGCCAGAAACAGCGCCACCAAATTGGCACTGGCATCGAAATCTGCAAGCTTCACGCCATTCCCCAACCCATTACAGCCTGCCGCAGCCCCCGCGCGGCATTTCTTGTGCAATGTTGTAAGGCGGCTTTGACGCTGCGGCAAGTAAACGCGCTAAGTGGTCGTGCCTATTGTGTGCCCACCGCCTCGCCGATCGATGCGAAGCCATCGCGACGCATCAAATCCTCCAGCCCACGCGTGACCTTTTTGGCGATCCCCGGCCCTTCATAGGCCATCGCACTGTAGAGTTGCACCAAGCTGGCGCCGGCGCGGATCCGTTCCCACGCGTCCTCGGCAGAGCCGATGCCCCCCACGCCAATCAACGGCATCATACCGCCAGTCGCCTTACGGAAATCGCGCAAGGTTTGCAGCGCCAAGGGTTTCAACGGCGCACCCGACAACCCGCCCGACTCGCCCGCATGGATCGAAGCCAGCGGCGGCCGCGAAATGGTGGTGTTGGCGACAATCAACGCGCCCAGTCCCTTGTCGATGGCGATACGCGCTATGGCGTCGATGTCGTCTGGCGTCAGGTCAGGGGCGACCTTCAGGAACACCGGCGGACCGCCAATACCCCGCGCCGCGATCACCCCATCCAGCAAAGCCGCCAAAGCGCCCTCGTCCTGCAAGGCCCGCAGGCCCGGCGTGTTCGGGCTGGAGACATTCACCGCCAGATAAGACGCCAACGGCGCCATCACACGCGCCATATGTGCATAATCGGCAATGCGGTCGGTGGAATCCTTGTTGGCGCCGATGTTGATACCGACAATTCCGCCCCGCGCCCGGCGGGCGGTCAGCCGCGCCAGCGCCGCCTCCGCGCCGCCATTGTTGAAACCCATGCGGTTGATCACCGCGCGGTCCTCGGCCAGCCGGAACAGGCGGGGCTTGGGATTGCCGGCTTGCGGCAGCGGGGTGATCGAACCCACCTCGGCAAAACCAAAGCCCAGCCCAAGGATCGCGTCGGGCACCTCGCCATCCTTGTCGAAACCGGCGGCCAGACCCAAGGGGTTGGGGAACGTCAGCCCCGCAACGTCAACCGCCAGCGGCCCGGGCGGCGTGGGGACACTGCGCGGCATCAGCTTCAACGCCGCAATCGACAGCGTATGGGCCTTTTCAGGATCGAGGCGGAAAAGCAGCGGGCGCAGCAGGGCATAGGTCATGGTGATCGCCTCATGGCAAGCCCCCCGCCGTATAGCAAGCTGCGGAGCGTCGATGGGGTTTGTGACACGTCGCGCAGCCTGTTCGATTCGCGACGAGATTCATGACGCAATGTCGGTTCTGCGACAGCGACAACAAAAACAATCGTGTCAATTTAAATTGATCTAATAAAGATTCGCAATTGCAATTGTTTGCACAGTTTTTCGTGACGCGTTTCTACAATTTCCCCATTTACCAGCGCGCTAGGTTGCATTTGCGACCCGAAGGCTCGTGGCGATTACGCAGCGAGTTCTCGACACTATAGCGGCTCCATACCCCCCGGTTGGAGCCGCTTTTTTGCGCCAAATTAATCACCGTATGCTGGTTGAAATTTGCGCGAGCTGGGCCTAGATGAAATCGGAGTGATTCAATCTTATTTGATCACCCCAAATAATTCAACGCCGCCCTTTTTGCGAAGACCCCAATATGCGCCTGTCCAGCATGGCAGATTATGCCGTCGTAACGATGGCCGCCGCCGCCCGTCATTGCGGCGCCGGCGCCATATGTGCTGCCGCAACGTCGGCGGGTGCGACGAAAAGGCCGCTCAACACCGGCCAGCTTGCCGAGGAAACCGGCGTTCCTGCCCCCACCGTGCAAAAACTGGTGAGCCGGTTGGTGGCGGCGGGTTTGCTTAAAACCACGCGCGGGGCGGGCGGCGGGCTGAAACTGGCGCGCCCTGCCGCCGCGATCAGTTTGGCCGAGATCATAGAGGCCGTCGAAGGGCCGATCGCGCTGACGCCCTGTGTCCACGTAAAGGGCGCCGAACAAGGCAAGCATGATTGCTCGCTGGAACAGGCCTGCGCGGTGCGTCCGCATTGGGCTGTGGTGAATGAAACGATTCGCGGCGCGCTGGCCGATGTGCCGCTGAGCCGGCTGATCGGAGCCGCGCGGCAAGCAGAGGTAGTGCAATGACCCAGGAAATCCTCAAGGATCAGGCCGCGCATGATGCGGCCGCACCCAGGAATCTAGCCGCCCAGGAGGCGGCAAATGGCGTCGCCGATTACGAACACGGCTGGTCAGCGGATATCGCCACCGATTTCGCGCCAAAGGGCCTGTCCGAAGACACGGTGCGGTTCATTTCAGCCAAGAAGAACGAGCCCGAATGGATGCTCGAATGGCGGCTGAAGGCTTACCGCCACTGGCTGACCATGCCGATGCCCGATTGGGCGAAGCTCAATGTGCCGCCGATCGATTATCAGGACGCCTATTACTACGCCGCGCCCAAGGCCAAGCCCAAGATCGGCAGTCTGGACGAGGTCGATCCCGAAATCCTGCGCATATACGAAAAGCTGGGCATTCCGCTGGAGGAGCAAAAGGTACTCGCCGGCGTTGAGGGCGCGCGCAAGGTGGCGGTGGATGCGGTGTTCGACTCTGTGTCGGTCGCCACCACCTTCCGCGCCGAACTGGAGCGGGCCGGCGTCATCTTCCGCCCGATCAGCGAGGCGATCCGCGAATACCCCGAAATGGTCCGCAAATGGCTGGGGCGCGTGGTGCCGGTGCACGACAACTACTTCGCGGCGCTGAACTGCGCGGTGTTTTCCGACGGTACCTTCGTATACGTGCCCGAGGGCGTCCGCTGCCCGATGGAGCTATCCACCTATTTCCGCATCAATGCCGAGAACACCGGCCAGTTTGAACGCACGCTGATCATCGCCGACAAGGGCGCCTATGTCAGCTATCTGGAAGGCTGCACCGCCCCGATGCGCGATGAAAACCAGCTGCACGCCGCGGTGGTGGAACTGGTCGCGCTCGACGATGCCGAAATCAAATATTCCACCGTGCAGAACTGGTATCCGGGCGACGCGGCTGGCAAGGGCGGCATCTATAATTTCGTCACCAAACGCGCGCTGTGTCAGGGCGCGCGCAGCAAGGTTTCGTGGACGCAGGTGGAAACCGGCAGCGCAATCACATGGAAATACCCTTCGTGTGTGCTGAACGGCGAGGACTCTGTGGGCGAGTTCTACTCGGTCGCCGTCACCAACAATTACCAGCAGGCCGACACCGGCACCAAGATGATCCACAACGGGCGCGGCAGCCGCAGCACCATTATAAGCAAGGGCATCAGCGCCGGGCATTCGAATAACACCTATCGCGGGTTGGTTCGGGTGGGGGCGAATGCCGCGAATGTCCGCAATTTCACCCAGTGCGACAGCCTGCTGCTGGGCAAAGACTGCGGCGCGCATACCGTGCCCTATATCGAGGTGCGGAACCCCACAGCCACCATCGAGCACGAGGCAACCACCAGCAAGATCAGCGATGATCAGCTGTTCTACGCGATGCAGCGCGGGCTGGCGGCAGAGGAAGCGGTGGCGCTGATCGTCAACGGCTTTGCCAAGCAGGTGCTGCAACAACTGCCGATGGAGTTCGCGGTGGAAGCGCAGAAGCTGCTGGGGATTAGTTTGGAAGGGAGTGTTGGGTGATGGTCAAGGTATTTGTTGCTGCTTACAAAGCAAAAAAAGATATGGTTTTTGCGCAAGTCTGCGAATTTTCAGCAGTGCCACGAATTGGTGAACTTTTAGTCTTGCCGGGCCATGAAAATGATCGGTTTAAAGTGAATGAGGTTATGCATCTCGCTAACAAATCGGAATCATTGGAACATAATCTCCACGTTTACTGCGAGATTGAACAATAAACATGCTCACCATCACCAACCTCTCCGCCTCCGTCGCGGACAAACCCATCCTCAAGGGCCTCAGCCTGACCATCAACGCGGGCGAGATCCACGCGATCATGGGTCCCAACGGCGCGGGCAAATCGACGCTCGGCTATACGCTGGGCGGGCGCCCCGGTTACGAGGTGACGGGCGGCTCGGCGACGCTGAACGGTGCCGATCTGCTGGCCCTCGCCCCCCACGAACGCGCCGCCGCTGGCCTGTTTTTGGGCTTTCAATATCCGGTGGAGATCCCCGGCGTCTCCTTCGTGCAATTCCTGCGTGAAGCCGCCAACGCCCAGCGCCGCCAACGCGGCGAGGCCCCCCTCTCCGGCGCCGAATTCCTGAAATGCGCCCGCGAACAAGCCGCTCTCCTCAAAATGGACATGGAGATGCTGAAACGCCCGGTCAACGTCGGCTTTTCCGGCGGCGAGAAAAAGCGCGCCGAGATGGTGCAAATGGGCATCCTGAACCCCAGCCTCGCCATCCTAGATGAAACCGACAGCGGGCTGGACATCGACGCGCTGCGCATCTGCGGCGAGGGCATCAACGCCATCATGCGCAAGCCGGATAAAGCCGTACTGCTGATTACCCACTACCAACGCCTGCTGGACTATGTGAAGCCAGACTTCGTGCATGTGCTGGCCGGTGGGCGGATCGTCAAATCAGGCGGCCCGGACCTCGCGCTAGAACTGGAAGAATTCGGTTACGAAGGGCAAACGGTGTGACCAGCCCGCGCCCTCTCCCCACGCGCCCCCTCCCCACAAGGGCGCACGAGGATTACCGCTATGCGGACCTCACGGCACTGGCCTCGGTATGGCCGGTCGTGGTGGAGGAACATGCCCTGCAAACCGGCGAAACCGGCGCGCTGATCGTCGCCGAAATGGGCGCGGAACCCACCGCGCGGATGATCGCCATCACGCTGGGCGCAGGGGCGAAATTCGACCTGAGGATCATCACCGGTGGGCCAGCCTATGGCCGCATTCAGGTGACGGTTTCCCTCGCCGATGACGCCGATTTCACGCTGGGCGCGGTGCAACTGGCGGGCGGCAACCAAACGCTGGAAATCGTCACCGAGCTGCACCACCAGGGCGAAAACGCCACCAGCCGCCAAGTGGTGCGCAATGTGGCCGCGGGCGCCAGCAGCGTCAGCTATCTGGGCAAGGTGTGCGTCGCGCGCGGGGCCGATGGCACTGATGCCGGGCAATCGGTCCGCGCCATGCTGCTGGATGCCACCGCACAGGCCAACGCCCGGCCAGAGCTGGAAATATACGCCGATGATGTGAAATGCGCGCATGGCTGTGCGGTCGGCGAGCTGGACGAGGGCGCCCTGTTCTACCTCGCCCAGCGCGGCATTGCGCCAGCGGAAGCGCGCCGGCTGATGTTGCAGGCCTTCGTGGCAGAGGCGTTGACCGGCGCGGAGGGCGAGGAGCATCTGATGGCGCTGGTCACCACGCGGCTGGCAGGATTGCTGGAGGGCGCGGCATGAGCACAGCCACGCTTTCGCGCCTGCGGGCCGATTTTCCGGGGCTGGTGACGGCGGACGGCCAGCCTTGGCATTACCTCGACAGCGGGGCCACCGCGCAAAAACCGCGCGCTGTGATCGACGCCACCGCCCGTGCAATGGGCGCGGATTACGCCACTGTGCATCGCGGGGTCTATGCGCGGTCGGCGGAAATGACGCTGGCGTTTGAGGCGGCGCGGGCACGTGTGGCGCGCTTTATCGGCGGCGCGGCCAGCGAAATCGTGTTCACCCGCGGCGCGACCGAAGCGATCAATCTAGTGGCCCAAAGCTGGGGCGGCGCGCATCTGAAACCCGGCGACCGGGTGCTGCTGAGCGTGCTGGAGCATCATTCGAACATCGTGCCGTGGCAGTTGGTGGCGGCGCGTATCGGCATCGAAATCGACGTCTGCCCACTGACCGAGGACGGCCAGATCGACCTTGACGCCGCCGAGCGTATGCTGACCCCCGCGCATAAACTCGTCAGTTTCGCGCATGTTTCGAACGTGCTGGGCAGCGTGCTGGATGTTCCACGCGCGGTGAGTTTGGCCCACAACGTTGGCGCCAAAATCCTGCTGGATGGCTGTCAGGCGGTGCCGAGGCTAGGCGTCGATGTCGCGGCATTGGGCTGTGATTTCTACGTTTTCTCCGCGCACAAGCTGTACGGCCCCACCGGCATCGGGGCGCTGTGGGCGCGGGCGAAAATCCTGGACGCCATGCCGCCATGGCAAGGCGGCGGCGCGATGATTGATCGCGTTTCGTTCAAACGCACCACCTACGCCCCGCCGCCACAGCGGTTCGAGGCGGGCACACCGGCGATCATCGAGGCGCTGGGCCTCGCCGCCGCGGTGGGCTATGTGGAAGGCGTCGGTTTGGCCGCAATCCACGCGGCAGAGACCGATTTGGTGACGAAATTGCGCACCGAATTGGGCAAGCGGAACGACATTCGCCTGTTCGGGCCGGCAAACAGCGCCGGTATCGTCAGTTTCGCGATGGACGGCGTACATCCGCATGACCTCGGCACCATTCTCGACGAGGGCAATGTGGCGATCCGAGCCGGGCATCACTGTGCCCAGCCCTTGATGGATCATCTGGGCGTGCCCGCCACCGCGCGCGCCAGCTTTGGGCTTTATAACGATGAAAGCGATATCGCCGCGCTGATGGCCGGCATTGAGCGGACGAAGAGGATTTTCGGATGAATGACGAAACCCCGAAAAAATTTGCTGTGGAGGAGGTCACCAGCGTGCCCACTCCGCCGCGTGCGCGCGTGGAGGATGCGCTTCACGCATCTGAGCCGGAAAAAGTCGAGGAAGCTGCTGCCGACAAGCTGGAGCGCAAGAAGGATTACCTTGAAGGCTTCCTGAAACAAGCCCCCGAAGGCACCGCCCCCGGCGAACCCGGCGGCGCGCTCTACGAAGCGGTGATCGAGGCTCTGAAGGATATCTTCGACCCCGAAATCCCGGTAAACATATACGATCTGGGGCTTATTTACGGGGTGGAGGTGACGCCGGATGCCTCCGCCATCGTCACCATGACGCTGACCACCCCGCATTGCCCGGTGGCAGAATCCATGCCCGGCGAGGTGGAACTGCGCGTCAGTTCCGTCCCCGGCATCCGCGATGCAGAGGTTACGCTCGTCTGGGACCCGCCATGGGACCCGGCCAAAATGAGCGACGAGGCCCGGTTAGAACTGGGGATGTTGTAATGGACGCACCGACGATCACGATCGAGCGGGCCGACTACGCCAACCCCCGCGATGCCGAGGCGGTGGTGGCGCTGCTGGACGCCTATGCGCGTGATCCGATGGGCGGGGCCACGCCGCTGACCGCCGAGGTGCGGGCCGCGTTGGTTCCGGGCTTGGCGGCCACACCGGAGGCGTTCTCGCTGATTGCCCGCATGGACGATGAACCTATCGGCCTCGCCAATAGTTTCACGGGGTTTTCAACCTTTGCGGCGCGGCCCTTGGTCAATATTCATGATGTGGTGGTGCTGCCCGGCCACCGTGGGCGCGGCATAGCGCGGGCATTATTCGCCCGCGTTGAGGCCGAAGCCCGCGCACTGGGCGCCTGCAAGGTGACGTTGGAGGTGCTGTCTGGAAACGCGCCTGCCCGCGCACTATATGCCTCGCTGGGCTATGGTGATTTCGCGCTGGACCCCGAAACCGGCAGCGCCCTTTTTTGGCAGAAGAAACTGACATGACCCAATCGCAGCGTCCCAGCACCGAAACTCGAAAACGCCCGGCCGCCGTTCTGCTCACCTCATCGGCGGAGGGCCGCATTGCCGCGCTGATGGCCAAGGCCCCTGCGGATGCCATTGGCGTCAAACTGTCCACCCCGCGCCGGGGCTGTTCGGGGCTGGCCTATTCGGTCGATTATGTGACCGCCGCCAACGCCATGGATGCCAATCGCCTTGATGAGCGGATCGAAACCCCCGGCGGCGTGTTGTTCATCGACGGCGCCAGCGTGCTCTATCTGGTGGGCAGCACGATGGACTGGGTGGAGGACGACTTCAACGCTGGCTTCACCTTCGCCAACCCCAACGCCAAGGGCAGTTGCGGATGCGGCGAAAGCTTTACCGTTTAGGCCTGTTTTAGGAAGTCGAAGAGCGCCTGTTCGAACTCGTCAATCTGGCCGTCGCGGTTCGCTTCCAGACTGAGCCATGCGCTTTCCTGCGGGCTCACCTCGGCGGCAGCGCGGGCGGCGGATTGCAGATCGCGGCCCAGCAATTCATCGTCGATATGCGCATATGGCGTTCCGTCGCGGCCCCGGGCATGAAAAATATCCGGATCATCGCCCAGATGTTCCGAACGCAGATTGGGCAGAGGCTTCTTTGCGCCAATGCCCACCATCCGCCCAAAAAAGCCAAGCACGTTCGGCTGAGGCGTGGTCATGAAAGCATCCAGCTCGGCCTCGCGCGTCCGGCTGACAGGGGCAAAGCCGCCGAAACCTTGCAGATGATTGGCGACGCCCTGTACGAACAACTGCTTCCACTCTGGGGCGTTTTCGCCGGTTAGGCAGGCGTCCTTGATACGGAACAGCATCTCGGCTTCACGTTCGCTGACGCCGGCCGGGCGGTCCCCACCGGCGGCGAACAACACACGGCGCAACAATTTCACCTCGTTCGCGGTGACGCAGCCCGCGCTGATCGCGCCCTTTTCCAGCTGATCCAGTACGAAACTCCGCAATGCTTCGGGCGTGGAGACCGCCTTTTCCATCACACGTACCAGCAGTTCCAGCTCGGCAGAGGTCGCGACAGGACCGCCCTCGGAGATTTGGGCCAGCACCCACCGCGCCTGAAGATCATCGACATAGCCGCGCGGTTCCTGCTCATCCACCAGCCAGACTGACAGAGCCTCGACGAAGAAATCCACCCATTCGCGCAACGGATCGGTCAAACGCGCGTTCAACGCAAAGATCACTGCCGCCTCGTCGGGCGATATCACCCCATCGGCCCACACCGCCCGGCGCAGCGCCAACACATCATCGGGCGTGGCTGCTCCAACGGTGCCGATACCAGCGGCCAGATCCTGCAAACCGATTGTCATGGCAAATTCCCCGTAATTCGCCGCGAATCTATCGCACAAAGGGTTAAGCCGGGGTTACCGCCCCCAATTACCGCCGGCGCAGCGCCGCCACACATGCGGCCCGATCCACATCACGCCCATCGCTGCGCCGCGCATCGACATAGGTGGCGCGTGGTTCGGCACCGGGCGCCATGGGATAAAGATAGACATCAAGGATGCAGGGCGTGCCGGTGAATTGCAGCTTGCGCGCATCGCCTTCTATCACATCAAGGCGTGGCTGGCCGAACAGGCGGATCAGGCCCGCGCCATTTTCGCCGATCACCGCCTCCAGCCCGGGCAGGTTCATCACACCGGCGGCTGGCGGCATGGAATGGCGCAGCACCTGACGCGGCGCTTCGGGGGCTGGCCCGACCCCAACGGCGGGCGGCGGCCCATCACCCGCGCAGGCGCCCAGCAACAACGCCGAGGCACACACCGCCGCAAGGCGTGGGCGGAAAAGCGAACTATTGTCCATCACGAAATATTCCATCGCTGCCTGGGTGCGCCCTGTCAACGCTTACGCTGCTTGCCCGCCCGGCCCCGGCAGGCTAGGCGCCGCGCAAATTGTCCCCCGCGGAAAGGTTCCCCACATGTCTTCAGCCGAAATTACCCCACCCACGCTCGATGTCATCGCCATTGGCAATGCGATCGTCGATGTCATGGCCCCTTGCGATGACGCGGCGATTGCCGCGTTGGGGCTGGCCAAGGGCGGCATGACGCTGGTCGATACGGCCCGCGCGCATGAATTATACACGGCGATGGGCCCCGCGCGCGAGATTTCGGGCGGTTCGGCAGCGAATACACTGGCGGGTTTGGCGGCGCTGGGCGCGAAATGCGCCTTCATCGGTCAGGTCGCGGACGATCAACTGGGCGAGGTTTTCGCGCATGACATCCATGCGGCGGGGATCGGTTTCGATACGGCCGCCCGCGCCGGCGATCCGCCCACCGCGCGCTGTCTGATCTTTGTGACGCCCGATGGCCAGCGCACGATGAACACCTTCCTCGGCGCCTCGCAATTCCTGCCCGCCGCCGCGCTGGATGAAACGCTGATTGCGTCCGCCAAGGTGCTGTATCTGGAAGGTTACCTGTGGGACCCGGAGGAGCCCCGCGCCGCGATGCGCAAGGCCATTTCGGCGGCGCGAAACGCCGGGCGAGAGGTCGCCTTCACCCTGTCGGACGGCTTTGTGATCGCCCGCCACGGCGATGATTTCCGCGCGCTGATCGCAGCCGGCGACATCGACATCCTCTTCGCCAACGAGGCTGAACTGGCCGCGCTGACCGGCGAGGCCGATTTCGACAAAGCCCTCGCTTCGCTGGCGCCCAAGGTCAAAACGCTGGTGGTAACGCGCAGCGAAATGGGCGCCGAGGCGGTCCGCAATGGTGAACACGCCCATGTGCCAGCCGAGCCCATCGCGCATGTGGTGGACACGACCGGCGCTGGCGATCTGTTCGCGGCGGGGTTCCTGTTCGGCCACACACGGGGCATGGCGCTCGCGGATTGCCTCAAGCTGGGGGCGATTTGCGCCGCCGAGATCATCTCGCACTATGGCGCCCGGCCCGAGGCGGATCTGAAAGCGCTAACCGCAGTGGTGGCCTAACGGGCAGCCTCGCGCGCCACCTCTTTGCCGCCAATATCGCGGCGGCAAAAGAGGTCTGGCGCGCGCAGGGCATCGACGGCGGCATAGGCGGCGGCTTGCGCCTGCGTGACGTTGCCCCCCCGCGCCGTGACATTCAGCACACGCCCGCCATTCACCACCAGCGCCCCGTCCACCAAACCGGTGCCGGCGTGGAATATTTTGGCGCCGCTCGCCTCTGCCGCCGCGATGCCGTCGATGGCCCCGCCCTTCTTGGGGGTTCCGGGATAGCCCTCTGCGGCCATCACAACGGTCAGCGCAGTTTCGGGCGAAAACCGGGGCGCTGGGCAGGTGGCAAGGCGGTTTTCGGCGCAGGCCAGCAGCAAATCGCCAAGGTCCGATGTCAGCCGCGCCAACATGACCTGAGTCTCCGGATCGCCAAACCGCGCGTTATATTCGATCAGCTTCGGCCCCCCCGCCGTCAGCATCAGCCCGGCGAACAATACGCCCGAATAGGGCATTCCCTCGTCCGCCATCTTGCGCACGGTGGGGGCGATGATGCGGGTCAGCACCATACGCTCCAACTCCGGCGTCAGCACCGGGGCGGGGGAATAGGCGCCCATGCCGCCGGTGTTCGGGCCGGTATCACCTTCACCCACCCGCTTGTGATCCTGCGCGCTGGCGAAGGGCATGATGTTGGTGCCGTCGGTCAGCGCGAAGAAGCTGGCCTCCTCACCCTCCATGAACTCCTCGATAACAGCTTCTGCTTCACCAAATTGACCGGCGAAGATGTCGGCCAGAGCGCCTTCGGCCTCTGCGCGGGTCATGGCGACGGTGACGCCCTTGCCGGCGGCCAGACCATCGGCCTTGATCACCACCGGAATGCTGAATTTTGCCAGCGCCGCCAAGGCATCGGCCTGCGTGCCCACCCGCACATAGGCGGCGGTGGGGATGCCAGCGCGCTCGCACAGATCCTTGGTGAAACCCTTGGAGCCTTCCAACTGCGCCGCCTTTTGACTGGGCCCGAAGGTCGGCACGCCCGCCCCCCGCAACGAATCCGCCAAGCCATCGACCAAGGGCGCTTCCGGCCCGATCACCACTAAGCCGATCCTGTGGCCATCGCAAAACGCCAGCACGGCGGCGTGGTCGGTGGCATTCAGGGCCACGCATTCGGCATCCTGCGCAATGCCCGGATTGCCGGGGGCAGCATAAAGCTTTCCACCACCAGAAAGCAGCGAGGATTGCGCCAGCTTCCACGCCAGTGCATGTTCGCGCCCGCCCGAGCCGAGTAGAAGGATGTTCATGGCTGCCTCTTTTTCCGATGATGATTCCGGCCCGCTGGTAGCCGCGCCCAAGCCCGGTGACAATTCCGCACCGCTCTCCATCACCGAGATTTCCGCGCAGCTGAAACGCGCGGTGGAGGATCGCTTTGGTTATGTGCGGGTGCGGGGCGAATTGTCGGGGGTAAAACGCGCCGCATCTGGCCATCTGTATCTGTCGCTGAAGGACGAAGGCGCGCGGCTCGACGGTGTGATGTGGAAGGCGCAGGTCGGCCGCCTGCCCTTCCGCCCAGAGGACGGCATAGAGGTGATCGCCACCGGCAAGCTGACCACATACCCCGGCAGGTCGAACTATCAGATCGTGATTGAGCGGATGGAGATCGCCGGCGAAGGCGCGCTGCTGGCCTTGCTGGCCAAGCTGAAGGCGCGGTTGGAGGCCGAGGGGCTGTTCGCGCCCACCCGCAAGCGCGCCATCCCGTTTCTGCCGCGCGTGATCGGCGTGGTGACCAGCCCGACCGGCGCGGTCATCCGCGATATTCTGCACCGGCTGGCGGACCGTTTTCCCACGCATGTGCTGGTCTGGCCAGTGCTGGTGCAGGGCCAAGGCGCGGCGGCGCAGATCGCGGCGGCGGTGCGCGGGTTTTCCGAATTGCCCGCTGACGGCGCCATCCCCCGCCCCGATCTGGTAATTGTGGCACGCGGAGGCGGCAGCATCGAGGACCTTTGGGCCTTTAACGAGGAAGAGGTGGTCCGCGCCATCGCCGAATGTTCGATCCCGGTGATCAGCGCGGTGGGGCATGAAACCGACACCACTCTGGCCGATTTCGCCGCCGACCTGCGCGCCCCCACCCCCACCGCCGCCGCCGAACTGGCCGTGCCGGTGCGCGAGGAACTGCTGGCGGGCCTCGGCGATTTGGCGCTGCGTCAGCGCCGAGCGGTGGTGCGCGGGCTGGCGCTGGGGCGAGAGCGGCTGGCGGTGCGAGCGGATCGTTTGCCTTCCGCGCCGGCATTGCTCAGCGGCCCCGCGCAGGCGCTGGATGACGCCGGCGAGGCCCTACGGCGCGGCCTGGGTAAGCGTGCGCAGGTGGCCGCGATGCAACTGCAAATCACCGCTGGCGCGCTGTCGCTGCCTCTCCTGACGGCACGGCTCGATCGAGCGCGCGAACGCCTCGCCAACCAACGCTTGACGCCGGTGCTGCTGTCGCGCCGGCTGAGTGCCGCAGGCGACCGCCTGAACGCCACGGCGCGCGTTATGGCCTCGCTCGATCCCGACAGCGTGCTGAAACGCGGCTATGTGCGCGTAACGGGCGGCGATGGCCGGACGCTGATCACCAGCGCACAGGCCAGCAAGCAGGCCCGGCTGACGCTGCATTTCCGCGATGGCGCGGTGGATGCCGTGCCAGAAACCGCGGCCCCTCGCCCGCCTGCCCCGCGCCGCTTGCCCGCCAAAACGCCCCCCAAAACAGCCCCGCATCAAGACGATTTGTTCGGCTGAACCAATTCTGCTAGGCTGCACCCCATGTTGATGAGCCAAAAAGATCGCCCCGCCGTGCTGCGTTATGAACCCAACGGCTTTCATGTTCTTTCCCCGGGCAAGTATGTGCTCTGCGCGGTGACGGCGGCGGCAATTCCGCTGGACGAGCTGCGCTATTGGAGCGCCGAGCGGCAGGAGGCCTATGCCGGCCCCGTGGTCGCCACCCGTCACCTCGCCCCCAAACGGGGCTGATAAGTGACGACGCGGCGGCAGGTGCTGGGCGGGGTTGGCGCGGCGCTGGGGGCTGGGCTGATTGGCGAACGGGCGATGGCAGATCATCCTATAGCTATGCCCCCTCACGGCCTACCCGTGCCCTCGGACCCCACAATGCTTGCGGGTCAATTGACCCAAGGCGGATGGGCAAGGTGGCGGGTCCATGGCTCGCCGAAGATTACTTTGGATACCAATCAAGTTCCTTATGATGGTGAGGGTCTTTTGTTCCTCGCCTTCGACCGTGACGCAGGGCCAAGTGCGCGGCTGAGACTCAATTATGAGTTATTCTACTATCACCCCATAGAAGTTCCTATCCCCATAACCCCGCGCCACTGGCAGATCGAAAACATCGACGCGCCCTTCCACCCCTCTGCCATGCCAGACGCCGAATTCGCCCGCATCCGCGCCGGCGAGCTGGCCCGCATCGGCGCGGCCCGCAGGCATGAAACCGATGCGGGGGGCTGGCGGCAGAACTTCATCTGGCCCGCCAAGGGCCGCATATCTGGCCTGTTTGGCGCCCAGCGCATCTATCGCGGCAAAGACGGCAAACCGGTTGCCGGCGCCTATCATCCCGGCCTCGACATCGCCCTGCCCACCGGCACCCCCTTTGGCGCTCCGGCGGACGGCGTGGTAATCCTCGCCGCCGACCACCCATTCACGCTGGAGGGAAATTTGCTGATGGTCGATCACGGCATGGGGCTGAACAGCGCCTTCCTCCATTGCAGCGAGCTGTTGGTACGCGAAGGCGACCGTGTGGCACAGGGACAGCCGCTGGGCCTGGTGGGCATGACGGGGCGTGCAACCGGCCCGCACTTGCACTGGGCGCTGAAATGGCACGACTCAAGGCTCGATCCGCTGCTTTTCGCCGGCCAAATGCGTTGATTCATAGGGGGGCAGCAGCCAAGCATTAACCCGCCTGGCCGCAAAACCTAGGTAATCGGGCAGATTGACACCCGCCACCCCTCGGTAATCAATGCGGTCTGGTTGCCACAACCCATGAAACAATCACGCGAAAAAATTGCTAAATCTTGCAACTTTACTTCAACAGTCAGCGCAATTTGTTGTTTTTAATATGTATTTTGCCACCGACAGTTTGTGACAAATCCGCAACATTTGCATGACAATCTACCGTCAATACCGCCAATGTTTTTGCCGCCGCGAACCACCTGAGCCATGATAGGCCATCGTTCCCGCTGGTTTTATCCGCGCGGATTTTGCTTTGCCGTTGGCAGGGCGTCATTCGGGCGGAGCCGCAAGGGAGCATTTCTTGAGGTGGCTGGTGCGCTGCCTCTTGCAATGGGGGTTATCCATGAAATCGACTATCAAGTTTGGATTGAAGGTCAGCTCGGCTTCGGTGGTGCTCGGCGTGGCGCTGATGGCCAGCTCTGCCTTCGCGCAGGACACCGGCTCGACCGCAAAGAAGGGCGATAACGACGCCAACACGATCATCGTGACCGGATCTATCGTTCATAACAAGTCTGCCGCTACGGCATCGCCGGTCACGTCGCTGTCGGCGACCGATCTGTCCGATCGTGGCATCACCTCGGTTGCAGACGCTGTGCAGCAGCTGTCGGCCAACAACGCTGGTGCCGATCCGGTCAGTTGGACTTCGTTGGGCTTCGCTACTGGTGCCAGCGCGCCGTCGCTGCGTGGCTTCAACGATGGCTACACTCTGACGGTGTTCAACGGCCTGCGCAGCGCGCCTTATCCGCTGGCGGATGACGGCTATCGCAACTTTGTCGACATAAACACCATTCCTGAATCGATCGTCCAGAGCATCGACGTGCTTCAGGACGGCTCGTCTGCGCAATATGGCGCTGACGCGATCGCCGGTGTGATCAACGTTATCATCAAGAAGGAAGTGCAAGGCCTGCATGTCAATCTTGAGAACGGCATTTCTCAGCACGGCGACGCCGCTGAAAAGCGTTTCGACGTAACCTGGGGCAAGGGCAAGCTGTCGCAGGACGGCTATAACTTCTACGTCAACTTTGAATATCAGCATGATGACCCACTGGCGATGAGCGCGCGTGGATGGCCTTATGGTACGTCGGATCTGAGCGCGATCTGCGGCATTTCGAACGGTCAAGGTTCAGTTGCTGCGGGCGCCACAACCTGCATGAACAACGGTGTTCGTAACGGCATTCAGGCCAACGGCAATTACAACGGATTCCAGAGCACGGTCGTTCCGTTTGTGCGCCCTTACAGCGCACCAGGCGCCTCGCTTGGCGGCTATCAATTGGCCAACCCGGCTGCCGGCTGCATGGGACAGCCTTCGGTCACTCTGACGGCAGCTCAACGCAATGGTACGATCACGCCAGCCACTGTTTGCCAGCAGGACAACAACGCGCAGTTTCTGAACTTTCTGCCTGATGTCAAGCGCATGGGCGCCAATGCCAAGTTCACAAAGAACATTGGCGATCACGCGCAGGCCTATGTCATGGTCAACTATTATGAGACCAAGACCACCAGCAACTTCTATCCGCTAAGCTACACCAACCAGACCGCCGCCGGTGGCACGCAATCGACCCTGTCGACCTTGTATCTGCCTGCCTATGTCTGCCCGCAAGGTGTTGGCTCGCTGGTGGGCACGTATAACGTCTCCACTGGTTGCACCGCGGCCAATGGCACGTTGAACCCCAACAACCCCTTCGCCGCGCAGGGCAACCTTGCCCGTCTGGTTGCGCAGTATGACCTGCCGACCGAAGCGCTGACCGATGCCACCACCTTCCGCTTGTCGGGTGGCATCAGCGGTTCGTTCGGCGCAGGCTGGAACTATGACGTGCAGGGCACCTATTCCTCGGTGGGCCTGAATGTTACCCAGCTGAACGACATCAACCTGCAGGATCTGCTGAATGCGGTGGCTCAGGGCACCTATAATTTTGCTAATCCCAGCGCAAATACCCAAGCCCAGCGCGATATCATCGCGCCGCCCAGCTATGACCACTCGGTTTCGAAGCTGAGCCAGTTTGAGGGAACCTTGAACAAGGACTTGTTCCAGCTTCCTGGTGGTGCACTGAGTGTCGCTGCTGGTGGTGATTATCGTTACGAAGCCATCCACAACCCCAGCGCCAACCCAGCCAACAACACCGACCCCACTGACCGCTATTACAACATCAATGCCGTCGGCGTGGATGGCTCGCGCACGGTACTTGGCGCATTCTACGAAGTCAGTGCGCCGCTGTTGAAGGGCATGACACTGAAGGCAGATGGCCGCTATGACCATTATTCGGTTGGCTTCCATGCGTTTTCGCCCAAGTTTGAGTTCACCTACCAGCCGATCAAGGAGGTGAAGCTGCGCGGAACCTTCTCGAAGGGCTTCAAGGCACCAAGCTTTAACCAAGAATACGGCCTGCCAACCACTGGCTATGTCACTTCCTCGGTCAATTGCGTAACCTACGCGGCGTTCTGCGCCTCGCATGCCAGCAACCCGTCGTACACAGCCGGCACTTACAGCTATGGCCTGACCTCGACCGGCAACCCGGCACTGAGCCCGGAGCATTCACAGTCTTACACCTTGGGCGTGGTGCTGACACCAACCCCCAAGCTGACGGTGACGGTCGACTACTGGCACACCAAAATCAGCGACATCATCGTTCCCGCAACACCTAGCCAGGCGTTGATTGATGGTTATTACCTGAACAACGGCGTGGTTAACATTCCGGGCTTCACGGTCAGCAAGGGTGTTGCAGACCCGGAAAACCCGAATGCATTGCCGTTGCTGGGTGATATTGCGGCATCGTTTGAAAACGCGCTGTCTGAAGTGGGTGCCGGTTTTGACTTCACCGCCACCGCGCGTCTGCCGATCGGCCATAGCGGCACCAAGCTGATCAGCAGCTTCAACGCCTCTTACCTGCAAAAGCTGGAACAGACGCAAACCGACGGCAGTGTGCAAGTCTATGCAGGCTCGCTCAGCCCTTGCAACATCACCTCGTGCTCGGGTGCTCCTAAATGGCGTGGTTCTTGGGAGAACAAGCTGGACTTCAACGGCAAGGGCAGCATCAACCTGACCGCATATTACACCAGCGGTTATGATCTGGCCTCGACCGATTACGGCGGCACGATTGGCAATTGCCTCGCCAGCATCGGTGCTTCGGTTGTCACCTACGCCGATGGTTCCACGCCGGTGAAGTGCACCACTAACGCTACGTTTAACCTGAACGCCGGTGGCAACATCAAGATCGGCAGCAACTTCACGCTCTATGGCAACATCACCAACTTGCTGAACAACAAGCCACCGTTTGATCCCAGCGCTGGCTACAGCTTCTATCAGTTCAACCCTGCTTGGGGTGGCGACAACTTCATCGGTCGCTACTTCAAGGTTGGCGTAAAGCTGGACTTCTAATCTGGCCTGAAACGGCAAATACACTGAAAGGGGCGGCTCGCGAGGGCCGCCCCTTTTTGATGCGCGCCGTTGGTGGATTCGGGACATCGGATACCGCGGAGCAAGGCATGTAATCTGGGGCTGCCGAGCGATAGCATTAGCCCCAGAGCCTTGTCGTGGGTCACATCGGGCGCCAGTCAGGCACCAAAATCAGGCCGATGCGCATGCATTCACGGTCCCATGGCCAGAGCATCTTGCAGACACGAAAAAACGCGCCCGGACGATTCCGAGCGCGTTTTTTGTGTAACAGGCCAGCCAATCGGCCAGCCCCATAATCAGTGGATCAGGCGGCCTGCTTCTTGGCCAGATCGCGCTTCACCTTGACGGCGCGCGCTGAAAGCTCTGCATCCTTGGTCTTCAGCAGCCAGTTATCCAGCCCGCCAACATGCTCCACCGAACGCAACCCGTTGGTTGAGACGCGGAACTTGAAGCTGCGTTCCAGCACGTCCGACATCAGCGTGACGTTCTGCAGGTTGGGCAGGAACACGCGCTTGGTCTTGTTGTTGGCGTGGCTGACGTTTTGGCCGACTTGGCGACCCTTACCGGTCAGTTCGCAAATACGGGACATGGGCTTACTCGCTTGAAATAGAGATGGAGTCGCCCGGGGCACATACTGAACCCCCGGCAAGAGGGCGGCGCATAGCGATTCGTGCGGCAAAGGTCAAGTTGTCACAGCTTGCCCAGGTCGAAAACCCCAGCTAGCGTCCGTGCCATGACCCGCTGGCCCCTGCCCCATCCCATGTCCGCCGCGCTGGATCAAGCGCGGGCCGCAGCAAAGGCTGGCGAGGTGCCGGTGGGCGCGGTGGTGATGCGCGCCGGCCAAGTGATCGCGGCGGCCCACAATGCGCCCCGGGGCCAATGCGACCCCACCGCGCATGCCGAGGTGCTGGCGATTCGCACCGCCGCGCTGGCGCTGGGCAGCGAGAGGCTGGAGGGCTGCGATCTGTGGGTGACGCTGGAGCCCTGCGCGATGTGTGCGGGGGCGATTGCCCATGCGCGGCTGGCGCGGGTGTACTACGGCGCCAGCGACCCCAAAGGCGGCGCTGTGGAGCACGGCGCACGGGTATTCGACCAACCCCAAACCCTCCACCGCCCGGAAATCTACCCCGGCATCGGCGCCGAGGAGGCCGCGGCGTTATTGCGCGCGTTTTTTGAGGCGCGGCGTTAGTCGAAGATTGCGGGATCGATGGGCTTGCCCTTCGCCGCGAACCAAGCGCGGGCGTCAGGGCGGAACAGCATGACGGTGGCGGAACTTGATAGCAGCCAGCCAACCGCTACAATCGTTAACCTCAGCGATGACAACATTTCATGCTCTATCCGGGCAACTGATCTCGGTAGCAGAACCAAGCCTAGCAGCATCATGCACATCCAACTCCATTTGGCGAAAGAACTACCCCGCCGAGAAATGAAAAACCAGATGAGCAAACTGATGCCGTATACAACAACGAACGCGCCAATCCTTATGGCGAGTGTGACATGATGCGTCACTGATTGCTGCAATGGCAACAGCAGATGGAAGACCCTGCTGATCAAATTGCAAGCCAAATGAGCAAAATACAGCCTATCAAACCACCGGATCGATTTCGGGCGTAACATCCCCATCACAACACCGCGAAATCCAGCCCGATGTCCGCCGCAGGGGCGCTCTGGGTCAGGCGGCCTACGGAGACGTAATCCACCCCGCTGGCCGCAATCGCGCCGATGGTGTCCAACCGCACACCGCCGCTGGCCTCGGTATCGGCGCGGCCGGCGATCAACGTCACCGCCGTGCGCAACATATCCGGCGCCATATTATCCAGCAGAATATGCGTCGCGCCCGCCGCCAGCGCCGGTTCGATCTGGTCCAGCCGGTCCACCTCGCAGATGATCCGCGTAACGCCCGCCGCCTTGGCACAGCCGACCGCCTGACCCACGCTGCCCGCCACGGCCACATGGTTGTCCTTGATCATCGCGGCGTCCCACAGCCCCATGCGGTGGTTCTGCGCTCCGCCCATTAGGCAAGCGTATTTCTCCAGCACGCGCAGGCCGGGGATGGTCTTGCGGGTATCCAGCAGCACGCCGCGCCCCCGCATGGCCCTCACATATTCCGCCGTCATCGTCGCAATGCCCGACAGATGCTGCACGGTGTTGAGCGCACTCCGCTCGGCGGTCAGCAGCGCGCGGGCATTGCCGGTGACGCGCATCAGGGCTGTCCCTGCGGGCACGGAGTCGCCCTCCTTCGCCAGTATCACGATCTCGCACGCGGGGTCGAGGTGACGGAAGAACGCGGCGGCAATCGGCAGCCCGGCCACCACGATGCCGTCGCGCGCATCCATCACGCCGGCAAAGCGCGCCTCGGCGGGGATAACGCTCTCCGATGTCACATCGCGCCCGCCTCCAGGCAGGCCTTCGCCCAAATCCTCGGCCAAGGTGGCGCGCACGAATGCGGGGAGGTCGAAGCCCGAAAGGGTAAAGTCTGTGCTCATGCCAGCGAACTATCGCGCCGGGCTTGGCCTGTCGAGCCAAGACGTTATTTTCCAGCGCGACACAGCGACCACACCCCGCTAACAAGGCAAAAATGGGCAACCCTGTCAATCCACCCCGCCGCATCGGCCTGCTGACCGCATGGGCCAGCCGCGCGAACGGCGGCGTGTTCGAGGCCGTCGCCGCGCAGGCCGATATGATCCGCGCCCAAGGCGGCGAACCGCTGATCTTCGCGCTGGACGAGCCCCATGCCGAGGTAGACCGCGCCCGTTTTGGCGATGCGCCGGTGTCGCTCAGCCGGGTTATCGGCCCGGCGCAGATGGGCTTTGCACCGGGCCTGCTGCCCGCGCTGCTCGCCGCGAACCTTGATTGCCTGCATCTGCACGGCATCTGGATGTATCCCAGCCGCGCCGGAATGCTGTGGGCGCGGGCGACCGACCGGCCCTATATCATATCGCCGCACGGCATGATGGACCCGTGGATCACGGCGCGGGGGCGCTGGAAGAAGGCCGCAGCGCGCATCGGTTATGAGCGGGCGAGTTGGCGCGCGGCGACTGCGCTGCATGCGCTCACCCCGGCGGAGGCGGCGGATATGGCCCGCGAAACGGGGCGCGCGGATGCGGTTGTGATCCCCAACGCCGGCCCTGCCCCCTCGCCCATCCCCACCGAGCCACGCGCACCGCATGTGGCCTATATCGGGCGTATTCACCCCAAGAAGAACCTCGGCGCGCTGGTGCAGGCATGGCGGCAGGCGAAGCTGCCCCCCGACGCACGCCTGACCATCGCCGGTTGGGGGGCGGAGGCCGATGTCGCGCTGCTACAAGCCGCTGTTGCAGAGGCAGGCCCCACGGCGCAATTCATCGGCCCGATATATGGGCAGGCGAAGCAGGCCCTGCTGGCCGGCGCCCGCTTCACCATCCTGCCCAGCCTCAGCGAGGGCCTGCCGATGGCGGTGCTGGAGGGTTGGGCCGCCGGCACCCCGGCGATCATCACCCCCGCCTGCCATCTGCCCGAGGGGCTGTCTGCGGGCGCGGCGCTGCCATGCGGGCCTGACGCAGCCAGCATCGCCGCCGCACTGGAAACCGCATTGACGATGCCGCAAACCGAATGGCTGCAAATGGCCGGCGCCGCGCATGGGCTGGCCAGCACGCGCTTTGCGGCGGCGACGGTGGCGGCGCGCTGGGCGGAACTTTATGGCTTGCCAGCGGGGCGGCAAAGCTGCGATCAAACCACACCATGACCCCGCTCGACGCATCAGAACAACCCGGCGGCCCCAGCTTTAGCCTCACCAACCGGCTGACGCGGGTGGTTTGGGGCATGGCTTGGCTGGTATTCGCGCGGTTTACGCCGCCGCCACTGCACGGCTGGCGCGGCTTCATGCTGCGTTGTTTCGGGGCGCGGGTGGGGCGCGGCGCGCGGGTCTATGGCAGCGCCCGCATCTGGCTGCCCGCCAACCTGGAACTGGGCGAGGGCGTGCTGATCGGCCCCGGCGCACGGCTGTATAACCAAGGCCATATCCGTATCGGCGCGCACAGCGTCATATCCCAACGCGCACATATTTGCGCCAGCAGCCACGACGTCCGCGATCCGCATTTCCAGCTGGTCTTGCGCCCCGTCACCATCGGCGCCGGCTGCTGGGTGGCGGCGGAGGCCTTTGTCGGGCCGGGGGTGACCATGCGTGACCGTTCTGTTTTGGCGGCGCGGGGCGCGTTGTTCGGCGATGCGGCGGCGGATGGCATCTATACCGGCAACCCGGCGCAATTCCTGAAACCGCGCGATCTGCGGCAGGGCTAACCCGCGGCAACGATGCCACTTGGGAAATGGGCGAATATGCCCTAGTACATCCCCTTAACACCACATATCAAGGCGCTGCTGAAAATACCGGCGGGGCAGGACGAAGGAGAGTATGATGTCCAGATTGCTTCTAGGCGCTTTGCTGGCAGCCACCCTCACGCAGATCCCGTCCTCGGCCGGGGCCAGCACGCCGATGCTGTCGGCCGAAACCAACCAGCCGATATCCAGCACATTCGTCCTCGGCGAGCCGGTGCGGATCACCTTCACCGCCACGGGTCTGGCGCCCAACAGCGAAACGCGGCTGGATGTCGATGTGCGCGGCGCGTTTGGCGCGCGCGTCAACGCCGGGTCGCTGGCTATGCGGGCGGACGCGACCGGCAAAGCCACATCAGTATATGACGCGCCCGCCGGCCGCTTTGGCTATTACGAGGTCACCGCCAAGCTGGCCGATGGCACGCCATTGGCGGCTCTGGGTACGCGGCCCGCAGGGATCATCAGCTATGCCGTGGTGACAGACCCCGCCGCGCGCCGCGATTATGGCGATGCGGGCTCGCACTTCGGCCTGCAAGGAGGCTTCAGCAAGGCGGCGCCGGTGCTGCCCTTCCTCGGCGTACGCTATTTCCTGGCGGGCAACGCATGGAACGATATGGAGCCCACCGCCCCCGGCCAATTCATGGCCGACCGCACCAAAGACGGACTAGCCGGCAACCGCCACCCGGCGATCAACATCTCCGCCGAAACGCTGTCGTACAAGGGCGCTGCGTGGAAAACCTATCCCGTGGCGCTGGTGGCGCGCGCTGGGCTGCCCCAATGGGCGCTGAAGCCGGGCACGGGAGGCACCAGTTGCAAAAGCTTTGGCGCGCTGAATGATGCCGGCAAACAGGCCTTGCCCGCCTTCGCCGCGGCAGAGGCAGCCGCCTTCGCGCAGGATTACCCCGGCCAATCCCGCCGCATATACCAAATGACATGGGAGCCCGCGCAAGGCTGGTGCTTTGGCGGCACACCGCAGGATATCGTTGACCTCTACGCCCACGCCTATGGCGCGATCCACCATGCTGACCCGCACGCATTGATCGCCGGGCCGACGCTGTTTCTGGAACCAAACTCAACCAAGCAGCTGGAGGGCCTGTGGGCGGCGGGGCTGGGGCGTTATGTTGATGTGTTCTCGTTGCACCCCTATACCGCCGCCTTCCCGCCGGAAACGCACGGACTGCCCTCTATGCTGCGCCAACAGATGCAAGAGGCCACCGCCGCCGCCGGCCACCATATTGGCCTGATCGGCACCGAGCATGGCTTTCAATCCACCGTCAACGGCAACCTGCAAAAGGCCGAGGGCGATGTCCGCAGCACCATCATCATGCTGGGCGAAGGGGCGATGATCGACGTCGGGTTTTACGTGGCCGATTTCTGGGTCGGCAAGGGGCCTGCGCAATCGCAAGGCTATGGTTTCTATTGGAACCTGAACCCCGCGATCAACTATGGCACCAACAAGCTGGGCCCCAAGGCCATCGTCCCCGCCTATTCGGCGATGACATCAATGCTGGACGGCGCCGCCACCCGGGGGCCTTTGCCGGGTCTGAGCGGCACCCAAATGGGTTATCGTTTCACCCGTGATGGGCAAACCATTGACGTGATATGGGACTATGGCACCGGCTCATCGGTCGCCGTGCCGGGGGGGGCCAAAGTCTGCGACTGGATGGGCAATTGCGCGCCATCAACCGGCGCGGTGAAGCTGATCGGCGCGCCGACCTATATGATTTACCGCTAATCCGCTGCGCAGAGCGCTGACAGGGCGCCCTCCAGCCGGGTGATGATCGGGGCCAGTGCCCAGCGGTCCGCAGCGCGTGTGCGGCCTTCTGCGCCCAACATTGCAGCGCGTTCGGGATCATCCACCAGCGCCTCCACCGCATCCGCCAGCGCCCGCGCGTCCCCCGGCGGGGTGATGATGCCGCAGCCATCCACCTCGTCATAGAGGCCGGTGCCGGGCTCTGCCGTCGCCACCACAGGCCGGCCAGATGCCAGCATATTGGTCAGTTTCGACGGCAAGACCAGATCGGCGGCGCCCGGTATCTGCGGCAACAGATGTACGCTCGCCAGCCCCAGCAGATCGCCCATCCGCGCGAAGGGTTGCAGGTCGTGAAATTGGATATTTGCGCCATTATCGGCCAGCGCCTCCAGCCGCGCGCGGTTCGGCCCCTGCCCGCAGATCACAAAGGCGATGTCTGGACGGTGCTGCAAGAGACGCGCCGCCTCAATCAGCACCTCTATGCCCTGTTTATTGGCGATATTGCCCGAATAGAGCGCCACATGCCGCCCAGCCAAACCCCATTCCTCAGCGTAAGGGCTGGCGCCCGCCTCGGCAAAAACAGTGTTGAAGTCCGCCCAGTTGCGGATTTCGTGGATGGCGTCGGGCGCGACACCCTTTTTCGCCAGCTTGGCGCACATCTGCGGGCTGATCGATGACGCCGCATCGGCCAGCCGCAGCAGGCGGTTCTCCACCCCCCGCGCGCATCGTGCCGCCAACCCGCGCCCATTCACCAAGCCGGTGGCAAAGGCCGCCTCCACCTCGAAATCCTGCACATGCACCCACAGTTTCGCGCCCGCGAGCCGCGCCATCACCCAAGCCGCCGGCACCGACAGCAGCGCCGGCGCCACACACAGCACCACCTGCGGCCGCGCATCACGCCGCAGCGCCATCCGCAACCCCGGCACCAGCGCCGACAGCGCGAAACTGCTCAGATGCAGGATACGCTTCAGCCCCGTGGGCACACGCGGCACATAATGCGGACAGCGGGTGACGGCCACGCCGTCCTCCGTCCCATGCCGCCAGCCACCGCCCTGCCAACCAGCATAGACCTGCCATTGCGGATAATAGGGCTTGCCGGCGATCATCTCCACATCGTGCCCGCGCGCCGCCAGCGCCCTCGCCATATCGGCGGAATAGCGGGCGATGCCGATCTCCTCCGGCGCGTAATTCAGGCCGACGATGGCAATTCGCATGCTCAGCCGACTTCGTGCAGGAAATGGCGATAGGCGTCCTCGATCCCGGCGCGCAGTTCGATCGCCGGGTTCCAGCCCAGACCGCGCAGCAAGCTGCTGTCCATCAGCTTGCGCGGGGTGCCATCGGGCTTGGAGCTATCGTGGACGATGGGGCCATCATAGCCCACCACCTCCATCACCATCCGCGTCAGTTCCAAAATCGACACATCCGAACCATAGCCGACATTCACATGCCCCTCGGCGGAATAGTTCTTCAGCAAAAACACGCAGGCATCGGCGCAATCATCGGCGTGGAGGAATTCGCGGCGGGGGGTGCCGGTGCCCCATACCTCCACCGCGCCGCCGGTCTGTTTGGCCACATGGACCTTGCGGATCAGCGCCGGCATCACGTGGCTGGTGGCCAGATCGTAATTGTCGCCCGGCCCATAAAGGTTGGTCGGCATGGCGGAGATGTAATCGGCGCCGTACTGCTGGCGATAGGCCTGCGCCAGCTTGATCCCGGCGATCTTGGCGATGGCGTACCATTCGTTGGTCGGCTCCAGGGGGCCGGTCAGCAGCGCGTCTTCGGTGATCGGCTGCGGCGCCATCTGCGGGTAAATGCAGGAGGAGCCGAGGAACAGCAGCTTGGCCACACCAGCCTGCCGCGCCGCCTCGATCAAATTCGCCTCGATCATCAGGTTGTCGTACAGGAACGCCGCCGGCTGGGTGGAATTGGCCAGAATGCCGCCCACCTTGGCCGCCGCGACCACCACTACATCGGGCCTGTTGGTGGCCATCCACTGGGCGACATCGGCCTGCTGCGTCAGGTTGACCTGTTCGCGGGTGGCGGTCAGCACCTCGCAGCCCTCGCGCGACAGGCGCCGCACCACCGCGCTGCCCACCATGCCGCGATGCCCCGCGACATAGATCCGCCGCCCTGTCAGAGAGAATTGTGTCACCTGCGTATCCCTAATTTCCCAGCCACCCGCCGCACCCCGTCGCGCAGCTGCTTAGCCCATGTTTTGCGCGGCACACCGCAGCGCGCCATCGCCAGTTTGCGAAATGCCTCGGGCGTCATGGTGACCGGAAAATCGTTCGCGGCCAGCCAGCCGAACATATCGCGCAGGCCATACCGCTTCTCCGCCGGCATATGCCACAGCGGCAAGGCCTCGTCCCCCGGCGCGGCATTGTTGTAATCCCAGCTCGTCCAGATGCGTTTGATGTGCCCGCCCGCATCGGCCACTGCTGCTGCGGTCAACTGGCTGGCGATCGAGAACACATGCTCCTCGGTACGCAAAGCCGCGCCCGGCCCGACCTCTTCTATGGCACCCGCCAGCAGACTGCGGAAAACCGCCTCGTCGCGGCGCCAGCGCCCCATCGATGTCAGGAACAATTCGCCTCCGTAATGCGCGATCGGCCCCGGATCGGTACCACCCCCAAGCGCCCCGGCAATCGCCCCCATTTGCCGCCGGCTGAGGCCATTGATGTTCTCATCCACATCGGAATCCTGCGGATACAGCGCATAATCGGCCCCATTCAGCAGATCGAACAGCCCCTGCACCGCGCCTGTCACCACCACATCGCTGTCCATCAAAGCGATACGGGTGTCGTCCGGCTCGCCCGCCAGCGCCGACATCACATCGAAGAAATAGAGCACATTGCCCCAAGACGGCGTCAATTCGCGCTTCAGCCGCACCGACAGCGGCACCATGCGCAATTCCACGCCATAACGTTCCAACACCTGCGTCAGATCATGCCCATCCACCACCGGCGGGCGGGCATTGGTGAACAGCACCAAGCGTTGATCGGGGTTGGTAATGCGCGCGCTGGCGAAAAACACCACCAGGCAGCGCCAATAGACCGCCTGCACCCAAATTTCCGCCGAGTTGCCACCCGCCGACGGGAAATGCGTCCCCTCGGCAGGTTGGTCGCAGACGAATCCAGTCGCCAGCAGGCTGGTCGGCTGCCTCGCCACCGTCACCCCTGTTGGTCAATCGGCGCGTGGCGCATCAGCACCAGATCCGCCTGAACCATCTCGCGCGCCAGATCGCGGGGGCTGGTTTCATGCACCCAGCCCAGCTTTTCCTTGGCCTTGGTGGCATCGCCGATCAGCAGTTCCACCTCTGTGGGGCAAAAATAGCGCGGGTCCACCGCCACCCGCAAAGCGCCAGTCGCCTTGCAGTACCCCTTCTCCTCGACGCCCTCACCGCGCCATTCCAACGCGATCCCGACATCCTCAAACGCCCATTCCACGAAGGTGCGAACGCGGGTGGTGATGCCGGTGGCCAGCACAAAGTCATCGCCCTGATCCTGCTGCACCATCAGCCACATGCCGCGCACATATTCCGCCGCATGGCCCCAATCGCGCTGCGCATCCAGATTGCCCAGGAACAGCGTATCCTGCCGCCCCAGCGCAATCGCGGCGGCGGCGCGGGTGATCTTGCGGGTGACGAAAGTCTCGCCGCGCAGGGGGCTTTCGTGGTTGAACAGGATGCCGTTGCTGGCGTGGATGCCATAAGCCTCGCGGTAATTCACGACGATCCAGTACCCGTACAATTTGGCCACCGCATAGGGCGAGCGCGGGTAAAATGGCGTGGTTTCGCGCTGGGGAATTTCCTGCACCAACCCGTAAAGTTCACTGGTAGAGGCCTGATAGAACCGCGTTTTCTTCTCCAGCCCCAGAATGCGGATCGCCTCCAGCAGGCGCAGCGTGCCCATCGCGTCAGAGTTGGCGGTATATTCGGGCGTTTCAAAGCTGACCTGCACGTGGCTCTGCGCGGCCAGATTGTAAATTTCGTCGGGCTGAGTTTCCTGCACGATGCGGATCAGGTTGGTGGCGTCGGTCAGATCGCCGTAATGTAGGGTCAAACGGGGATCGGGATCGTGCGGGTCCTGATAAATGTCGTCAATCCGCCCGGTGTTGAACGACGACGAGCGCCGCTTGATGCCGTGAACCCGGTAACCCTTTTCCAGCAGAAAACGCGCCAGATAGGCGCCATCCTGCCCGGTAATGCCGGTGATGAGCGCGGTTTTGGGGGTAACTTGGGTCATGCTGTGATGTATATCCCTCGCTGGTACACCCACGGCGCCCAGTGTAATTGCCTAGCCTTTTCGTCTAGCCTATTGGCCATCAGTGGCATAACCGCAATCGGTCCTGCGCCTGCCACGTTTCGGCACAATTTGGCCGCATAGTGCAAACTATGTGCAAGCGATGACCTAAAATGCAAGTCCCACGATGGAGCAGTTGTGTAAAGTTTTGCTTTGCTTTTGGCGTAAGATGGCGCCAAATCTCGTCCAATCGAGCAAGCCCAAGTGGAAAATCATTATTGCGAAATTCGTCTGTTTTGCCCAGCCAATTTGCCCCACCCGGCTATTTTCGCCGTGCCATACGGACGATTGTCGCTGAACCCGTACTTGAGACAATTCGCGCCCATCAACGTGGGTCTGTGTTTTTGCATGCCGGCATCGCATTCATCCATATTCCGCGCTCTGCTGGAACCAGCGTCACGGATGCCCTCTATGGCCGCTTCATCGGCCATTTCACCGTCCGGCAGTTGATGTGGGTTGGCGGGGCACAAGTCTTGGCGCTGCCGCGTTTCACCATCGTGCGAAACCCATGGGACAGGCTTGTCTCCGCCTATGAATTCGTGCGCGCTGGCGCCGGTCTAAACGGCCCAAGTGTCGTTCAGGTCGCCCACGCAGAACGCTATCAAACCAAAGCTTTCGCCATTTTTGAGCGTTTTGTGGAGGAATATCTCAACACCCATGACCCGCTTGGCATGGACGGCGTATTTCGTCCCCAAACCTATTACGCGCTCAACAACGCCGGCGACGCCCCGTTTAGCCACATTGGCCGCTTTGAAAACATCGCTGAAACCGCATCTTGGCTGTCGGAAACGCTGGGGCGGGACATCGCCCTGCCGCATTTCAACGCGACCCTGCGAAATGATTACCGGACCTATTATACGCCGCATCTGCGCGATCTTGTTGCCCGGATTTATGCCCGCGACATCGCCGCGTTTAACTATGATTTCTGACGGCAGCGTAAGTTAGCTCAGCCCTTTTGGGAACCGTGAATGTGCCGGAAACACGCCCCGGCCCCGCGGCATTTCCGCCACTGGTCGGCCCGCCCAGCCCGCGCCCATCCACCCGCGCAACGCCGCTGTCGAGGTCATAGACCAGCCGCGCCCCGCGCAGAACATCGCTGCCACGGTGCAGTTCCACATTGCCGACCAAGGTGATGATGTGCTGCTGCACGTCATAGATCCCCACATCCCCGCGCGCGTTTTCATTGCCGCGTGTGATGACCACATCGCCACTGGCGTCAAAGCGCTGGATAGTCGTGCTGCCATTGCCGCTGGTATAGGACACCACCCCGCTGCCCGATGTCAGCCGCAAATCAGCCTGCGTGATCACAACCCCGCCGGTCAGCAGCGCGCGGTCCTGCTTGTCCAGCAGTTCCAAATGGCCGGCATCAAAATGCACCGGCGCATCTCCGTTGTAACCCGATATCCCGCCGGCATGTGCCGCCAGCGCGAGCGCCGCGCCGCCACCCAGCGCAAGCGCCATCAACCCTATGCGAAACTGTTTTCCACGTGCCATGCCACAGCCCATACGCCGCGCCCGCGCAAAGGTGAAGTGGGAAGCGCGCGAAACGGGCTTCATGGCGCCCTCAGCCTGCGCCCCGGCGTCATCGTCAGATGCACATGGCCATCAAGGCTAACCGTCCGCGCCTCCAGATCAGCAGAGATCCGGTCGGCGCTGAACGGCCCGGTGGTCAGCTGCCCCGTCACTCCCCCCTCGCCAAAGGCCCGCCGCGCCTTCAGGTCCAGCGCCAATGTGCTGGTTTGCAGGGCATAGCCGGTGGTCGTCGACATCTTCACCGGCCCGCTCAGTACCAGATGGTCGGTGTCGATATGATAGGCCCCGGTGGGCGCCACCGCCTCGGCCTTGCCATCGTTCAGTTGCATATGCGCGGTCAACGCGCGCATTTCCACCACCGGAACGCTGGCTGAATGCTGCACCGCGCTGCCGGCGTTAACAATGAAGGGCCGGCCCTTGTCATCCTGCCCGCGATAGCTGGCGCCGTTCACCGCCAAGCGGTCCTCGGTGATCGCCACGCGGGTCCGGTCGAGCAAAAAGCTGACCTCGTTCTTGGGGAACAGCGGCAGCACCAGCATCGCCGCCAAAATCGCCCCCACCACCCCCGGCAGCCCCACCGCAGCGGCGCGCACGATATGATCGTGGCGGCTGTCTGGCGCGGCCGCAATGCGGCGAGCGCGGCGGATCTGATCGGCTTTTGCGGTCATAGCCTATTGGTGGTGGAAAATGTCGTGTTCGGCCCAGCCGGCCAGATCCAGCGCGGCGCGGGCGGGCAGAAAGTCAAAGCAGGCCTGCGCCATTTCGGTGCGCCCCTCGCGCGCCAAACGCTCGACCAGGATGGTGTAGCAGGCGTGCAGATACCGCACATCGCTGGCGGCATATTCGCGCTGCGCCTCGGACAGAACCGCGCCGCCCCAATCACTGGACTGCTGCTGCTTGGAGATTTCCTTGCCGGTCAGCTCGCGCACCACATCCTTCAGCCCGTGGCGGTCGGTATAGGTGCGCACCAGCTTGCTGGCGATCTTGGTGCAGAATACCGGGGTGGCATCCACGCCCAGATAATGTTTGATCGCCGCCAGATCGAACCGCGCGAAGTGGAACAGTTTGACCCGCGCCGGGTCCGCCAGCACCGCCTTCAGATTGGGCGCTGCGTAATCGCTGTCGGTGCCAAAACGCACCAGATGTTCGTCGCCCTTGCCATCGCTGATTTGCACCACGCAGAGGCGGTCACGCGGGGTAATCAGCCCCATCGTCTCGGTATCAACGGCAACAGGCCCCTGGCCAAGCACACCAGCGGGCAGATCTTCTTCGTGGAAATAGACGGTCATAGCCGCCGCCTTACGCGCAAAGGTCCTGCGCGGCAACCGTTGGACGACGATCCGTAAGGCGGCGCAGCGCTTTGCCCATCGGCCGTTCGATCAGACTGTAAGCCAGAACCCCCGCAATCACCCCCGCCAAGGGCGCCGCAACCATAAACCCCGCCGGCAAACGCCAATGCAGCAAGCTGCCCCACAGCTTTGCCACCACCGTCAGGGCAAAGAAATGCACCAGATAAATGCTGTAGGACGCATCGCCCAGCCGCTCCCACATGGCCTCGACGCGGTCGCCGGCGCGCCCGTGGGCCGCCAAAGCGCAGATCAGCACCGCCAAAGCATCCACCGCCCAAAACGTCAGCCGCCATGGCAGCACAATTGCGGTGCTGCCCACCGCGCCTAAAAACAGCGCCGTCACACCCACATAGCAGGCGAATACGATGCTCAGCGGATGGCGCACCGCCCACGCGGGCAGCACGCTGTGTCCGCCGCGCCGCGCCCACGTGGCGATCTCGCCAATGGCAATGCCGGCAGCAAACAACACCATATGCGGCGCGAGGTAGAACTGCGTCACCGTCACAGGGTCCACCCCCGACAGCGATACCCCCCACACCGCGCCGCCCACGCCCAGCGCCAGCAGCACCGCGATCACCGCCGCCAAGCCGACCCGCCGAGGCGCCAGCATCGCGCAGGCAAACATCAGGTAAAACAGCATCTCGTAGTTCAGCGTCCAGCCCTGCCCCAGAACGGGGCGCATCGGGTTCACCCCGTCGCCATAGGGAATGAACGCCAGTGAACGCGCCAGATCCAGCCCGCTTATGCTGCGCCCCTTCAGCCATAATCCGCTGCCGATCAGCACCGCCGCCACCGCCGTATACAGCCAGTAAAGCGGCACCACGCGCAATATCCGGTGCTTTAGAAACAGCGCGGCCGCCTGCGGTGAACCGAACTTGCTGCCCGTGGTGCAGGTCATGATAAAGCCGCTGATAACGAAGAAGGTCGCCACGCCCTGCTCGCCCAAAAACCACGCGACCGGCTCTAACCGGGCCATCGGCCAAGGGTGGCCGGCCAGGAAGGTCAGGCTGTGGTCAATGGCGACAAGGATCGCCGCCACCGCGCGCAATGCCTGAATTTTATGAAACCGCAAAACCACCCCCAACTTGCCCTGTCCCGGCTATAGCATGGCGCGGCCCAAGTCACTATAATGCGGCATGACCCCACCCCCTGACAGTTGGCGCGCCGCGCTGGAACCTGTACTGGCCAGTCCGCAATCGCAAGCCTTGGCCGCGTTCCTGCGCGCCGAAGAAGCCGCCGGCAAGCACATCTATCCCCCGCGCCGCCTGCGCCTTGCCGCGCTGGAAATGACCCCGCTGGACAGCGTGAAGGTGGTGATCCTCGGCCAAGACCCATACCACGCGCCGGGACAGGCCCATGGCCTCAGCTTTTCGGTGCCGGATGGCGTCCGCCCGCCCCCCTCCTTGCGCAACATCACCAAGGAACTGGCGAGCGATCTGGGGCTGCCCATTCCCGCAAACGGCAATCTGTCCGCATGGGCGCGCCAAGGCGTGTTGCTGCTCAACAACGCGCTGACGGTGGAGGAAGCCCGCCCTGGATCGCACGCCGGCAAGGGCTGGGAGGCGATCACCGATGCCTGCGTGGCGGCGGTCGCGGCGCGGGCGGAGCCTTGCGTGTTCATGCTGTGGGGTGCCCACGCGGCAGCAAAAGCGGCGCGGATTGCTGGTTTGGACGCACATCTGGTGCTGACCGCCCCGCACCCCAGCCCCTTGTCGGCGCATCGCGGGTTTCTGGGCTGCCGGCATTTCAGCCAGGCCAACGCATTCTTGGAAAAAACCGGGCGCGGGGCGATTGATTGGCGGGTGACTTAACCACCCGCCGTTTCCTTCACCGCGGCAGCTGGCTGGCCCCCATCAAGGCCTCATCGACGCTGCGCGCCGCCTGCCGTCCCTCGCGGATCGCCCAAACGACCAGCGATTGCCCGCGCCGCATATCGCCGCAAGCAAAGATCTGCGGGTCGCTGGTGCGATAATCCTGCGTGTTCGCCGCCACATTTCCGCGCGCATCCAGATCAACACCGGCCTGCGCCAACAGCCCCTGCTTGCGCGGGCCCACAAAGCCCATCGCCAGCAGGATCAGGTCGGCCTTCAGCGTGAATTCGCTGCCGGGGATTTCCTGCATCCGCCCGCCGGTCCATTCGACGCGCACACATTCCAGCCCCGTCAGCTTGCCATTTTCGCCGATGGCGCGCTTGGTCAGCACCGCCCAATCGCGCGCCGCGCCCTCATCATGGCTGGTCGAGGTACGCAGTTTCAGCGGCCAATTGGGCCATGACAGCGCCTTGTCCTCACGCTCGGGCGGGCGGGGCATAATCTCCAGCTGAGTGACGCTGGCGGCGCCCTGCCGGTTCGATGTGCCGACGCAATCGCTGCCCGTATCGCCGCCGCCGATGACGATGACATGCTTGCCAGTGGCCGTCAGCGACCCGCGCGGCGCGGCGCGGATTTCATCATCGCCGGCATTGCGCTTGTTCTGCTGGGTCAGGAATTCCATCGCAAACCGCACGCCGGGCAGTTCATAGCCCGGAATATCCAGCGTGCGGGGATCCTCCGCGCCGCCCGAAAAGACGATGGCGTCAAAGTTTTCCTTCAGCGATTCGACCGACACATGCACGCCCACCTCGGTCGATGTGCGGAAGGATACGCCCTCGGCCTCCATCTGCACCATACGGCGGTTGATCAGGTGCTTTTCCATTTTGAAATCGGGAATGCCGTAACGCATCAGGCCGCCGACACGGTCGTTCTTTTCAAACACCGTCACCGAATGGCCCGCGCGCGCCAATTGCTGCGCCGCCGCCAAACCCGCCGGGCCGCTGCCCACCACCGCCACCGATTTGCCGGTGCGCTGCGCAGGGCTCTGAGGCACGATCCAGCCCTGTTCCCACCCCTTGTCAACGATGGCGCATTCGATCGATTTGATCGTCACCGGCTGATCGACAATGTTCAGCGTGCAGGCCGCCTCGCAAGGCGCGGGGCAGATGCGGCCGGTGAATTCGGGGAAATTATTGGTGGAATGCAGCACTTCCAGCGCGCCGCGCCAATTGCCCTCATAGGTCAAATGGTTCCAGTCCGGGATGATATTGTTCACCGGACAGCCGTTGTGGCAATAGGGAATGCCGCAATTCATGCAACGCGAGGCCTGCGCTTTCAGCGCCGGTTCGGCATGCGGAATGACGAATTCCTTGTAATGGTGGACGCGCTCGGCCGGGTCCGCATAGGTGCGGTCCTGGCGGTCGAGTTCGAGAAAGCCGGTTTCCTTGCCCATCGTAATACCCTTTATTCCGCCGCGACCAAGGCGGCAGCTGCCCGCTCGGTTTCCTGTTGGCGCAGCGCCTTGGCGTAATCGCGCGGCATCACCTTGACGAATTTGCCCAGCGCCTCTGCCCAATTGTCCAGCAGTTCCTTCGCCCGCGCGCTGCCGGTGTGCAGATGGTGACGCTCCAGCAGAATGCGCAGCCGCTCCGCATCGTGGCGCAGCATGTCGCCCATCCCGAGGTCGGTCACGCTGCGCCCGCGCTGCTGCGGACGGCCTGCTCCATCTTCCTCGTCGCGTTCCGCACTGATCGGCAACAAATCAACCTGTGCCATATTGACCAGATCGGCGAAATTACCCACCTCGTCATAGACATAGGCGACACCGCCCGACATGCCCGCCGCAAAGTTGCGGCCCGTGCGGCCCAGCACCGCCACCACGCCGCCGGTCATATATTCGCAGCCGTGATCGCCGGTGCCTTCGACCACCGCAACCGCGCCCGAATTGCGCACCGCAAAGCGTTCACCCGCCACCCCGCCGAAGTAAGCCTCGCCGCTGATCGCCCCGTACAAAACGGTGTTGCCGACGATGATATTGTCGTTGGCGATGCGGTTCACATGCCCCGGTTGGCGCACGATCACCCGCCCGCCAGACAGCCCCTTGCCGACATAATCATTGCCGTCGCCGGTCAGCTCCAGCGTCACGCCATGCGCCAGAAACGCCGCAAACGACTGCCCCGCCGTGCCGGTCAGCGCGACATGGATAGTGTTGTCCGGCAGACCCGCATGGCCAAACCGCTTGGCCACCTCGCCCGACAGCATCGCGCCGACGGTGCGGTTGACGTTGATCACCTGCGCCTCGATCCGCACCGGCTTCTTTTCCACCAACGCATCGGCGGCTTCGGCAATCAGCTGGTTATCCAGCGCATTTTCCAGGCCGTGGTCCTGCGTGCTGCTCCAATTCAGCGACGGCGAAGTCCCCGCTGGCACCTGATGGAGCAGCTTCGACAGATCGACCCCATGCGCCTTCCAATGCTGGATGGCGTGGTTCATCTCCAAACGGTCCACACGCCCGGTCATCTCGGCCAGCGTGCGGAAGCCCATCTCGGCCATGATCGCCCGCAGCTCTTCCGCCACGAAGAAGAAGTAGTTGATCACATGCTCAGCCTGGCCAGTAAAGCGCGCGCGCAGCACAGGATCCTGCGTCGCCACGCCCACCGGACAGGTGTTGAGGTGGCATTTGCGCATCATGATGCAGCCTGCCGCGATCAAGGGCGCGGTGGCAAAGCCGAACTCGTCGGCCCCCAGCAAGGCGCCAATCGCCACGTCCCGCCCGGTGCGCAAACCGCCATCCACCTGCACGCAAATCCGCGCGCGCAGGTTGTTCAGCAGCAGCGTCTGCTGGGTCTCGGCCAGACCAATCTCCCAAGGCGAGCCGGCATGCGTCAGCGAGGTCAAAGGCGAGGCACCCGTGCCCCCCTCATAGCCCGAGATCGTCACGTGATCGGCCTTGCACTTGGAAACGCCGGCGGCCACCGTGCCGACGCCAACTTCCGACACCAGCTTCACCGAAACGCGCGCGCCGGTGTTGACGTTCTTCAGATCGTGGATCAGCTGCGCCAGATCCTCGATCGAATAGATGTCATGGTGCGGCGGCGGCGAGATCAACCCCACGCCCGGCGTCGCGTGCCGCGTCGCGCCGATGGTCTTGTCCACCTTGTCGCCGGGCAACTGGCCGCCCTCGCCGGGCTTGGCACCCTGCGCCATCTTGATCTGGATGTCGTCAGCATTGACCAGATATTCGGTCGTCACGCCGAACCGCCCACTGGCCACCTGCTTGATCGACGAACGCATCGAATCGCCGTTGGCCATTGGCAGGAAGCGCCTGGGATCTTCGCCGCCCTCGCCGGTGTTCGATTTGGCGCCAATGCGGTTCATCGCCACGGCCAGCGTGGTATGCGCCTCCCACGAAATCGAGCCATAGCTCATCGCACCGGTGGCGAAACGCTTGACGATCTCGCTGGCAGGCTCAACCTCGCTGATATCCAAAGGCTTCTCAGCTGGCTTCAGCCGCATCAAGCCCCGGATCGTCAGATTGCGCTCCGCCTGATTGTTGATGGTTTCGGCGAATTCCTTGTATTTTTCGGGCAGGTTACCGCGCACCGCATGTTGCAGGCTGGCGACATTGCTGGGCGTCCAGGCATGCTCCTCGCCGCGCAGGCGGTATCCATACATGCCGCCGACATCCAGCATATGCGCGTAGATCGGATTGTCGCCAAAGGCCTCTGCATGGCGGCGCACCGCTTCCTCGGCCACTTCGTTCAGGCCCGCGCCCTCGATGGTGGTGGCGGTGCCAGTGAAATATTTGTCCACAAACGCCGTGGACAGCCCCACCGCGTCGAAAATCTGCGCGCCGCAATAGGACTGATAGGTGCTGATGCCCATCTTCGACATCACCTTCAGGATGCCCTTGCCGACGGCCTTGATGAAGTTCTTCTTCACCTCTTTGGCGGTCAGATCCAGCCCCTTGGCGACGCGGATATCCTCCAGCGTTTCAAAGGCCACATAGGGGTTGATCCCCTCAGCGCCATACCCCGCCAGCACGCAGAAGTGATGCACCTCGCGCGCCTCGCCGGTCTCGACCACAAGGCCCGCCTGCATGCGCAAACCCTGCCGCACCAGATGGTGATGCACCGCCGCCGTCGCCAGCGCAGAGGGCATGGGAATACGGTCCGGCCCAGCCGCACGGTCGGACAGGATCAGGATGTTCTTGTCGGCCAGCACCGCCTCGGTCGCAGCCCAGCACATTTCCTTGATAGCTTGCTCCAACCCAGCCGCGCCTGCCGCCGCGTCCCACGTCATATCGACGGTGGCGGTGCGGAAAGCGCCGTCCAGCGCCGCCTCCACACTGCGGATTTTGGCGATGTCGTCGTTGGTCAGGATCGGCTGATCGACCTCCAGACGTTTATGCGTACCGGCATCATGGCCCAGCAGATTGGGGCGCGGACCGATCATGCTGACCAGACTCATCACCAATTCCTCGCGGATCGGATCGATCGGCGGGTTGGTGACCTGCGCGAAGTTCTGCTTGAAATAATCGAACAGCAGGCGTGACCGCTTCGACAGCACCGCAATCGGCGTATCGGTGCCCATCGAACCCAGCGGATCATCGCCCTTGACCGCCATGGGTTCCAAAAAGCGCGAGATATCTTCCTGCGTATAACCAAAGGCCTGCTGGCGATCGAGAAGGCTGGAGGTCTCCACCGGAACCTCAGCCAGTTCGGGCTCGACAACCTCCAGATCCTTGAGGTTATACTGCGCCGCCGCCAGCCATGCCTCATAGGGCTCGGCCTCGGCCAGCTTGGCCTTGATTTCCTTGTCCTCGATGATCCGGCCTTCTTCGAGGTCGATCAGCAGCATGCGGCCCGGTTGCAGCCGCCATTTGCGGACGATATTCTCTTCCTTGAACGGCAGCACGCCGCTCTCCGACGCCATCACCACCAGATCGCTGTCGGTGACGAGGAAACGCGCAGGGCGCAGCCCGTTACGGTCCAGCGTGGCGCCAATCTGCCGGCCATCGGTGAAGGCCACGGCGGCGGGGCCGTCCCAAGGCTCCATCAGCGCGGCGTGATATTCGTAAAACGCGCGCCGCGCCGGCGACATCAGCGGATTGCCAGCCCAAGCCTCGGGGATCAGCATCATCACCGCATGGGCCAGCGGATAACCACCCGCCAGCAGCAATTCCAGCGCGTTATCAAGGCTGGCGGTATCCGATTGGCCATGCGGGATCAGCGGCCACATCTTGTCCAGATCGGCGCCCAGCAGGTCGCTTTCCATGGTGCGGCGGCGCGCATTCATCCAGTTGACGTTGCCGCGCACCGTGTTGATCTCGCCATTGTGGGCGATGAAACGGTAAGGATGCGCCAGTTTCCAGCTGGGAAAGGTGTTGGTGGAAAAACGCTGATGCACCAGCCCCAGCGCCGACACCGCCAGAGGATCGCGCAGATCGTCATAAAACCCGCCGACTTGCGTCGCCAGCAGCAGCCCCTTGTAGACGATGGTCCGGCTGGAGAAGCTGGGCATGTAGAGCTCGGTCAGGCCGGGCAAATTGTGCTTGATCGCCAGCGCCGCCAACGGGTTCTGCGCCTGCTTGCGGATCGCCAGGATCTTGCGCTCGAACGCATCCTGATCAGCGCAATTCGGCCCCCGCGCGATAAAGCATTGACGGATCACCGGCATCTGCTCGATCACCGCCTTGCCAAGGCCGTCCATGGTGGTGGGCACATCGCGCCAGCCGATCAGCTGCTGGCCTTCCTTGGCGATGAATTTTTCGAAATTGGCCACCGCGAAATCGCGCGCCGCCGCTTCCTGCGGCAAAAAGCACATCGCGACGGCATAATCGCCGGGCTGCGGCAACGTATGGCCCGCCTTTTTCGCCCAATCGGCGAACAGATCATGCGGCAGCTGGATCAGGATACCCGCGCCGTCACCCAGCAGCGGGTCCGCCCCCACCGCGCCGCGATGGTCGAGGTTTTTCAGAATCTCCAACGCCTGGGTAATGATCGCGTGGCTTTTAACCCCCTTGATATGGGCAACAAAGCCCACACCGCAGCTGTCATGCTCGTTGCGCTGATCGTAGAGACCCTGGGGCGCTGGAAAACCCATTGATTATTACCCTGCATCTTGGGCACGCGGCCAAAGCCCGCGCCCATGCTGAACCCACCCCGACCTATTTTCATCGGGAATTGCCGAATCAACCGGGCTTGGCCTGTGCTGATTACGCGCATTTCCCATGACCGCGCGGCGATGTTTTTGCAACCGCGAATGGCCCGCACACGCAACTTTGCCGCGCGCCGGGGGGGATCACATAGCAATTCAAGGTGATCAAAAGGGCCTTCTGGCGCAATAATGCTGCCCGCGCCGACCCAGAATGGATATTTAACCCAGCGCGCGCAGGCCGGCGAGAGCGTCCTTCAGCAGATTTGATTTCGCATCTGCACCCGGCGCCTCGGCGGCCGGCGTGGTTGCCAATGGCTCCGGGGCGGGCTTCTCGGCCGGCAAATGGTGACGGTCCATCAGCGAGGCCAGCCGCGAGACCAGCTCAACATGGGTCAGTTCAGCCACCGGCGCAGAGGCGATGCGCTGGGCGGCGCTGGGGCCAGAGACCGGCGGGGCCAGCGGCGCGGGCGCAAGACGCGGATGCGTGGGCGCAGGCTCGGCGTCCACGATGGGCGCAGGGGCGACCGGGGCTGGGGCCGCAACCGGGGCCAAAACAGCTTCGGGCGCGGCATCTTCATAGGCTGTATCCAGCACCAAAGGCTGCTCGGGTGCAGGCTCGTGCGCGGGCGTGTAATGTGGCGCAGGGGCTGGCTCCACGGGCACCGGGCCAAGGCTGAGGCCCAACTCCTCATGCGCACGGATGGGCGCGCGGGTGGGCGCATCGGGGTGCGCATCGCGGCTGACCAAAGGCTGGCGCAGGCTGGCCATCACGCCCCGCAGAACGCCCATCGCACCAGAGGATTTGACTGCGTCCGCCTTGTGGGTTTGGGCATCGCGGATGGGCATGGAATGGGGCGCGGCGGGCGTAATAGGCTTGGCCATTTGCGCCGCCGGCCGATAACCGCCCGGCCGGGTCATGTTTTGCAGCATCCGTGCGAGGCCATAGCCCAGCCCAGCCCCCACAACACCCAGCAGCCCCGCCAGCATCAGCCGGCTTAAAAACGGCAGCAGCGCATCAAGGTCATAGTTCAGCACTATTTGTTCCAGCACCGCCCCGCGCACCGCCACCACCGCCAGCGCGAACAGCGTCCCTAGCCATACGGCCAGCGCGGTCGGAAACATGAAATGCGCGATGATCGGCCGCAAACCCAGACCTGAAGCGCCCGGACCTGAAGCGCCCGGACCTGACGCGCCGGGGCCTGTGCTGCCCAAACCTGTTGCATCGCCGCGTGTTTGGCTAGATTTATCAAGCAATCCCAAGTTCGGTATCCTGTCTAACATGGCCGGGCTGAACGGTGCCGCCCTCAGGCGGCGGCCGCTTTATGTTCAGTCGCCGCTGGCTTAGGAGGCGTTTGTTCAGAAGGCTGGGTTAACAGCCCTTGGTAAATATCGCGATAACGCAGGCCATTTCTAGCCCAATCATGATCCGTTTCGACATGAGCGCGCGCGGCGGTGCGGCGCGCCTCCCAGCCGGACCTGTCGTCCAGCAGGCGCGCCAGTGCATCGGCGCAGGCGGCCGCGCTGTCGGGCGCGAACAAAGTGCCTGTGATGCCATCGCTCATCAACTCGCGGTGGCCGCCGACATCCGATGCCGCCACCAGCTTGCCCTGCGCCATAGCCTCCAAGGGTTTCAGCGGCGTGACCAGTTCGGTCAACCGGCTGGCCTTGCGGGGATAGGCCATGATGTCGGTCAGCGCATAGTACCGCTCCACCTCCCAATGCGGCACGCGGCCGACAAAGCGGATCGCATCGGCGGCGGGTGATGCCTTCGCCTGCGCCCGCAAAGCCGCCGCACAAGGCCCGCCGCCCACCAGCAACAGCCGCGCATCGCCGTGGCGGGCGATCAGCGCGGGCATGGCGGCGATCAAATCGTCCAACCCCTCGTAATCGTAAAAACTGCCGATGAAGCCAATCACCGGGCCGCTGCCCAGACCCAGCTGCTGGCGCAAGACGCGGTCCGGTTGCGGCGGCGCGCCAAACATCGCAAGGTCCACCCCGTTGGGCATGATGCTGATGCGATCGGATGCAACGCCCCGCGCGATAAGGTCACTCTTCAGCCCCTGACAGATGGTCACCACCGCATCGGCGCCGGCCACCACGTGATTCTCCAGAGCGCGGGTCAGGCGATATTTCAGCGATCCGGTGCGGCCATTGCCGTTCTCGACAGCGGCATCCTCCCAAAAGGCGCGGATTTCGTAGACCAGCGGGATTTTGCGCGCCCTCGCCACCCGCAAAGCCGCCATGCCGCACAGCGCCGGCGAATGAGCGTGGATGACGTCGGGGCGCCAATCAGCGCATAGCGCGTCGATGGCTTCGGCAAAACGGGCGATTTCGCGCCATTCGCGCAGGCCCACCGGGCCGCTGGCATCCCCACGCGTGCGGTGGAACAGCAGCCCCTCGGCGGCTTCTTGGTCAGGCCCGTCGGCGGTATGGCGCAGACCGGTGATCCCGCGCACCTGCATCCCCATGGCCCCCTGCGCCTTCATAATCGCACGTGTGCGGAAGGTATAGCCACTGTGCAGCGGCAACGAATGGTCGAGAACATGTAAAACGCGGGTCATGGGATCATTCTCTATGCGAAAAAGGCTTAACGTCCCGCTAACCGCAACCTGCTAGTCCGCGATGGATGAGGCCAAAAGCCACTTGACACCACGTGTCGGTCTACGGAGATTTTCGCGGCGATGATTGACGATTTCGCGATATTGCTGACGCATGTGCTGCTGGCGGTTACCTGCTGGCGGCTGATGGCGCGCAGCGATCTCGATTTCGACGCCGCGCCCGATGCCCCCACCGCGCCCGGCCCCGAAACGCCCGCGGATAGCGCCGCCCCGCCTGCCCCCCCTCCAGCCGTTCGCCCCGTGGTTCCCGCGCTGAATATCGGTGGTGGCCGCCGTGCTTGATCTGGCCCTCACAGGGTTTCTGCTGGGCATGCTGGTAATGGGACTAAAGCGCCCATTCATTTGGGTTCTGGCCTATCTGTATGTGGATATTTTTGCGCCGCAGCGGATGTCTTACGGCATTCTTGCGGCGATCCAGCCTTCGCTGATCGTGTTTGTGCTGTCGGTCTTGGGCTGGCTGACGCTGGACCACAAGGCCAGCAACAAATTCAGCTGGCGTCAGGGGCTGATTCTGGCGCTGCTAGTCTATTGCGGGATCACCACACTGTTCGCCGATTTCCCCGATCACGCTGCGGACAAATGGTCGTGGGTATGGAAATCACTGTTATTTGCCGCCTTCCTGCCGATGACGCTGGGTTCGCGCCTGCGCATAGAGGGCGCCGCGCTGACCATGGTGCTGGCGGCCGGGGCGATCATCATCGACGGCGGCATCAAAACCGCGACCGGCGGCGGCGGCTATGGCGAGCTGCACCTGTTCGTCAACAACAACACCGGCCTGTACGAGGGCTCCACGCTGTCAGCGGTGGCCATTTCTATTATCCCGCTGGCGCTGTGGCTGGCGCGCTATGGCACGATTTTCCCCACCGACGCGCGGGTAAAGCTGTTTACCGCCGGGCTGGTCTTCGCCTGTTTGCTGATCCCGGTGGGCACGGCGGCGCGCACGGGGCTGGTGTGTGCGGGGCTGCTGGGCTTGATGATGCTGCGTTCGGTGAAAAGGCGCGGGCTGTATATCGGCCTGATCGCGGCTGGCGCGATGATCGCCATCCCCCTATTACCCTCGTCCTACACCAACCGCATGAACACCATCAACAACGCCAAAGCGGACGAATCGGCCTCTACGCGTCTGGCGGTGTGGGCATGGACCATTGACTACGCTGGCAGCCATCCCTTTGGCGGCGGCTTTGACGCATTTCGCGGCGACCAATTGAATTTCAAGGTGGAACGCGCCGACACCGACAGCACCGCCGTCGGAACGCAGGCCAAGGAAACCAAAGACAAGGCGCGCGCCTATCACTCATCCTACTTCGAAATGCTGGGCGAGCAGGGCTGGCCGGGGCTGATCATGTGGCTGACGCTGCAACTGAGCGGCTTGGTGCAGCTGCAAATGCTGCGCCGCAAGCTGAAGGGCAGCCAGGACCCCGGCGATATATCAGACCGCGCCCTGGCCACCGCGCTGCAGGAAGGGCAAGTGGTCTATCTGCTGGGCGCGGCCTTTGTCGGCATCGCGTTTCAGCCGTTCATCTTCATGCTGATCGGTTTGCAGATCGCGCTGGTGGCGCAGGTCAGGAAACGGCAGGCGGCGGATAATACCCTGCCCGCCGCGCCCCCGCCCGCCGCCTTTACTTCGCCCCAGCAACCTTCCGCACAGGCTTAAGCTTCGGCGCCGTATCTTCGGCGTTTTGGGCGATCCATTCCTCCAACACGGGGGCGATGTTGTTACGCCATTTGCTGCCGTTGAAAATGCCGTAATGGCCCACCTCTGGCGCGAGGAAATAGCGTTTTTTGGCATCGGGCAAATGGCTGGCCAGTTTCAGCGCGGCCTTGGTCTGGCCGATGCCCGAAATATCATCCTTCTCGCCCTCGATGGCCAGAATCGCGGTGTCGGTGATCGCCTCCAGCTTGATCGGCGCCCCCCGGTGCACAAATTCGCCCTTTGGCAACGAGTGCTTTTGGAACACATGCTCGATGGTTTGCAGGTAAAACTCTGCGGTCATGTCGCAGACGCTGCGGTATTCCTCATAAAATGCCTTGGTGGCGTCGGCGCTTTCGCCGTCGCCCCGCACCAGATGGTGATACATCTGCACATGGCTTTCCATATGCGATTGCAGGTTCATCGACATAAAGCCCGCCAGTTGCAAAAAGCCCGGATAAACCTTGCGGCCCGCGCCCGGATAATGCAGCGGCACGGTCGCCACTACATTGTTTTTAAACCAGGATAGCGGGCGGTCGGTCGCCAGATCGTTGACCCCGGTGGGGGCCTCTCGGGTGTCCACCGGGCCGCCCATCATGGTCAGGCTCAGCGGGCGGGCCGGATTTTGCGCCGCGCCCATCAAGGCCGTGGCGGCAATCGCCGGAACCGACGGCTGACACACCGCCAGCATATGGGCGCGCTTGCCGCCCATTTCTGAACTGATATGTTCCAGAAAACCAATCAAATAATCGATGTACTCGTCCAGATCAAAACGCCCCGCCGACAAAGGCACCAGCTTCGCATCGGCCCAATCGGTGATATAAACCACCGCCCGTTCGGCCATCCGCGCCACGGTTCCGCGCAGCAAAGTGGCATAATGCCCGCTCATCGGCGCGACGATCAGCAAATGCGGCGCATCCGCTGGCAAACCGGCATGCGTAAAGCGCAGCAGATTGCCATAGGGCCGGTGTGCAACGATCGCCTCGGTGATCGGCCAGGCTTTGCCATCGACGGTCACCTCCTCGATATCGAAGGCGGGCTTGCCATAGGGGCTGGCCGCATGTGCGAAGACTTCCAACGCCGATGACATCGTCGAGCCGAAGCCGAAATGGCTGGCCGGGTTCAGCGGGTTGGACATCATCTCGGCCGTGACCGAGGCGATCGCGCTTGCGCTGCTGAGAAAAGCGCGCTGAAGTTCATAGGCGTTATACAACAAGGTGTGCGTTCCCACGAATGGGGCTGTGTCAGGGCAGCGATTGCCGCATGCCCGGCCAGCCTCAAATGATCTTTATGTTCTGGTTTGCGGCAATCTGCGTTGTTTGACCCATTGTTGCAACGCAATATTGCAATGCGGAATATGCGACTTTGGTATAATTGCGGATTATACGGCTTGCCTCGGCGAAATTGCTGCGTTTCAGGCGGTTTCCTCGGGGGCGAAAATGTTCTAGGGCGCTGGCATGACCGCACCTCACCCCGAAATGACCGACCCATCCACCGCTGACCCCCTGCTCGCAACCCCGCCCAAAACCCCCACTGATTCGGCAGAGTCGAAAGCGGCGGGGGCAAAAGGCAGCCGCAATCTGGGGCCGCTGATGATGGTGTGGCGCAAGGCGCTGAAATACCCCGCGCGGGTGGTGATGGCCCTCGGCGCCTTGCTGGTCAGCTCGCTGGCCACACTGACGATCACTGGCGGCGCCCGATATGTTGTCGATCACGCCTTTGTACGGGGCGGCGATCCGGCAGCGATCAACCACTGGTTTATGCTGTTGGGGCTGGTTATCGTCACGCTGGCGATCAGCACGGCGGTGCGTTTTTACAACGTCAGTTGGCTGGGCGAGCGCGTTGTCGCCGATATCCGCCTTGGTGTGCAGACCAATTTGCTGCGAATGCCGCCCAGCTTTTTCGAAGAAAACAGCCCGGCCGAAATTTCCAGCCGGATGACATCGGATACCACGCTGATCGAGCAGGCGGTGGGGACAACCGTCTCCATCGCGCTGCGCAATTCGATTACCGCGATTGGCGGGCTGGCCCTGATGTCAAAACTGATCCCGACCTTGATGCTGGGCCTGCTGATCGGCATACCCGTGGTGGTGCTGCCGATCACATGGTTCGGGCGGCGGCTAAAGAAAATCTCGCGGTCCAGCCAGGACCGGGTGGCTGGCATCAGCGTCACCATCAACGAGGTTCTGGGCGCGCTGCGCATCGTGCAGGCCTTTAACCAGGAAACCCGCGAGGCGGAGCGTTTCAACGCCACCGTCGAAGCCACCTTCGACACCGCCAAACGCCGCATCTCGGTGAGATCGATTATGACCAGCACCATCATGATGCTGGTTCTGGGCGGCATAGCCTTGCTGGTGTGGCGCGGGGCGATCGGCTTTTCGCAGGGAGAGATTAGCGGCGGCACCATCATCGCCTTTGTGCTGACCGCCGCACTGACGGCAGGCGCATTCGGCAGCCTGACCGAGGTGTACAGCGATCTGGTGCGCGCCTCTGGCGCGGCCAGTCGGCTGAACGAATTGCTGAACGAAAAGCCCGCCATCGCCGCGCCCGACCGCCCCACCGCGCTGCCCTCGCCGGCGCGCGGCCAGCTCAGTTTTGAGGGCGTGACCTTCCGCTATCCCACCCGGCCCGAAGTATCCGCGCTGGCCGATTTCACCCTGAAGATCGAACCGGGCGAGACAGTCGCCATCGTCGGGCCATCGGGTGCTGGCAAGTCCACACTGTTCCTGCTGGCCGAGCGTTTCGTGGACCCGAACGACGGCAGCATCAAACTGGACGGCGTGCCGCTGACCAGCGCCGATCCCGCCGAGATCCGCCGCCGCATCGCCTTGGTGCCGCAAGAGGGCGTGCTGTTCGCCGCCTCCGCGCGCGACAATCTGCGGTACGGCAATTGGGCGGCCAGCGACGACCAAATCTGGCAGGCGGCGCGCGATGCCAACGCCGAGCATTTCCTGCGCGACCTGCCCGACGGCCTCGACACCTTTCTGGGCGAGAACGGCGCACGGCTGTCGGGTGGGCAGCGTCAGCGCATAGCCATCGCCCGAGCGCTGCTGCGCGATGCGCCGATCCTGCTGCTGGATGAGGCCACCAGCGCCCTGGATGCCGAGAGCGAATCGCTGGTGCAGGATGCGCTGGACCGACTGATGGCGCAGCGCACCACCTTGGTCATCGCCCACCGCCTCGCCACCGTGCGCGAGGCTGACCGCATCGTGGTGATGGACGGCGGGCGCATTGTCGAGACCGGCACCCATGATGTGCTGACCCGCGCCGGGGGGCTCTACGCCCGCCTCGCCTCGCTGCAATTCGACGAGAGCCGCTTCACCGCTGAGGCTTGAATTTAAGGAGTTCCAACGAAATGACCGCACCTTGCACGCAGGGCGTTGACACAGGCTTTGTGGCCCTCGGCTATGCCAAGGTGGCCGTTTTGGGCGTGGTTCAGGGCTTTTCCGAGCTGATGCCGATCTCCTCCACCGCGCATATGCGGATTGTGCCGGCCTTGCTGGGCTGGCGCGATCCGGGCTCGGCCTTTTCGGCGTCGATGCAGATGGCCGCGCTGGTTGCGGTGATCAGCTATTTCTGGTCCGATGTGCGGGGGCTGGTGCTGGGTTCTGCGGGCGCGGTGGTCAATCGCCGTTTCAGCGATCCGCAGTTCAAGCTGGCGATGATGATCGTCGCCGCGACCGTGCCCATCGCTTTGGTCGGCACCTATCTGTCGCATCTGCTCAACCAATGCGGCTCGCCGCTGCGGACGTTGCAGGTGATCGGCTGGGGGTTCATTGTCATGGCGGTGCTGCTGGGCCTGACCGAACTGCTGGCGCGCCACCGCAAGACGATGGACGACTCGACGATGTTAGACGCGATTCTGATCGGCATTGCGCAGGTGGGCGCGCTGCTGCCCGGCGTGTCGCGTTCCGGCTCCACCCTGACGGCGGCGCTGGCGTTGGGGTATAAACGCGAGGAAGCCGCGCGGTTTTCCTTCCTGATCGGCCTGCCCGCCATCGCCGCCGCCGGCCTGAAAGAGATGTGGGAACTGCACAAGGTCCACCTCGATGCCCATGGCTGGTCGGTGCTGGCGGTGGGGCTGGTGGTGGCCTCGGTGTCGGCTTTTGTGGCGATCTGGACCCTGATGCGCATTCTGGAGCGTTATTCGGCATGGCCCTTTGCGGTCTATCGTTTGGCGATGGGCGTGTTCCTGTTGGTGGCTGTTTCGCGCGCCTGGCTTAGCTGATGCTTGACTCTCGGCGCGGCTTGCAGCATGGGCCGGCGCTCATAATTTCAGCGGCATTGCCCGCGCCTATTTCGAGGAAGTACCATGGCTAAGCCCGCAACCGTCAAGATCCGGCTGGTCTCCACCGCCGACACCGGCTTCTTCTACGTGACGAAGAAGAACCCGCGCAACTCGACCGAGAAGTTCAGCTTCAAGAAGTACGACCCCGTCGTGCGCAAGCATGTCGAGTTCAAGGAAGCCAAGATCAAGTAAGCTGCGCTGGCTGACGTCAGCCGGCAGAGTTCAGCCGATGTTCAATCGGGCAATGCAAGAGGCGGGCGCATGACATATTTCGCCCGTCTTTTTCGTGTTTTGGCACTGGTCCTTTGCGCCAGTATGGCCATGCCCGCCCTTGCGCAGGCGCCCGCCCCAAACCCCGAATTGGCAGAGGCCGTCACGGCCTTGCGCGCCATATCCACGCTGCGCGCAGATTTCACCCAAACCGACGCCAATGGCGCGCGCGTTTCGGGCGTCCTCACCATCAAGCGTCCGGGGCGCATCAGGTTCCAATACGCGCCGGGCACGCCGATGGTGATCGTCTCCGACGGCCGCGCGCTGACCGTGATCGACACCCAATTTAACAAGATCCAACGCTGGCCGATCGCCGACAGTCCCTTGGGCGCGCTGCTGGACCCAGCGCGCGATGTCACCCGCTTTGGCCGCGTGGTGCCGACGGGTTCGTCAAACCTCATCGGCATAGAGGTGCGCGACCGCAAACACGCCGAATACGGCACGCTGACGCTGGTCTTTCAGCGGCGCGGCGGCGCACCCGGCGGGCTGGAACTGTCGGCATGGACCAGCATGGACGCCCAAAACCGCCGCACCTTCATCCGCCTCACCGGCCACCAATATGGCGTGGGGGTGGATGACGCGCTGTTCCGTTACCGCGACCCGAACGCCGGCCCGCATCACTAGGCCGCGCGGGCGATTCGCATCCAGCGCCCCGCCGTGCTGAAATGATTTTGCATAAATGATGGCTCGGTTCATCGCAGCGGTGCGCCGCTCCGCCTTGGTAAATCGCCCAAGCGCCCCAACCTGACAAATCCCTGCCAATCCTGTTCACCTCAGCGCAAGGGCAATGCGGCTATAGAAGTTCTCGACAGGAACGGCGCGCGGCGGGTTTTGCCCCCCCGTTTCCCTCTGCGCAACAGCCGGCCTGTCATGCGTGACGAACGCAGAAGGAACCCTCGTCTCCCCGCCCCCGGAGACGGGGGTTTTTTCTTGGCGCGCCCGCCCGCGCGCCCTAAAGCCCATGCCATGACCACCCCAAACCTCACGATCGCCACATGGAACATCAATTCGGTGCGGCTGCGCATCGATCAAGTGGTGCAGTTTTTGAACGAACACGCGCCCGATGTGCTGTGTTTGCAGGAAATAAAAACCGTCGCAGACCTGTTCCCCTATGAAGCCTTCGCGGCGGCGGGCTACACCCACCACGCGGTGCATGGGCAAAAGGGTTATCACGGCGTCGCCACGGTATCGCGCGTGCCGCTGCGAGAGGCCAGCCGCCACGACTGGCAGGCCAATGGCGAGGCCCGCCACGTCGGCGTCGAACTGACCGAGGGCCCCGCCAAAGGCCTGCGAATCGAGAACGTCTATATCCCGGCGGGCGGCGACATCCCCGACCGCGACGAAAACCCCAAATTCGGCCAAAAGCTGGATTTTCTGGCGCGCATGACCGATTGGGCCACCACCATCACCACCCCCACCGTAATCGTCGGCGATTTCAACATCGCCCCGCTCGAATCGGATGTGTGGAACCACAAGTCGCTGCTGAAAGTCGTCAGCCACACCCCGCTGGAGGTCGAAACCCTGGCCCGTTTTCAGGCCGCGCATGATTGGGTGGATCTGGGCCGGCAGTTGATCCCGGCCCCGGCGCGCTATTATTCCTGGTGGAGTTACCGCGCGAAGGATTGGCGCGAGGGCGACCGGGGCCGCCGGCTGGACCACGTCTGGGCCTCGCCCGCCCTCGCCCCGCGCGCGCGCGCCCACCGCGTGATAGAGGCCACCCGCGACTGGGTGCAATGCTCCGACCATGTGCCGCTCATCACGGAATTTGCGTTCTGAGCGGCCACACGCCCACACGCCGCGTGGCGCTGGCGCTGGATGCGCTGCGCCATGGCTGGCCGATCCGGCTGGGCGGCGTCACGCTGCTGCCGGCGGAAACGGGCTTTGGCGCCGATATCACCGCGCGCCACATGCTGATCTCCGCCGCGCGCGCCGCGACGCTGAAACTCGCCAACCAGCGCGATGCGGCCGAGCCCCACCACCCGGTACTGATCCGCGGCGCGGAAATGTTCGATCTGGCGGCGGCCCGCGCCTTGGCCGACCCAGCGCTCGATCTGGAATACCCGATGAAAGGCCCCTT
>Ga0316222_1000287_pt1 | contig 81908 bp, 55 predicted proteins | sample TBH18011metaG_FD_206008 | JGI IMG/M metagenome (GOLD analysis project Ga0316222, IMG submission 206008) | Freshwater microbial communities from Trout Bog Lake, Wisconsin, USA - TBH18011 | ecosystem: Environmental > Aquatic > Freshwater > Lake > Hypolimnion/Profundal zone | place: USA: Wisconsin... | reverse complement strand
ATCCCACCTCCACCGCCAGTTGCAACACCGTCAGCGGCGTCACGCCCTTCCTCATCCAGCCCGCCATCACCGGCCTCAAGAACGCCTTCAACATGGCCCGCCTTCTCGCCGACCCCGCGCAGGGCGCTTCCCCCAACTACAACTACTCCTACGCCACCCCCGAAACCACCAAGATCAACACCCTCGCCAACATCCTCGCCGGCTGCATCAACTCCACCGGCCCCTCCTCCTCGGCCTGCACTAGCCTCTTCAGCACCGCCACCCCATCTACCACCTTCGCCGGAGCCACGCCCTTCACCGCGGCAGACACCGCCCAGGCCGCCTGGTACATCGCGCAGTATCCCGTCAACAACGTCACCGCGCTCTACAACCTCGTCACTGGAACAGGCGCAGCCTTTAGCAACGCTCTCTCCGCCTCGCCCACCGACTTCACCATCGCCGTCAACCTCGCCCCGCAGAACAGCGGCACCTGGGACATCAACAATCCCTGGGCCGTCGCCATCGACGCCTACGGCAACGCCTGGATCAGCAACGCCGGCTCCCTCACCAGCAGCGCCACCGCCGGCCTCACCGAACTCGGCCCCGACGGCACTGCCGCCACCACTCCGCTCACCTCCGTCACCGCCAACGTCTCCGGCGGAGCCTACGCGCAGTTCACAACCATTCCCGCCTCCAACACCTTCAGCAACTCCTCTAGCCCCACCCTCAGCCTTCCCAAGGTCGTCGCCATTGACCTCGCCAACAACCCCTGGATGACCATTGACGGCACTCAAACCGGCACGCCGACCGCCTCCCTCGTCATGACCGCCAACGGCTCCTCCAGCGCCCAGACCAACGGCACCGCCGCCACCTCCATCACAGGCGCGCAGGCTTGGTACACCAACTACACCGCCTGGGGTCTGGCCATTGATGCCAGCAACAACATCTACGTCGCTTCCAGCGCCAGCTCCAGCATCTCCCAGGCCACGCTCATGAACCAGCGCTCCGTCTCCAAGATGAGCGCCTCCGGAGCCAACTACACCTTCTCCACCTCCAGTGCCACCACAGCTCCCAACGCCACCCCCGGCGCCACCACCTACCTCGCTATTGACGCCAACTCCGCCGTCTCCGGCGGCATCCTCTGGGCGGCCACGCAGGGTACCTGCAAGTACGCCAGCGGCGTCCTCTCCGGAACCGTCCCTTACGGCGCCATCAACATGTGGGGCACCTCCGCCATCACCACGCCGCTCAGCGGCTCCGAGGCGGCCACAGTCCTCTCCAAGGCCACCGTCGGCGCAGGCTCCGCCTCCAACTGCGGCAGCTCCTCGCTCTCCATGGGTCAGGTCGGCATCGCCGGCATGGCCAACCCCTACGGCGTCGCCATCGACCGCAACAACGGCGCATGGCTCCCCGACGAGTACACCTCCAGCCTCGGCTTCGACGGTCTCACCTACGTCTCCGCTCCCACAGCCTCCACCGGCATCATCCCCAGCTCCTGGTACTACGCCAACGGCATCAACGGCCCGCAGTACTCCGGCTCCAGCGGTGTCGCCACCGGTGCTGGCACCGCCATGGCCAAGCCCGGCGTCCCCGCCATCGACGGCAACAACAACGTCTGGTTCGGTTCGCAGTCCGTGGGCTCTCTCACCGAGGCCACCCTCTGCACCTCCACCACCGGCTACTACTGCGGCAACTACACCGCCACCAACGCCATCGCACTCTTGACGCCCACCGCCGCCGAAGTCACCGCCGCCGGTGCCACCGGCGCCTACGGCCTCGGCTTCGTCCACAAGCTCGGCACCACCACCTACGTCGCCGTAGACCCCTCCGGCAACGTCTGGGCCACCAACACATCCGCCTCCAGCTCCTACACCAACGGCGCTGCCGCCACCGTCCTCGACGGCAACTCCATGACCGTCCTCGTCGGCGGCGCTGGCCCGGTTATCACTCCCATGTCCGTCGCCCTCGCCAACAAGATGATCGGCCAGAAACCTTAACCAATCTCATCATCCTCCAAGCACAACCGGCGTCCCTCGGGACGCCGGTTCTCTTTGCCAGATGGACATCAAACAACGCGTAGCGTTGTTTGATGTCCCACTTTGAAGTTGTCATCCTGAGCGGAGCAGCGTTCTTGCGCGATGCGCAGTCGAAGGATCCAGCGGGACTCAATGCTTGCCCATGCGGCTTGTCCCTTCCTAACTAAACCTTAAAAAACTCTGCCACGCGTCTGCCCAGCACTACAGGCACTTCGAGCAGCACACCCCGCCCTCGCCGCCGCACTTCGTCTTCGCCTTCGGCTCGTGTGGGCAGAACGGATCGCTCCCCAGCGCGTCGCCCGTAAACGCAAACGCCCGCGCACGGCTCCCGCCGCAAAGCGCCGCATACTCGCACAGCCCGCACTTCCCGTGGAAATCCTTCGGCTTGTGCAGCGCCGTGAACAGCTCCGAGCTCCGGTACACATCCACCGGCTCATGGGTGCGCACGTTCCCCGCCGCCAGCGGCAAAAATCCCGCCGGACAAATATCTCCCGTGTTGCTGATGAACATGATCCCGTGCCCATCGCGCACTCCAAACCCGCGGTACATGCTCGTCTGCTCAATCTCCGCCGCCGTCATCCCTTCCGCGCGCATCTGGTTCAGCGCAATCCGCCGGTACGACGGCGCCTCCGTCGTCTTCACCTGAAACGGCGAAGTCTTCGACAGCTCGTACACCCACTTCATCAGCTCCTCGCCCTGCTCCGGCGTAATCGGTTGCAGCACCTTCCCGCGCCCCACCGCAATCAGGAAGAACAAACTCCACCGCATCACCTTCAGGCTCTTCAGCAGCTCGTAAATCGCAGGCAGGTCGTCCATCGTCTCCTGCGCCACCAGCGTGTTCACCTGGATCGGCACGCCCAACTCCGCCGCGCTCTTTGCCGCCGCTATCGTCCAGTTGAAGCATCCCTCCACGCCGCGCACCGCCTCGTGCCGCGCCGCGTTCGACCCGTCCAGGCTCAGCCCGAAGCTCTCGATTCCATGTTCCTTCAGCTTGGCCAGCGCCTCATGCGTCAGCTTGCCCGTCGCGCTCGGCGTTATCGAAACCCCCAGCCCCAGCGCCTTCGCCTCGTCAATCAGCTCGAAGATGTCCGTCCGCTCCAGCGGATCCCCGCCCGTCAGGATCACGTGCGGCAGCGGCTCCCCGAACGCCGCGATCTGCTTCAGCAGTCTGCTGCTCTCCGCGCGGTTCAGCTCATCGGCGTGCGGAGTCTTCACCGCCTCCGCGCGGCAGTGCTTGCACGCCAGCGAGCACGCCTGCGTCATCTCCCAGTACACCAGCATCGGGTTGCGATTAAAGTCCTGCTGCGCCGCCGCCGGATGTCCTCCGGGGTGTCCGCTCGTCTTGCCCGTGATGTGGGAGTGCGAGGAAGTTGTCGTGTTCATGCTGTCTCCAGTGTTGGTGTGTTTTTCTGCGCCATGATTCTCGCCACGGCGTTCTTCGAGGTCTGTATGCAATCCGGCAGCCCGGGCCCGTACAGCGCCGCGCCCGCCAGATAAATCCCCGGAGTCTCCGAAGCCATCCGCTCCATCTCCGCCACCCGCTGCTTGTGCCCCACGTCATACTGCGGATTCGAGCTTCTCCACTGGTACGCCCGCGCCATCACCGGCTCCGCCGTGATGCCCATCGTCGCCTTCAACTCCTCGCGCACCAGCGCAATCAACGCCGACTCGTCCTGCTCCGCCAGTTCTTCGTTCCGCGCTCCGCCCACAAACGCCCGTATCAGCACGCGGTCTCCCGCGGCGCGGTGCCCAAACTTCGTGCTGGACCACGAGCACGCCGTGATCCGCCGCTTCTCGCCCGCCGCCACTATAAAGCCGTATCCGTCCAGCGCGTGCCCCACCTCGTCCCTCCGGTAACCCACAGACACCGTCGCCGTCGTCACATACCGCAGTGCACGCAACCTCTGCCCCAGCTCCGGCGCAATCCCGTCCACCAACTCGCCCGTCACATACGCCGGCGTGCAGAACACGATCTCATCCGCATGCATCGCCTCCCCGCCCGCTATCGCAATCCGGTATCCATCCTGCTCCCGCGTAATCCCATCAATCTTCTGGTTCAGCCGTATCGTCCCCGGCTCAATCCGCGCCACCAGCGCGTCAATCAACTGCTCCAGCCCCCTGCGCAACGTCACAAACATGGACAGTGGTTTCTTCGCTGCTCCGCCCGCCGTCGCCGCAGCCTTCGCCGCTCCCGCCTTCTTCCTCCGCAGCATCCCCCGCAGCAGGCTCCCATGCTTCCTCTCCAGCTCCGGAAACAGCGGAAACGTGCTCTCCATGCTCATCCGCTCCGGGTCCGCCGCGTAGATGCCCGCCAGCAGCGGCCCTGCCAGCCGCTCCAGTGCCTCCGTCCCCAGCCGCCGCCGCACAAAGCTCGCCAGCGACTCGTCCCCCTCCTCCTTGCGCGCCGGCAGGAACAGCTCCAGCCCCATCCGCATCTTGCCCGCCCAGCTAAATAGCCGCGACTTCAAAAAGGGAACCACCATCGTCGGTGCCATCAGCATCATGCCCTCGGGCATCGCGTGCAGCTTGCCGCCGCTCACCACATACGTCGTCTTCTGCTGCGCGTTGCTCCCCAGAATCTCATCCCCCAGCCCCAGTTCGCGGCACAGCGCCAGCGCCGCCGGCTTCGTGCTGATGAACGAGTCCGGCCCCGCCTCCACCACAAACCCGTCCACCGTCTCCGACAGCACCTTCCCGCCCACACGTCCCTCGCGCTCCAGCAGCGTCACCCGCGCCCCGCCCGCCTGCTGCAGGTAGTAGGCCGCCGATAGCCCGGAGATGCCACCGCCGATGATCACGACATGCTTCATGCTGTGTGTGGGTCCGCTGCCGGCGGCCAGACTGGTGGGTGGGGGGAACCCGGCCCGGGGAAGGCTGGTGCGGACCATCTAACTCCAACTCTGAGATTACCTTATCCAACTTCGCCCCGCCCCTTCGGTGACGTACGTCACAATGCGGTATTTGCCCCTCTCCCCTGCAAATTTTGACCCTCCTTGCGCCCCCACCGCCCCCGCAAAGTGAAATAATCCAACGAGTGCATACAAATCTTCCATTGTTGATTCAAGGCGGAATGGGCGCCGGCGTCTCCCATTGGCGGCTGGCCCAATCCGTCAGCAGCAGAGGGCAGTTGGGCGTCGTCTCCGGCACCGCCCTCGACCAGATTCTTGCCCGCCGCCTGCAGGACGGCGATCCCGGCGGACACATGCGCCGCGCCCTCGATGCCTTTCCCGTTCCCGACATCGCCCGCCGCATCCTCGACAAGTACTTCATCCCCGGCGGCAAGCCTCCGGCAGAGCCCTACCTCGCGCTGCCCATGATCTGCTTTGATAGCGCACCCGAGCTCGACGAGCTCAGCGTCGCCGCCAACTTCGTCGAGGTCTGGCTCGCACGCCAGGGCCACAACAATCCGGTCGGCGTCAACTTCCTCGAGAAGATTCAGACCGCCCATCTTGCCGCCATCTACGGTGCCATGCTCGCCGGCGTGGACTACATCATCATGGGCGCCGGCATCCCCATCCGCATCCCCGGCGTTCTCGACGCCTACGTCAACCACCAGCCCGCCGAGTATCCCATCCACGTCCGCGGCGCGCAACCCGGCGACGACTTCACCATGCGCTTCGATCCGCGCCGCTACATCAACGGAGACCTCCCGCCGCTCAAGCGCCCCCGCTTTCTGGCCATCATCTCCTCCAACACCCTCGCCATCACCCTGCTCAAGAAGGCCAACGGCCGCGTGGACGGCTTCGTCGTCGAAACCCCTGTCGCCGGCGGCCACAACGCTCCGCCCCGCGGCGCCATGCAGCTATCCGAAAGCGGCGAGCCCATCTACGGCGAGCGCGATGTCGTGGACATACCCCGCCTCCGCGAACTCAACGTCCCCTTCTGGCTGGCCGGTGGCTACGGCTCGCCCGCTACCATCCGTCAGGCGCTCGAACAGGGGGCCGCAGGCGTTCAGGTCGGCACCGCCTTCGCCTTCTCCGTCGAAAGCGGTCTCGACCCCGACATCCGCCGCCGCCTGCTCGCCGCCGCCGTGGAAGGCACCGCCCGCGTCTTCACAGACCCGCTCGCCTCGCCCACCGGCTATCCGTTCAAGGTCGCGCGCTTGCAGAACTCCGCCTCCGAGGCCGAAGTCTTCGCCGCTCGTCCCCGCATCTGCGACCTCGGCTATCTGCGCGAACCCTACCGCACCCCCGAGGGCGGCATCGGCTACCGTTGCGCCTCCGAGCCGGTCAGCATCTACGAATCCAAAGGCGGCGTCACCCAGGAGACCGTCGGCCGCAAGTGCGTCTGCAACGCGCTGATGGCCAACATCGGCATGCCCCAAACCCGCAAGGGCAACCGCATCGAGGCCGCTCTGGTCACCACCGGTGACGACCTCGTCTCCATCCCCCAGTTCTTGCCCCCCGGTAAGTTGGAGTACACCGTCGCCGACGTCTTCGCTGTTCTGCTTCCCCCCGGCATCGAAGCGCTTCGCCAGCCAGGCATCGCCTTCGCCGTTTAGTTGGAGCCTGGAAGTTCTCTTTTCCTAAGCCACAATCCCCGCGTTCACCCGCAGCCAATCACTAGGGTGATGCATGAGCGCATCAGCGCGAGTCCGCCCGTCAGGACGCGCGCTTCTCCTGCTCCAGCCACGGCGGCAGCAGTTGCGTCAGCACATACAGGATCCCCAGCGGCAGCAGCAGCAGCGCCACCGTCATCAGCAGTCCTTCGCGCGTCACCAGCTCTACCTTGTACGTCGTGTAGCCCAGAAAGCTCTTGCTGAACAGTTGCCCGCCAATCACCACGTTCCACCGCATCGCGAACACGCCGATCATCGTCAGCCCGCCCGCCACCGCATAAACCCGCTTGCGCGTCGCCACCGCCAGCTTCGTCACCTGCGTCACCGCCAGCAGCAGGATCGGCAGTATCGTCCCGATCCCCAGTTGCAGCACGATCTGCGAGAAGTACAGCTTCGTGTGCACCATGAAGTTCAGCGCGCGGAAGCTCTCGTCCGCCTCGTAGATGCGGTGGATCAGGTCCAGCATCTCCAGCCCGAAGTCCACCAGGAAGATGTAGAACAGGTACTTGGCGATGCTGTCCACGCACAGCACGTCCACCGGCAGCCCGCGCAGCTTGGTCACCGCCATGTACAGCAGCATCACCGCCGCGATTCCGCTCACCATCGCCGAAAAGATGAACACCGCCGGCATCAGCGGCGACGACCACCACGGGTTCGCCTTGATGGACCCGAAGATGAACCCCACGTATCCGTGCAGCAGGAACGCCGACGGGATGCCCACGATGGTCACAATCCAGCCCACGTGCTCGTCCACCGCCAGCGCCTCCGGGCTCACGTTCTTCGAGCCCAGCGTCATGATCTGGTACACCCACCGCAGCGGCGCCTTCGCCGTCGCGGCGAGCTCCACGATCTCCTTGCGGTAGTCCAGCCACAGCTCGAACACCAGCACCGCCATCAGGTACCACAGGTACACATACCCGAACATCGCCATCGCCGAGCTGCCGTGCGGCGTGAAGTACATCTCGTAGCTCCGCTCCGGATGCCCCAGGTGCAGTTGCAGCGGCAGCGGCGCCACAATCAGGAACGACAGTGCCGTCAGCAGCGCCAGCCGGTACGTCGGCCGCACGCTCTCCACGTTGAACACCCGCACCAGGCTCGCCAGAATGAACGCCCCCGCCACCAGCCCGGTGATGAACGGATACAGCACGATGAGTACGCTCCAGTACAGCGTCACCTCGTTCGGATACATGTAGCCTTCCACGCCGTTCATCATCTCTCCTTAGCGCACTGACCCGTCCAGTGCGTTGTAGTACACCTTCGCGCCCGTCGCCATCTGCGGCTTCAGTATCTGCACGCTGTGCGTCTTCAGGAACGCGTGGATCGGATCGTTCGGGTTCTTCAGGTCCGCCAGTTGCCGCGCACCCGTCGGACAGTTCTCGCAGCACGCCGTCGTCAACCCCTTCGTGATGCGGTGGTAGCACAGCGTGCACTTGTCGGCCACATGCTTCGTCGGATGGATGTACCGGCAGCCGTACGGGCACGCCTGCACGCAGTACGCGCACCCCAGGCAGTACTTCTGGTCCACCATCACCACTCCGTCCGGCGTCACAAACGTCGCCCCCACCGGACACACCTGCGTGCACGGCGAATCCGCGCAGTGGTTGCACAGCTTCGGCACGAAGAAGTACTTGCCCGCGTCCTCCGCCGCCACCGGGAACCCGCCCTTCCCGCCGTCCGGGCTGATCACCTCCGGATGCTCCAGGTTCGTGTCCGTCACGTGGTACCGCTCCACCCACGTCCGGAAGAACCCGTCCGGAACCTCATTCTCCTGCTGGCACGCCTTCACGCAGTTCCCGCACCCGATGCACTTCGGCACGTCAATCAGCATCCCCCACCAGTGCTCGCTCAACTGGTAGTTCGGCGCCGCCTCCGGCGTCCCTGCCATCAAATGTTCCCACGCTATCGCCGCCGCGGGCAGCAATACCAACAATCTCCTGCGCGTCAGTGTGCTCATTTCGTCGCCTCCGCTGCTATCGCCGGCGAGTGCGGCTGGTGGCACGTCTCGCACGGCACGCCGTTCGCATGGTCCGCCGTCGCCACCTGTGGGAACCACTTCGGCCTGGCCGCGCTCGCCTCATGGCACCGCCCGCACAGTTGCGCCGTCTCCGGCAGCACCGGCGTCACGCTCGGGTCGTCCGCGTGTGCCTGCAACGGTCCGTGGCACGCCTCGCAGTGCACCCCGGCGTGCTTGCCGCCCATCTTCGTCGCCAGCACGTCCGCGTGGCACGTCCCGCACGCGTCCTGCCCTGCATAATGCAGCGGCTTTGAGCCCACGTCCGTCATCGCGTCGGCGCGGTAGTGCCCGTACTTGCCGAAGCTCTTCGGCACCACCCAGCCCCGCGATATCCAGAAGATCAGGAACCCGGCCACAAACAGCGCCGCGAACCGGAAGAGATGTTTGTAATCTTTGAACTGGCTCAAGAATGTCCCCAGCCTTCGGGAGGGAAGTCGCTTCCACGGCCCGCCCCGCGTTTACTCCCGCAGATCCACGCCGCAGTTAGTAGGGATATCGGTCAGTTGCCGCCCCTGTATGTGATGAACGTCACGCTTCTTGTGCGATTGGTCACAGCCGCCGTTTTTTCAGCAGTTAAGCTGGTTCACCCATCACACCCCGCCCCACTCCGCCCGCCGATATTCGCGCAACTAGATCGCCTCGCCCATGCTGAACAGGTCCTGCCGCTCCTGCTGCTGCTCCCGATACTCCTCGCGCTCCCTCACCTCGGCCGCCAGCGGGCTGATCGTCTCCTCCATCGCCGCCTGGAACTGTCCGTCCAGCCGCTCCAGCCGCTGCCGCAGCTTCGCAATCTCCTCGCCCTGCGACACAATCACGTCGCTCAGCGGATCGCTCACCTCCCGCGGATCCGTGATCAGCACACGCTTCCCCTGCTGGTACACAATATGCGCCGGCACACCCACCACCGTCGACTCCGGCGGCACGTCCCGCAGCACCACGCTCCCCGCTCCCACCCGCGAGTTCTCCCCAATCGTGATGTCCCCCAGTATGTTCGCGTTGTTGCCCACAAATACCCCGTTGCGCAGCGTCGGATGCCGCTTGCCCTTCTGCTTGCCCGTCCCGCCCAGCGTCACCCCCTGGTACAGCGTCACGTCGTCGCCCACCTCCGCCGTTTCGCCGATCACCACTCCCATCCCATGGTCAATGATGAGCCGCCGCCCCAGCGTCGCCCCGGGATGGATTTCAATCCCCGTGAAGAACCGCGTCACCTGCGACAGAAAACGCGCCGGCAGTTTCATCCCGTGCGTCCACAGCCCGTGCTGGAAGCGGTGCATCCATATCGCGTACACCCCCGGCGAGCACAGCAGCACCGTCAGCCACGATGTCGCCGCCGGATCGCGGTCCATCACGCACTGCACGTCCTCGCGGATCGTCTTCAGCCAGCTCATCGCAGTGCGCTCTCCCGCCTCGTCGTGCCGTTACAGGTTGACCGTGCTCGTCTTCGTGTTCAAAGCCTCTTGCCGCAGTTCGTCAAACAATATTGTCGAAAGATACCGCTCCCCGAAGCTTGGAATGATGGCCACTATCGTCTTCCCCGCGTTCTTCGGATCCTTCGCCAACTGCACCGCCGCATGCACCGCCGCGCCCGCGCTGATGCCCACCATCAGTCCCTCTTCCTTCGGCAGCCGCCGCGCCATCGCCACTGCCTCCTCGTTCGACACCCGCACAATCTCGTCAATCAGCTCCGTCTTCAGGATCGAAGGCACAAACCCCGCCCCAATCCCCTGTATCTTGTGCGGCCCCGGCTTCCCGCCGCTCAGCACCGGGCTGTCCGCAGGCTCCACCGCCACGACCTTGAACCCCGGCTTCTTCGCCTTCATGTACTCGCCCACCCCGGTCAGTGTCCCGCCCGTCCCCACTCCGCTCACCAGTATGTCCGCCGTCCCGTCCGTGTCGTTCCATATCTCCGGCCCGGTCGTCGCCACATGGATCGCCGGATTCGCAGCATTGTTGAACTGTTGCAGCATGTACCCGTTCGGCGTCTCCTTCAGCAGTTCCTCCGCCTTCGCAATCGCGCCCTTCATTCCGTTCGGCCCCGGCGTCAGCACAATCTTCGCACCAAACGCCAGCAGCATGATCCGCCGCTCCAGGCTCATCGTCTCCGGCATCGTCAAAATAATCTCGTACCCCTTCACCGCAGCCACAAACGCCAGCGCTATCCCCGTGTTCCCGCTCGTCGGCTCAATCAGCACCGTCTTTCCAGGCACAATCTGGCCGGCCTTCTCCGCCGCGTCAATCATCGCCAGCCCAATCCGGTCCTTCACGCTGTTCATCGGGTTCGCGCTCTCCAGCTTCGCCAGCACCGTCGCCCCGCACCCCTCGGTCACATGGTTCAGCCGCACCAGCGGAGTCTTCCCAATCAGGTCCACCACATTCGCCGCTACGTTCATGCCATCCTCCACGCTGCCTAGATTGCTACCAGCATACCGTCTTTCCTGCCGATTGACGACCACTCCACCCCGCCCTCCATCTGATGCATTCAAGGCAGATAGCCCACCCTTTCCACATCTTGCAGGTGATAGCCAAAGAGGGCTCAGTGAGCCTCATCACAGCCCCCAAGCCATCCGCCGCCGCATCATGGTACAAAGTCCCTTTGAGGCCCAACCCATGATTCGCGAAGAAGATGCACTGGAGTACCACTCCTCCCAGCCCGCCGGCAAGATTGCCGTCAACTCCACCAAGCCCTGCCTCACCCAGCGCGACCTCTCCCTCGCCTACACCCCCGGCGTAGCCGTCCCCTGCCTCGCCATCCACAAGGACCCCGACGCCGTCTACAAGTACACCGCCAAGGGCAACCTCGTCGCCGTCGTCAGCAACGGCACCGCCGTCCTCGGCCTCGGCAACATCGGCCCCGCCGCCGGCAAGCCCGTCATGGAGGGCAAGGGTGTCCTCTTCAAGCGCTTCGCAGACATTGACGTCTTCGACATTGAGCTCGACGCTCCCAAGCCCGACGATGTCATCCGCGCCTGCCAGATGATGGAGCCCACCTTCGGCGGCATCAACCTCGAAGACATCAAGGCGCCCGAGTGCTTCTACATCGAGGAGACGCTCAAGCGCACCATGAAGATTCCCGTCTTCCACGACGACCAGCACGGCACCGCCATCATCAGCGGCGCTGCCGTCCTCAACGGCGTAGAAATCGCCGGCAAAAAGCTCGCCGACGCCCGCATCGTCGTCAACGGAGCCGGTGCCAGCGCCCTCTCTTGCGCAGAACACTTCGTCCGCCTCGGCGCCACCCGCGCCAACATCACCATGTGCGACTCCAAGGGCGTCATCTACCTGGGCCGCACCGAGGGCATGAACGAGTACAAGGCCCGCTTCGCTCGCCAGACCGACCTCCGCACCCTCGCCGACGCCCTCCGCGGCGCAGACGTCTTCATCGGCCTCTCCACCGCCGACTGCGTCTCCCCCGAGATGCTCAAGTCCATGGCCCCGCGCCCGCTCATCTGCGCCCTCGCCAACCCCAATCCCGAGATCGGCTACGCAGACGCCGTCGCCGCCCGCCCAGACGCCATCGTCGCCACAGGCCGCTCCGACTATCCCAACCAGGTCAACAACGTCCTCGGCTTCCCCGCCATCTTCCGCGGCGCGCTCGACGCCCGCGCCACCACCATCAACGACGAGATGAAGATGGCCGCCACCCGCGCCCTCGCCGAGCTTGCCCGCAAGGACGTCCCAGAGTCCGTCTGCAAAATCTACGGCCTCGACGAGCTTCGCTTCGGCCCCCTCTACATCATCCCCAAGCCCTTCGACCCCCGCGTCGTCGTCGAGGAGGCCGTCGCCGTCGTTCGCGCTGCCATGGAGACCGGCGTCGCACGCCTCCAGCTCGACCTCGACGAGTATCGCCAGCGCCTCGAAACACGCCTCGGCGAGACCCCCTCCATCACCCACCTCCTGCTCAAGAAGGCCCGCACCCGCCGCGCACGCGTCGTCTTCCCAGAAGGCGACAACCGCACCGTCCTCCGCGCCTGCCGCGTCCTCATGGACGAAGGCATCGCCACCCCAGTCCTGCTCGGCCCCGCGGCCCGCATCCGCGAGCGCGCCGCCGCCCTCAACCTCGACCTCAACGCCCTCGAGATCGTGGACCCCGAGTCCAACCCCCGCGAGATCGAGCACCGCGACGAGCTCTTCCGCATCCGCCAGCGCAAGGGCGTCACCCGCACCGAGGCCAAGCAGCTCGTCCGCGGCCGCAATACCCTCGGAGCGCTCATGGTCAAACTCGGCCACGCCGACGCCCTCGTCACCGGCCTCAAGACCCACTACGCCGACAACGTCTCCCCGCTCCTCGATATCATCCCCCTCCAGCCCGGCGTCGAGACCGTCGCCGGCCTCTACATCGCCGTCACCCCGCGCGGCAAACTCTACTTCCTCGCCGACTGCACCATGATCGTCCAGCCCACCGCCGAGGAACTCGCCGAGATCGCCCTCCTCGCCGCCGCCACCGCCCGCCGCTTCGACGTCGAGCCCCGCGTCGCCATGCTCTCCTTCTCCAACTTCGGCTCCAACCGCCACCAGCAGGCCGACCGCGTCCGCCGCGCCACCGAAATCGTCAAGCTGCGCGCCCCCGAACTTAAAATCGACGGCGAAATGCAGCTCGACACCGCCGTCATCCCCGAGCGCATCGAAAAAACCTACCCCTTCAGCCAACTCCACGGCGGCGCCAACGTCCTCATCTTCCCCTCGCTCGACGCCGGTAACATCGCCTACAAGCTCCTCGCCACCCTCGGCGGCGCGCAGATGATCGGCCCCATCCTCATGGGCATGTCCAGGCCCGTCCACGTCCTCGCCCGCGACAGCTCCCTCAACGACATCGTCAACCTCGCCGCCCTCGCCGCCATCGAGGCCTAGAACAGCGATATCGCCCACTAGTCCGTTTCACCATTCGATAGGGGCAGGGCGACAGTCCTGCCCCTTCCTGTCTATCATCGTCCCCATGAAGCTCCATTTCCTTCTCGCTCTCGCCGCTGTTCTCACCCTCTCCGCTTCCGCCCTCGCGCAAGACACCCCCACCCCAGACCCCACCGACGCCGCTAAGACCCACGCCGGCCTCCCCCCCTGGGCCGTCAATCGCACCGGCAAGGTCACCCCATTCCACGTCGGCACGGCCACGCCTGCCACCCCCGCGCCCGCCGGCCTCTACGTCGCCATGGGCGACAGCATCACCTACGGCGTCGGCGTGGACAACAACTGCGCCAGCTTTCCCACCACCCCCGTGGACATCGAAGCCTTCTGTCCCGAAGGAACCAGCTACGCCATCCTCACCGCCCGTGCCCTTCGCGCCGCGGGCATCGCCGGCCATTTTCTGAACCTCGGCATCGGCGGAGCCCACGTCGAGCGCGTCATCTCCGACGAACTCCCCTACCTCCTCGCAGACGCAACCATCGTCACCCTCTACATCGGCACCAACGACAGCCGCGGCGTCAAGAACACCAAGACTCCCATCCGCGATGTCGTCGCCCAGTACGAGCAGCACTTCGAAGACCTGCTCAAGGCCATTCACACCCGCGCTCCCCACGCCCGCATCGTCCTCATCAACTTCCCCAACGAGAAGTACCTCGCCGCCACCTACAACCTCCCCGACGAGGTTCTCCCCCGCTACGACGCCTCCTCGCAGATCCTCGACAAGTGGATCGACGCGCACTACCCCAAGTACGCCGTCGCGGACACCATCTGCAACCCCGCCAGCTACGACCCCGCCATGCTCTACAAGGGCGGAGTCCATCCCAACGAGGCCGGCGCAGCCATCCTCGCCAAATCCGTCATCGCCGCCATCCTCGCACCCACCCCCGCCGCGCCGCCCGCTAAGTGCCAGTGGTTCGACGCATCAACCGCCGACTCCCTCATCAACCGCCCCTAGTTAGGAGTAATCCATGAATCGCACCGCCATTCTCACTCTCGCCCTCTCGCTATCTGTTTCCGCTCTCGCCCAGGACGCTACTCCAAAGAGCCAAAGCGCGGCAGCGCCGCAGCCAATCGTCGTCCCCCCCGGCACTCCCCCCTGGGCCGTCCGCCAAGGCGTCATCACTCCCATCCACGTCAGCCACGCCACGCCCGCCACCCCCGCGCCCGCCGGCCTCTACGTCGCCATGGGAGACAGCATCACCCACGGCGGCGCCGCCACTATGAGCTGCAACGCCTTCCCCACCACCCCCGTGGACATCGAAGCCTTCTGCCCCGATGGCACCAGCTACGCCATCCTCACCGCCAAGGCCCTCCGCGCCGCAGGTGTCGCCGGCCACTTCATGAACCTCGGCATCGGCGGCGCCAAGGTGGACCGCGTCATCAACGACGAACTCCCGCTCCTCCCCGCGGACGCCACCCTCGTCACCCTCTACATCGGCACCAACGACAGCCGCGCCGCGCGCTCCCCCGGAGCCTCCGTCTCCGCCATCGTCAGCGCCTACGAAAAGCAGTACGACGACCTGCTCGCCAAGATCCACGACCGCGCGCCCCACGCGCGCATCGTCCTCCTCAACTTCCCCAACGAGTCCCACATCCCCAACGTCCACGACCAGCCCGCCGACGCGCTCGCCCGCCTCGACGCCGCCTCGCAGATCCTCGCCAAATTCATTGACGCGCACTATCCCCGCTACGCCGTCGCAGACCTCATCTGCAACCCCGTCAGCTACAACCCAGCCAACTTCTCTCCCAAGGACGGCCTCCACCCCACCAACGACGGCCACGCCGCCATCGCCAAATCGCTCCTCGATGTCCTCAACGCCAAGTCGCCCGCCGCCCCGCCCGCCAAGTGCCAGTGGTTCGACGCCGCCTCCGCCGACTCCCTCATCAATCGCTAGCAAACGTATTTGCTCTATTACGCCGGATACCCAAACAACGCATCGCGTTGTTTGGGTATCCCTCCTTGAAATTGTCATCCTGAGCGAAGCGAAGGACCTGCTTGCATTGTCCTAAGCAAAATCTTCGCGTTCACCCGCCGCCGTTCACAATGGCACAGATGGCGCGCGTTAGCGCGCAGTGAATGCGTGGAACGCCGCGCAGTAAGAGCGCGGAGCGCCGCGCATCAGCGCGCAGTCGGCCGTGCGGCCGTCAGCACTATGCAGTGGCCGGTCTCGGCTTGTTCTGCCGCACATTGAGGTTGTCCTGCACCGGCTCGCTCTCGCACTCCAGCACAATCGTGGTGATGGGTGTGTCCGGCGCAGCCCCGAACGCTGGCAGCCCCGTCAGCTTCACCTGCCAGTCGTCCTGCGTAAACGCCACCGGCTTGCCCGTCCGCAGCAGCTTCGCCGACTTTACCTTCGTCTGCATCCCGCCGATGGCCACATAATCCCCCGGCCATATGTGCACGTGCATGTACAGCGTGTTTCCCTTGCGGCTAAAGCTCGCGTAGTTGCTGCGCGTCACCTTGCAAACATCGTTCGCCTGTATCACCTCGCCGTTCCTGCCAATCCACTCGCCCACCGCCGTCAAAATCTCCGTCGTCTCCGCCGGTATCGACCCATCCGGCTTCGGCCCGATGTTCAGCAGATAGTTTCCGTCGTCCTTCACGCACGTGATCAGGTTCCGCACCACCGTCCGCGGCGTCTTCCACTCGTCGTCCGCCTGGCAGTAGCCCCAGCTCCCGTTCAGCGTCATGCAGCTCTCCCACGCGCGCCCGCGCTCCGCCGCCTCGATCTTCTGCTCCGGCGTCGAAAAGTCTCCCGGCAGCTTGTTCCGGTTGTTGATGATGATGCCCGGCTGCAACCCGTACACCATCTCGTTCATCTTCACCGACTCCCATCCCGCCGCGTCCAGCGGCCACGCCACGTCGTACCACAGCACGTCAATCTTCCCGTAGTTCGTCATCAGCTCGCGGATTAATCCGTGCGTGTACTCCACAAACCGCCGCCTCGCCGCCTCGTCCGTCGCGCACTTCGCCCCGTCCGGATGGTGCCAGTCCATCAGCGAGTAATAGAACCCCACCTTCAGCCCCTCCGCCCGCACCGCCTCCACATACTCGCGCACCAGGTCGAACCCCGGGCCTTGTTTGACCGCGTTGTAATCCGTCAGCTTCGTGTCCCAGTTGCAGAATCCCTCGTGGTGCTTCGTCGTCAGCACCATGTACTTCATCCCCGCCTTCTTCGCCAGCCGCGCCCACTCCCGCGGAGACTCCTTCCGCGGCTTGAACGTCTTCGCCTTCGCCATGTACTCCGCATACGGCGGAGCCTCCTGCTCCAAATCCCACTCCTTGCGCATGATCGTCGAGTAGGTGCCGTAGTGTATGAACATCCCGAACTTCGCCGCGTGCCACCACGCCATCCGCTCCGCCCGCGTCGCCGCTCCCACATCCGGCAGCGCCACCTTCTTCGCCGCCGCCTTGTCCGGCGCGTCAATGGACTGCCCCATCGCCGGCACTCCCGCCGCCACTCCCACCGCCGCCGCTCCCAGCATCATCTCCCGCCGCGTCATCTTCATCATGTCCATCACTCGCCTCTCGCTCCCATTGAATCAGGAGACATTGCAAAACAATTGAAACCTAAGACAAGAAAAAGAAAACCACCCCTCTCCTCCAATGTCAATTCCCCCGTCTCATCCTGCTTGCCGCGCCGACCTGTCCGCCGTAGCTTTAGCGAAGGAGGAAGCTCCGAAGGAGCGTAGGCGGGCGCGCCGCGCCGACCTGCCGCGCCGACCTGCCCTCCGAAGCTCCGAAGGAGCGTAGGCGGGAGCGTCCGAAGGAGCGTAGGCTGGCGCCCACACCCTCTCGCAGCTTGCCGCAGGAGTCAATAATATTCATGTTCACGCTTGAAACCATTCCCATCCTCCTGCAACTATCAAGGATGTAGCTACCAATCCTCGGTTTGGCACTAACCCCCTGCGCGCAGATTTGCGCTCCGGCCAGAAACGGATGCTTCCCCCATGCCCACCCGCGCTCCCCGATTCCTGCCCGCTCTTGCTCTACTCTCTCTCGTCTGCATCCTCGTCGGATGCGGCAACGGCGGCTCCGTCCCGGCCGTCACCACGCCCACCACCATCGCTCCCGTCGCCGCCTTCAGTTTCGCGCCTGCCGCGCCCACCACCGGCCAATCCGTCACCTTCACTGACGCCTCCTCCAACATTCCCACCTCCTGGTCGTGGAACTTCGGCGACAGCTCCACCAGCGCCGCGCAGAATCCCACTCACTCCTACTCCTCCGCCGGAACATTCACCGTCACGCTCACCGCCGCCAACTCCGCCGGCTCCAACTCCGCCAGCCACTCCGTCACCGTCACGGCCGCCACCACCGCGCTCACCTATCCCATCGTCCAGTCCGGACAGGTTGCCTGCTTCAACACCACCGTATCCATCACCTGTCCCACCTCCGGGCAAACCTACTACGGTCAGGACGCCCAGTTCAGCAAGGACAACACCTTCCGCTACACCCTCAGCGCCGACTCCAAGACCGTCGCCGACAACGTCACCGGCCTCACCTGGATGCGCTCGCCCAACATGACGCTCACCGCTCCGGTCAAGACCGACCGCATGGTCTTCACCGCTTTCTCCACCTGGGTCGCCTCCGTCAACGCCGCCAAATGGGGAGGCTTCAACGACTGGCGCGTCCCCACCCTCAAGGAGCTCTACTCGCTCTACGACGCCGTCGGCGTTGACCCCTCCAACTACTCCGGCACAGACACCTCCGTCCTCACGCCCTTCATCAACACCGGCTACTTCCTCTTCGCCTACGGCAACACCTCGCTCGGCGAGCGCCTCATAGACCAGCAGTACGCCTCCACCACCACCTTCATCCTCAACCCCAGCGAGTCCGGCTACCAGAAGGACTTCGGCGTCAACTTCTCCGACGGCCGCATCAAGGGCTACGACGAGACCGACGTCCTCAGCAACACCCTCAAGACTTACTACGTGCAGCTCGTCCGCGGCCCCGCCACCTACGGCTCCAACAGCTTCGTCAACAACGGCGACGGCACCATCACCGACAAGTCCACCGGCCTCATGTGGTCGCAGTCCGACAACGGCTCCGCCCTGCTCTGGCCCAATGCGCTCGCCTGGGTGCAGTCCATGAACTCCGCCAGCTACCTCGGCCACAACGACTGGCGCATGCCCAACATCAAGGAACTGCAAACCATCGTGGACTACAACAACGCCCCCGACTACAACGGCCTGCCCGCCATAGACACCACGTACTTCCGATGCACCGCCATCCTCAACGAGGCCGGCGTCACCGACTACCCCTACTACTGGTCCTCCACCACCCATCAGGGATACAGCACCACCGGCCCCAGCGGCGGCTCGGCGGACTACATCGCCTTCGGCCGCGCCCTCGGCTGGCCCTCCACACAGACCAAGTGGGTGGACGTCCACGGCGCAGGCGCGCAGCGCAGCGATTCCACCGTCGCCCCGCCCTACTCCTACGCCACCGTCTACTCCACCGTCCTCGGCGGCGTCACCTACACCGGCTACTCCTTCGGCCCCCAGGGAGACGCCATCCGCGGCCTCAACTACGTCCGCCTCGTCCGCAACACTCCCTGAGCAATCTCGACGCAGCGCGTAGGACCCGAAGAATCTGCTTCTGTCTTTGTCCTTGCTTTTGTCGTCATCCCGACCGGAGCGCGTAGCGCGCAGTGGAGGGACCTGCATTTGTCTTTGTTATTCGTTAAGGGCATGGCTTCAGCCATGCCGTAGCCGGTCGCAGTAGAGGCGGCTTCAGCCGCTGAGGGACGCTCCTGTCTTTGTCGACATTCCGACTCGATTCGCGGGTGCCCCATCCTTCGCTTATTGCTGGCGAAGGGTGGGAACGCACTGCAACCCGTGCAGCCTGCATTTGTCATTGTTTGCTAAACGCGCCCGGATACCCCAACAACGCGTAGCGTTGTTGGGGTATCCCTCCTTGAAAGTGTCATCCTGAGCGAGCGTAGCGACGCGAAGGAACTGCTTGTGTGGCAACATCGCCGCGCCAGCGGCGACACGGAGGGAGCAGGGGCCTTTAGGCCCCTGAATAAACGTCCATAAGGAAAGGGGCTTCAGCCCCGGGCTCTTGCCGTTGCTTTCATGCCTCGTTTAGCCCACGGCTTCAGCCGTGGGGAGGGGAGTTTCAGCCCACCGTAAGAAAAGCCGCGCCGCAAGGCGCCTACCACTCTGCCGAAGGCCGGAGCGCTGCCGCAGGCATAGCGACGCCCATCCACTCGAACTCCCGGGTGCAAAGAGAGCCGTTGTATTTGGACACGCTGAAGATAGGGTTATACTGCTTCCGATTCTGATTCATGGTGATAAATGTACGATTACCGACCAAAGCTCGCTCGGATTGCTTGGACGATGATTGTGATTCTTTCCTGTGCTTGTGGCGTATTGGCAAGAGCGCAGGATGTAGCTGCGGACGATAAGGATTCCATTCAGGTTTTGCGAGAGAAGGCTGAGAGCGGCATTGCTGGTGCGCAGCGTGATCTGGCATACAGATATCAATATGACAATGGCATCGCACAGGATGATTCGGAGGCGTTTAGCTGGTTGCGCAAGGCGGCGGCTCAGGGGGACGATCGCGCAGAGAACGATCTGGGCACTTTCTATGAGAACGGAAAGGGTGTCACACAGGATTACGTACAGGCGCTGGAGTGGTATCGCAAAGCGGCAGACAAAGGCTATCAAATTGCCCAGTACAACATCGGTTGCCTCTACTACAACGGGAAAGCAGGGCAACCGGACTACACAAAGGCAGCGGAGTGGTTCCTCAAGTCTGCACAACAGGGCCAGGCTGAAGCGCAGATTCAACTCGGTCAAATGTATGACTTCGGGATAGGTGTTCCGCAGGACTACGCCAAAGCTGTGGTGTGGTACACCAAAGCTTCGGAGAACGGTCGCGACGAAGCGCAATATAGGCTGGGTCTTGAATACCTCAAGGGTAGGGGCGTACCAAAGGATTTCACTCAGGCTGCCTATTGGTTTGAAAAGGCCGCCGCACAGGGCAATCGAGACGCTCAACTCCAACTCGGTGAAATGTATGACGATGGGATAGGTGTTTCACAGGATTACTCCAAGGCGGAAGAGTTGTATCTCGAGGCGGCTGAAAGTAATGACTTGGAATCCCTATACAAATTGGGTATTGAATATCTCAAAGGTAGGGGCGTACCCAGGGATTTCACTCAGGCTGCCTATTGGTTTGAAAAGGCAGCCAAACAGGGCAATCGGGATGCGCAGGTTCAACTTGCCATGTTGTTCGATGCGGGACAGGGCGTAAAGCAGGACAACGCTCAAGCCATCTACTGGTACCGCGCCGCAGCAGCGCAAGGCGACACCATCGCACAAAATAGTTTGGGTTGGTTGTACCAGAGTGGCCAGGGGGTGGAGCGCGACATTGCGCAAGCCATCTACTGGTACCGCCAAGCCGCTGAGCAAGGGAACGCAATGGCCGCGTGTAATCTCGGAAGTATTTACGATCACGGGCAGGGCGTCCCTCAAGATTACGGGCAAGCCGCCGTTTGGTTTCGCAAAGCTGCCGAGCACGGCTCTGCGGAGGGTCAATACAGCCTTGGAGTTCTTTACAACACCGGTCGAGGCGTACCGCAAGACTTCGCCCAAGCCGCCGATTGGTACCGCAAATCGTACGCGCAGGGTAACGAGGATGCAGTCAACAATCTGGGTTATCTTTATGACCACGGACAAGGCGTACCCCAGGACAAGGCACAAGCAGTTCTTTACTATCGCGAGGCGGCGGAGCATGGCATCACTCTCGCGGAGTTCAACCTCGCCCTCATGTATTTGCACGGTACTGGCGTTACCAAAGATGCGACGTTGGCTGCCAACTGGCTGCGCAAAGCAGCAGAGGCAGGAAACGATTCTGCTCAGTTCAGGCTCGGCAAGTTGTACTTGAATGGAGAAGGTGGACCCACAAATTTTAGTGAGGCGTACTTCTGGTTGAGAGTGACGCTCTATGGAAAATTGGACGCCGATACGATTGAAGATAGAGCGCTATTAAGGGATAGGGCCGGCAAACACCTCAAACAGAACGAGCGGAGAAGCTTGGACAGACGGGTACAGGAGTGGGTCATACAGCATAAGGCAAACCAATAAGGCGGTTGCGGGTGCCCCATCCTTCGCTTCTTGCTGGCGAAGGGTGGGAACGCACTGCAACCCGAGCAGCCTGCATTTTTCTTTGTTTGCTAAACGCGCCCGGATACCCCAACAACGCGTAGCGTTGTTGGGGTATCCATTCTTAGATTTGTCATTCTGAGCGCAGCGAAGAATCTCACCGCGTTCGTGCCGCCACAACTCCACGCTGGGACATTAATTTAAACTGTCATTCTGAGCGCAGCGAAGAATCTGCATTTGCCTTTGAGCGCATCAGCGCGCATCAGCGCGCAGCTAAAGCGTGGAACGCCGCGCGCAGCGCGAACTGTCTTTGCGGGCCGTGCACCTCGACCCAATTGCTGAAAGCTATATCCCCTTCGAAGGACTTTTCTGGCAGAAAACTCACCCGCCCCTTTTTCGTCCCAATTTGGGAATTTCACGGCCTCATACCGCTCTTTCAATCCCCAAAGTGCCGTTCTCTACCCACGACTCCACCACAAATTCACCATCACAACTCCACGTTATCACCACCACAACTCCACGCCTTCACCATAAAAACTCGCGCGCTTTGCCGCGGATTCCGCGCCTACCGCCCGCCGGAAGGATCCCCCGACGCCGACACATCCAAATCCACCGAATGGTCCACATCCCTCGGCGTATCAGGCAGATAGCAGTTCCCATCCCGCGCATACGTCGCCATGCACTTCTTCGCAAAATCCGGCCGCGCCGGCGACTGCGCGTACTGCCACACCAGCGCGTCCCCGCGTCCCGACTCTGCCATCCTCATCTTGTTGATTTCTAACGTACATCCGGGTGCTGGCGGACACCCATCATTCGCCAGCCACAGCGCCACCTCCGCGTGTTGCTGGTGGATGTCGTCCGCCGTCGAAATCATCGTCCCGGGATCGTCCTCCACCTCAAACCCCGAACAGTACACCCCCGCTCTAAACTTCGATTTTTCAACAATTTCCAACCAAGCCGCCAGATACCTGGAGGTCTTCGGCATCATCCGCCCGCCCTCCTCCAGATCCAAAAATACGATGGTCTTCGCGGGAAATCCCTCGCTTTCCGCGGCCTTCACCGCCGCCATCCCATCCGCATGCCCCGCCACAATCGGGTCCATCCTCTTGAAATCATTGTCGATACGGCCGTTGAACAGCACCAGGAATCCGAACCCGGCCCGCTTCACCGCCTCGCGGTGCCCCTTCCACGTGTTCGCCCGCTCCCCCGGCGGATTGTTCAGCCAAAACCCAACAAAATCAGCATGTTGCCGCGCAACCGCCAGCATCTTGTCCCCGGGGTACAGGTTCTGGTCAAACCCCACGTGCAGCCGCTTCTTCTCGTGCTCCCCCGCCCATCCTTGAGCCGCCAGACACAAGAAAACAAACAAGATAGACGCAATCGTGGATAGCCTCTTCAATCCCGTCTCTCCTCTGTCGGCACAGGCGGCACCAGTGTGCTCGCCGGTGCCGCCTTGCCATCCACCGTGAACGGCTCCATCAGCTCAACCCTTGTGCCATCAGCATCATACAGGTTCACCTGCCGCTTCCGGTTCACCCCCGTGTTGATGGTCAGCGGCCTCGTGTAGCTCTTGATGGCTGGCCGCGCCTGCAACTCATTGACAGCATTCTGGATATCGGGCACCGCCAGCGACACATGGTTCTTCGTCCCATACCCGGGCTTCGACGGATCCGCAACCAGCATAAGCTCAATGTAATCATCACCATCCGGAACCTTCAGATTGATCCAGCTCAGCACCGCGCTCCCCACCGCGCTGCCCCGCCAAGTCTCCGTAAATCCCAGCACTTTTTCGTAGAAATCCAACTCCTTCTGCGTGTTCCAGACCAGAAAGCCGGCGTGGTAAATGCTTGATGCAATGCGGGTTGCTGGCATCAGCTTGCCCGCCGCCTGCGCCTCCTTGCCATCGGGCAGCGACTGCACAAACTCAATCAGCGTCCCGTCCGGATCGTGCATCATGAACGCATAGTCCCCCATGCGCGTCTTCCCGCTCCCGTCCTTCACGTCAAACCCCTTCGCTCTCAGATACATGCGCATCTTCTGGATGTCGTCCACCGCAAAGCAAATGTGGCTGAAGTGGTTCGAAGGATTGACTGGCTTGTCGGTAAAGAGCTCCACGTGCTGATGGTCGTTGATCTTCACGAATTCGATGCGCGTCGTGCCGTCCTCGCGCGCCAGCGTGCCGTACACCTCATACCCCAGCAAGTCATGCCAGAACGTCAGGGCGGAGCCCATATCGCTTACAAAATAGGCTACATGCGAGATGCCCGTGATGCGTGGCCGCTCCTGCGCCGTCACCAGACACGGGGTCAGAAGCAGGGCAATCAGCGCCGCCAATCGCCGCATCATGCTCCGTTCTCCGTACGGCGGTAGCAGCTCCGCCCCTCCACACACCGCGCCAAATGCACCACGTTCTCGTCCGGCCCAGCCGTCCCCATCGTGAGCAAACACCAGAAAGATGAACTACTTACAACCCCAGGTGGCCACAGATGCGCGTCCTCCGCCGTGCTACCAAACGCGTTCTTGGTGCGCAGGCACTGGCAGGGCGGCGGTAACTTGTTGATTTCGCTCATCGTATCTCCTATCCCACAGCGAACGGGTCTCGCTCCATCTGCCCGGCGGCCAACAGTATCGTGCGGTAGATGGCGATGGGGAACATCTGCACCTTGTAAGCGTTCATACTAAGCGGGTTAGCCCCTGCCATGGCCGCCAGTCCCGCCGCCCGCGCCGTCTCCTGCGTGATTGGTTTTCCAGCAAGTATGGCCTCGGCCTCCTTCGACCGCCTCACCACCGGCGACGCCGCCCCCATGGCCACCACCGCCCGCCGGCACACTCCCCCCTCCATCTCCAGCACCACCCCAGCGTCTGCGATAGCCCAGTCGTGGCTCTCCTTCTCCCCGTACTTTTGGTAGGCCGAGCGTGTGCCAGCGGCCGGCGCGGGAATGTAGACAGCGGTCAGCAGTTCATCCTGCACCATCACATGGAAGCGTGAGGGGTTGGCCTGCGGTACGACGTAGAACTCGCGAATGGAGATATTGCGCTTACCGCGCGCCGCGCTCACCAGTTCCACCGTGGCATCTAGCGCCAGCAGCGCGACTGCAGCCGACGACGGCGCCACCGCCGGACAGGTCTCGTAGTCCATGATGGCGTGGTACTGGTTCATGCCGCCGAAGGCGAAGCAGAACTCCTTGCCCTTGCGGAGGCACTGGAACTCGGCAGAACGGAAGTACCAGCACTGTAACTCCTGAAGCAGGTTGCCGCCCAGCGTGGCCATGTTGCGAAGGTGTGGCGTGGCGGCATGGCCGCAAGCGTCGGCCAGCACCGTGTAGCGACGCCGCAGTTCGGAGTCAGCAGCAATCTCGGCCAGCGTGGTCAGCGCGCCTATCATGACGCCGTCGCTCGTTTGCTGTATGCCGCGTAGAGCGGCGATGTTGCGGATGTTGACCAGCCGCTCGGGCGTGTCCGTGCCGTTTTTCATTCGGTCGATGAGGTCCACACCGCCGGCCTTGACCATGCCGCCGCGTGCAATCTCCTTGAGCGCGGCCTCTACCGTCGTGCAGTCGGCGATGGCGAAGGGCTTCATGCAGTGCCTCCATATTTAACCGGTTGCGGCGGGTTGAGCGCCGCCCACACTTCAGCGGGAGTCATCGGCAAGCGGCGCAGGCGTGCGCCGGTGGCGTTGTAGAATGCGTTGGCCAGAGCGGGCACGATAGAGATAACTCCTGCAGCCTCGGCCAATCCGCCTGCATCGGTCGAGCTCTGACCCAGGTAGGTCTCGATGAGTTCGACCTCAATCTGCGGCACCTCGCGGCTGCCGGCAATCTTGTACTTGTCCAAATTGTCGTTGACCATCAATCCGTAATTGGGGTCGAGCAGCCGCTGTTCGAAGAGTGCGTAGCTGATGCCTTGCAGAATACCGCCGTGAATCTGGCTGATGGCCTGGCGCGGGTTCATGGGTCGCCCGCAATCATGCACGGAGTAGACGCGCGGCACGTGGATGCGGCCGGTCTCAGTGTCCACCAACACCTCGGCCAACGTGATGCCGCCGATGGTGTCGTAGAGCTTGTTGTCGTAGTCGGCGATGCGGCGTGTCTGCGCGCTGATCCCATCGGTGTTCATCTTGGCCGCAGCCGCACGGAAGGGAAGAGGCGTCATCTTTCCGTCGGTGGAGCAGATTTTTCCGCTCAGGAGCGTGAGATCTTCCGCCTTCCGCGCCAACGCCGGAGCAACGGCGGCAAGAAACTTCTGCGCGGCCTGCCAGCAGGCGTCGCGAACTGCGGGAGTCAGTGAAGATGTTGTCGTGCTGCCACCGGAGTTCGGTCCGATGGGATAGTTCGAGTCGCCTACCTTCACCGCTACCGCTGCTGGCTCCACTCCAAACTGCTCGGCAACAATCTGCGCCAGCACAGTCTTGATGCCTGTGCCGAGGTCTTGTACGGCCGAGAGTACCTCCACGGAGCCGTCGCGGTGAACACGCACCTCTGCGGCGGAGTTGCGGTTGACGTGCCGATACCAAACGGACTGTGCCATGCCAACACCACGCTTGACGGGGCCCGCATCGGTGTTTGGTTTAGGGCTGCGACTGCGCCAAATGGCATGAGCGCGGGCCTTGATACGTTCCACACGGCGCGCAGGATTGACGTCGATGCGCTCGCGCAGCTCGAAGGGGTCAAGCTTCAGCCTCTCGGCCAACTCGTCGATGGATTGCTCTAGCGCGAAGGCACCCTGCGGATGTCCCGGCGCCCGGAACGCAGCGCTCGGGCCTGCGTTGGTGAAGACGTCGCTCTCTTCGGTGCGCAACGCGCCCATCTTGTATTGGTTTGCGGCGGGCCGTGCGCATCCAGCTCCGGTGCCGCATCCTGCCGTACCAAATGAGGTGAGCTCGATGGCGGCCAATGTGCCGTCCGCGTTCGCACCGATGCGCAACTGTTGGTCGGAACTCGGCCGATTGCCCACGCTCAGATGCTCCTGGCTGCGGTCGAGCATCAGACGCACGGGCGCGCCAGCTTTCTTCGAAAGCGCAGCCGCAGCCACGCCGTAGTTGCCCGCACCGAACTTGGCTCCGAAGCCACCGCCCATGTACTCGCAAATGACGCGTACTTGCGACTTGGGCAGGTTGAAGAAGGCGGCCATCTCGTCGCGTACCGAGGCGATGCCCTGCGTGGAGCTGTAGATGGTGAGCATCTCCGGCCGCCAGTCGGCCACCACGCCGTGAGTCTCCATGGCGGAGTGCGTTTGCACCTGCGTCGTGTAATGAGCCTCAACGACCGTTGCTGCCGTATGCATCGCCGTTGCGGCATCGCCCAAAGTGTGTACCGCCGGCCCGTGGATGTTGCCTGTCTGCTGGAGTCCTGACGCGCCACCTCCTCCGCCGGCCGTGCCTGCCTGGTCAGCCGCGCCGGGAAAGACCAGTGGGGCTGTGGACTTGCGCGCCTCAAACTCATCCACCACGAAGGGCAACGGCTCATACTTCACTTCGATTAGATCGGCTGCTTCGGCTGCTATCTCTGGAGTTGTGGCTGCAACCGCTGCGATGGGTTGACCGGCGAAGCGCACCACAGGGTACTTTACTGGCTCAAGCGACGGGTCGCGCAGGATGGCCACATCGAGAATCTTCTGGAATACGGAGACGGCGCGTACGCCGGAGAGCTTTTCAGCGGCGCTCGTGTCTACGGAGAGAACGTGCGCGTGCGGAATGTTGGCCGTCACCAGCCGTGCGTGGAGCATCCCCGGCAGTTGCACGTCGCTGGTGTAGCGGGCGCGCCCGGTTGCCTTGGCGGCAGCGTCCCATCGCAGAGTGGATTTGCCGATATATTCGAGCTTGTCGTTGGTGGATAATACCGGTGGTTGACCCGCGGGGACACTCCGCGTCTCCTCGTGCAAAGTGTAGCCGGGTATGCCCACGGGCAAACGCGTTGGTACGCCGTTGGGGTCCGGTTGGACGATTGCATCGGGCGGGGCTGGGCGTGGAGGCATGGGCTATTCCTTCCCCACTTTGGAGCCGGAGGCATCCAGCACAGCAGCAAACACATGCGGATAGGTTCCGCAGCGGCAGAGGTTGCCGCTCACCGCCATGCGCACCTCGGGTTCGGTAGGATGCGGGTTCTCGCGTAACAGCGCAGCGCAGCTCATCACCATGCCCGGCGTGCAAAAGCCGCACTGCATGGCGTCGTGGCGGATAAAAGCTTCTTGCACAGGATGAAGCTTGTTGTCAGAGAACGTCAGCCCCTCGATTGTTGTCACTTCGTGGCCGATGGCGTCGACCGCCAGAACCATGCAACTGTTCACGGGCAGTCCATCGAGATAGACCGTACAGGCCGAGCAGGCTCCGTGGTCGCAGCCGACCTTCGTGCCGGTTAGTCCCAGCCGGTTGCGCAGGGCGTCAGCCAGCGTAGTACGTGGCTCCATGAGCAGCTTGTGCGTCTGGCCGTTCACCTTTAGCGTTGCCGTAAACTCGCGCGGCCCATAGTGCGTGACGCCATCCGGTGTGGCCTCGGCGTGAAGTGTCTGCGCGCCCTCTAGAAGAGCTGAACTGGCTGCGGTCAGACCAGCACCCTTTAGGAAGCCACGGCGAGTCATGCTGCCGATAGCCGAATCCGGCTTTCCGAGCGGTATTGGCGGGATGTGTGGCAGACGCCTACTCATTGCGGCCTTGGAGGGGAAGTGCCGTACGCCGGAGGGAGTTCCCGACGAATCTATATTACCCCTGACCCCGCCTGTGAAGGGGCGGCTACACCAAGCCGTTGACGCTGCTGTTTTGCGGCAGGTACTATTCGAATCCCGGAGTGATTCATGAGCGAGTTTTCTACCAGAATCGGCGATGTGTTGAGGCAGAAGCCCCGTCAGGTCTTCAGCGTGCAGCCTGAGACCATCATCTACGAGTGCATCAAGCAGATGGCTGAGCACGGAATTGGCGCTCTGCTGGTGATGCGCGGGGACGAATTGATTGGCATACTCTCCGAACGCGATTACGCGCGCAAGCTGGCGCTCAAAGGCCTCTCCTCGAAGACGACGACCGCTGCCGACATCATGTCCAGCCCTGTCCTTACCGTCACCACGCGCCACACCGTAGGCGACTGTATGCACATCATCACCGAGAAGCGCATACGCCACCTGCCCGTCGTCGAGGATGGCAAGGTGCTCGGTGTCATCTCCATCGGCGACTTAGTCAATCGGGTCATGCAGGAGCAGGAGACAACTATCCGCCACCTGCAGGCCTACATCACTGGTACGCCAGTCGTGGACTAGCGGACGTTGCCCGCCGGTCACGCGTGGCGTAAGCTGCGTCTTATGCGTACTTTACCGATGTTTCCCGCAACGCTTCTGATGGCTGCCGCCGTCACGCTCTCAGCTCAGGATATCCACGTCCGCGTATCGCCCGACGTCAAGACCGGCATCGAGGGCAAGACCGAGTTTCCGAAGATTCAGAACGCACTCGACCATCATCCCAATGCTGGTGTGGATGCACAGGGTCGCCCTGGTCGTGTCTACATTGAGATTGAGCCGGGCGTCTACCACGAGCGCATCATCGTCACGCAGAACCATCGCAACATCACGCTGGTGGGGATGGGAAAGTCACCGGCCGAAGTCGTCATTACCAATAGCCTGAACGCCTCGCAAGCCGGGGGCACATTCTTCACGGAGACGGCCGAGATTAACGGCGACGGTTTTGCCGCCGTCAACCTGACCATCGAGAACACGGCCGGCAACACCGGGCAGGCTGTGGCCGCAGCAGTGCGTGCCGACAGAGCAATTTTTAAACATTGTCGGCTGCTCGGCCACCAGGACACGCTCTTTGCCGATGCCGGACGCCAATACTACGTGGACAGCTACATCGAGGGCGGCGTGGATTTCATCTTCGGCAACGCTGCGGCCGTCTTTGAGCGCGACGAATTGCACTTCAACGGCCCTGGCTATCTGACGGCACACTCGCGCTCGGCCGACGATCAGCCGACCGGCTATGTTGTCATTGACAGCCGCGTTACGGCAGACCTCGGCGCAGAACCGCCCGCTGGCGGTGCAGGCTCGGGATCTTCTGCGGCGGCCAAGCGGCAGGTGTACCTCGGCCGTCCATGGCGTCCGTACGCGCGAGTGGTTTACATCCGCACAATTCTTCCTGCAGAGTTGGCCCCGGAAGGCTGGAACAACTGGGGCAAAGAGTCGAACGAGAAGACAGCGTGGTTCGGCGAGAATGGGAACACCGGCATTAATCTCAAGACAGTAGCCGCGTGGTCGCACCAACTCACTGCCGAGGAGGCAGGCCAGTTCTCACCAAAGGCCTTTCTAGCTGGAAGCGATGGCTGGGAAGCGGCTTCCGATGCCGCCCGTCTCCCCTGAATCACACTACAGGTCAGACCTTGATATTTAGTTGCATTTAGCAACCGACAACTCTGCCCCAAAAGGGGTATATTGTTCATCACGCGGATGAAATAGTCTCCAGCGAGATGGCGATTCTGAGCGACCGATTGCCAACTCATTTTTTCCCGCATGGAGTTTTCTGCATGATGTACACCATTGTGGTGGCGCTGATTTTTGTCGGGTTTCTGGTGGCGCCTGCTGTGCTTGCCAATCACTCAGTCTTCGACGAAGAGGAAGAGGAGGGCAGCGGCGAGCACGCCGTAGCCACCAGCGCACACCATAAGGCTCATGCTGCGGCCAAGAACCCCATCGCGAAGAGCTAATGCAGTTATTAAAAGTGAAAGGCGCTGCCAATGTCAGGCAGCGCCTTTGTGTTGATACTGCCTTCGTTTACGCCGACACCAGCTCAAACTGCGACACTTCGGCCCTAATGGTCTTGGCAGACGGAGACTTGGCGCCGGGCAGGTTGGCCTTCCAGCCCTGTTTCCAGAGGTCCGAGAGTTGGCGAACGAGTTCAGCGTTCTCCTTGCGGTCGGCCACGTTCTCATTCTCTTGCGGGTCGGTGCGGTGGTCGTAGAGTTCGATGGCATCCACCTTGCTACGATCCTCGTTCATCACCCAGATGGTGAAGCGGTGCGTGGCGGTACGCAACGAGTAGCCCATCTTCTCCGCCTTGCCGTGGCCGCGCGGATACTGACTGACGGCCGCCAGCTTCCACGGCGTATCCGGGTTGTCGAGCAGCGGCTTCATGCTGTGGCCCTCCAGATGCGATGGCAAGGGCAACCCGGCCAGATCTGCCAGTGTGGGATAGAGGTCCACGAACTCCACCAACGCGTTGCACTGCTTGCCGGCGTTTTTCATGCCCGGGACAGAGACGATCATGGGCGCGTTGGTGTCAATCTCCATATTGGTGTGCTTGGTCCACTCGCCGTGCTCGCCCAGCTTCCAACCGTGGTCGCCCCACAGCACGACGATGGTGTTCTCGTGCAGATTCAGTCGCTTGAGCTCGGCCATCACCTTGCCAATCTGCGCGTCGGTGTAGCTGACTGCAGCATAGTAACCGTGCCTGAGTTGGCGGGCCAGGTCGTCGGAGATGGGACCTTCTTGCGGAATGCCGTAGTACAGGCGTAGCTCACTGGTACCGATGCAGGAGTAGTCTGGTGCGCCATGTGGGTGGTAAGGGTTCGACGCAAGCGCAATGGTCTTGGGGTCATAAAGATCCCAATACTTCTTGGGGGCAACGAATGGCAAATGCGGCTTGGCAAAGCCCACGGCGTAAAAGAACGGCTTGCCGTGCTTGGCAGCATCGGCCAGATTCTTCACCGCGAACTCAGCCACCTGGCCGTCACGGTAGAAGTTGTCGGGAACATCGGCGCATTCAAAGGCCGGGCCCGTCTTGCCCTTGTCCTTGTGGCCGTCCTCGTCCTCCGTCGGGCCGTTCATGTCCTGGTGGTAGGTGTTGGCGTAGACGGGAGCCTTGTTGGCCGTCCACCAGTCAACCGAGAAGGACTGCGGGTCTTCGAGTCCGGGATGGAAGATCTTGCCCATGCCACGCGCAAAGTAGCCGTTGTTCTTGAAGTGTTCGGGCAACGTCACCACATTGGGCAGAGCTTTGCGGAAGTGCGTCTTCAGGTCCCACACCTTGCTGGTGTCGGGCCGCGTGCCGGTCAACAGCGCAGTGCGTGAGGGTGAACAGACGGCCTGCTGCACGTATGAGTGGTTGAACTGCATGCCAGCCTTGGCGATGGCGTCGATGTTGGGGCTGTGAATCCAATTATGTCCGTAGCAGTTCAGCTCCGGGCGCAGGTCGTCCACTACCAGCATCAGGATGTTCATCGGCTTGGCCGACTTGGCGGAGGAGTCTTTGGTGGCGGCGCTCAGCTTGAGAGCGGCTGCGGCTGCCACGCCCTGTTGGATTGCGGCGCGACGGGTGATGGTGAGGGGAGCGCTCATGAGGTTCTCCTGACAGAAGCGGAATAGCGATTTTGTTGCGAGCACATACTAACAATAAACAGACACGGCTGTCAGGAAAAAGATGCGGCCATTGCCTATCTTCCCTCTTGCCTGATGAGACGGCCTGCTATAGCCCATAGCAAACAAAGCAAAAAGAGCTGACATCTCGATGGCAACCGGGGCCTCTTGGGAGCTGTTGGGCTACTTTTCTGCCTTCAAGACTGGGGCAGCCGTGCTCTTGCCGGACTCCTGATAGTACAGGTAGTCACCCAGAGCGTTAATCTCATCCGGTGTACCTGTTAGCGGTGGCATGAACTTGCTGTAGGCGTACTCCGGTTTGTGCTCGTGCAGCATGGTCAGCACGTTGCCGATACCGGCGCGGTCGCGGCCGGCCAGCAAGCCGTTCAGTGCGCGGTATCCGGTCAGCGTGTGGCAACTGCCGCATTGGCCGCGGTACATGGCCTCACCTGCGGCAAAGTGAGCGCTGGTGTTCTGGTCGAGCCAGAGCGTGTGCGTTAGATACCCGTTCTGGTTGTAGCCATCCACCTGACTAACGCGTGTGCCGTTGGAGTACATGTGCCGTCCGATGACGTAGGGCTTGCGTAGCATCTCACGGGCCTGCTCGCCGGTACCGGTGGCAATGAGCGCCATCAGAAGGATGGCGCAGGCGTGGGCCACGGTGAAGTCCTTGGGGTTCTTGTAGGCCAGATAGTAGGCGATGAGCAGGATTGTGGCCGAGGTCATGATCATGACCAGAACCAGCCGCGTCACTTGGCTGAATGTTCCAGGTCCGATGGTAGAGATACCCAACTCCAGCAACGCGCGCTGCGAGGCGGGCACCATGCTCAGATACCAGAACAGGAATACTGGCATCAGCACAAAGGGTGGCACCAGCCAACGCGTCGTCCAGCGCAGCCAACTGGCCTTGAGGGCGGCCTGCTTTTCGCCGTCAATCCGCGCACCGGTGATGAGCGCCCATGCCGCGGCCAATGAAGCGCAGACCATACAGCGCATGGCCAGACTTGGCCAATAGGTCGGATTGAAGAAGGCGTTCCAAAACTTGCTGGCCTCGTGCCCAGTGCCGGCCACCGAAAGCCACGTGTTGCCGGGGAAGAGCATGAAGGTCAGAATGCCGTTGATGATGATGAGCGTACACACCGAGCTGGCCGCATAGACCCAGCCCACGGCCAGATGTAGTTTGTCGGGTATGCGGTCCCAGGTCAGGTAGTACACGGCGATGGACGCGAGTTCGATGAGAAAGAAGACCCACTCGATTGCCCAGCCAAAGACGAAATTGTGGATGAGTGTGCTGGTGGCCTCAGGCTGCACCAGTCCGATGGAGAACCAGATGCCCACTCCGCTCACCGTGCCGAAGACGGCGGTGACCAAAAGGAAGAAACGAGAGTGTTTCTTGAGTTGATCCTTCCAACCGGGCAGGTTCTCACGCAGCGCCTTGCGTTCGGCCATGGGCAGGAACAGCCCGCCTCCAACGGCAAATTGAGAGATCATCACGTGAAAAACGGCGATGATGGCAATCACTGATGAGCTGCCAATGAAGGGTACTTCCCAGAATGGATAGTTCATGTGCTTCTCTCTCCCGACTTAGCGCACTCCCCAGTAACCGAGGGCAGTGGTGATGATTAATGCTGCAACGGCAAAAAGGCCAAAGTAGTGGGCGTTACGGGCGCGGACACCACCTTTGTTTTCTCCGTCATAGAACGGGATGATGACCCACAGTGCCAGCCCGACGGTGAACAACAGGATGCCGGCTACCTCGCCATTGGCGCCGGGCAGGATGTTGCCCAACACCTTCAGCATGTGGAAGGGCGCCATGAAGTACCACTCCGGATGGATGCCCGGAGGCGCCGGAACCAGTACGTCGGCCTGCTTGCCAAGGTCCCAAGGAAAGACCGCGGCGAGCAGGGCCATCACGTTCAGGCTGATGAGCCACATGCCCAGATCCTTCTGCATGAAGTTGGGGAAGAAGGGAACGCTCTTGCGCTCGCTAGCGGGCTTGGCCTCCTCACTGGGTGGCAGGGCGTTGCCGTGCTTCTGCACCATCCACAGATGGATGCCCAGCAACGGCAGGAAGATGAGCGGCAACAGGACAACATGAAGCGCGAAGAATCGCTGCACCGTGAAGTCGCTGACCTCTGGGCCACCGCGCAGAATGTTGGTCGTGATGGCTCCCATGAACGGCAGTGACGCCGGGATCTGCAGGCCCACTTTGGTGGCGTAGTAGCTCAACTCGTCCATCGGCAGCAAGTAGCCGCTAAAGCCGAACACGGCCGCAAGCGCCAGCAGCGCGATGCCCGTCAGCCAGCCCAACTCGCGCGGCTTCCTGTACGCCTTCATGAAGAAGACCGAGAACATGTGCACCAGAATGGCGAAGATGAACAGGTTAGCGCTCCAAGAGTGCACCGAGCGGATGAGCCAGCCGAAGTGCATCACGTAGGTAATCTGCCGCACGCTCTCGTAGGCGTCCGCTCCGGGACGGTAGTAGACCAGCAGCAGGATGCCGGTCACGATTTGCACCAGGAAGAGGAACAGTGCGATGCCGCCCCAGTAGTACCAGAAGGAGTGGCGGTGCACGGGCACCTGCTTCTTGCGCGCCAGTGCGGCCACTTCGCTAAGGCCGAGCCGCTCATCAAGCCAGTTGTAGAGTGATGCCATGTCTTTGTCCTTTCCTTAGGCCCTGGAGACCACTATGCCGCTGTCGCCGACCGTGACTTTATATGCGGTCAACGGTTTGGGCGGCGGGCCACTGACGTTCTTGCCCGTGTTAGGGTCGTAGACGCCGCCGTTGCAAGAGCAGTGGATGCGGTTGTTGTTCGGCTCAAACTGCACCGTGCAACCCAGGTGGGTGCACACAGCGCTAAAGGCCGACCATGTGCCGTCAGCGTGGTGAATGAGCATGGCCGGGCGGCTACCGAACTTGAACATTAGCGCCGTGCCGACGGGTAGGGTCTGCGCCTTGTCCAGCGAGACCTCTTTGACGGCCGACTCGCTGGCGGCCATCTCTGCAGGGGAGGCTAGATAGCGGTACACCGGGTAGGTGATGGCGCCGGCGTAGCACAGGCCGGCGGCGGCGGCGATGCCCAAAAAGGCGCGCCGGCTCGGCGAATCCTCTGCGGGCGCAATGGTGCTGTTGGGAACTGCTGTGTTTTCACTCATGCTAGGCGCTCTCCATGACTCGGGTGGCGCGGGCCACCACGCTGATCAGCCAGCCCACAACTCCGAGGCTGACCACGAACAAAACCAGAAAGATGCTCACCACGCTCCAGTTGGTCACTACGACACGGTCCCAAACGTTGTAGCCCTTGCTGAGCAGCGTCAGGTCGCGTACGCCATCACGGTAGAGGGTCATCAGCGCGATGGAAAGAAAGGCCAGCATTGCCCCGGTCCATGCGGTCAGGTTGCAGGCCGGTCCCTTGACGGCGGCAAACAACACAAACAGCAGGGTGATGGCGGTCAGCAGCAGCCAGCCCAGTCCGGCAATCCTGTACAGCGGGTGACTGTTTAGTCCTGTCTGCACCACGGCCGGAAGCGCATGGATGGCAGTGAAGGCAGCCCATACCTGTAGCAGGATAGCGACTGCTGCGACGCGTCCACCAATGCGGCCGAGGAACTTGGCATCGGCAGGTGAGAAGGTCTTGCGCCCGGCTAAGTAGAGCATCCACAGCCCGCCCACCACAAAGCCGCTGGCCAGCATGAAGCAGAAGCGCGGGATAGTGGTTGGGTCAACCGGCGGCAGGTGCGCGCCAAGCGCGGAGTTCGAGTACATCTTCTGCCAGACTTCGGGACGCAGCATCAGCGTCATATTGGTGGAGTAGACGTGACCTATCCAAGCCACAACAAGCCAAGCCGAGCAGCCCAGACACCAGCCGCGCTTGCCCGCCTCCAACGCATCGCTGAACTTGTAGAGCAGCCAGTAGGCCAGTATCAGAGCGGGGATGACCAGAATCCAGCGAAGGCCAATCATCACGCTGCTAGTGTAGATGCCGCGGCCGTACAGCACCTGCGTGAACAGCAGCGGGGGCACACCGAAGTTGATGACAAAGGTCATCGCCGTTGTCAGGCGCTTGGCCATGGCCTTGGCGGCCGTCTTCGACTCCGGCGAACGGCCCAGCAGATCCAGCACGGCGGCGATGAACAAGCCGCCCACCATCAACTGCATAGCTGTGAAGTGGAGCGCCAAAGTCACGATGTGGAGGAGTTTGAATAGCCAGATGGGAGCTGGCAGGGGGATAGGGTCTACGGCTGGAAAACCATTCATCAGGGCAAGCCTCGAACACACGAGTATCTTGATTCCCCGGGGAATGGGAAGCGCTTTCAAATATCCCATAAAGCACCAAGGGGTTGTCAATTAGTTTTTTTGCGGAACGTGTTGTAAGTAAAGCAAGAAAGAGAATATTTACCATTCAGAATTACTGGGGCAGTTTGGTCATAAACTGCTTGGTCGCCGTCCACAATCCGGCTTAGTTGTCCCACGGCCAGCGTGTGCCGATCAAGATGGAGAGACTGTTCATAAGCAATTGATTTATAAGGAAATATGCGAATTATGGGGCGTTGCTGGGGTGCGGTTATGTAAAGTATGGTGGCGGAGGCAGCGATAAGTAATTCTTGTAAAAGGAGTTAGCTAGATACGGCCGGAGGGGCGGAGGTCTGGTTTACCGGGATAATAGACGTTGTCGTACACGGTAAACGCGGTGTTTTGCGCGGTGCAGACGGCGGTTTCCATGGTGAAAGCGATGGCTAAAAGCGCGAAATGCATGGTCCAAGCGTGGAGAGCGGATGGATATTTCCTGGCTGGCTCCTAGTGATGGCTGTGGAGCGGGATGCGGGTGTCTTCCGGGCGCTGCGGCAGGACATAAAGGACGAGGAAGACAGGGAGGAGAAGCAGCGGAGGGAAGTGCATATCAGGAAGATTGTAGACCGTTAGCGGGTGAATCACGCCGAGCTACATCCACGGTTGTGACTCTCTATATGATGGGTGGAGCATGAAGAGAGCCGCAGCGCGAACCGCGGGGAAGACCGACCTCATCGTCTGCCTGATGCTGGTGATGTTCGCCGCCGTGTACACGGGGGCGAGGCTGACGACCGGATGGGTGCCGAACGACGAGGGCACGCTGGCTACGAGCGCGCTGCGGGTGATGCAGGGGCAGCTTCCTCAGCGGGACTTCAGTGAGATCTATACGGGCGGGTTGAGCTTCTGGCATGCGGCGGCGTTCCGGCTGTGGGGGGTGAACCTGTTCTCGCTGCGGCTGGCGGCGATGGCGGCGTTCCTTCTGTGGGTTCCGGCGGTCTACTACATTGCGCGGCGGATGCTGGGCGTGCTGGGCGCGGCGGTGGTGACGCTGACGGCGTTGGCGTGGAGCTATCCGAACTACGTGGCGAGCATGCCGAGCTGGTACAACCTGTACTGCGCGACGTGGGCGGCGGCCGCGCTGATGCGTTACGTGGACACGCGGCGGCGACGGTGGCTGGTGGCGGCAGGAGTGGCGTGCGGGCTGTCGGTGCTGGTGAAGATCATCGGGCTGTACGCGGTGGCGGGGGTGCTGCTGTTCCTGCTGTACCTGGAGCAGGAGCGGGATGAGACGAAGGGTGGGGCGTCGCGCTGCACGGCGTATCGCGTGCTGACTGGCGGGCTGCTACTGGTCTTTCTGGGGATGGTGCTGAAGGTGGTGTGGGGGCAGATGCATCCGGGCGAGATGTACCAGTTTGTGCTGCCCGCGGCGGGGTGCGTGGGGGTTCTACTGGGACGCGAGCGGCGGGTGGTGGCGGCGACGAGCGGGGAGAGATGGGGAGTGATGCTGCGGCTGGCGGGTCCATTTCTTGTGGGAGTGGCGGCACCGTTGGCGGTGTTTCTGGTTCCGTATCTAGGGGCGCATGCGGTGGGGGCGCTGGTGCATGGGGTCTTTGGCAGCGTGAATGCGCGGATGACGGGATTGGCCGGAGCGGAGACGGCGCCGGGGCTGGGCTACATGGTGTATGGGTTGATGACGCTCATCATCCTGCTGCTGGGGTTGTTTTCGCCGAAGGCGCGGAGCCACCGGGCGACGGCGGTGGTGGGGCTGTGCCTGGCTCTGACGCTGGGGGTGAGTGCGTTGGCGGGAGGGTTGCAGGACACGTGGCTGATGGGCGGGATGCTGACGCCGCTGGTGGTGCTGCTGGGGGTGGTGCTGCTGTCGAGGCCGGTGGAGCGGGAGGCGGGCACGCGGCTGATGCTGATGGTGTCGCTGACGAGCGTTTGCACGCTGGTGCAGTTTCCGTTGGCCTACGTGACCTATTTTTGCTACGTGGCGCCGCTGGTGCTGCTGACGGGGGTGGCGGTGGTGAAGGCTGTGCCCGCGCCGCCCGGGCGCGGGGTGCTGGCGGCTTTGCTGCTGTTCTTCTGCGGGTTTGGATATCTAGCGCTGCTGCCGATGCACATCTACAACCCGGAGATTGACGTGCGGGCGGCGAGGCCGCTGGGGCTGGAGCGCGCGGGACGGTTGCGCGTGGATAGGACGACGCCGGAGTACGGGGAGCTGATTCCGTTCCTGCAAGCGCACTCGCCGAACGGGCTAATGTTTGCGGGGAACGACTGCCCGGAGCTGTACTTTTTGAGCGGGCTGACGGATCCGACGCGGGACGACACAGGAACGACGCCGGAGGTGTTGGGCGAGCTGGCAAGCGGGAGGCTGCAACTGGTGGTGCTGAAGGATCAGCCGTTTTTGCCGAGCGAGGCAGTGAAGCCAGAGTTGCGCGCGGCGGTGGTGGCGGCGCTGCCGGAGCATCGGGCGTTTGGGCGTTTCAGCGTGTACTGGCGCTGATTATCTGAAAATTTGTGACGCGAGTACATGGCGATGTGACGGATGCACTGAAAAGTGTGCAATCGAAAGATTTCAACAAAATGTTGCAAAAATTATGGATTCTTTACTTTTTTGCGTGCTATGTTCACGGAACAGTTGAAAAAAGATTCAGCATCTTCGCTCCCCGGCCTTCCCCGAGAAAGAAGCTTGCTGAAGATTTAGACAACAACTAGTATTCCTAAATTTTTGGTGAACCGCAGATTCGTATACGGCGAGCGTTCCATGCCCGTGTACGCACTGCAATCGGTAGACACAGTCGTTTGATTTGAATTCATGCACGAGAGAGCCGACATGTCCCTGCGTAACGTAGCCCACTCCGCCGTAACCGCCGTCCGCAGCAGCCTGAGCGGATGGAAGACCCTTGCCGCCATCACATTGATTGGCATTCTCAGCCTGAGCCTGGCGCCGGCCGCGATGGCGCAGGTCACTTATGGGGGAATTCAGTCCAGCCTAACGCCGACGACCGGCTCCTGGAGCGGGCCTGTTGGCGTAGCCACAGACACATCCGGCAACATCTATATCGGCTCCTACACGTCCGGTTACGTGACCAAGATCAATGCCACGACACACGCGACGAGCACCTACATCAGCGGCACGGTGAACTGCGGGGGCACGAACATCACCATCAACGGACCGCAGTTGATTGTGTCTGACTCGAGCAACAACCTGTACATCGCGAACCAGAACACGAGCCAGATCATCAAGTGGTCGACTACGACGAATGCATGCCTGGACTACTACGGCGCAGCGGGTGTCTTCTCGATTGCGCTGGATAGCTCCGGCAACATCTGGTTCGGCGGCGGTTCGACGGTAGACAAGATTGCCTTCAATGCACCCAACGGCACTGCGGGCACAATCGTTGCTCTAGGGTTTACAGCGCCGAACGGATTGGCCTTCGCTCCTGCAGCCACGGGCGGCCTTGCCGTCGGCGACCTGCTTGTCTCAGACACGGTTGCCGGCAATATTTACAAGCTCACCGCAGCCTCCAGCTACACAACAAAGACCACGCTTATCAGCGGACTCAACCAGCCGTTTCAGATCACCTTCGACTCTTCGAACAACCTGTTGGTGGCTTTGACGGGCACCAACAACGTCGTCAAGTATCTGGCCTCGAGCAACTACGGAACCTCGACTCCGGTGCTTCCATACGCCAAGGGCGCGGAGGGCATCGGCATGGATTCGAGCGGCGATATCTTCCTGACGGCCTATCAGGGGAACGCGGTGACTGAGCTGTGCCTGAGCGGCAACTGCATCAACCCGGTCATCAACGTGGGCAGCTCGTCGTCCATCATCAGCGTCAACTTCCAGATTGCGGCGGGCACCACGGTGAGCGCCTATAACTACATGGACCAGGGCATCACGGGAAGCAAGTCCGAGTTCAACGCGCCATCGTCGGATACAAACACCGCACTTTGCACCGCAACCACCTATGCCACCGCGACGGTGTGCGATGTGGACTTTGTGTTCTCGCCGACGTATCCGGGCAACCGCTACGGCGCGATCCAGGTGCTGGGCGCGAGCAGCGCCATCCTGAACTCGGTGTTTGTGGGCGGCGTGGGCGTGGGGCCTGAGGTGGCGTACCTGCCGGGCTCGCAGAGCACGGTGGGCACAAGCCTGACGACGCCACAGGGCGTGGGCGTGGACGGCTTCGGCAATGTTTACATCGTCAACACGACAACCACCGGCAGCATCACCAAGGTGACAGCGGCGGGCGTGCAGAGCACGATTGCATGCTGCACGGGCCTGACGCCGGCGACGCTGAGCAACCCCGGCGGCATTGCGGTGGACGGAGCGGGCAACGTGTACGTGGCCGACTACAGCAACAGCCGCGTGGTGAAGATTCCTTGGAACGGGACCACGTATGGCTCGGCCGTTCAGGTGCTGGCCGGCCTGAGCACGCCGAATGATGTGGCGGTGGACGGCAACGGCAACGTGTACATCGCCAACGAGGGAGCGGCACAGATTTTGAAGGTGCCGTGGACGGGAACCACATACGGCTCTTCGGTGGTACTGGAAAGCACGAACCGCGTAACGGGCGTGGCTGTGGACGGCAACCTGAACGTGTACGGCGCCTATTACTTCGCAAGCCAAGTGGTCAAGATTCCGTGGAACGGCAGCAGCTACGGAACGGCGGTCAATGTGGGCAGCGGCTGGTCCGGCCCCTTCAACTTGTCCGTGGATGTGAACGGCAACCTGTACGTGGCCGACGCCATTGCGAACAAGGTATCGGTGGTGCCGTGGAACGGAACCAGCTACGGAACACAGTACGTGGTGGCCAACACGGCCAAGAACGGACTGGGGTATTCGTCGGGCGTGTCGGTGGACGCGGCGGGCGATGTGTTCATCGCCGACCAGACCAACAACCGCATTGTGAAGCTGAGCGACGGCACGCCGCCGACGCTGACGTGGGTGACCACCACGCCGGTGGGTAGCCTGGACAGCACGGATGGCGCGCAGACGGTGACGATCCAGAACATCGGCAACTCGCCGCTCCTTATTACGGTTCCCAGCTCGGGCACAAACCCCGCCATCTCCGCTGCGTATGCGTACAGCAACAGCAGCACCTGCCCGCAGCTCACCACCAGCAGTTCGTTGGGCACACTGGCGCAGGGCGCAAACTGCACCTACGTGGTCAACTTCACACCTACGGTCAACGGCACGAACAGCGGCACGCTGGCGCTGTCCGATAGCAACCTGAACGTGTCGCCCTCAATCCAGACAATCAACCTGACGGGCACGGGCATCATCCCGGTGTCGCAGATTGCCATCAGCGCGGTTCCGGCCATCACGGTGGGCGGCAACGTCGGCTCTGTGACGGTCTCCGAGGAGAACAGCTCGAACGCGGTGGTGACGTCTGCGACGGACACCATCACACTGATGGTGACTGGGCCCAACAGCTACACGGCGACGTACAGTGTAGCCGCAGTGGCAGGCGTAGCGACGTTCAACCTGAGTGGCGTGAGCCTGCCGACGGCCGGGACATACACGTACACGGCATCGGTGATGCTGAGCGGCGTGAGCAGTGTGAACACGCCGGGCGTAGTGAACAAGGCGACGCCGACGGCGGCGGTTGTGCCGACACCGGCCACGATTGCGCTGCTGACGAGCTCGTCGCTGAAGGCGACCTTGACCGGAGTGACCGGAGTGGCGACGCCGACGGGAACGGTGACGTTCCTGGACGGGTCTACGACGCTGGGCACCTGCACGCTGGCCGCGGGGACTTGCAGCTACACGGACGCGACGACTGCCGCGACAACGTTTGGCCCGCACAGCATCACCATCAGCTACGGCGGCGACACGAACTACAACACGACCACCAGCACGGCGGCGACGCTGACGGTGGTGGACTTCACCCTAGTGGCGGTTGCGCCGACGACGTTCACCATTCTGCCGGGCGGCACGGTGGTGTACTCGCTGACGGAGTTGCCGGTGGGCAACACAACCTTCCCGAACGCCATCGCGCTGACGGCGACGGGCCTGCCCAGCGCGGACACGCTGACGCTGACGCCGACGCCGATTGCGGCGGGAAGCGGCACGACCAGCTTCACGCTGACGGCGGTGACGGCGAACTCGGTGAACGCAGAGCTGCACCGTGAGCGGATGCTGAAGCGGATGGCGCCGCTGACACTGGCGCTGCTGCTGTTGCCCTTCGCAGGCCGACTGCGGCGGCGGATGCCGCGGCTGATGCTGGCACTGTTGCTGGCGCTGGCCGGTCTGGCAGCGGCGGTCGGAACGAGCGGCTGCGGCAACCAGCCTTCGGGCTACTTCGGACACGGCGTGACCAACTACACCATCGTGGTGACGGGCACGTCGGGCAGTCTGACCCATTCCACCAGCGTCACGCTGACAGTGAACTAAAGGAGAGAACGATGAAGAAGCTGACGATGATGGCAGTGATGCTGGCGGTGGTGGCGATGGCGGCCCTTCCGGCCATGGCGCAGCAGAAGGCGGCGGCCCCGGCCGGCGGCTTCCTGGACAAGACGGACTTCGGTCTGACGTTCACCTACAAGTGGGCGAAGGCTTCGACGACGGCCGGGCCGGAGTTCTTCATCCAGGGCGGCGGGCTGGACGCGGCGTACACCCCGGGCAACTGGGGCAAGAAGTTCGTGGGCGTGGCGGCGGAGGTGGACGGTGAGTCGGCCTCGCAGGTGAAGCCGGGCATCAACCTGAGCCAGATCACGTTTGTGGCCGGGCCGCGCCTGACCGACCATTGCAGCCGCGGGTCGTTCTACGCACAGGCGCTGTTCGGCATGGTGCACGCGTTCAACAGCGTGTTTCCGGGCGCGAACGGCACCACACAGCCGACGGCGAACGGGTTTGCTTCGCAGTACGGCGGCGGGCTGAACGTGAAGGTGACGGAGCACTTCGGCTGGCGGGTGGGCGAGTTCGACTGGATCTATACGACCCTGCCGAACGCGAACAACGGCTGGCAGTCAGACATGCGGTATACGACTGGCGTAACCTACCATTTCTAACCGGCAGCAAGGATTCCACACAGGGCCCCTCGCAGGAGGGGCCTTGGTGTTTAAGACGGGGTGTAATTATGTGTTGAAACAATCAGTTTATAATCAAAGCCAGCAACACAATCAAGGAGAGAGACCATGAGCGAGCCAGTGATTGCAGCGAAACATCCGATACCGGTGGCGGTAGAGGCCGGGAAGTCGTACTACTGGTGCACGTGCGGGAAGAGCGCGGGCCAGCCGCTGTGCGACGGGTCGCACAAGGGCTCGGATTTCACGCCTATGAAGTACGAGGCGACGGAGACGAAGACGGTGTACTTCTGCGGGTGCAAGCACACGAAGAACGCGCCGGTGTGCGACGGGTCGCACAAGAGCCTGTAACCGCAGATTGATGGCAGTAAGGCGCACAGCACGGGCGCGGCTGACGGCTGCACTTGCGGCTGCGATGCTTCCGCTTGCGTGTTTTGCAGCCACGGCACCGGAGCGGCCGCTGGCGGTGGGCGACCGATTGCCCGCACTGCGCGGCGAGTATCTGACTGGCCGCGCCGCCGCGCTACCGGAGGACTCCTCGGGGAGTGCGAGTCTGCTGCTGCTCGGCTTCACCTACCAGTCTCGCTTCTCGGTGGAGCCGTGGGCAAAGCGGTTCCGCGCTGCTTACGGCGGCCGCGAAGGAGTGACCTTCTACGAGGTACCGATGATCGGCGGGGCGGCGGTGCTGGGCAAGTGGTTCATCAACTCCGGCATGCGCGGCGGGACACCGGTGGCCGACCGCGAGCACGTGATCACGGTGTACGGCGGGACGGGGGCGTGGAAGCAGCGCGTGGGCTACGCGAGGCCGGATGCGGCGTACCTGATTCTTCTGGACAAGAGCGAACGCGTGGCGTGGATGTATGTCGGTGACGTGAACGATGCGGCGTTCGAGTCACTCTCCACTGCGATGGGAAATCTGCTGACAACCCACTAACTACTGCTGCTGTTGTTGTTGCTGTTGCGCCAAGAGCCATGCGCTGGGCGGCGGTGGCGGGGGCGGCGGGACCTGCTGCGCCTTTTCGACGAGGACGGACCAGTCTTCGGGGACGGGGAGGGGCTGGTCCATCTCGGGCTGCTGGAGGTAGGGCTTGACCTGCACGGCGACGGTGAGGTCCGTGTTGGCGGCACCGCGGAAGATGCCGCGTGTGGGAGGGACGTCTGCGTAGTCGCGGCCGATGGCGGTGCGGATGTGGCGGCCGCTGGCGAAGAGATGGTTGGTGGGATCGAAGCCGACCCATCCGAGGTGGGGGAGCATGGCCTCGACCCAGGCGTGGGTGGCGGATGCCTCGGAGCGGTCGTGGTCGCCGATGTTGTGGTGGAGGTATCCGCTGACGTAGCGGCAGGGGATGCCAAGGCCGCGGACGAGTGCGAGCATGATGTGTGCGAAGTCCTGACAGACGCCCATGCGGCTCTCCAGCGCGACGTCGATGGGAGAGTCGGCGGTGGTGTAGCGGGGCACATAGTCAAAGTAGCTGTAGATGCGCTGGTTCAACTCGTGGAGGAGCATGAGTGGGTCGTCGCGGCGGACGATGTTCCACTGGCTGGCGAGAGCCTCCAGCGCGGGGGTGCGCTGAGTGAAGGGGCTCTCCACGAGCATCTCGCTGTAGTCGCCCTGCTGGAGGAGCGCGTCGAGCTCCTGCCAGGCGCCGGGCGCGAGGAAGGCGGGGATGACGGGCGGTTCGTCGACATCGACGAGGGATTCGGCGACGATGACGAGCTGGCCGTGCTTGCCGGGGATATCGAAGTGGTGGACGTGGTTGCCGAGGTGGTCGCGGTAACTGAAGGCGCGGCAGCGGGGATTGACGGAGAGCTGGAAGGTGAGGCAGTGCTGGTTCTGGTCGGAGCGCGGGTGCATGCGCGTCTCCATGACGCTCTCGCTGATGGGATTGGAGTAGAGGAATTTGGTGAGATGGCGGATGGAGTAGTACATGGGATTCCTCTCTAGTAGGCGAGCGCCGTCTGGATGGAGTAGTTGATGTAGAGCTGGTAGAGCGTCTCGTGGATGTCGCGGCACTGGGCGAGGATTCCCTGGAGGTAACCGATGAGGTCCTGAGTGAGGAGCTCGTCGGCGCGGGCGTAGCTGAGGGAGGACTGTAGACGTCCGGCGAGGCGCATGAGCTGTTCGGCGCGCTGGCGGCCGCCCTCGCCCTGAATGGAGCCGAGGGCGCGCTGGAGGGAGTCGACGGAGAAGCGCAGGGAGTGGGGGAACTCCGCGTTGAGGAGCAGGAAGCCGAGGATGCGTTCGGCGTTGAGGTCGGCGGTGTAGGCCTTGCAGTAGGCCTCGAATGCGGTGCAGGAGCGGAGCAGGCCGACCCACTCGAGGTACTCGGAGCCTTCGGCGGCTTGTCCGGTGGTGTGCCAGAGGTCGTGGTGGTAGGCCTCCAGCAGCAGGGCGGTGGCGGAGGAGCGCTCGAGGAAGCGGCCAATCTGGATGAAGTGCCAGCCTTCGCCGTGGGTCATGGTGGAGTCGGTGACGCCCTGAAACTGGTGGACGGCCTCCATGACGGAGCTGAAGAACTCGGCGCGTGCGTTCTCGTCGCTGCTGACGAGGTTGAAGTCGGCACTGATGACCTGCAGGTAGAGGCGGTTGAGGCGATGCCACTGCTCGGAGGTGATCTGCTCACGTACTTGGCGGGCGTTTTCGCGGGCCTGCAGGATGCAGGCGATGATGGAGGAGGGGACTTCCGCGTTGAAAGCTAGCTCGCGGACGAGTTGCATGGAGTCTCCGGTCCACTGGACACCGGCGGGGCGGCCGAGGGAGACGAGCAGACGACGCCAGCGGCGCTCGGCGCCCTCGGGGTCGTCGAGCATGAGGTTGATATTGACGTCCAGCAGACGGGTGGCGTGCTCGGCGCGCTCGAGATAGCGGCTCATCCAGTAGAGGCTGTCGGCAACGCGGGAGAGCATGGAGCGGACCTCACATCAAGAAAAACGGGTTGCGGTTGCGGATGCGCGGCCTAGCGGCTGAGCACCCAGGTGTCTTTGCTGCCGCCGCCCTGCGAGCTGTTGACGACGAGCGAACCTTTGCGGAGGGCGACGCGGGTGAGTCCGCCGGGAACGATGGAGACCTTGTCTCCGTAAAGGACGAAGGGGCGGAGGTCGACGTGGCGCGGCTCGAGACCGTCTCCGACGAGGCAGGGGGCGCGGGAGAAGGTGATGGTGGGCTGGGCGATGTAGTTGCGGGGGTCGGCCTCGATGTGGAGCGCGAACTCTTCGCGCTGGGCGGCGGTGGAGTGCGGGCCAATGAGCATGCCGTAGCCGCCGCTCTCGCCGACGGCCTTGACGACGAGCTTGTCGAGGTTGGCAAGGACGTGGGCGCGCTCCTTGGGGCGGGAGCAGAGGAAGGTCTCGACGTTGTTGAGGACAGGCTCCTCGCTGAGGTAGTAGCGGATGATGGCGGGGACGTAGGCGTAGATGGCCTTGTCGTCGGCGACGCCGGTGCCGAAGGCGTTGGCGAGGGTAACGTTGCCGGCGCGGTAGGCGTTGAAGAGTCCGGCGACGCCGAGCATGGAGTCGTTGCGGAAGGCGAGCGGGTCGATGAAGTCGTCGTCGACGCGGCGGTAGATGACGTCGACGCGGCGGAGTCCGTTGGTGTTGCGCATGTAGACGATGTTGTCGTGGGTGACGAGGTCGCGGCCCTCGACGAGTTCGATGCCCATCTGGCGGGCGAGGAAGGCGTGCTCGAAGTAGGCGGAGTTGAAGACTCCGGGGGAGAGCAGGACGATGTTGGGCTCGGGACGGCCTTCAGGGGCGAGGGAGCGCATGGTGGAGAGCAGGAGCTGCGTGTAGTGCTCGATGGGGCGGACGTTGTAGCCGCGGAAGAACTGGGGGAGCTGGCGCTTCATGACGCGGCGGTTGGTGAGCATGTAGCTGACGCCGGAGGGAACGCGGAGGTTGTCTTCGAGCACGACGAACTCGCCGGACTCGAGGCGGATGAGGTCGGAGCCGGTGACGGCGATGTAGACGTTGCGCGGCACCTGCAGGCCCTGCATCTGGCGGCGGTAGTGGCGGCAACTGTAGACGACATCGCGGGGGACGATGTTGTCGGCGAGAATGCGGCCTTCGTTGTAGATGTCGCGCAGGAAGAGATTGAGGGCGGTGATGCGCTGGATGAGGCCGCGCTCGACGCGATCCCACTCCGCGGCGGTGATGATGCGCGGGACGAGGTCGTAGGGGAAGATCTTCTCGGTGCCTTCGTCGCGGCCGTAGACGGTGAAGGTGATGCCCTGGTTGAGGAAGGAGAGGTCGGCCGACTGCTTGCGGCGTTCGAGCTCGCCGGGGGACATGGAGGCGAAGAGATCGACCAGCGGGCCGTAGTGCGGATGGATGTGGTCCGGGGCCTCGAACATCTCGTCGTAGGCGGAGTCGAGGGTGTAATCGCGCAGGGCGGGAAGAGCAACGCGAGTTGGCTCGAGGGAGGACATCGGGAGGGTTCGGTCAGTATACGGTTTTGAGGGGAGAAGTGAGGGGCGGCGAGGTGAAATCAATCGGCTGAATAAGCAAGAGTTATGGGCGATTAGGGAGAGGTGGATGGAGGCATAAGATGCACAGGAATCAGTGCAATTTGGCGGGAAGAAGAGAGGTTAAATGGAGCCGGAGGCGAGTTCGCCGAGGATGCGCTGGACGGCTTGAGCGGCGGAGGCCTCAATCTGGGGGGAGAGGCCGACGCGGATGGGCTGCTTGGGGTCTATGGTGATGGCGTAGAGGGTGACCGTGGCGGAGCCGCCGAGCATCTCGTAGAGGTCGAGCAGCTCCTTGACGCCGATGTCGTGGGCGGTGAGGGAGCGGGGATACTCGTGGCTGAAGCGGGGCTGGGTGCGGGATACGGTGCCGATGGGGTTGCCGTCGGCGGCGGCGTCGATCATGATGATGCGCGCGGCCTGCTGGAGGGGTTCGAGCAGGATGAGGCCGCCGGTGCCGCCGTCGAGACATTCGACGTGTGCAGGGAGAGGGTGTTCGAGGAGCGAGCGCAGGACGTTGACGCCGACGCCTTCGTCTCCCATCAGGATGTTGCCGAGGCCCAGGATGAGGGTCTTACCGTTAGGAATTGTCACTCTTCTCCCGCACGAACTTCCAGCCGCCCACGATGGAGGAGATGGTGCCGCGCCCCTCGATGTAGTCGTGGTAGAAGCTGAGGTATACGTGCACGATGATAAACGTGACGAAGAACCAAAGGCTCACGTGGTGGATGTAGCGGACGCGGAACTCGCCGCCGAGGAGTGGGACGATCCATGTGAAGAGGCGCGGCAGCAGGGAGGTGCTCATGCTGGAGTAGAGCGCGAAGCCGGTGATGACCTGCACAAGGAAGGCCAGGAATGTGAGGAAGTAGATGAAGGCGGCCAGCGCGTTGTGCCCGGTGGAGATGGGGCCGTGCAGCTTGGTCTGGAGGACGTCGGCCTTGACGACATCCACCATCTCCTGACGCTGCTTGCGGGTGAAGGGGAAGAAGTTGTTCCAGCGGGCGTATTCGTTGCCGACGAAGCCCCAGTAGATGCGGGCGGCGAAGTTGAAGGTCCAGACGAAGGCGCTGAGGAAGTGGACGGCGCGCACGACGCCGAACCAGTATTGCTGCCAGGCCTCGGCGGCGTAGAAGGCGCGGATGGGAGCGCCGATGAGATAGCCGGTGATGCAGAGCAGCACCATGCAGATGGCGTTGATCCAGTGGTAGGCGCGGACGGGCAACTGCCAGACGTAGACGCGCTTGTAGTCCAGCGGATTGACGGCAGCGGCGCGGGGCAGGTTGGCTGTGCTCATATACGCCTCACTCGAAGGAGAAATGGCTTACGTGCCGACCCTGCGGGTCGTAGAGATGGACGCTGCAGGCCAGGCACGGGTCGAAGCTGTGGATGGTGCGGATAATCTCGAGCGGTTCGTCGAGCTTGGCGACCGGAGTGCCGATGAGCGAGGCCTCGAAGCTGGAGCGCTGCTGCTTGGCGTCGCGCGGCGAGCCGTTCCAAGTGGTGGGAACGACAAGCTGGTAGTTGTCGATCTTGCCGTCCTTAATCTTGATCCAGTGGGCGAGGGAGCCGCGCGGGGCCTCGACGAGGCCGACGCCTTCGCACTCCTTGGGCCAACTGGCGGGATCCCAGTGCTCGCCGTTGAAGGTAGAGACCTCGTGGATACGTACGCGGTCCATGAGGTCGCCGTAGAACTCCTTGAGCCAGACCATGGCGAGCTGGGCGTCGATGGCGCGGGCGCCGGTGCGGCCGAGGGTGGAGAAGAGAGCGTCCACGGGAACTCCGAGCTTGCCAAGGACGCCGGTGACGGCCTCGCGGACGTCGGTACGACCGGCGGCGAAGGCCACGATGAGGCGGGCCAGCGGGCCGACCTCCATGGGGTTGTCGTTCCAGCGCGGGGTCTTGAGGAAGGAGTACTTGTCGAAGCCCTCGAGGGTCTCGAAGGGAGGCTTGGGGCCACTGTAGTTGATGGTGGTCTCGCCTTCCCAGGGATGGAGGCCAGCGTTGTTGCCGCCCGCGTAGTCGTACCAGGAGTGGGCGATGTACTCCTTGATCTCCTGCTTGTCGCGCGCGTTGACCGGATGCACGGTGGATAGGTCGCGGTTGAGCACGACGCCGCGGGGGTACTTGAAGAAGTCGGGCTGGCCGTAGCCGCGGGTGGGGAACTCGCCGTAGCTCATGTAGTTCTTGAGACCGCCGCCGTACTTGGCCCAGTCCTTGTAGAAGCTGGCGACAGCGAGCAGGTCGGGGATGTAGACCTCGTTGACGAACTCGTTGGCCTGATCGATGAGACGGCCGACCAGATTGAGGCGCTCCGAGTTGATGGCGGCGACCTCGTCGGTGTTGATGCTGCAGGGCACACCGCCGACCAGATAGTTGGGATGAGGGTTCTTGCCGCCGAAGACGGCATGAATCTTGACGACCTCCTTCTGCCATTCGAGGGCGTCGAGGTAGTGGGCGACGCCGATGAGGTTGACCTCAGGCGGCAGCTTGTAGGCGGGGTGGCCCCAGTAGCCGTTGGCGAAGATGCCGAGGCCTGCGGCGGCAATCTTCTTGACCTTCTCCTGCACGTCGGTGAAGTGGGCGGTGGTGTTCTTGTCGTAGCGGGAGAAGCTCTGGGCGAGCGTGGCGGCCTTGGCGGGGTCGGCTTTGAGGCAGTTGACGACGTCCACCCAGTCGAGCGCGTGCAGGTGGTAGAAGTGGACGACGTGGTCCTGCACGTAGAGGGTGGCCATCATGATGTTGCGGATGAGCTCTGCGGTGGGCGGGACGCTGGTGCCGATGGCGTCCTCGACGGTGCGGACGCTGGCCAGAGCGTGGACAGTGGTGCAGACGCCGCAGACACGCTGGGTGAAGGCCCAGGCGTCGCGTGGGTCGCGGCCGACCAGGATCTTTTCGAGACCGCGGATCATGGTGCCAGAGCTGAAGGCGTCTGTGATGACGCCGTTCTCGACCACCGCCTCGACGCGGAGGTGGCCTTCGATACGAGTTACAGGATCGACGACGATACGTGGCATAGTCCCTCGCTACTCCTTCTGATCTTCGGTGTGTACTTCGGCGATGACCTTCTGCTTGCGGACGTTGGTGACGACGGCATGAGCGGCGACGCCAGCCAGAGTGGCGACACCGACTATGGTGCCGACGGTGTCGGCGGTGCTCTCGATGCCAAAGCCCGGGAAGCTGGGCAGATGCTGGTAGAAGGGCTCGTTGTCCCAGAAGCCGGCCTCGGAGCAGCCGATGCAGCCGTGGCCGGACTGGATGGGATAGCTGGTGCCCTCGTTCCACTTGACGACCGAGCAGGCGTTGTAGGTGACCGGCCCGCGGCAGCCCATCTTATAGAGGCAGTAGCCTTTGCGGGCGTTCTCGTCGTCCCAGGACTCGACGAAGAGGCCGGCGTCGTAGTTGGCGCGGCGGTAGCAGGTGTCGTGGACGCGGCGTCCGTAGAACTCCTTGGGGCGGCCGAGGCTGTCGAGCGCCGGGGCCTGACCGAGGACGAGCAGGTGGGTGACGACGCTCATCATGACATCGGCGATGGGCGGGCAGCCGGGGACGTTGATGACGGGCTGCGAGACCAGTTTGTGGATGGGGGTGGCCGAGGTGGGATTGGGCTTGGCGCTCTGCACACAGCCGTTGCTGGCGCAACTGCCCCAAGCGATGACGGCGGCCGCGTCCTTGGCGACCTCCTGCAGGATGGATTCGGCGGTCTTGCCGCCGATCATGCAGTAGACGCCGCCGTCTGCGGTGGGCACGGAGCCTTCGACGAGGACGATGTACTTGCCCTTCTGGTCGCGGATGGTGTCGTAGAGGCACTTTTCGGCCTGGAAGCCGGATGCGGCCTGCAGCGTCTCGGTGTAGTTGAGCGAGAGGACGTCGAGGAGCGCGTCTATGACGATGGGGTGCGAGGCGCGGATGAACGACTCGCTGCAGCAGGTGCACTCCTGGAAGTGGAGCCACACGACGGCGGGCTTGGATTTGACCTCAAAGACGCTTGCGACCTGGGCCGCGGCGGAACGGTCGAGACCGGCGGCCACCGCCGCCATGCCGCAGAACTCCATGAACTGCCTGCGGGAGTAACCTTTCTCCTGCATGGACTGCCAAATTGATTGAGCCATGTGGACCTCACCTGCTGGTCTTTAGATAAGGACCGCGGCCGGTCACCGGACCCGGGGCAGTCCCATGCGCAACGGGGGAGATGGTAGGCGCGGAAAATCACGGAAGGATGTGATTTGTATCACGCTTGTTTGGCAGGGCATCACCGGCGCGGGGAGGTAGGGGGAGATGGGGCCAATAGCTTCGTTTTATTGCGAATGATATTTTTTATTGCATTTATTATCTTCGCGAGGTATCTTTATGCCAATCTGAAGGATTGTGTTTTGCTGTTGTCAGGCTCCTTTCGACGCGTTGCGAAGTGAGCCGGCAAGAGTGGGAAGTTCAATTTCAAGGAGCCACCAAGCCCATGAGCACAGGCAGCAGCAGAACGATTACGGGAGCGGCGTACGACCGCCTGTTATTCAGCGTAGCGGGACTGGGTGGGCTGCTGTACGGCGTGGACATCGGCATCATCGGCGCGGCGCTCATCTATATGGGGCGCTCGGTGAGCATGACGCAGAGCCAGGCCTCGATTATTGTGGCGACGGTCTTCGGCGGCAGCATGTTCAGCTCGCTGATTGCTGGGTTCTTGGCCGGGTGGCTGGGGCGGAAGAAGATGATCGTCGCCAGCGGCCTTCTATATGTAGTGAGCGTAGCGGTCATCGTGACCTCGTACGGCTTTACGCACCTGTTCACGGGGCGGCTGCTGCTGGGCATCAGCGCGGGACTGATTGTTGTCGTGGTGCCGCTGTATCTTGCGGAGTGCCTGCCGGCCAACAGTCGTGGGCGGGGCACATCGATATTTCAATTCTTGCTGACGCTGGGCATTGTGCTGGGCGCGTTTGTGGGGATGTTCTACACGGGGCGTGCCGAGGCTGCGATTACGGCGGCCGGCGGCGACGCCGGGATGATTCGCGCCGCAGCCAACAGCGCCTGGCACCATATGTATCTGTGCGTGATGGTGCCTGCGGTGCTGTTCTCGCTGGGCTGCCTGTTTCTGGGCGAGTCGCCGCGCTGGCTGTTCCAGCGGGGGCGCAAGGCGGAGGCTCTGGCGGAGTTGCAGCGCAACGGGACGGCCGATGCGGCGGCGACACAACTGCGGGAGATGGAGGAGTTGGCCACGGCCGGAGCGGGCAAAGACGGCGCGAGGGCGGGCGGGTCGCTGTTGCAGCGCCGATATGTGATTCCGTTTGTGCTGGCGTGCATTGTGCTGGCGTGCAATCAGGCGTCGGGTATCAACTCGATTCTGAGCTATCTGGTCATCATCCTGAAGCAGGCTGGGATGAGCGCGGCGCGGGCCAGCCAGGGCGACGTGGCGGTGAAGCTGCTGAACTGCCTGATGACCATCGTGGCGGTGGCGCTGGTGGAGCGCAAGGGGCGGAAGTTCCTGCTGACGATTGGAACGGGCGGCATGATTGTGGCGCTGTTCGCGGCTGGGTTCGTCTACCACGGGTTTGAATCGAAGCGCGTGGATGTGCGGTCGCAACTGGCGTCGCGCATCGCGGGCGGCTCGCTGACGGCTCCGCTGGGCGAGATGGGCGGCGCGGAAAGCGCGGCGACGCCGATGGCGCTGAGCGTGGTGTACAACGACGGCGCGGGCGACAAGATGACGAGCGTGCTGAGCACGGACGCGGACGCGACGCTGCGGCTGAAGGCGGCGGAGGGCGGCGCGCTGACGGTGAAGAACGCGTACTATGGGCCGGTTCCCAACGAGCGGACGGGCTGGCTGGTGACGGCATTTGTGGCGCTGTTCATCGCGTCGTTCGCGGTGGGGCCGGGTGTGGTGGCGTGGCTGGCTCTGAGCGAGCTGATGCCGACGCGCATCCGCTCGGCGGGGATGGGCATTGCGCTGCTGCTGAACCAGGGGATCTCGACGGGGATTGCGGCGGTCTTTCTGCCCACGGTGGGCCACTACGGCTACTATGCGATGTTCTGGTTCTGGGGCGTATGCACGATTGTGTACTTTGTGACGGCGGCGTTCTTCCTGCCGGAGACAAAGGGCAGGACTTTGGAAGAGATTGAAGCAGGTTTTTAACAGTGCGCCGAGAGTAGCATATTCCGGTGCATTCAGGATTGTTTGCAGTTCGGCAATAAGCAAGGATGGTCCCACAATGAGCGACTCCAAAATGACGGCGGCCCGCAAAGCAAGAACACTGGGCGGCGTAATGCGTGCCTTGGCGATGTGCCTGATGGCGGCTCTGTTGCTATCGGGCGCGACGGTACGCGCGCAGATGACGAACCGCGGCCAGGTGCTGGGCAACGTGACGGACTCCAGCGGCGGCGTGGTGCTGGACGCGACTGTGAAGCTGATCAGCGTGGAGCGCGGCGATGTGACGACGGCGACGACCAACAAGCGCGGCGAGTACCTGTTCCCGTCGGTCAGCATCGGCAGCTACAAGCTGGAGATCACGAAAGATGGCTACAACACGGTGACGGAAGACGGCATCAACGTGGACGCGGACCAGAACGTGCGCGTGGACTCGGTACTGTCGCCTGCGGGGGCGACGGCGACGGTGGAGGTGCAGGCGAACGCGAACACAGTGGACACGCAGTCGGCGACCATCGGGGTGCTGATTGACGACAAGATGGTGCATGAGCTGCCGGTGGAGGGCGGCAACGTGGTGCAACTGGCAGCGCTGCTGCCGGGCGTGAGCAACGTGAACGCGCCGACGACCTTCACGGACGACACAGCCGGGCCTACCTACAACGTCTCCGGTTCGCGCAGCACGCAGAACCTGTTTCTGCTGGACGGTACGCTGTGGAACAACCTGTACACCAATAGCGGACTAAACTTTCCGCCGACGGAGGCGTTGCAGGAGGTGAGCGTGCTGCTGAACAACTTCAAGGCGCAGTACGGGCGCAACACGGGAAGTGTCTTCAATGCCATCACCAAGAGCGGTACGAACACGCACCACGGGTCGGCCTACGACTATTTTCAGAACAAAGATTTGAACGCCAATGACTACTTTCTGAAGCACATCTACTCAGCTCCACCCAAAGATGTCTACAACCAATTCGGAGGCACAGTTGGTGGACCGGCTGTGCGCGACAAACTGTTCTACTTTGCGGCGTATCAGGGGCTGCGCTTCTACTCGACGAACGACCAGTTAGGTTCCTATGGGTTTACGCTGGCGGACCGAGGCCTAAACGCAGACGGCGTGACGCCGCTGCAGTGCAATCCCACTGGCTTTATGGCCCAGTCGGGGGCCACGTATTGCTCGAATCTGTTTGATTTGACAGGTACGGCGTACCTGAACCAGTCGACGTCCCCGCCAACCAATGCCAGCGGGTACAGCTATGGCGAGTTCATCAACCCGCTGTCAAGCTCTGTAACGACGAGCGCGCCTGGGCAGGCATCCACCATCCAGACGCTGGACAATGCGTACACACAGGCGGGATTTACAATTCCCACGGGCTCGCATTCGCCGTGCGTACTGATCTTGCAGCAGTCGATGCTGCTGACCGGTTACAACAGCCAGAACAGCAAGTACATTGACAACGAGCTTCCCATCCAGTGCATCAATCCGGTCATAGGCGGAACGGGGGGATACAGCAACACGGCGGGCGTGAACGGCGGCATTCTGGGCAAGTACATGCCGGTGCCCAACTTCTCACCGGCCAGCGTCAACCCACTGCTGCCGCAGACGGCAACTTCTGCGCCGTGGCCACAGACCGGCGATCTGGGGTTGCTGCGCGTAGATTACAACACGCCGCGGAACCAGATAGATGCACGCTACTATCAGGCGGAGACCAAGGCGGCCATCACTCAAAACACTAATGGAGTTGCCAGCTACGGAATCACAAACCAAAACAGCATCGCTCATTTCGGCGACATCGGCGACAAGTTCACGGTGACGCCGTCGATGGTGAACGAGCTGCGGCTGGCGTACAAGCGCTACTTCTTTTACTATCTGCCAGCGGATCCGACCCAGATTAGCGACTTCGGGTCCAACTTCCCCAACTACAACACCCATGCAGGTTTGCCAGTGCTACCCAATATGGGTGCCAGCAACCAGCAACTGTACTACACCGTCAATCAGGACATCGAAGCAGTGGATAACCTGATGTGGCAGCACGGCAACCACAGCTACCTGTTCGGCGTGGACGCCTTCCGCATGCAGTACCAGAACATCAATGAATTTGCACCCGTATTTGGTTTCGGATCTGGTTACACGGCCATTCAGCAGGGTGATGAGCTGATGGGACTACTGAGCAGCGAGACGGTGGCGAACTCACTGAACCGCGCCGGGATCCAGCACGACTATTACTTCTATGCGCAGGACGACTGGCGAGCCAAACCACGGCTGACGCTGAGCATGGGATTACGTTACGAGTTGCCGTTGCGCTACTTCCAGCCCAACGACCAGAACACGACCTTCATCCCCGGATACCAGTCGGCGGTGTTTCCCAATGCGGTGCCGGACCTGGCGTTTGTGGGCGACCCGGGCGTGCCACGTGCACTGATCAAGAACGAGTACGAGGATATTGCGCCGCGGTTCGGCATGGCCTACGACCTGACGGGCAAGGGACGCACGGTATTCCGCACCGGCTTTGGCATGTTCTACGAGGCGACCAACGCGTTGACCATCGGCGTGGGCGAGCCGTACCACTATCAAGCGACGTACAGCTATCCGACAGGAGGCATCTCCAATCCGCTGTATGGCGAGCCGGCGGTGGTGCCCAACTGGACCGGCAAGAACCCGCAGTTCACGCTGCCCTTTACCATCTTCTATCCGGACAAGAACTACCGCGGCGCATACACGATGGCGTACAACATCGGTTTCCAGCAGAGCGTTGGCAAGCACGGGGTACTGGAGGCGAACTATGTATTGCGTCTGGGGCGGCATCAGGCGCTGCCGCTGGACCGCAATCCGGCCATCTATGATTGCACGGGCCCTTACGCGAAGATTAACTACAACCTTTACTGCCCCACGGTGGGGCAGGCCACGAACACCTCGTATATGTCGCGCGTTGTGTATCCCGGGTTCAACTACGGCGGACAGGGCGTGGTGGACTACATGAGCATCGGGACGTCGAACTACAACGGATTGCAGGTGCACTACAAGCAGTCGGCCACACGCAAACTGACGGTGCAGGCGACGTTCGCCTACGCAAAATCCATGGACGAGTTCAGCAGCGGCACAGCGGTGGCCAACTCCGACCCGCAGGTGCTGCCGGGCGAGTATGTGGGAGCGGTAGGCAATGCAGTGGGAACGGGGCTGAGCAGCCAGTACGGGCCGTCGGACTACGATGTGCGGATTAGCACGGGAGTGGCCTGGACGTTCTCGCCCGTGAAGTTCACGCACGGCAATAGAGTTGTGCGGACGATCCTGAGCGGCTGGACGCAGGGCGGATTCTACAACGCACAATCGGGACAACCCTTTAGTACGACACAGAGTTTTGACGGCGCGTTCACCAGTGAGCCAAACCAGCGGCTGATGCTGCATCCCAGCAACGGGAGCAACGGGACGCTGCCGGGCAACCGTCACCGCGCCGATAAGATCAACCACTGGTTCGACAACAGTCTGCCGACCACGAACGGGCAGATTGCATGGAACTGCATCGGATCCACGTACTGCCAGACAAGCTCGGGTGCGATAGCCTATGCGGCCGACGTGGCGGGCGGATACTACAGCAACCAGAAGCGCAACGACCTGCGCGGGCCAGCGTATATCTCGCTGAACCTGAACGCGGGGCGCACATTCCATGTAAACCGGATCTCCAAGACATCAGTCTTCTCCATCCGCATGGAGGCCATCAATGCGCTGAACGAGCCGAATTTGGCTCTGCCTGGTGCGAACTACTCGAGCAACAGTGCCAACTACGGCGTCATCACCCATACGACAGGGCCGAACAACAACACGCGCGGCAACAACGCGCGGCGCATCCAGCTTTTTGCCAAGTACAGCTTCTAGCAGCCAGGGAACAACAGGAAGGGCGTGTGAGATGAGTTCACAGAGCAGCAAGCACACAACGAAACACACGGGCAGCGGCCTGCGGGCCATTCTCTGCGTAGCGTCCATGATGGGCGCAGCGGCAGGGGCGGGGGCGCAGTCGCCCAACTCCGTGCAAATTCCGTACGCCATCACCGCGACGGGGTTGCCGGCGGCGACGCCAGCGCTGGCAGTGTGCAGCACTTCGACGACGGACAGCGACGGCAGCATCGGCAACACGTGCCCGGCGGCGCAGGCGAAGCTGAGTGGGCCGCGCGCGGTGTACATTGACCCGAACACAGGCAACATCTTCATTGCCGACAACGGCTACAACCAGATTCGCGAAATCTACGAGAGCGGCACGAACGAGCTGCAGCGGCTGGTGAACGGCTACAACAACACGAAGGTGGTCAGCACGACGTCGGTGGTGCCTGGATATATCTACAACGCGTGCGGCGCGTACTCGGGCGTGTTTACCAGCATTTCATCGGCGGGCGGAAGCTGCGGCAACACCAAGCTGGCACCAAGCGGAGTGGGCATGGACTCAGCCGGTAACATCTTCGACACTGAAGGCAGCTCCCGCATGCGTGTGGCGTATCTAGGCGGCACGGCAGTGACCAACCTGCTCACCCTGACCACGGGACTGCTGGGCGGGTTCTCGCCTAAGAGCGGCAATGAGTATCCGCTGGTCTACTCCAGCTTGAACGGTTACTACGGCGATGGGGGACCGGCGGTCAACGCACTGATGAACGGCAACCGTGGAATGTGGGTGGACGCCAACGAGAACGTGTACATTGCCGACACCAGCAGCAACGCCATCCGCAAGATTAATGGCACGACGGGTATCATCTCGACCATTGCGGGTGCGGGCTGCACGCAGGGTACGGTCACATACCAGACGGTGGGCACAGATACGGGCGTGCCACTGGCTGTGACGTTGGCCGGCGGGTGCACGAAGTCGTATAGCGGTGACAGCGGGCCGGCTACCTCGGCCACCCTGAGTACCCCGTATGACGTGATGATGGACGCGAACGGAAATATCTACATCGCGGACTACGGCAATGCAAGGGTGCGAGCGATTTACGAGGGAAGCGGGAGCATCCCAGGGGTGAGTTCACCGCAACTGGGGTACATCTACACGGTGGCGGGCGGCGGGGCGTCCACGACGGGCGGACTGGCGACAACGGTCAAGTTCTCATCGGTGAGTGGCATTGGGTTCGACGCGGCGGGGAACCTGTACATAGGCGACTATGTATCCGCAAAAATATGGGAGGTGGACGCCAAGACGCAGGTGGCGGTCATTGTGGCGGGCGGCGGGACAGGTGTACAGGGCGCGGCATGCAGCACAAGCTTTGCAACCGGACCGACGCGCACTTATGCCAATGGCGATGGTTGTCTTGGCACGCTGGCCACACTGAGCGCACCGTATGGGCGCATTGCATTTGACGCGGCGGGCAACCTGTACGTGGCCGATAACACGGCCAATGTGGTGCGGGAGTTCTCGCACACGGTGCTGGCCGCAGCGACGACGGCCGTGGGCGGGTCTGCGCCGATGGCGCTGGGCTTCGCCTCGCTGAATAGTTCCAGTGTCACGGTATCGGCTGGTAGCGCCACTTTTGGCGTGAAGGGTGTCTCCAGCAGCGACTTCAGCGATGCCGGCGGCAGCACCTGCAACACGGCCGGGACGCTGACTTCCGGCGCCACATGCTATATGAACATTCTCTTCAAGCCGACACTGCCCGGCCTGCGTCAGGGTGGCGTACTGGTGAAGGCGACCGGCGGCGTGGCAGTGGGCAGCAACTACATTGAGGGCATCGGAACGAGCTCGGAGGTGGCGTTCGACAGCGCCGCACCGGTGACGGTGGGCAGCGGCACAGCGCCACAGGGCATCACGTCCGATCCGTCGGGCGCGATCTACGTGACCGACAAGACCAGCAACAGCGTGCTGCGCTACGCGAGCGCGACGGCCACCACGCCGACCACGCTCATCACGGGACTTTCGTCACCGGGACAGGTGGCCGTGGACGGCGAGGGCAATGTGTACGTGGCCGACACGGGAAACAACCGTGTTGCGGTATACAACGCCACAACGGCGGCGGTCAGTTCCATCACGAGCGGATTCTTGGCGCCGCAGGGCGTGATTGTGGATGGATTCGGCAACATCTTCGTGGCCGACACGGGCAATAACCGCGTAGTGAAGATTACGGCTCTGGGCGCAGTGTCTGTGGTGACGAGTTCGCTGAGTACGCCCACACAGCTATCACTGGATGGAAGCGGCAATGTGTATGTCATCAACAGCGGCACGAGCCAGGCGCTACAAATCACTGGCACGTTGAACAACACGCTGGTGCCGGTGGCGCTGGGGCAGTTCAACCCCGTTTCGCTGGGCATCGACGCGGCCGGAGACTATTACGTGCTCGACAAGAGCGCGCTGCTCGTGGGGTTCATCAGCGCACAGGGCGCGACTACCACGACGCTGCTGAGCGGAATGACTACGCCGACGGCGCTGAGCGTGGACGCGCAGGGTAACGTGTATGTTGCCGACTCGTCCGCGGGCGTGACGTACCTGAACCGCCAGCAGATCACAGTGCCGTTCTATCCGCTGAATGTGGGCCAGACTTCAACCTTTAACTCATTCATCACGACCAACATCGGCAACAGCACACTGAACTACACGGGCAGTGCTCCGTTTTCGGCCACGGGCAGCACGGCGGACTTCAGCCCGTATGCTTCGACGAACAACGGTTGTGCAGTGGCCGCTCCGCTGACACCGGGCAGCGGGTGCAGCATCAGCGCAACCTTCTCACCGGTGGCCATCGGAGCGTTTGGCGATGTGCTGACGATTCCATCCAATGCGGCCAATGTGACGACGGCAACCTCGACGCTGACCGGCAACGGCGTCAATCTGAACAATAGCAACCTGAGCATCAGTTCCACGCCCAGCGGTAGCATCAGCTATGGCACGCCCATCAAGCTGACGTTTGCGCTAACCTCGGGTACGCCAGCGGCCACGGGCAAGATCATCGTGCAGGTGAGCGGCATCAAGGTTGCGACGCTCAACGTGGTCAGCGGTGCGGCGACGTACACCTTCAGCCCGCAGGCAGGGACCTACGTCATCGCCGGACAGTACACGGGCGACGCCAATTATGCGTCGAGCTACGCCACGCTGACGCTGACTGTGGTGCCAGCAACGACCGCGACCAGCCTGACATACTCCGGCGCACTGCTCAACGTGCAGGGCACCAACATTCCGGCGTACACGCTGACGGCCACGGTCACTTCACCTGCGGCGGGAATCACTGGCGTGGTGGACTTCTGCTACACGGCGCAATCGCCTTGCACGACGACCAGCAGCAGCTATCTGGGATTTGGCGCGCTGAATACCAGCGGCGTGGCTTCGCTGACGGTGGCCTGCACAGCCCAAGCGACCCCCACGGGGACGACGAGTGTTGTAGCCGCAGCCATGCAAACTTTCTGCCCGGCAGTCAACGGCACGACGACTACACCCATTACCAACCCGACCTTCACGGCCAGCTACCAGCCGCGCTCCAACTACGCAGGCTCAACGTCGAGCGGATTGAACGTGCAGGGCGATCTGGGCATGACGGCGCAGGCCACATCGCTAGCTGAGCCGGATGGTGCGCTGGCTCAGACGGCGGTTACGGTTGTTCCCTACATGGGGCTGAACGGTACGGTCACTTTCTCCTGCTCCAATCTGCCACAGAATGCAGTGTGCCGCTTCCTGACGTGTCCCGCAGTGCCGTCGGCAGGAAACACCTGTGGGGTGCAGTCGAACACACAACTCACGTTCACTGGCAACACGGTGACATTCATCTCGGGGTCGAACCCAGCCACGACAGATATACCGGGGCAGTTGACGCTGGAGGTCTTCACTAACGTGCCGTCCACGCTGAGCCTGAACCGTACGCCGATCTTGAGCGGCCACGCAAACAGGGAACTGGCCGAGTGCGGATTGACACTGCTGGGAGGGATGTTGCTGTTTGGTCTGCGTCGCCGCACATCAGCGATTGTGCGCAGAATCACAATTCTTGCACTGTTGGTTATAGTGCCTGTGCTGGCAGGCTTAGGTCTGACCGCCTGCGGTAGCGGAATCAACTATTACAACCTGCCCAGCGTGACGACGCCGGTGAGCGTGACAACGGTGAACTCCATCACTACGGGCAACCCGACGGTAGTGTTCAATGTCACGAACAACTCTTTTACCACTGGGCAACTGGTTTATCTTTATGGGAACCCGACATCGCCGAATGAGGTCTACTACGACCAGTTCTACACTGTGACCGCGACTACATCGAGCAGCTTTACTCTGCAGATACCGCAAAAGTCCGGCAATCTCATACAGAACGACACTCCATCCGCCATACCGGCCACGACCTTCACCCTGACGGCCACCAGTTCGAATGGTTCGGTGGAGTCCATCCCCATCAACTTCGCGGTGGGGCCGTCCAACTAAACGCGTACGGCTGCGCAACGAGAGCGACTGATGATGTGTGCTGAACATAGGAGACGAGCGGGACTGTGCGCTGCCCTGCTGTTGGCGGCAGCCACGGCCGCGCATACGCAGATGTCCATCGGCATCTTCGCGGGCATGCCGTCGTCGGGCACGGTTTGCGGCAGTTCCACCACGGATAAGGGGGGTAGTGGCAGCATCATCATCGGCAACCTGTGCCCGGCCAACCAAGCCAAGCTGAACGGGCCGCGCACGGTCTACGTTGATTCGGCCACGGGCAACTTCTTCATCGCCGACTACACGGACAACGAGCTCCGCGAGGTCTACGAGAGCGGAACCAACGAGCTGGGGCGGCTGGTGGCGGCCTACAACAACTCCGCGGTGGTCAACTCGAGTTCGGTTGTGGCCGGCGACATCTACAACGGCTGCGGCGCGTACTCTGGCACGTTCACCAGCATCTCGACGTCTGGCGGAAGCTGCGGCAATACCAAGCTATCGCCCACTGGAGTCGGACTGGACGCGGGCGGCAACATCATCGAATCCGAGGGCAACCGCGTACGGCTGGCCTACATCGCTGGCACGGCGGCGACTACGCTCATCAACAACACGCTGGGACTCATCGGCACGGTCAGCCCCAAGAACGGCTACGAGTACCCGATCATCTACTCCAGCCTGAACGGATACTACGGCGACGGTGGTCCGGCCATCGCGGCGCTAACCTACAACGCCAGAGGCGTGTGGGTGGACGCGAGCGAGAACGTCTACATCGCCGACACCGGCAGCAACGCCATCCGCAAGATCACGGGCTCGACGGGCATCATCACGACCATCGCCGGGACCGGCTGCACGCAGGGAACGGTGACGTACCAGACGGTTGGCTCAATGGGCAGTATTCCGTTGGCGGTGACGACGGCCGGCGGTTGCACGGCTGCAGTTACAGGCGATGGTGGACCGGCGGCATCGGCCAACCTGAGCGCGCCCTACGACGTCGCTATGGACACCAGCGGCAACCTGTACATCGCCGACTACGGCAACGCACGGGTGAGGGCCATCTACGAGGGCAGCGGAAGCATTCCGGGTGTGAGTTCGCCGCAACTGGGGTATATCTACTCGGTGGCTGGCGGAGGCACGAACACAACCGGTGGCGTGGCTGCGACGTCGGTGCAGTTCTCGTCGGTGAGCGGAATCGGGTTTGATGCGAGTGGTAATTTGTATGTTGCCGATGCGCTGGCAAATCAGATATGGAAGATTGCCACGGGGACGCGGATCGCCACAATCATCGCCGGCGGCGGCACGACTATAACCCAGGCCACGTGCTCGACGGACGGCTACGGCGACGGATGCGTGGCTACGCAGGCGGTGCTGAACGCGCCGCAGGGCCGCATCGCCGTGGATGCCAGCAGTTCTCTCTACTTCACTGACGCGAGCAACAACATGGTGCGCGTCCTCAAGCCCTACACGCAAGGCTCGACTGCGCAGAGCATCACCTTCCCCGCGCCGTCGTCACCGGTTGCTTACAACTCGACGCCGATTGTGCTGAGCGCATCGGCCGGCTCCGGCCTGCCGGTTACGCTCAACGTGACGGGGCCAGCGACACTGGCGGGCACGACGCTGACGCTGACCGGCACAGGCACCGTCACCATCACGGCCACACAGGCGGGCAATGCTATCTACGCTACTGCGACGCAGGTGCAGCGCACCATTGTAGTGGTGGCCAACGGGCTGACGGTGAGTGCCAGCGGAACCTTCTCGCGCATCTTCGGCACGGCCAACCCCAGCTACGGCTTTTCGGTTACGGGCTTCATCACGCCGGACACGCAGGCCTCGGTCGTCAGCGGCGTACCTGTCATCACGACGACGGCCACGCCGAAGTCTCCCGCCGGAAGCTATCCCATCACGTTGACGGCGGGGACGCTGGCCACCAGCAACACCTCAAACAGCTACACTTTTGTGATGAACGCGGGCCAGACGCTGGCGGTGACGGGCAGCGCGGCACAGAGCATCAACTTTCCGCCGCTGGCCAACTACAGTAAGAGCAGCAACATTTATTTTCCGTTGGCGGCGTACGCCACGAGCGGATTGCCCGTCGCCTACACGGTGAACAGTGGGCCGGCCACGGTGATTGGCACAAACCTTTACGTCACGGGAACGGGGGCGGTCTCGGTGACGGCGTCGCAGGTGGGCAACACCAGCTTTGCCGCGGCCACGCCGGTGACGCGCACGTTCAACGCGGCGGCCACCAACTGCAACGTCTTTGACAATTCCTACTTCCAGGGCAAGCCCAGCGTGGTGGACACGGTGTTGACGCGCTCCGATGTCGTGTACTCGAGCAAAATCTGGACGGGCGGGACGAATACCGCGACGGGCGAATTGACGCTTCCCACGCGCGCGAGCTTCGACACGCTGATGGCCTCCAGCAGCTACGGCGACGCCGGGCCGCTGGTGCTGGACATCGAGGAGATCGGCCTGCAGTCGCAAGCAGCCGAGACGGTTCTGCAGACCATTGCGCAGTGGGCGCACCAGGACAGGCCGGGACGCATCATCGGCTTCTACGGCTACAACGTCTTCGATGCCGTCACGACAGCGTCTTCCAATTTTTCACTTGCACAGCAGTTGGCACAGTATGTGGACGCTTTCTTCCCGGAGGCATACACCAACTACGCGGATTATCAGGAGACCTCGTGGCTGGCGCAGGAGCAGACGCGCATCGCCAACGCGCGCGCCATCGGGCCGGGCAAGCCAATCTATCCCTACATCTGGCCCATTTACTATGGCAGCACGCTGCTCGACCAGAGTGGCACCAACATTGCGGGGACGTACGTCGATTCCACCTATTGGAACTATGAGTTGACCAACCTTTATCCCATCAGCGACGGTGTGGTCGTCTGGTCCAGCTCCAGCAACGTCTGGAGCGACACCACCGGTTGGTGGGAAGTAACACAGACTTACGTAACCAACAGTTGTCCATGAGCCGAGAGACCATGCGCGCTACGACACAACACGGAGCAGCGACGACGCGGGCCCCGCGCGCGGTCTCCTGCGTGCTGATGCTCTCGGCTGCCGTGTTGCTGGGCGGATGCGGCGCGGGCGTGGCGGGCTTCGACAGCAAAGCGGCAGCGACGAGTGCGAGTACGCAAGGACGCGTCATGGGTGGACAGCAGCCGGTCAGCGGAGCGACCATTCAGCTCTATACCGTGGGCACGACGGGCACGGCATCGGCTTCCACGCCGCTGCTGACCAGTTCGGTAACGACTGACGCGAACGGAATGTTCAGCATCACAGGCAAGTACTCCTGCTCGTCGGCCACGCAGGTCTACATCACGGCCACGGGCGGCAACTCGGGCGCGGGCACGAACTCGGCCATCGGATTGATGGCGGCTTTGGGTGCGTGCAGTTCGCTGACATCGGGCATGTTCATCAACATCAACGAGCTCTCCACTATTGCAGCCGATTACGCGCTGGCGCCCTTCATGACGGACTATGTGCATGTCGGGGCCACGGGCAGCAACCCGACGGGGCTCGTCAATGCGTTCAAGATGGCGACGACGCTGGTGAACTATCAGGCGGGAGCAGTGGCCACGGCGGCCAGCGGTGTCAGTCTGCCCACGACGCGGTTGAACACACTGGCTAACATTCTTGGAACGTGCATCAACGGCAATTCGGCGGCATCCACACCGGCGTGCACGACGATGTTCACGGCCACCGGCGCGGCGGAGACGATCGGCGCCGGGCTGGCCATCGCCAAGAATCCGGGCAACTCGACCATCACCAGTCTCTACACGCTGGTCACTGGCACGCCACCGTTTTCTCCGGGGCTCCCTTCGCAGCCCAACGACTTCACGCTGCCGGTCAGCTACACAGGTAGCGAGCTGAACTCGCCGGGCGGCATCGCGATTGACGCTGGCGGAAACGTATGGGTGACCAACGAAGCAGGCTTCTCGGTGGTGAAGATGCCGCCGTTGACGACGACGTTTGCGACGGCCACCTACACCAACGGCGGGCTGGTGGCACCGCGCGGCATTTCGATTGACCGCAGCGGCAACGCGTGGATTGCCAACACCGGCACCAACAACGTCGTCGAACTCAGTCAGGTGGGTGCCGCGCTCAGCACCGAGGGTTACGTCGGCGGCGGGATTTCGACGCCGGTGGCCATCGCCAACGACTCAGCTGGCAACGCGTGGGTGGCCAACTTTGGCGGCAGTTCCATCACCGAGCTCAGTTCGACGGGCGTGCCGACCACGGCGAGCCCCATCACCAGTTCGCTGAGTTATCCCACGGGCATCGGCGTGGACAGCTCCGGCAACATCGCCGTTGCCAACGGCGGCACGGGACAGATGTGCGTGTTCACCAATGCGGGCGTGCTGAGCAGTTGCGCCAACGACTCATACTTGCTGGGTAGCACGGCGCTGGCAGTGAGCACGACGGGTAATGTGGCCATGACCGGCACAACAACCGGCGCCAGCCTGACCGGCGCGTTGACGCTGGCCACCAGCGCGGGCGTGGTCAACGGGGCCAGCCCTTTGACTGGCGGCGGATTGACGATGCCGACGGCGGTCACTTTCGACGGCAACGGCACGGCGTGGGTAGCCAACAGCGCGTCCATCTCCGCGGTCAACTCCAGCGGCACGGTGCTTTCACCCGCGGCCGGATACGGCAGCCTCAACAGCCCGGCGGGCATTGCGGTGGATCCGAGCGGCAATGTGTGGACGGCAAACTCCGGCGACAACTCGGTTACTGTATTTGTTGGACTTGGCGCGGCCACCAAGACGCCCATAGCATTGAGCGCAGGACCGTAGGATTCACCCCACCGTTACACCAGCTTAAGCGTGACCAGAGCGCCGCCAGCCGCAGGCAGGCTGACGCGCACCGTGCCTGCATGCGCGTGGAGCTTTTCCGCCGTGGCAGGAGTCCAGCTACCGTCGGCTGCCACACCTGCATGGCCTAGCGTGATGCCGCTGGTTGCGGTAAGCGATGCTCCGCCGAGGCGAAGTGCCGTGGCCGCATGGACGGGCTGGCCGGCATCGAGCGTAATTTCTGCCGGGCCGTCCTGCTTGTTGAAGAGTGCGATTTGTAGTGTCTTGCCATCGGCCGAGAGCGTGGCGTAGCCGGTGACGGTATCTGCGGGGGCGTCGAATGCGCCGCCGACCAGTGTTGAACCGGCCATGCGCGCCGCCAGCATCATGCCGTAGAAGATGGGCCGCGCGGTGTAGCCAGCGGACGAGTTGCCCGCAATGGGCGTGTAGTAGGAGTCGTCGGCCGCGTGGCCGCTGACCAGGTCGCCGGGCAGTGTGCCGTCCAGCGATGCGCGTATGTGCTTGGCGCTGCCGCCGTGGAAGTTGATGCCGCAGTAGCCGTTGGTGACGAGCTTGAGGGTGAGGTCGGCGGCCCAGATGGCCGCGCCCAGCGTGTCACTCACTCCGGGCTTGCCGCCGGAGTAGCAGGAGTTAATCTCAGTCATGCGCGCGGGCACGCCGGCCTTGTGCATGGCGGGCAGCACGTTGGCCAACTCCTCGTCGATTTTCTTTGGTTTGAGCAGCAGCGTCTCCATGGTGGATTCGGGCGCGGTGGGCGGGCCCTCGGCGTAAAAGTGGTCGGTGATGGCGACGATGTTCCTGCCGAACTCCGCCATGCCCTTTTCAACAAAGTGATTGAACCAGACGGCCTTGAAGGCTCCCATGTCGGGCCCGCCGAGCTTGGCGTTGGGCAGTTTGGCCACGATGGCGCACGCGAATTGCAGCCACTGGGCCACATACTGCTTCTCGTCCCAGTCTGCTCCGCGCAGTTTGTAGCGGATGTAGTTGTTGGCTTCGTTGCCGATTTGCAGGTACTCGAGTTTGGGGCCGAGAATGTCGGTGACGGCGACGGCCTCCTCGGCAGCGCGCTGGGGAGTTCCGGTTCCGAAGTTCAGGCCGTAGATGCAGTTCCAGCCGGTGGCGTCGAGGAAGGCGCGCAGATTGCGCAGCGCCTGCGGCGTGATGGGCGTCAGCGCGGTGGGCTGCTTGGGCTGCGGCGCGAATGGCGGCGCCTGAACCTTGTCGTTCGGCTTGAAGTAGGTAAACTCGCTGGTGTCTCCGCCCAGGCGGAGGCTACCGCTTGGTGACAGCGTGCGAAAAAGTTGAATCAGTCCGTGGTTCTCCGCGCTGAAGTAGGCGGGCTCGCCCAGTTGCGTGGACTCGTAGCTGACGCCCATCACGTTGGCCGGAATAACCTCACCCTTGCTGGCTGCGTTGATGCGGAAGGTGATTGGCGCGGGGCCGGCGTGGTGCAGGGCGAGCGCGGCCAGTGTGCGCGGTGCGGCGCTGAGCGCCAAGACACCGGCGGGAACTGAGGTCAGGAAGCGGCGGCGGTCCATCGACATGGGTTTCCTCCAAAGCGGATGCGGCCCGCGAGAACGCAGGCCGGTGGATGGTGCGGTTGAGGGAAGAGGGAAGCGGCGGCCGGACGATTCCGGTTCAGACTAGAACAACCTCGATGCCGGCGTGGCGGAGCGTCTTGACTGCAGCGGCCGGAGCGGAGGTGTCTGTGATGACGGTGTGAATTTCGCTGGGCGGAACGATGAGCCCCATGCCGGATCGGCCGAACTTGCTGGCGTCGCAGACCACCACAATCTTGTGCGAGGCCGAGACCATGGCGCGGTTGACGCGCGACTCCAGCACGTTTGGCGTGGTGACGCCCAGTTTGGGGTCGAAGCCGTCCACGCCCAGGAAGAGGATGTCGGCGCGAATCTGCCGGATGACATCCTCGGCCAGCGGGCCGACTAGCGAGAGCGAGTTCTTGCGCAGCGTGCCGCCGGTCAGGATGATTTCGAAGTCCGTGTCGGTCAACTCGGCGGCGATGTTGGCCGCATTGGTGACGATAGTCAACCGCGAGAAGCGCCGCAGCGCGCGCGCGATGGCCAGCGTGGTGGTGCCGGAGTCCAGCAGAATGCACTGCCCGTCCTTGACGAGGTTGGCGGCCGCGTCGGCGATGCGCCGTTTCTCGTCCGCGTGCTGCGTCTCCTTCTCCTTGACCGATGGATCCACCAGCGTGCTTCCATAGGGCGGCAACGCTCCGCCGTGCGTGCGCTGCAGCAGTCGCTGCGACTCGAGGTAGTCCAGGTCCTTGCGGATGGTGATGGGGGAGATGTGGAAGGTCTTGGCCAACTCGGAGACCAGCACACGGCTGTCGCGAGCCAGAATCTCGAGGATTATCTGGTGCCGCTCGCCGATAAGCAGGTTGCTGGGGTCTAACTTCGACAAGTCGCGCTTCGTGGCTGTCGCCTGGGCTCGCATCGTTCTGTGCGCCTCCCGCCCTCCGACTGGTCGTGCCAGGGGAGAGCGTCCATTCCTTGCGCCTTTTACTGAGTATCATATTGTTACGGATGATTCCAATAGATTCCATTTACAGGGGATAGATAATTTTCCGGCCGAGGCGCATATTCCGGCGTGGCAATCTCTTTCCTCTGTTTTGCATTATACTTTATTTCGATAGCTTATCTTTAGTGTATATTTGAAGCGGCAGAGCAAGTCAAGCTGCCCCGGGAGGTTCTGCTATGCCCCATGTTCTGGAACAACTCAGCGAGAGCCTGCGCCGCGGCGCTCCGGAGGGCATCTATTCGGTTTGCTCGGCTCATCCGCTGGTGCTGAAGGCGGCCGCACAGACAGCTCGCGACGAGGGGACACCGCTGTTGATTGAGGCCACCAGTAATCAGGTGAACCAGTTCGGCGGCTACAGCGGCATGCGTCCGGCCGGATTCCGCGACTTTGCGCGCAGCATCGTCGAGGCGGAGGGCTTCGACCCGAAGCGTCTCATACTGGGCGGCGATCATCTGGGCCCCAATCCGTGGTCGAACAAACCGGCTGACGAGGCGATGCAACTGGCCGAGGAGATGGTGGCTGAGTACTCGCGCGCTGGCTTCGAGAAGATTCATCTGGACGCCAGCATGTCGTGCGCTGGCGAGAGCGCGCCGCTGCCCGACAGCGTGGTGGCCGAACGGGCCGCGCGTCTCTGCTTGGCCAGTGAAAGCGCAGCCGCAGGTGCGCCGCGCTATTACATCATCGGAACCGAGGTGCCGGTACCCGGCGGAGCGACAGAGTCGCTGGCGGAGCTCGAGGTCACACCGCTCGAGCGCGCCCGCCAGACGCTGGAGACGCACCGTCAGGTCTTCGCCGCAGCCGGACTCTCCACGGTGTGGCCGCGTGTGATTGCACTGGTCGTGCAGCCCGGCGTGGAGTTCAACCACGACAGCGTGGTGGACTACGTGCCAGAGAAGACGGTCGAGTTGCGTCGTCTGCTGGTTGAGAATCCGGGAATGGTCTTCGAGGCGCACTCTTCTGACTACCAGCGACCCGCGGCGTACCGCGAACTGGTGGCCGGCGGCTTTTCCATCCTGAAGGTGGGGCCGGCGCTGACCTTTGCGCTGCGCGAGGCGCTTTACGCGCTGGAGAACATCGAGCGCGAGCTAGTGTCCGCTAGTGAGTGTTCACAGTTGGCGCAGGTTGTGGAGCAGACGATGCTGGCGCAGCCGGCCAACTGGGCGAAGCACTATCACGGCACGCCAGACGAGCAGCGCATCCTGCGCCGTTACAGCTACAGCGACCGCATACGCTACTACTGGGGCGTTCCCGAGGTGCGCGCCGTAGTGGACAAGCTCTTTGCGAATCTAAACGCCCGCAGCATTCCGGAGACGCTAGTCAGCGCGTACCTGCCTGAACAGTACCGCGAAGAGCGTGCGCTGGGACGTCGCCTGTCGGCGGAGGAGATGGTGGTAGCGCGTGTGCGCCGGGAGTTGGCGCCTTACGCTGCCGCGGGCATCTGCCGCGCCCGCTGAGGCTACTGCTTAAACTTGTAGGCTGAGAGCGGCAGGTAGCCATAGAGTGCGAGCAGATTCAGGTCGTCCCCGTCTATATCGCCGCGTGTGTTGAGCAGCACTGCGCCATCGCGTTCCGGATAGACCTGCTGCAGGATGTAGAAGTAGGCGTCACCTTTCGTTGCGCCGATGCGGTCACCGTACTTCTTGTAGTAAGGAAAGGTCTCGGGGTGCAGCGACCATGCGGCCGCGCGGGCGTAGGCTTTGTGCAGCAGCGCACCCTCCGGGGTCTGGTAGACGTCCATGCCGAGGGAGCGGAAGATCTCCGCCGCCAGAGTCGTGGGATATAGCGCGTAGTGCGTGTAGTGCATGCCGTTCAAGCCCTGATCGGCACCGCCACAGTAGTTATTGGTGTCGCTGCGGCAGATCTCCAGCGGCAACGAACCGTCCTCGGCTACCTGGCTGCGCATCAGCGCCAGCAACTGATTGCGCGCGGTCTCGATGAGTTTGTCGTCGCCCAGAAAGGCGCCGCTGGTCACTTCCAGAAAGACACCCCAGTTGGCGTGGTTGTTCTTGTGTGTGGTGGCGTGCTGCACGGGCAGGTAATACTTGCGTACGGCGGCGGCCAACGGCTTAGGGTCCCACGCAGGGTCGCTCTTCAGAGCGTAGGCCCCCATCAAGCCGAAGGGCACCGTGAAGTTGACGTCGGAGCCGCCCTGCTGGGTGCCGATGCCCGTAACCGTCGTTGCCCAGGAGTCCAGCAGTTGCTCGGCGTGCGCCGCATATTTGTGGTCGTTGGAGATTTGATAGCAAACGCTCAACCGATAGATGGCCTTCGCTTCGCGACCCAAGGCCTCCACGTTGGCGTGGTGCACCGTGTTGACGCCCGTGTCGGTGTAGTGCGGCGGAGGAGCGATGTTGCCTAGCGGAAAGGGCTTGAGTTTCAGTGCCTTCTCGCAGTCGGGCTGGAATCCGCCCCAATCGCCCAGTTTGGCCGCGAAAGCGATGCGATTTGTGGGTGGAAAGATGGAGGCTGGCCGCTGCTGCGCCCAACCCGTCGCGCCCGAGAGCGCCAGAACTAATACGAATCCAGACAATCTACGCATATCCCCATTAGACCCCTCCGCCGGGGAATCCCCGCGGCCCAGGGCTGTGAATTTTCCTTTGCGTCTCACATTGCGAATATAAACCTTTTCCTTCATTTTATTATTTATGCTATTCTCGTCCCGTCAGGATTCAACAGGGGAGGCACCGATGGCCATCTCACGGCGCAGCTTTATTGGAATGGGCGTGGGAGTCGGCGCAGCCGCCGCGCTGACCGGCAAATCACTCGGATTGGGGTATCCGTCAGGCACCGCGGCGCGGCCCAATGTGCTCTTGATTATCACCGACGAGCAGAGCCTGTGGACCATCAGCCGATTTGGCGGCAAGCTGCCTGGCACGCCCAACATTGACTCCATCGGTCGCCGCGGTGCCACGCTGCGCAACTTCTTCGTCACCTCGGCCGTGTGTACGCCTTCGCGCGGCTGCTACTTCACGGGGCAGTATCCGCATTCGCACGGCGCATGGCACAACGATTTGCCGCTCAACCCGGACAGCTTCACGCTGGGTCATATGTTCGCCAACGCAGGATACGAGACCGGGTACGCGGGCAAGTGGCATCTGGACGGCAAGAACGATCCCAGTTGGCCGGATTGGATTCCGGATGCGCGCTGCATGGGATTTCAGGATCACCAGTGGATGTTCAACCAGGGACACTGGAAGCGCGTCATGGAACGTCCAACAGGCTGGCCGGGGAACCTCTCGCACGCATCACAGTCGTCTACATTCGATGCCGCCGCTTTTGCCAAGGCCGGCGCGCACACCTACGTCTCTGAGAAGCCCGACGGCCGGCCCGACATTAGCTACTCCGTGGCGGCGCCGGGCGAGTGCTTCACCGAGTGGCTGACGGACAAGGCCATCGAGTTCATCGAGCGGCCGCGGTCGGCCCCGTTCTTCTATGTGCTTTCCATTCCGGACCCACACATGCCGTTCACCATCGCACCTCCTTACGACACCCTGTTCAAGCCAGAGGAGATGGAAGTTCCGACCACCTTCCACGAGAAGAACCTGCCCAAGTGGGCCGAGCATGATCTGGTCAATGAGGATTTCAAGGACGAGCACATCACCAGCGGCGACGATCCCAAGCGCGAACACACGCTGCGCACTCGCAAGGCGCAGTATCTGGGCGAAATCAAGTGTGTGGACGACAACGTCGGCCGCATCCTGAAGACACTGGAGGAGCGCGGCATGCTCGACAACACCATGATCATCTTCACTAGCGATCACGGCGAGTACATGGGCGAGCATGGACTCTACTTTAAAAATTTACTTTACGAGCCCGCGCACCATGTAGGTATGGTGATGTGTTGGCCCGGACATATCGCTCCGGGCACCGAAGTGCACGAGTGCCTCGCCAACGTGGATCTGATGTCCACGCTGTCCGGACTGCTCGGTTTGAAGACCTCCGGCAAAGAGCAGGGACGCGACGCATCTGCGCTGCTGATGGGCAAGAAAATTGATTGGGAGAGCGTGGCCTTCATCCACAAGGACAACGACTCGCAAAGCGGTGTCTTCACGGAGCAGTGGGAGCTGGGGCTGGCCGAGGATGGCGACCATGTGCTATTCGACCGCATCAATGACCCGCATCAGGTCAATAACCTCTACCACGATCCGGCGCACGCCGAGTTGGTCCGCATGCTGACGGCGCGTACGCTGGAGCACAATCAAAAAGTGAATGCACCGGCGATGAAGTGGCTTGCGCAGCTTGCGACCTAATCTCCCCGAATGAAGGAGGCACTACTGTGAAATCCACCTGCCGTGCGCTTATTTCCGCAGCGTTGTTCTGCGCTACCGCCTGCATAGCCTACGCTGCCCCATCCGCCAACGTGCTGATGCCCGTGTCCACGCACATGACGGTGCAGACGGGCGAACTCGTATTCTCCTCCGACTTCACTGCATGCACCAACCACCCGGAGGACGCGCGGCTCAGCGGCGCGCTCACCCGCTTTATCGCGCGCCTCTCCCAGCAGACCGACCTCGACCTGCCCACGCCCATCAACTGCTCCTCCGGACGCATCACGCTCAACATCGCAGTGGATGGTCCCGGCGAACCCGTGCAGTCCATCAACGAGGACGAGAGCTACACGCTGAACGTTAGCGCCGTCTCCATGAGCCTGCACGCTGCCACCACGGTGGGCGCACTACGTGGCCTGGAAACCGTGCTGCAACTTGTGCAGTTCGATGGCGGCAGGTGGGTGGTGCCGATGGTGCACATCGAGGACGCGCCGCGTTTCGCCTGGCGCGGACTGCTGGTGGACGTGAGCCGCCACTTCGAGCCCATCAGCGAAATGGAACGCACGATTGACGGCATGAGCGCGGTCAAACTCAACGTTCTGCACCTGCATCTGACCGACGACCAGGGCTTCCGCATCGAGAGCAAGCGCTATCCCAAGCTCACCTCACTCGGCTCCGAAGGGAAGTTCTACACGCAAGCGGAGATGCGCGCGTTGGTGACCTATGCTCGCGACCGCGGCGTGCGCATTGTGCCGGAGTTCGATATGCCCGGTCACAACACAACATGGCTCATCGGCTATCCGCAGTACGGCAGCCGCACCAGCAACCAGTATGCGTTCGACCCCACCTTCGTGATGGACCACGCCGCCTTCGACCCCACATCGGAGGCCACCTACGCGTTCTTGGACAACTTCCTCGCCGAGATGGGAACCATCTTCACCGACGCCTACGTGCACATCGGCGGCGACGAAACCGACGGCAGCGAATGGAAGTCCAACCCGCACATCGCCGCTTATATGAAGGCACACAAGATGGAGAAGCCCGCCGAGCTGCAGGCATACTTCAACGTGCGCGTGCAGAAGCTGCTGGCCCGCCGCGGCAAGAAGATGCTGGGATGGGACGAGATTCTCTCGCCGCAACTGCCCACCGACATCACTGTGCAGACCTGGCACGAGCCCAAGTACGTGCCTGACACCGTGGCCGCCGGCCACCCGGCCATCTTCTCGTCCAAGATGTACTACTATCTCGACCACATGCTGACGGCCGAGGTGATGTACTCCGCCGACCCGCTGCCCGCCGACGCCAAACTCACACCCGCGCAGCAGAAGCTGGTGCTGGGCGGCGAAGTCTGCATGTGGGGCGAGCAGGTGAACGAACGCACTCTCGACTCGCGCATCTGGCCGCGCTCGGTCGCGGTCGCGGAGCGGCTCTGGTCTCCGGCCGACGTGCGCGATGTGGACGATATGTATCGCCGCCTCGGTCTGGAGAGTGTGCGCCTGGAACGGCTGGGGCTGTCCCACCTGACTGCGCAGACGGTCGCGCTGCGTTCGCTCGCCGGCTCCAACGACACCGTCGCGCTCACCACGCTTGCCGGCGTCACCACGCCGGCCGAGTTCCACATCCGAATGCGCGCCGAACGCACCACGCGCACCGAGCCATTCACTGCGTTTGTGGACGCCATCCGCCCCGACCCGCCCTCGCGCCGCGAACTGGCAGCGCTGGTTGCGCGCTTTCTCAAGTCGCACTCGGACGCCGACCGCGAGGCGCTGCTGGCAGATTTCGCAGAGTGGGCCTCGGCCTCCGATGCGCTGACGGTACAGGCGAAGCTCAATCCCACCATCGCCACCATCGCCACGCGCTCCGCTGAACTCGGCAAGCTGGCCGCGATTGGCAGCGATGCCGTGCATGCACTGGCGCTCAATACGCCGCAGCCCGCTGATTGGGGCAAGTTCGCACAGTCCACGCTGCAGACGGCAGGGAAGAGCAAGGAGATGATTGAGTTCGCCGTTCTCGACCCACTTGCTCAGTTGGTTGCTGCCGCCGCGCCCATGCCGATGTCACCCGCAACTGCTCCGCTCACGGCAAAATAGATTCACGGGAGACCGCATGGATCGCCGAGCATTTCTCAAGACTTCCGGGCTCAATTTAGCCGGCATGGCTGCAGCCGCCAAGGCTGCGCCTGCCATCGTCACTGCGAAGAGCAACGGCCGTCGCCAAGCCATCATCATCCTCGGCGAGTCGGTACGCTACGACATGCTGAGTTGCAACGCGCAGACCGGTCTGCATACACCGCACCACGACCGCATTGCCAAACGTGGCGTGCGCTTTGAGTGCGCTTATAACGTGCAGCCTGTATGCGGCCCCGCACGCTCCGCCATCTGGACCGGACTCTATCCGCACACCAACGGCATGTGGGGCAATAGCATGCCGCTGGGCGACACCACGCACACCATCGGCCAGCGACTCGGCGACCTCGGCGTGCACTGCGCCTTCATCGGCAAGTGGCATCTGGACGGTGTGGACTACTTCGGCACCGGACGCCCCGCGCCTGGATGGGATAAGAATTATTGGTACGACATGCGCGATTATCTAATGGAGCTTTCGCCGGAGGATCGTGTGCGCTCGCGCAAGCCCGCGACTGGCGAAGACCCGACGTGGACTGCCGACAAGTGCTATGGCCACCGCGTTACAACGCGCGCGCTCGACTTCCTCGACAAGCACAAGGACGAGGACTTCCTGCTCGTTGTTGCCTACGACGAGCCGCACGGCCCCTCGCTCTGCCCGGCCGAGTACTCCCAGCGCTTCGCCGACTTCACATTTCCGTCCAGCGCCAACGTCGAAGATTCGCTGCTCGACAAGCCGGAGGAGCAGCGCGTGTGGGCTGGCCGTGATTTGGGCCACAAGATGCCGCCCATCCACGCCAAATACTTCTTCGGCTCGCACATCTTTATTGACGACCAGGTCGGCCGCCTGCTCGACAAGGCCGAGCAGTGCGCGCCCGGCTCCCTTGTCACTTACACCAGCGACCACGGCGTCTTCCTGGAGTCGCACCGGCTGAGCGGTAAGGGGCCGGCCATGTACGACGAGATTACCCGCGTGCCATTTCTAGTGCAGTGGCCCGGTCACACACCGGAGGGTGTCAGCTCCAGCAGCCTTGTGTCGCAGATTGACCTCAGCGGCACGCTGATGGAGTTCTTCGGATTCGAAGTGCCGAAGACGCTCGAAGGCGGCAGCATGCTTCCGCTCATCAAGGATCCGAAGTCAAAGGGTCGCGATGCCATCTTCATGGAGTGGGGTCGCTACGAGGTGGACCACGACGGCTTTGGCGGCTTCCAGCCTATACGCTGCATCTTTGACGGTCGTTATAAGCTCTCACTCCATCCGCTCACTTCGGACGAACTTTACGATTTGCAAACCGACCCGCAGGAGATTCACAACCTGCTCGCGCCCGGCGCCACGCCGCCACCGCGCGAACAACTCTTTGCGCTGCACGACCGTTTACTGCGCTGGATGAACGAGACGCGCGACCCGTTCCGCGGCTACTACTGGGGCCGCCGTCCTTGGCGGCCGGAGTACAACGTCAGTTGGGACGACGACGGCATGATGCGCCAGCGTGAAAGCGACGGCTACCTGCCGCGAGAGCTCGACTACGCCACCGGCTTGCCTATCCAGTCGGCTACACATCCCCCATCCGGCCCCAAGTAGTCCACAATCAACAATTTGGCACTAATGTCACTCACCACACAGCTTACGTTTTGTATCTGAAAAACAACATTTGTATTATTTTATATTGCGTTGAATTGCTTTTGTCTGCTATCTTACTGATGCAGCATATAGATTCAGTCTTCGCGGCAGGGTAAGGGCAGGGAACAACAGCCCTCAGCAGACCTGCCCAGAGAGGGACGACATGCAGGTCACAACGAACACATTGCCGGAGATTCTGGGGCAGTCAAAGGTATGGAGCAAGTGCTTGGGTGATTTGGCCGCCGCCGACCTGCAGCGTCTGGTCGAGGGCTACGATCCCGGCGTCACCGAGTGGGTCTTCGTCGGTTGCGGCACCAGCTACTATCTGGCGCAGGCGGCCTCGGCCACGCTTACTGAACGGCTCAAGGTCCGTTCGCGCGCCGTCCCTGCCTCCGAGATTCTGCTTAACCCCGCGCTTGTCTTTCCTTACGGCGCATCCGACTGCTTCCCGGTGCTCATCTCGCGCTCCGGCCACACCTCCGAGGTGCTGAAGGTAGCCGAGATTCTCAACCAGCAGAAGGTCCCCTTCCTGGCTGTGACCTGCGATGGCCGCGAGCTGGAGCAGATGACGCCCCGCGTGTTGAAGATGGACGCGCATGAGAAGAGCGTGGTGATGACCACCTCGTTCACCTCCATGTTGCTGGGCCTACAGTATCTGGTGGCCACCGTCGCCGGCGACAGCAAGTTCATCGCAGACCTCGAGAGCCTGCCGAAGCATCTGGACCATCTCATCAAGATCTACGCTCCGCTCATCGAGGAGTTCATCGTCAAGCACAATGATCTGGACGACTTCGCCTTCCTCGGCCAGGGCGGCCTCTACGCCATCGCCAGCGAAATGGCGCTCAAGGTCATGGAGATGTCCTCCAGCTACGCGCAGTACTTCCATACGCTCGAGTTCCGTCACGGGCCCAAGTCCATCTGCGGGCCCCGCACCCTGGTTGGAGGTCTTATCTCCGAGTCCAGCTATGACATTGAGATGCCCGTGCTGGTGGAGATGAAGGAGATCGGCTCGCCTATCTTCGCCATCACCAACAAGGCCACGGCGCCGCTGCGCCAGGTGGCCGACCTGCTCATCGAACTCAATCTGCCCGTCGCCGAGTCCGCACGGTTCATCGTCTATGTGGTGTGGGGCCAGATGTTTGGTTGCTATCGTTCGCTGGCTCTGGGCATGGATCCGGACAACCCGCGCAACCTCAGCCGGGTCGTCACTATCTGAATTCTCAGAGCCCTTTTGGTGGAGCCGGCTGTGCTTGCGAAACCTTATAATCGAGTCTCCACACGCATACAGCCCAGGACACGCGCTCTCCAGAGCCAAGACTGGGCCGATAGATGAGCAAGGGGAGCAGGGAATGAGATTGGCGACCACAGGCTTGCTGCAACGGCTGCGGACGTCCACTCTGTTTCTACTGGTGGCCATCGCGCTGCTCCTGCTTTTGCCCGCGACGCATCTGGCCGCGCAGACCATCCCCTCCGGCTTCAGCACCACGCCCACCTTTGACGACGAGTTCAGCGCCGACAGCGCAGTGAACACCAGCCTGTGGGGCTGGCGCTACGACGGCCAAGTCATGAAGTACTGCAATATGACCGACAACACCACCTTTCCCGGGGTGGTGTCGTTCCTGACCGACTCAACCAGCGCCACCGGCACGGCGCACATCACTGGCTACAGCGTCACCAGCAACGTCATCACTTTTTACGCTTCCAACAAGTTCTTGGCTGGAACCACGGTCACCATCTCCGGACTGAGCACTACGCAGGGTGCCACCTTCAATGGCGATCAGGTGGTGCTAGCCGCCGGACTTTCCACCACGCAGTTCGAAGTGTCCAAGACGACCACGAACACCAGCGGGACGGTCACCGACGCCGGCTACGCGGCGCAGAACTATGCCCGCATCTACACCTTCACCTCCGGTGGCAACCAATACTGCGCCTCGCTCTACTCGCAGGCACATTTCACGCAGGCCTACGGCTACTGGGAGGCCGCCGTTCGACTCGGCTACCAGCAGGGCGGCCAGACCGCCTTCTGGCTGCAAAACAACAATAACGGAAAGATTATCGGTAACCCGCAGTCCTCCGGCGAGGAGGTGGACATCTTCGAGCACACCTCCTGGACCAACACCGGCACCGGCTACGACCACAACATCTACTGGAACAGCTACGGCGCCTACGCGCAGAGCGCCGGTGGCTACAACGGAACGCTTTCCACCTTCCAGGACGGCAACTTCCACCGCTTCGGCCTCGCCTGGACGCCCACCTCCATGACCTTCTATGTGGACGGTGTCGTGGATTGGACACGCACCACCAGCCAGGCCGCCATCACCAACAGCTCCTTCGAGTACGTCGTCATGGATACCGAGCTGGCCAACTCGGCATACAGTTCCACGAACTATGGCACGCTTGGCGTCAGCACCAATCCCTACGTGGATGTCGCCTACATCCGCGTGTACCCCTACGCCTCGCCCACGGTGCAGACCACGCTTTCCGACACCGCCGACGCCTACGTAGCCGACGCGTCATCCTCCACCAACTACGGAACCTCTACCACGCTCAACGCGCAGTACGGAGCCTCCGGCTCGCGGCAGAACGACTACCTGCAGTTCAACCTATCCACCGTGCCTGGCATCGTCAGGCAGGCCACCCTTTACCTGACCTCAACATCCATTGACGGTTCCGTCAGCTCCATCACCGACGCCCTCTACTCCGTCTCCAACAACAGTTGGACGGAGACCGGCATCACCTACAGCAACCAGCCGCAGACCGTCACCAGTTCGACCACTCCCGTCTCCACCGGCATCAGTTATGGTGGGAACATCTTGAACGACTTTGATGTCACCGTGCCTGCGCAGGCCGTCACCGCCAGTTCTCCCATCCTCTCCATGGAGATTGCCGGGCCCTGTTCCGCCTGCACCAGCAACAACAGCGCCCTTCTGGCGACCTTCGCCTCCAATAACAACTCGACGACGAGCTACCGGCCCTCGCTCATGCTGGTCACCACGCCCGGTCTGGTCTTTTCACCCACCAGCATCAGCTTCGGCAGCCAGCCGCAGGGTGTCACCAGCGCAGCGCAGACCATCACCGTAACCAACAACGGACTGGCCACCATCACCTTCAGCGCCATCGTCGCCTCGTCGCCCTTCGCGCAGACCAACAACTGCTCGCCCACGTTGGCCAGCGGTGCCAGTTGCACGGTGAACGTCACCTTCACGCCCACATCCATCGGCACGGCCTCCGGCAACGTCACCTTCAGCGACAACGACCCCGGCACCACGCAGACGGTCGCGCTCTCCGGCACCGGAACCAGCGGGCCCATCCCATCTCTCTCGCCCTCGTCGCTCAGCTTCGGCAACGTCACCGTGAACACCACCAGCAGTTCGCAGGCCGTGACGCTCTCCAACTCCGCCTCGGCCGGCGCCGCGCTGACCAGCATCAGCATCTCAATCACCGGCACCAACGCCGCGCAGTTCTCGCAGACCAACAACTGCCCCACCAGCTTGGCCGTCGGAACCAGTTGCACCATCAACGTCAGCTTCACGCCTTCGGCGGCTGCCTCGGCCTCGGCCTCGCTCAGCGTCAGCGACAACTACACCAGCTCGCCGCAGAACAGTACGCTCAGCGGTACCGGTACAGCCATCGTTCCCACCATCACTTGGAACCCGTCGTCCACGACCGGTTATACAGGCGCGCCCATCGGTAGCGGTGTGCTCGACGCCAGCGCCAGCACCGCCGGCACCTTCGCCTACACGGCCACGCCCAGCGGTGGTTCGGCCTCGTCTATCACCGCCAGCTCGGCGCTCAGCACCGCTACTACCTACACACTGACCGCCAACTTCACGCCTACCTCGAACAACTACACCACAGCCTCGGCCACCAAGACATTCACCGTCGTCGTGCAGCACGTCTGGGTGGTGAACACCTCCGGCTCGCTCGGCGGGCTCGATGACGGCGGCAACGCCTACATATCCTCGGCCACAAGTGGCGGCGGCACCGGCGCCGCGGTGGACAACTCAGGCAACATTTGGACCATCAACATTAGCGGCGCCAGTCTCGCCAAGTTCAGCAAGACCGGCACTGTCGTCAGTTCCAGCTTCACCGGTGGCGGTCTCTCCAGTGCGGCAGCTCTGGCCATCGATGGCAGTAATCAGGTCTGGGTGGCCAACGGCAACGGTAGCCTCAGCCTCTTCAATAGCTCAGGCGTGGCGCAGTCTCCCTCCACGGGCTTCGCGCCCGGCGCGCTCAGCACGCCCACCGGCATCGCCATCGACAACGCCGGCAGCCTCTGGGTCTCCAACGGCGGCAACAACTCCGTCACCGAGGTCATCGGCGCGGCATCGCCCGTCG
>Ga0316222_1000285_pt1 | contig 82142 bp, 80 predicted proteins | sample TBH18011metaG_FD_206008 | JGI IMG/M metagenome (GOLD analysis project Ga0316222, IMG submission 206008) | Freshwater microbial communities from Trout Bog Lake, Wisconsin, USA - TBH18011 | ecosystem: Environmental > Aquatic > Freshwater > Lake > Hypolimnion/Profundal zone | place: USA: Wisconsin... | reverse complement strand
CCGCCGTATGGCGATATCTCAATCGGTGATCGTTTTCAAAAACACAACTACCCGTTCGGCGTGATCCTGAATGCTCGGGGTGAGCGATTCCTTGATGAGGGCCTGGATTTCCACAGCTACACCTACGCCAAATACGGCCACGAGGTGATGAAGCAACCCGGATTGTTCGCGTGGCAGGTGTTCGACCAGAAGATCATTGGCTTGTTACGCGACGAATATCGCATCGCCCGGATCACCAAGGAAACCGCCAACACGCTGGAAGAACTGGTAACCAAACTGACCGGCGTCGATCCGGTCGCCGCATTGGCAACATTGAAAGCCTATAACGCGGCGCCGCGTCCCGATGTGCCGTTCAACCCGAACGTTCATGACGGGTACCGCACGACCGGGCTGGCGATCGACAAAACCAACTGGGCACAGAAACTGGATGCGCCGCCGTATCACGCCTACGGCGTCACCGCCGGCGTCACTTTCACTTTTGGCGGACTGAAAGTCAGCACCGCAGCGCAGGTGCAGGACACCTCCGGCGTTGCGATCGACGGTCTGTTCGCTGCGGGAGAAATTGTCGGCGGTCTATACTATCACAACTACGGCAGTGGCACGGGCCTGGTGGCCGGTGTGACATTCGGACGCATCGCAGGCGAGGGCGCTGCGCGTGTGGCGGCCGGTCTCTGACGCAGGGCGCCAGTTGAAGCAACCGCCGACCCCGGCTAGCGTCTGAAGTCCGGACCAAGCCGGGTAACAAACAAGACCTGCCGATATCATTCGGCAGTCAGGAAGGGATGCATGATGCCTGTGATGCCCAGAAAGGGCTGGTTGCCCGCTCTCGCCGCTGGTCTGCTGATGACCGCCGCCCCAACAGCCTCCCGAGCCGCTGACGCCGTTCGCGGTGTCAGCGATACGGAAATCGTCATTGGCACGATTACCGACCTGTCCGGCGTGACCGCCGTGCAGGGCGTCAACAACAGCGATGCCGTGCGCATGGCGTTCGACGAAGCCAACGCCAAGGGCGGCGTCAATGGCCGCAAGATCAAGTATATCGTTGAAGACAACCAGTATCAGGTGCCTCGCGCCGTCCAGGCGATGAACAAACTACTGAACAACGACACCGTCTTTGCCACGATCGACGATGGCGGCACGCCGATGAACGACGCCAACATGCCGACGCAATTCGCCAAGGGCGTGCCGAACATGTTCCCGCTGACCGCGGCCCGGTCCATGTATGAGCCTTACAACAAGTTGAAATTTGCCCAGTTCGCTTCGTACTACGACCAGATGCGAGCGGCGGTGAAGTATTTCCACGACCAGAAAGGCCGCACGAAGTTCTGCGTGACCTACCAGGATTCCGACTTCGGCAAGGACGTCCTCGCCGGGGTCGTGTCCGAAACCGAGGCGCTGGGCCTGAAGGTCATCGACACCACCGCCCACCGCCCAACTGATACCGACTTCAATGCCCCGATGACCAAATTGCATGATGCCGGCTGCGACACCGTCATGTTGGGCACCATCGTGCGCGATACCAACATCATCATTCAAACCGTCAAGAAAATGAACTGGACCGTCGATCTGGTCGGTCAGTTTGCCGCCTATGATACCGCCGTGGCCAGCTTGCCGGGCGGCGCGACGGAGGGGTTTTACTGCATGACCCCTGCCCTCTATGCCTACCCCGATGATCCCCGTCCCGCCGTGCAGGATTTCGCCAAGCGGTACAAGGCCCGCTATGGCCGTGATCCGAATTTCCATGGCGAGGTCGGCTATACCGCGGCAAGCATGGTCCTGATCGGGCTGGACAAAGCCGGCAAAGACCTGACCGTGGACAGTTTCATCCACGCGATGGAAAGCATCCACGACTACAAGGACATTTTCGGATCAGAACTGTCGTTCGGACCCGAACAACATCACGGCTCCACCCGTTCGTTCCTGACCGTCGTGAAAGACGGCCGCTGGGTGCCGGTCGAGCAAACAGCCCTGGGCTACTGACCGAAGCGCGTCCACACCGCTGTCATGATAGCGGTGTGGACCGCCTGGATATCGGCCGAGGCATCCAACAACACACACCGATCAGGTTCGGATAGAGCGATATCCCGGAATCCCTGGCGGACGCGGGCGTGGAAGCCGCTGTCCAGGCGTTCGTAGCGGTCGGCATCGCCACCCCGCTTCCGCATGCGTTCGGCGGCCACGGATTCAGGAACGTCCAGCACCAGCGTCAGATCCGGAGCGATCCCCAACAGCCCGATCAACGACGCGATAAAGGACCGGTCTGCGCCCTGTCCGTATCCCTGATACGCCAGGGTTGAATCGAAGAACCGGTCGCATATCACCCAGGTTCCCGCCGCCAACGCGGGCTCCACCGTCCTGGCGACATGGTCCGCACGGGCAGCGAAATGCAGCAACGCCTCGGCGCGGGGCGACCAGTCGATCGAACCGCCGAGCAACAATCCACGCAGAACTTCCGCGCCTGGAGAGCCGCCCGGTTCGCGCGTACGCAATGCCCCGACACCATGTGCCGTCAAAGCCTCGGCCAGCAGAACGGACTGAGTCGTCTTGCCAGCCCCCTCGCCGCCCTCAAGCGTAATAAATCGCCCCCGGGTCACGTCCCGGTCACATATTTCGACAGCACCGCCATCGCGCGCCCCGGCAGCCCCAACCGGGGCACATCCGCCGCCGCCAGCAACGGCACGTCCAGGTTCGGAACACCCTGCCCGCTGAGGACCAGTTTCCCTAACACATCGCCTTTGGTGACCGGCGCCGTCAGCGGCGTGTCGAAGCTGATCTTCACCGACGCCTTCTGCCGCCAGTTGCGTGGCATCGTCACGATCAAATCGCGACCGGCCACCACTGGCACCGAATGCGCGGTGCCCAGCCAGACCGGGATGGTCTCGACGACATCGCCCGCCGAGAACAAAGTCACGTCCTCAAAGTTAAAGAACGCCCAGTCCATCAGGCGTTCGCCTTCCTCGCCACGTTCGCGCATCGAGGCCATACCGTTCAGCACCAGGATCACCCGGCGGCCGTTGCGCATTGAACTGGCCACCAGGCCGTAGCCGCCGGCTTCGGTATGCCCGGTCTTCAAACCGTCGGCGGTGCCTTTTTGCACCATCGGGTTGCGGTTGCCCTGATCGATACCGTTGTACCGAAACGACTTCTCAGCATCGTAATGGTAGTAGTCCGGAAAATCGTGGATAATCCGCCCCGCCAGCGTCGCAATGTCTCGCACACTCATGTGCTGATCCGGGTCGGGCCAACCGGTGCAATTTTTGAAGAACGAATGCGTCATGCCGAGTTCCTTGGCTTTCGCATTCATCTTTTCGGCAAATTGTTCCTCCGACCCGCCGATCGCCTCAGCCAGCACGATGGCGGCGTCGTTACCGGATTGCACGATGACGCCGCGGATCAGATCTTCCACCTTCACTGTGCTGCCGATCGAGACGAACATCTTGGAGCCCTGCATGCGCCAGGCTTTTTCGGTCACCGGCAGTTCGTCTTCCAGCTTCAGACGGCCCTGCTTCAACTGATCGTACACGAGGTACATCGTCATCAGCTTGGTCATCGATGACGGCGGCATTTCCTCGTCCGCCAGCTTTTCCAGCAGGGTGGCGCCGGTATCGAAATCCTGAATATAGGCCCATCTGGCGGCGGTATCGACCGGCCCCAAAGGCGTGTCCGCCGGACTGCCGGTCGGAACAGCTTGTTCCTTCCCCTTGCGACCGGCGGCGCCCGCCTTGCCGGCGGCTCCGGCGGACGGGTGTTTGCTTTGCGCGAACGCCGATCCGGCACCGCACAGGATGGCGGACGCCAGCAAGCCAAGACGACGGGTCAGCATCTCGACGGTACCTCCTAATCCACCACGATTTGCGCGTCCGGTATTCCGGCGGCGAGAGCCTGATCCAATACGGCGTCAGCCTGCGCAACATCCGGCAACGGGCCGATTTCAACGCGGAACCAATGGGTCCGGCGATCGATCATGGAAACGATTCGCGCGCCCAGTCCGCTCATTTTCGCCTGCTGAACGTTCGCGTATTGGTATTCTTCAAATGTATCCAGGCGCACCATGAGGCGGCCGGGATGCGGCTCCCTCTGAATGATCGCCTCAGGCAACCGCATTGGTGGTGCCTGCATCGGCAGTGCGGCCGAGCTAACTGTGACAGCCGACGGCAGGGTGCGGGCATTGCCCTGATGCACGCCCGGCGGCGGCGGCAGTTCAGCGACCTCCACCCCGCCCCTGGGGACGGCGGTCATCCCCAGTGAGGGTGCGCCCGCCAGGGAATCCGCGGCGGCATGGCTTTCGTTCGGCAAAACCGTCAGGCGCACCCGCGCGACGCTGCCGGGTGGCATCGCCAAGAACAGTGCGGTACGGCTGGTGATCTCCACCAAACGCCTCGGATCACCATCGCCCCGATCATTCAGCCGGACCATGACCTCGCGGCCGTTATCCAGGTTGGTCAGGCGCGCGATGGCGGGAAGCTGAATGGTCGGATGACCCGCCGCGAGTGCCGTCGGGTCAAACAGTTCGCCATCGGCCGTCAATCGCGGCGATCCGTCTTTGGCGATGGACGCCAGTCCGGTTTCATCCAGATCGAACGACTCGCGCGGGTAATGCCAGACAGTGCCAACCTGATAGGGCTGACCGAGCGTATATCGCGGATCGGGTTTGGGCGGCGGGCCGCTACAGCCGAACAGCGCGACCGTCAGGCCGAGGGCCGCGAGGAAACCGGTGTTCACGCGACCACCTGATCGCCAATGAGGCCGACCGCAATGGCATAAAAATCAGAAGGGTTGTACCGGCGGATCGCCGCGAAATTACCGAACACCAGAAAAGCGTCGGTCCCGGCGCCATCCGGCGCCACCAATCCGGCCGGGGTATCGGCTGTGGCCGCCCAACGTCCGGACAGCGGCCGCACGCCAGACGCCGCCCAATCCGATACCGGCCGCTTGGCATCCCGGCCGGGCGCATCCAACCCCGTTGGCACCGTGACCGCCTGGCCCCAGGTCTGGCCGTCCCGCCATCCCGAAGCCTTGAGATAGTTGCCGATCGAACCCAGCACATCCGCCTTGCTGGTCCAGATATCGCGGCGGCCATGACCATCGAAATCCACCGCGTAGCGCAGATAGCTGGTGGGCATGAACTGCGGCTGCCCCATCGCCCCGGCATATGATCCGATCATCGCGTTCGGTGCGACATCCCCGTGATCGAGGATTTTCAACGCCGCCATCAGTTCGCCGCGGAAAAAGCTCGCTCGGCGGCCTTCCCAGGCCAAAGTCGCCAGCGCCTCGACGACCCGGAAATCGCCGGTGCCGGTGCCGAAACTGGATTCCAGGCCCCAGATGCCAGCGATCACCCCGGCGCCGACGCCGTAGCGTTCTTGCACGCGTTGAAACAGCGCTCGGTTGGCAGCGACCGCGTTGCGTCCATCGGTGATGCGCTTGTCCGAGATCACAAGACCGCGATATCGCGCCCAGGTCATCGTGAACTCGGGCTGATGACGGTCCCGGTCCAGCACTTTCTGGTTCGGTGTCACCCCGGCGAAGGCGTGATCGAGCGTGACCGGTTTGATGCCGGCTTTCCGGGCTTCTTCCCGGACGCCGGTGAGAAAGCTGTGAAAACTATCGTCTTGGGCGGAGAACGCAGGCGTGGCGAGGACCGCTGGAACGGCGCTTGCAATCAGGAATCGACGGGTTGGCATGGCGCGCTGTCTGCCACGCCGCGCCGCGTCGGAGCAATTGGATTCAGCGAGCCAACCGCGGTTCCCTGTTCATCAGGGCAGCGGTGGTAAAGGCAGGGTCCATTCCGGCGTGGGCGCCCGGATTCGCCGGCCACGAACATTCCGTCAGGTGCTGACCGGCTGTTTACTCACGGTGGGGAGTTGCGTGGCCGCGGTCGCGGTCGATCATGTGCGCAAACGCATTGGGCATCCGAGGAAGGAACGCGGTGATTAAGTTCGGCTTCTGCATCATGTCGGACATCGACGAGATCGGGTTCTTCAGTTTCATCGAAAACCTCGGCTACGATTCCGCCTGGGTCGCCGACAGCCAGATGATGTACTCCGATGTCTATATGGTTTGCGCCCTCGCGGCTCAACAAACCAAACGCTTGCGCATTGGACCAGGTACCGCGATCTGCGGCACCCGTATCCCGCCCGTCCAGGTGGCGGCGATGGCGACGCTGAACCGCATGGCTCCAGGCCGAGTGTTCCTGGGCATCGGCACCGGCAACACCGCGATGCGCACCATGGGCCAAAAGCCGATGAAGATGGCGGCGTTCGGCGAGTATTTGCGGGTGATGCGTGGCCTGCTGGATGCTGAGGTCGTCGATTACACCTTTGCCGGCCGCACGCGCCCGGTGAAGATGCTGCGGCACGAGACGCGATTCATGAACCTGGAGCCGCGGATACCGATGTATGTGTCCGGATTTGGCCCGCGCGCGATGGCGCTGGCGGGTGAATACGGCGATGGTCTGGTGTTCGCCATTCCTCCGCGTGGCGTCCCGATACAGGACGCGCTGGGTCACGCCAGACAAGGGGCCGCGCGCAACGGCCGCGACATGACCGGTTTTCGCAACGCCACCCTGACCAGCGTCGTGCTGTTGCAGCCGGGCGAGGCGGCGGACTCCGAGCGGGTGAAACGGACGATCGGTGCGAACGTGATGGCCAGTGTCTATTATTTCTACGACGTGGTGCATGAAACCGGGATCGAGCCACCGGACTTTCTGCGCCGCATCTGGAAACCCTATTGTGCCCTGGTGGAGCAGACACCGCCCGAACACCGGCATTTTCGCACTCACGAATTTCACTACACCGATCTGCATCCTGGAGAAGCGGCGCTGATCGACGAACAACTCATTCGGGATACATGCCTTGTGGGGACGGCGGATGAACTCGTCGAGCAAATCCGCGGCCTGGAAATGGATGGGCTACAGGAAATGATTTTCGCTGTCGGAAACGAAACCAAGTGGCGGCTGGCCGAGGAGTTTTCGCGGACGGTGATGGCGCGATTAGGGTAACGGACTGGCCGCGAACATCGCGGTGAGCCGGACCGCATCAGGCCGCCTGCCTGACGGTGCGCACGGTCGCCGCCTTCAAAGTCGTGCGAAGATCGGTGAGATAGCGCACGTGCTCTTCTTCGATCGTATGCCGGGCACTGTCGCGATACTGGCTTTTGTACCAGGCGGTGCGGTCGGCGATTGCCTGGCTCATCTCGGTATCGGAAGGCAGCGTGGCGTTGCCGAGGAGATGCTCGCGCACCCAGCGGGCCTGATGCTCGAACACCATGTTCAGGGCGGTATCCGTATTGAAGAACCCCATCAGGAACAGGCCCGGCCAGCCCGGCGGCACGATCCTCATGTATAGATCCAACCGGTTGTCCTCCACCCGCACGACATCCGGCGGCAGCATATCCAAATCGATACGATATCCCGTGGCCGCGATCAGCGTGTCGAACTCCGCCTCGGTGCCGTCAACGAACCGGATGCGATGTCCATCGACAGCCTCGATCCCCTGTTTCACGGTGATGCGGCGATAGGCGATATCCGTTGTGACCGTGCCGTTGGAGGTCACATGGCTCAGCGTCGTTGAACGTTTAAATCCCAGCCTGGTCATATCCCCATGCGCCAGCCACACCAGGGCCCGAACCAGCTTCTGGCGCAGTTTTCGGGGTATCCAGGGTCGCTGGATCTGCGCGGTGATATCGGTGAACGGCCGACCGAACAGCAGCTTCGGCAATATCGTTACGCCGGATCTGGCCACCAGCACGGTCCCGCGAGACGTTACGCAGACGTCGCTGGCGATGTCACATGCGCTGTTGCCGACGCCGACGACGCAGATGCGCTTCCCGACGAAAGGCTCAGGTTCCCGATAATAATGCGCATGCAAATAGCCTTCGCCGAACGCCTGCAACTCCGGCACGTGCATCGGTTTGGTGAGGTGGCCGGTTGCGACCAGCACGGCATCGAACCGCTCGACCGACCCGTCCGCCAGTTCGACGTCCCACACCGCGGGTTCCCGCATGGGATCGAACGCCGGCCGAACGGCCGCGACCCTGCTGTTGAAGCGGATGCGCGGTGTGACCCCAAAATGGTCCGCGTACTGCACCAGATAGCGATGCATGTCGGTGTGGTCGGGAAACGGCTGGGTCTCGGCATCGAAATCCAGGTCGCTGAACCGCGTGACGCCTCGGGACGTGTTAATGTGCAGGGTCCGGTAGGCCGAGGACCGGCCGCTGTCGTTATTGAAGCACCACATGCCGCCGATCTGGCTGCCGATCTCGAACACCGTCACGTCGAAACCGGATTGCAGCAGGTATTTGGCCGAACACAGACCGCTGGCCCCGGCACCGATCACGGCCACGCGCCTGGTCCCGCGCTGGTTGGGACCCAACGGCGGGCCATCCAGGCCGCGTTGGTAAACTGACTGCACGTCTGTCATCTGGCTTGTCTCCCTCGTTGATACGGTATGAACTGGCCGGAGCGGTTTGTTAACGCCCGGCCTCGGGGCAATCAGCAGACAATTTCTCCGATCACACGGGAAAACGCCGGGGCATTAACGAATCATTAACTATTTCCGGCCTAATACGGGGGTCTGTTCCACCTTCGCCTGGGGTAACACGCCCCGGGCACGACCCCAAAAAGGCCGAATCATCCGGATGCCCGACACCCAAGCCGATACCAAACCGGCCGCGACGCTCGTGAAACGGGACCGGCGACCCGCCGCACCCGACCTACAGCGCGACACATTGTCGGGATTTGTTTCGGCCGTCCGCCAGCGCCGCATGACCCTGCTGGCGGTCATCCTGTTGGTTCCGTTCTTCGGCTGGCTAACGTTGCGACAAATCACCCCGCTGTACACGGCCACCGGTTCGCTGATTTACGATCCCAGCGAATACAAGCCGCGCGAGTTGCAAAGCATCCTGCGCGACACACCGACCACCGAAGCGATGATGGTGAGCCAGGCGGAGGTTCTGCGCAGCCTGTCGATCGCGCAAAAAGTCGCCGAACGCGGAAATCTGTTCGCCAACCCGCACTTTAACGCCGCGCTGCGCCCCCCTGGCCCGCTTAGGCGTACCGCGACATGGTTGTTCGGAATACTGGGGATGGAAACCGATGCACCACCAGAGGATCCCGTTTATGGGCCAACGCTCGACCGGGCGCGCGATCTGACACTGCTGGCCGTGCAGGACGCCCTTCATGCCTCCCCCGTTAAATTCTCTCACGTCATTGAGGTCAGCTTCGTCGCGGACGATCCACTGGTAGCGGCGGCCGCGGTGAATAACGCGATGGATGCGTACATCAAGGGCCAGTACGCCGCGAAACACCGGCTGGTGGACGCCGCGATCGTATTGCTGACCCGTCAGGCTGCTGACCTGCGCCATCAGGTCACGCAGGCCGAGCAGAGCATGTCCGCATACCGGACGCAAAACGGCATCAGCCAGGGCATGCACGCCGGCACCGATACCGAGGAAATCACCCATCTGACGGAAGACCTCGTCAAAGCCCAGTCGGAGCGCGCCGCCGCCACCGCACGGCTGGACGCGGCACGCGGGCGGATCGGCGCACAGGCTCAGGCCGCGGTGGCGCCATCCGTGGCGCAGCTTCGCGCGGTGCAGGAACAACTCGCCGGCCAGATCGATGCGCGGCAGGCGCGGTTCGGTCCCGCCTATCCCGAAGTCCAAACCCTGACGCGCCAATACGCGGACGGCCAACGCGCCCTCGCCGCCGAGATCGCCCGCGTCGTGTCAGCGACCGAGGCGGAGCAGCGCGCCGCCACGGATCGGGTGACGGCGCTGGAGGACATCCTGGCCGCGGCCAAGTCCGCTGCGGAAAAATCCTCACGGGCACAGATTCCGTTGAATGCCATGACTCGCGACCTGGATGCGGTTCGGGGACAGTTGCAATCAGTGCTGGAGCGTATCCAGCAAACCGCGCAGCAAGCCGCCATCGAATCCTCCGAAGGGCACGAAATCTCGCAAGCGATCCCGCCTGAGTATCCGGCCTATCCCCGCTCGGCGCAGACCCTGGCGGCGTCGTTCGCAGCCGCGATCTTCCTGGGATTGCTGTTGGTCTATGTCCTGCACCTGACCGACACGACGCTGCACAGCGGAGACGAACTGCGGCGCGCCACCGGACTGCCCTGTTTCGCGCTGATCCCCGAGGCCGGCAGACGGGCACTCGGTCATCTGAACATTCATGATTATGTGGTGCGCCGGCCGCTAACCGCATTCGCCGAACAAATCCGTTCGCTGCGCGCCAGCGTGGCGCTACAGCATGATCATCCGCAAGTCATCGCGATCACCGCCGCCCGCCCCGCCGAAGGAAAATCCGTCCTGACCCTGGCATTCGGGCGATCCGCCCATTTAAGCGGAGAACGGGTGCTGGCGATCGAATGCGATGTGCGTCAGGCATCGTTTCAGCACCGTCTGGCCGGTCGGGCTGCGCCGGGGCTGATGGATATCCTGCGAGGGGACGCGGCGTGGACCGATGCGATACAGGCCGATCCATTGACCGGCATGGCGTTCATCACAGCGGGCAAACCCGGTGGTGATGTGCTGGGTTTGTTTCTGTCGGATCCCATGCGGCGCTTGCTGGCGGAGGTGCGGGAACACTACGATTTGATCCTGCTCGACGCCCCTCCGGTCGAGGCGATGACCGAAGCGCGGATCGCGGCTGCCCTGGCCGATGCCACGCTTATGTGCGTCCGCTGGCGCTCGACCCAAACCAAAACGCTGCTGCATGCGCTGGAGGTGCTGAACGCCGCACACGCCAGGATCATCGGAATTGTAATGACAAGGGTCGATGCGCGCGTACATCTTCGTTCGGGCTACGCCGACGCGGGGGTATATCACCGCCGCTACAAAGCGTATTTCCGGGGGTAGAGTTTTATGAATCAACGTATTCTGGTCACCGGCGGCGCGGGTTATGTCGGCAGCCATCTGGTTGCCGCGCTGCTGGACCGGGGTGAGTCCGTCACTGTCCTGGATAACCTGCTGACCGGTCATCGCGAGGCGGTTCCGGCCGGCGTGGCTCTGATCGTGGCGGATTTGAACGATGGTTCGGCGATCGATGCGGTGCTGTCGGATGGGCACTGGGATGCGGTGTTTCACTTCGCCTCGCTGTCGCAGGTGGGCGAGAGCATGCGCATGCCGTTGCGTTATCTCCAGGATAACGCGGGCAACGGCATCCGGCTGATCGACGGCTGCGTGCGGCATGGTGTGGAGCGGTTCGTGCTGTCGTCCACCGCCGCGTTGTTCAACCTGGACAGCGATGCGCCGATCCCCGAGGACGCGCCGATCGATCCGCAATCGGCCTACGGCGACAGCAAATGGATGATCGAGCGGGCGTTGCGCTGGGCCGGTCAGGTGCATGGGCTGCGCAGCGCCTGCCTGCGCTATTTCAACGCCGCCGGTGCCGATCCGGCCGGACGCCTGGGCGAGGACCATCGTCCGGAATCGCATTTGATTCCGCTGGTGATCGATGCGGCGTTGGGGCGGCGGGCGGCCTTGGAGGTGTATGGTGATGACTACAACACCGCTGACGGCACCTGCATCCGCGACTACGTGCATGTGTCGGATCTGGCCTCGGCGCATCTGCTCGCCCTGGACGCGTTGCGCGAGGCGTCCGTGGTGTGGAATTTGGGCAATGGCGCCGGCCATTCGGTGAAGCAGGTCATTGCGTCAGTGGAGCGGGTATCCGCGCTCAAAGTGCCGTATCGGATCGTGGGACGCCGGGCGGGCGATGCGGGAGTGCTGGTGGCGTCGTCGGTGCGGGCGCAACAAGCGGGCTGGCGGCCGGTTCATGGCGATCTGGACGATATCGTGAGCACCGCGTTCGCGTGGCGCCAGGCGCATCCGAACGGGTATGGCGGCTAACCGGCCAGCCATTTTCGCCGTCCCGGCCGCCGCGGCGTTGTTGCTGTGGCCGGCGCTGTTGAACGGCTATCCGATCGTGTTCGCCGATACCGGCACGTACCTGTCCCAGGCCATTCACTTGTATGCCGGTTGGGATCGGCCGGTGTTTTACTCGCTGTTTATGCTGCCGCTGCACGCCACGGTGACACTTTGGCCGGTGGTGGTGGCGCAGGCACTGATGACGGCGTGGCTGCTGTGGCTGGCCTGCCGCGTGCTGGCACCCGGTTCGTCCGGGTGGGTGTTCGTCGCCGGGGTGGCGGTGCTGTCGGTTTGCACCTGGTTGCCCTGGATCGTCTGCGAGTTGATGCCGGACATGTTCACGCCGTTGCTTGTGTTGGTGCTGTGCCTGTTGACCTTCGTGCCAGAGAGGCTGACCGGGCGGGAGCGGGTTCTGCTGGTGGGGTTGGCCACGTTCATGATCGCCAGCCAGCAATCGAGCGTGCCTTTGGCGTGTGTGCTGGCGCCCGTGCTGGCCGCGACAGGAGCGGCGATAGGAGGCCCGGATAGGCCGCATAGGCATCAGGATAAACGCCGGGCGGCGAAGGTTTGTGCCACGGGCGTGGCATTCCACTCTCCGTCATGGCCGGGCCTGGCCCGGCCACCCACGACTTCCTATAGCGCTGTCAGCAAAGTCCCGGGTGGCCGGGCCAGGCCCGGCCATGACGAATGGGCAAATCCCCCCCACTCGACGGCCTATCCTGACGCCTATGGGGCTTGGCCCGGCATGTCGGAAAGAATGAAGCCCCGACCGGGAAAAGAATGTTCTGCCCCCACCGCATACCTGGATGCCTCCGCCGACAAGCCAAACTATCACGACCGGGATCAGCGGCATCGGCCGCTTCGTCGGTGGCCGCTGATCGTTCTCCCCCCTGCCCTTGCGCTGTTTGCAGTGTGCACCGTCAACCTCGCCGCCCACGGATTTTTCGCAATCGCGCCGTTCGGGAACGTCTTTCTTCTGGCTCGGGTCATCTATGACGGCCCCGGGATGACGGCCCTGCGCCGCGATTGTCCAGCGGCACACTGGCGTCTGTGCCCGTTCCTCGACAGCTTTCCAGCGACATCCGACGATTTCTTGTGGGCGCCGGATAGCGTACTGACACGCGCTGGAGGACCGAAAGCGGTGTCACAAGATGCGGGCGCAATACTTTGGGCAGCACTGACGGCGGACCCTGTTGGCGAGGCTAGTCTCGCCCTGGCCAACACAGCGGAGCAACTGACCCGCTTCGCCAGCGGCGACGGCCTGAATCCCTGGCCCGTTCAGGTTACGCCCTGGATCGCGCTTGATTTCCCGGTTCGGGAACGCGCCGCCTATGCGTCCGCGCGCCAGCAATCGGGCGCATTGGCTGTCCCGGCCCCTCTGAGCATGGTCCATACAATCGTCGAACTGGCGGGGGTCATCGCGTGCATTGGCCTGTTGCCGGCCGCGATCTCGCGACGCCACGCCTGCGCCGGCTTCGTGGCGGGCACACTTATTGTTTTGCCCGTGAGTGCCGCGATTACCGGCGCCCTGTCCGCACCGCACGATCGCTACCAAAGCCGGATCATGTGGTTGCCGGCGTTTATCGCAGCCGTCTCCGTGTCATCGCTTTGGTGGGATCGAGCCGGCAAACAACTAACGCCCGGTAACGTCGCGGCATTGGCGCGCACGCGATAGCAGTTTGTCCAATTTGGACGGAGTCAGCCTGATAGACAGTTCCGCGCCCTTAGTTTTGATTGTAATATGATCTGCTGTGATCAAGTGATCCTCGATTGGCTTGTTCAACACAAAAGTGATGGCGTTGCCATGTCCCTCGCCTTGGATGATGGCCGAGTCACCGCCGTTGCTCCACCATTCGTTGCCGAGCTGCATGGCCACGGGCATTGGGGAATCCTCGGGAAACTGCCATGTCCAATCGATCGCGGTGGCCAGAATCGTTCCGCTATCGGTCCACTGGAAAAACACGCTACCGGCATCGTTATACAGCATCAACGAACAACTGGCGCCCGATGCATCCCGATGTTCCGTGACCTTTCCGCCCGGCGTCTCCCACCAAACGGTGTCCTTTACCTGGCTCGCCAGCAATGGACCCGTCAGTAACGGGATTGAAAGGACCATGGGAATGATCAATCAACGGCCTTGCGGTTCGGGTGTCGGTTGCGGGGCAATCTATGCGTGGAGCGGGAGGCGTCAACGCCCCGGTGCAAATGGGCGCGCCCGGGGCTGCTTTATTTGCCGTCCGTTTACCAATTCTTAATTCTTATCGTTTATCCTGGCAGAATGTTGCCACAACTCTCACCAAATCGCGTTGACATCGCCTCTCCTCGGTCAAACGGACGACAAACGGCATTCATTTCCATGGCTTCTCCAATCAATCACATGAATGCCGGCCCCTCGCGCACCACGACAATGCGAAGCGGGCGGGTTGCGTCCAAGCCAACACCGGTTGGCGTCGTGCCACAACCGCCCGCCCCATGAGACGCGATGCGGTCTGGTCCGGCCTGGAGGCCTGCGTGTCCGCCATCCTGTCGATCGTCGCCTCATTCGTGATCGCCCGCATCGTTGGGCCGTCCGAGCTTGGCATCGGTGCGGCGGTGGTCGCGGTGCATGTTCTGCTGTGGGTGGTCACCAACGCGCTGTTCGCCGATGCGCTGGTTCAGCAGGTCTCGATCAACGACCGGGTGCTCTCCAGCGCATTTTGGGCCTCGGTGACCGTGGGCGTCGTTGCGATGGTGCTACAGGCCGCCTCGGGTTGGGGCCTTGCGGCCCTTTTCGGGGATCGCCGGTTGATTGCCATGGCCCTGGTTCTCGCGGCCCCGTTACCGTTGGTCGGGGCGGCCGGCGTCATTCAGGGATTGCTGACCCGGGAGCGAGCGTATCGCGGACTCGCCCTACGAACCATGATCGGTCAGGGACTGGGCACCGTTATGGGCGTCGGAGCAGCCTTGGCCGGGGCCGGGGCTTGGGCGTTAATAGCGCAGCAGGCCGTCGGCACCTCCGCCGGCGCCCTGGTCTTGCTGCTCGGGCGAGGCTGGCGGCCGGCGCTGTGTTTGGACCGAGGCGCCGTGCGGGCGCTGCTGACGGTCGGCGTTCCGTTGACGGCATCCACGCTGGTTCTGATCGCGCGCTATCGTCTGTTCGCGATCCTGATCGGCGGGTCGGCCGGTCCGGCGGTCCTGGGTCAGGTGCATATCGCTTTCCGGTTGGTCGATACGGTGCGGGAGCTGACTTTCACCGCCCTCTGGCGCCTGATGCTGCCGGCGTTTTCCGAACATCAGCATGACCGGGCCGCGATGCTGGCCAGGGTGGACCATTGGCTGCGGCGATGCGCCGTGGTGGTGTTGCCGCTATGCCTGTTTCTGGCCGTTGGGCTGACGCAGGCCGTTTCCTTGCTGATGGGACCGGGTTGGGCCGAAACCGGGCGGACGGCGGTCCCGCTGGTGGCTTTGATGGCATGGTCCGCACTCAGCTTTCCGTCCGGCGTGGCCTTGGTGGCGGTTGGGCAGGCCCGGTTTGCACTGTATGCAAATGTGGCCGCGTTGTTCGCCAGTGCCGCCGGTGTGCTGCTGTTCCAGCCTCTTACCCCCTGGAACGCGGTGATGATCTGGACCGTCAGCCAGGTCCTGATCTGTCCCTACACTCTGTGGGTCAACGCCCGTGCGCTCGGCGTAACCCTGCTGCGGCCGCTGACGAGTGGATTCGGACGCCGATGACGGGCGGCGCCCGCCAGATTGCCGCGCCGCCGGTATTCCGGCATGATTTGCGCCCTGCACCCCTTTGGCCCGGTCCGAACCAGCCCTTCAGGAGAACCCCCATGCCGCTGCTCGCCCTTCCCGCCGTTTTCATGCGTGGCGGCACCAGCCGGGCGGTGATGTTTCACGCGAGTGATCTGCCCGAGCGCGCGGCGTGGGATCCAATTTTCCTGGCGGCGATGGGGAGTCCGGACCCGAACGGCCGGCAGTTGAACGGCATGGGCGGCGGTATTTCGTCGCTGTCCAAGATTTGTGTGCTGGCCCCCTCGGCCCGCGAGGATGCCGATGTGGATTACACATTCGCGCAGGTTCAGATCCGCGAGGCGTCAGTCGATTACCGTGGCAATTGCGGCAACATGTCCTCGGCAGTAGGTCCGTTCGCGGTGGATGAGGGCATTGTGCGGCCGAACGGCGACACCGCCGTGGTGCGGATTTTCAACACTAACACACGCAAGATCATCCGCTCGACCTTCTCTCTGGTCGATGGACGGGCGGCGACCGATGGCGATCTGGCGATCCCGGGGGTTGCCGGAACCGATGCGCCGGTTCGGTTGGATTTCCTGTCTCCGGGCGGGTCGGCGACCAGTGGTGTGTTGCCGACCGGTCGTGTGCGGGACTGGCTGGAAATCCCCGGTGGATCGATCGAGGTCTCCATGGTTGATGCCGCCAAGCCCTGCGTGTTCGTGCGGGCTCGGGATATCGGTTTGGTCGGAACCGAGTTGCCGGAGGCGTTGGATGCCAATGTCGCGGTGCTGACGAAACTGGAAAGCATCCGGCAGGCGGCGGCGGTGGCGATGGGTCTGGCGCGGACGCTTGACGAGGCCCGACAGGGACGCGGCATCCCGGCTGTGGGTTTCATTGCACCGCCGATGGATGCGCCGACGCTGTCAGGTGACACGATCGGTGCGGCTCAGGTCGATTTGACGGCGCGGTTTATCTCCAACGGCCAGCCGCATCGCGCGCTGCCGGTCACGTCGTCGCTCTGCACCGCCGTTGCCGCCCGGATTACCGGAACGCTGGTGCACGAGGCTTTGGTGAAAGAGCCCGAGGGGTCGATCCGGATCGGTATGCCGTCGGGAATCCTGACAGTGGGTGCCGACGTGACACGCGATGCCGCCGGCCAATGGACGGCACACAGCGGTGCATTTTATCGCACCGCCCGGCGGCTGTTCGACGGGCGGATTTACGTGCCGCAGGGGTGACGATGCGGTTTGGATCAGCCGGGGCGAGGGCATTGTGACGACACCGCCGCCGGCTGGCCTTATGGCCTCGCGTCGTCAAAGAACGCCAGCAACCGGCGCAACAACTCGGCCGGCTGTTCCTCCGGCATCCAGTGGCCGCAGTTCTCGATAATCCCACCTTGCACATCCACAGCCAGCCGCTGGAGCGACTCCACAACCTCCATTCCCCTGCCCCAGGATCGGTCGCCGCCCAGGGCCAGCACCGGCATCGGCAGTTTGAGCGCCGTCGCCGAGGTCGCATTGTCGGCAATGTCCCGCGGGATCGCCCGATAGTAGGAAAACCCGGCCCGCAGCGCGCCGGGCTGGCGATACACCCGCAGATACTCGGCAATATCCGCCTCGGACAATGCATCGGGCCGAGCACCGTAGTTACGATAGAACCAGCCGAAGTAAATGTCCTCCCGGCCGGTCACCAGAGCCTCGGGCAAATCCAGCGTCTGGTGAAACGCGTGATGCCACCGCCGTCCGCCCTGGCTGATGTTCGGACTGCCGTCGCCGGGAATCGTTACATCCAGGATCGCCAGTTTCCGGACCGCCTCGGGGTGAGCCGCCGCGACGGCGTACGCCGTGGGGCCGCCCCAATCGTGTCCGACCAGATAGAACTCGGAGATACCCAGCACATCGTGAACCAGACGCCAGATATCGCCGCCCACGGTCTTCTTGTCATACCCCTCCGCCGGCCGGGACGAATCGCCCAGCCCGCGCAGGTCGGGTGCGATCACCCGGTACCGTTCGGCCAGACCGGGGATGATCCCGCGCCACTCGTACCAGCTTTGCGGCCAGCCATGCAGCAGAACGACCGGAAAGCCGTTGCCTTCCGTCACGTAATGCAGCCGCACATCCCCCAGATCGGCATATCCGTGCTCAACCATAATCAGCCTCCCTTCCCCATCGCCGCCAACACCCTTACCATGCAGTCACATTCACTCCGGGGAAACCACCACCATGCATTGGACAGATCGCCGCGAACGCTATCGCGCCACCATCGCGGGCACCGCCTGCATCCACCCGGGTTCCGTCTATGATGCGATCTCCGCCCGCATCGCCGAGGAACTGGGCTTCGAGATCGGCATGTTCGCCGGCTCCATCGGCTCCTTCGCCGTGCTCGGTGTGCCCGACCTGATCGTCCTGACGCTGACCGAGTTCGCCGAACAGGCCTACCGCATCAACCGAGCCGGCAAGCTGCCGCTGATGGTCGATGCCGATCACGGCTATGGCAACGCGCTGAATGTGATGCGCACGGTCCAGGAACTGGAAACCGCAGGCGTCGCGGCCCTGATGATCGAGGACACCCTGCTGCCGCGCGCGTATGGCGAGAAAAAGCCAACCGTGATCTCGATCGAGGAAGGCGTCGGCAAGATGCGAGCGGCGCTCGAAGCCCGCGAGGACAAGGCGCTGACGATCATCGGCCGGACCAGTTCGCCGTCGATCACCGGCCTGGCGGATGGCATCAAGCGCCTGAAAGCCTACGAGGCAACCGGTGTCGATGCCCTGTTCATCGCCGGCGGCCTGACACGCTCCGACCTCGATGCCATCGCGGCGGAAGTGAAAATCCCGCTGATGCTCGGCGGCGTTTCCGGCGATCTGCAGGACAAGGACTACCTCGCCAGCCGCGGCGTTCGCGTCGCGCTGCAAGGCCATCAACCGTTCTCCGCGGCGGTGAAGGCCACCTACGACACGTTGAAAGCGTTGCGCGAGGGCACCAAGCCCTCCGACCTGAAGGGCGTCGCCTCGGCGGAGATGATGGCGCGTGTCACGCGTGAGGGCGACTACAAGACCTGGACGGAAAAGTTCCTCGGCGCATGAGCATTCTTACTGGTAAAGCTCGTCTGGCAGGCATCACCGGGTGGCCGGTCAGCCACTCGCGGTCCCCCCGTCTGCACGGATTTTGGTTGGAGCGGCACGGGATCGATGCCGCGTATGTGCCGCTGCCGATCAAACCGGATGACTTTCCGGCCGCCATCCGCGGCCTGATGCTGGCGGGGTTCGCCGGTGTGAACGTGACGATCCCGCACAAGCTTGCCGCCTTCGCCATCTGCGACACGGTGGACGAGTCGGCCGAACGGGCCGGCGCGGTGAACCTGCTGATCTTCGAAAACGGCCGCATCACCGGTTGCAACACCGACGGCCTCGGCTTCCTCGGCAATCTGCGCGCGCACGGCGTCAATCCGGCGGCCGGTCCGGCGCTGGTCCTGGGGGCCGGTGGCGGCGCCCGGGCTATCGTCGCGGTGCTGCTGCAACTCGGCATTCCCGTCACCATCGCCAACCGCACGCGGGAAAAGGCCGAGGAACTGGCGGCTTTGCTGCCGGGTTTGAACGTGATCGACTGGGATGATCGCGACAGCGCCCTGCCCGGCCAGTCCTTGTTGGTCAACTGCACGTCGCTTGGCATGGGTAACAATCCACCGCTTGAAATCGATCTCGATCGCGCCACGCCGGGGTTGGCGGTGGCGGATATCGTGTATGTGCCGATGGAAACCCCGCTGCTCGCCGCCGCAAGCGCGCGCGGTTTCCGGGTCGTCGGCGGTCTGGGCATGCTGATGCACCAGGCGGTGCCGGCGTTCCAGGCGTGGTTCGGGATCGTGCCCGTGGTCGATGATGAACTGATCCGTTTCGTCGCATCGGACCTCGTCCCGGCATGAGAGTGATCGGCCTGACCGGCGGCATCGGGATGGGAAAATCCACCGCCGCCGCCGCCTTCCGGCGTGCCCATATTCCGGTGTTCGATGCCGACCTTTCGGTGCATCGCATGCAGGCGCGGGGCGGCCGGGCGGTCAGGCTGATCGGGGCGGCGTTTCCGGGCAGCACCAAGGACGGGGCGGTCGATCGGGCCGCTTTGCGCAACGCCGTGCTGGGTAACCGCGAGGCCTTGACCGTGCTGGAGCATATCCTGCACCCCATGGTCGAAGCCGACGAACGTGCCTTCGTCGCGCGGGCACGGCGGGCCGGGCGGCGCGCCGTGGTGCTGGATATTCCTTTGTTGTTTGAAACCAAGGGCGACAAACGGGTCGATACCATCGTCGTGGTTTCGGCGCCGCTGGCGATCCAGATCCATCGCGTCGGCCAGCGTCGGCGCATGAGCAAAGCCGACATCGCCGCCATCATCGCTCGGCAAATGCCCGATCGGGACAAGCGCCGCCGAGCTGATCTGGTGGTCAAGACCGGGCTGTCGCGCAATCACACCTTGCGAATCCTGACCCGGTTCATCCAAACACTGCGGTCATGATCCGCTCCGTATTGTTTGACACTGAGACGACCGGCCTGGACCCGCTGAATGGCGACCGGGTGATCGAGGTCGCGGCGCTGGAGCTGCTGAACGATCTGCCCACCGGCAAGCATTTTCACGCGCTGATCGATCCACAGCGCGACATTCCATCGGACGCCACGCGCATCCATGGCATCAGCAATGGCGATCTGGCGGGCAAGCCGTTCTTCGCGGCGATTGCACAGCCGCTGCTGGATTTCTTCGGGGACAGCAAGCTGATCGCGCACAATGCGCCGTTCGATTTTGGCTTTCTGGACATGGAGTTTGGACGCGCCAGCTTCCCCAGGCTGGAACGCGGCCGGATGATCGATTCGCTGGCTTTGGCGAAGATGAAATTCCCGGGGATGCCGAACAGCCTGGACGCGCTGTGCCGGCGGTTCGCGATCGATCTGTCGGCGCGGACGACGCATAACGCGCTGCTGGACTGCAAGTTGCTGGCCGAGGTTTACGTCGAACTAACCGGCGGACGACAGCGGGGATTGTCGCTGGCGGCCCAGGATGGCCGCGGGCCGGTCACTGTTTACACGCACGCCGGGCCGCGGACTCCGCTGCCGATCGTGCCGACCGAGGCGGAACTGGCGGCGCACGCGGCGTTTCTGACACGCATCAAAGAGCCGGTCTGGTTGCTGGCGTAGATCCGGTCGGTGTGGCAGCCGTGGCTGCTCTGACGGCTTCCCGGCGTTCGTGTTCATCCCGGTTCCGCTGCAAGTTTTTGGCGATCGTCTCGGCCGCCCGGCGTTGCTGGTGGTTGAGGGAGAATCCCTGAATGCCGCCCTTCTTGCCGCTGGCCTGAATCGCCTCGCGGGCAATCGCGATCAGATCGCGCGCCGGGTCAGTGCTGGCTGTGTCGGGGGGCGCCGCGTCCGAAACGGTATCGGCTTTCGCCTCCGGTCGCGGGGTGGCGGCCATGCGGGCGCGCTGAAGCTGATCCAGTTTGCGCCGGGCCTTGTGACCCTCCCGGCTCAGGTTGACGGCCCCGCCGCGCAGACGCAGCTTGTTGTTCAGCGACAGCTCGGGTGCGGTTGAGTCACTCAACGCCTCCAGCGCGTGAAACCCGTAGCTGACGATGTCACTGGCGAGATGCAGTTCCTCCTCGGTTTCCCACCTTATAGCAGGCGAGCATCCGGCCGGCGGCATGCCGGGCAGTGGGGAGATCGCCGTTGGCACCGCCCATGAAGTGTCCGGCGAGATGGCCGATGACGGTGTCCAGGATGGCGGGGGTGATCGTGTTGTGCAGCGACACCGTGTGCCTCACGGGTTTGCGGCGGTCCATGTTCATCTTTTGCTCTAATGGAACCTTAACCTAACATTCTGCACAAAGCAAGAAAGATTTCTCCGTCGATGCGCCACCATCCGTTTTGATCCAGAGACATCACCCTTATAATCGGAGACACCACGCCCAGCCTTGTCCGGTGACACGCATAGGCGCTTACCCGTCAGTCAAGACATTTGGCGATATCGTTACGGTCTAGTTCGTGATGAGCCAATATGCAGCGTCGCCGTCAACGACGATATATTCCAGATCGCGCGAAATCCCAGCCGCCACAGCTTTACCGCTGCCAGGCACCGTTAGTGTCACGCCGCGCGTGGGCGAATGTCCCGTTCAATCTCAGCACCTACGGTTTCCGACGCCCGTTCAAGCTCATAGTCACGCTGCATGTTCAGCCAGAACTCGGGCGTCGTATTGAAATAGCGTGCAAGCCGCAGGGCTGTATCGCCGGTTATGCCGCGTTTCTCGGTAACAATGGCCTGGATGCGGGTAACCGGGACGTTGAGGTCCTTAGCGAGGCGATCGGGGGTGATGTCGAGCGGCTTCATGAACTCCTCGCGGAGTTGTTCGCCGGGGTGGATGGGGGGCAGGTCGCGCATGGATGCTCTATCCTCGGTGATAGTCGACGATTTCAACATTTTCGGCATTCGATCCATTCCAAACGAAGCAGACCCGCCATTGATCGTTGATCCGAATACTATGTTGCCCCGCTCGGTTGCCGGTCAGCGCTTCCAGGCGATTGCCGGGAGGCGCCGCAAGGTCTCTCAGCTTCGATGCCTGATGCACCTGCCGTAGTTTTCGCTGGGCGACACGCTGAATGTCCGCCCCCAGACGGCGGGAAAACCGGCCGTGGAAGAGAGCTTCGGTATCGCGGTCGGCGAACGACGCAATCATTGGCTTAAATTGTAAACGCACCGCGTTCTGAATGGGAAGCGTTCATAGTCGGCACGGTCGGAAAGGCCGCCCGATGCGCCGATGATCGACCACGCTGATTATCATTGGCAAGCCATCGCGGCGCGGAGCAGGTACATGGCGACGAGACAACTGATTTCCCGCGAAGATCTGGACGCCGGACGGGTCGATTTCTCCGGCGTGAAAAGCGCCAAGCCGCTGCCGCCGGTCCATCCAGGCGATGTGGTGCGGCACGACTTCCTCGTACCGCTGGGACTGTCCGGGCATGCGCTTTCGATCACCCTGCGCGTGCCCACCCAACCGCATCGCCACTATTCTGGCCGGCCAGCGGGCCGTAACAGGCGATACGGCCCTGCGCCTCGCTCGGCATTTCGGCACCAGTGCCGGTTTTTGGCTCAACCTGCAAAAGGCATTCGACCTGGAAGTCGCGGAGCGTTCCGCCGGGGAACGCATCCGGGGCGAGGTCGCGCCGCGCGTGGCGTCCTGACCGTCCAGTATCGGCCAACAAAAAGGGCGCGGACCCAATAAGGTCCGCGCCCATTCCGTCAGTCAAACCCGCCTGAAAAGATCAGGCGCTCTTCTTCACGATCTCATCCGCCACGTTACGCGGCACCGGATCGTAGTGATGGAACTGCATGGTGAAGGACGCGCGGCCCTTCGTCATGCTGCGCAGGTGCGAAATATACCCGAACATTTCCTTCAGCGGCACATGCGCCCGAACGATAACCGTCGAGCCGGAGCTCTCCTGGTTCTGGATCTGGCCACGGCGGCGATTGAGATCGCCCACCACGTCGCCGACGTGATCCTGCGGCGTGGTGACTTCCACGTCCATGATCGGCTCCAGGATGATCGGCGTCGCCAGCTTCATGCCTTCACGGAAGCAGGCCTTGGCCGCGATTTCGAACGCCAGGGCGGACGAGTCAACGTCATGGTACTTGCCGTCAACCAGCGTGTACTTGAAATCGACCGTCGGGAACCCGGCCAGCACGCCGGTATCGGCCTGCACCTTGATGCCCTTTTCGACCGCCGGGATGTATTCCCGCGGCACCGAACCACCGACAACCTTATTCTCGAACACCACGCCCGTGTTCCGCTCCAGCGGCTCGAAGATGATCTTCACTTCGGCGTACTGGCCCGATCCACCGGACTGCTTCTTGTGAGTGTAGGTGTGCGTGTGCGCCTTGGAGATCGTTTCACGATACGCCACCTGCGGCGCACCGATCTCGCAATCGACGCCGTATTCGCGGCGCAGACGGTCGATGATGATTTCCAGATGCAGCTCGCCCATGCCGGACAGAATGGTTTGGCCGGTTTCCTGGTCGGTCTTCAGACGCAGGGACGGATCTTCGCCGGCCAGCTTCTGCAGGCCGAGCGTCATCTTTTCGACGGCTTCCTTGGTGCGCGGCTCGACGGAGATGTCGATGACGGGCACCGGGAACGCCATACGCTCCAGGATCACGGGATCTTCGGCCGAGGCCAGCGTGTCGCCGGTGCCGGTGTCCTTCAGACCGACGAAGGCAGCGATGTCACCGGCTTCGACTTCCTTGATCTCGGCGCGCTTGTCGGCGTGCATCTGGAACATCCGGCCGATGCGCTCTTTATGGTCTTTGGTGGTGTTCATCACCGTGTCGCCCGACTTCAACGTGCCGGCATAGACGCGCACGAAGGTCAGGGTGCCGTACTTATCGTTGATGATCTTGAACGCCAGCCCGGCGAACGGTGCCTTCGGATCGGCCGGAATGCGGCGACGATTGGCGATGGTGTTTTCGTCGTCGCCTTCCTCAACGGCCACGGCGATGCCGGGGACGTCGATCGGGGACGGCAGATAGTCGATCACCGCGTCGAGCAAGGGCTGCACGCCCTTGTTCTTGAACGCCGTGCCGCACAGCACCGGACGGAACGTGCCGTCGATCGTGCCGCGCTTGATGCAGCGCTTCAGCGTCTCGATCGCGACGTCGCCCTTGTCGAAATATTCTTCCATCGCCTTCTCATCGACCGACAATGCGGTGTCGAGCAGCGTCTGGCGGTGTTCGGCCACCAGTTCGGCCATATCCTCGGGGATGTCTTCGTAGTGGTATTTGGCGCCGAGCTCGCCGCCTTCCCAAACGATTGCCTTCATCTCAACGAGATCGACGACGCCCAGGAACTGGTCTTCCACGCCGATCGGCAGTTGCAGCGGCAGCGCGACGATATCCAGCTTCTCCTTCAGCGTATCGAAGGCGCGATAGAAATCGGCGCCGGTGCGATCCAGCTTGTTGATGAAGATGACGCGCGGAACATTGTAACGGTCGGCGAGGCGCCAGTTGGTCTCGGACTGCGGCTGCACGCCGGCAACGCCCTCGATGATGAAGATGGCGCCGTCAAGGACGCGCAGGCTGCGGTTCACTTCGATGTTGAAATCGATATGGCCGGGCGTGTCGATGATGTTGATGCGGACGTCTTTCCACTCGCACGTCACCGCGGCGGAGGTGATGGTGATGCCACGCTCCCGCTCCTGGTCCATGTAATCGGTGGTGGTGTTGCCATCATGCACCTCACCGATGCGGTGAGACACACCCGTGTAATACAGGATCCGCTCCGTCGTCGTGGTCTTACCGGCATCGATATGCGCGGTAATACCGATGTTTCGGATTTTATCGAGCGGCGTAACAGACACGGCAAACCTCCATCTAACGTCTATAGGGCGGGCATATCAGAAAGGGCGCGTGACCCATTGCTGGATCCGGGGACAACCCCCGCGCGCCCGCCCACGGTGCCGGTCGAACCCTCGACCGGTTATGTGGAGCGGGAAATGCGACAGTGCGCGCGGTTTTGCAAGTGCGAATTCCATCGTTCGGGGTACGGGCTGATGCCCGATGCCGTCATGGCGACTCTTCATAGAGAGATCACTGCCGGGAAGTGAACCAGGTCACAGGCTTAGCAGGAGCCGGACACTTTATCACACTGCGTAACAGGCCCGGGCGCTAGGTTTCCCGGCATGGACACTCGGACCGCGCACGCTCTCATACGATTCGGCCTTGGCCGCCGCGGCAATGAGCCGTTGCCGGCCGATCCGGCAGTCTGGCTGCTGGATCAGCTCCGGCAACCCGACCCGACCCGCCTGGATGATCCACCCACCACTGTAAAGGGTCTGACGGCGCTGCGTGAAGATCGTGCGACAAAGCCGCCTCCTGGCGAGTCGCAGGCCAAAAAACTGTTCCAGGCGCAGGCCGCGGCCCAACTGGCGAACGCTGTCACCACCCCTGCCCCGTTCCGGGAGCGGCTGGTCTGGTTCTGGACCAATCACTTTGTCGTCTCCCTGCGCCGGGGCGAGTGCACCGCCGTCGCCGCCGCCTTCGTCGAGGAGGCGATTCGCCCGCACGTCACCGGTCGATTCGGCGACATGCTGCTGGCGGTGATGCGCCATCCGGCGATGCTGCTGTATCTGGACAACGCGGGTTCGTTCGGCCCGGATAGCCCGATCGGCCAGAAGACGCATCGCGGCCTGAACGAGAATCTGGCGCGCGAGTGCATGGAACTGCACACCGTCAGCCCGCTGGCCGGCTACACCCAGGCCGACGTGACCGCGTTCGCGAATATCCTGACCGGCTGGTCGGTCGAGATGAAGACCGACCCTCCCGGCTTCCGCTACCGGCCGATGGCGCATGAACCCGGCGTCCAGACTATGCTGCACCAGCAGTTCCCGCCCGATGAGGAAGGTGGAGTCGCGGCGTTGGCATTCCTGGCCAACCATCCGGCGACGCATCGCTTTCTCGCCACCAAGCTGGTGCGGCACTTCGTCGCTGACGATCCACCGCCCGACGCGGTGCGCAGGATCGAGGCGGTGCTGCGCGACTCGCACGGCAATCTGGGCTCCGCCTCCGCAGCATTGGTGAAGTTGGATGCGGCGTGGCAGCCCGGCACCAAGCTGCGCACGCCGATGGAGTTACTGATCGCCAGCGTGCGGGCACTGGATGTCCCGCCGGACAAGATCCCCAACATGGTGGGAATCCTGGGCGGCCTCGGACAGCCGTTGTGGACGGCCCCGGCCCCGAACGGCTGGCCCGACCGCGCCGCCGACTGGGCCGCACCCGAGGCGATGCTGCGCCGGATCGACTGGGCCAGCGGCTTTGCCGGACGCATCGGGGACCGTGACGTGCTGGATATCTCGGACGCCAACCTCGGCCCGCTACTACGGCCGGAAACCCGCGAGGCGATCCGCAGGGCCGGTTCCCGGCGGGATGCGATGACGCTGCTGCTTACCAGTCCCGAATTCCAAAGGCGCTGATCCCATGATCTTATCCCGCCGCACCGCCCTGCTCGGTATTGCCACCAGTGCCGTGATCGGACGCACGACATTGGCTTTGGCCAACGCACCCGGAGACAAGCGCCTGGTCGTCGTCATCCTGCGCGGGGCGCTGGACGGCATGGCTGCGGTGGTGCCGTACGGCGACCCCGGGCTGGCGGCGTTGCGCGGCGAGATCGTGCCACCAGGGCCGGGGCAGCCCGATGGACTGCTCGATATGGGCGGGTTCTTCGGGATGCATCCGGCGCTGAGCGGCATTCACGACTTGTATAAGGAGCACGAGGCTCTGATCGTGCATGCCGTCGCCGGCCCCTACCGCGTGCGTAGTCATTTCGAGGCGCAGGACTACCTGGAGTCAGGCGCGGACCATCGCATGACAAGCGGCTGGCTCAATCGCGTGGTCGCGGCGTTGCCTGCGTCGGGGACAAAGCGGCCCGAGGGCGACGCACTGGCCATTGGCGTGTCCGTGCCGCTGCTGCTGCGCGGTTCGGCGCAGGTCGCCAACTGGGCGCCGCACGGGTTTTCCCAGCCGGCCCCCGATCTGTATGCGACCATTGCGGCACTGAACGCGCATGATCCGGTCACCGGCCCGGCGATCGCCGAGGGCCTGCGGGCGCGCGGATTCAGCACGTCCGTGATGGGCGGCGAGGAAGAACCCAAGGAAAAATATGCATTCCCCGCCCTCGCCCGCGCCGCCGGCGAAATGCTGCGTGCGCCGGACGGTCCCCGCATCGCGGCGCTGGAGGTCGGCGGCTGGGATACCCACACCGCCCAGGCGAACCGGTTGAACGGACCGCTGAAGCAGTTGGACGCCGGCATGGTCGCTCTGAAGACCGCGCTGGGTCCGGCCTGGGCGCAAACGGCGGTCCTGATCATGACCGAATTCGGCCGTACTGCCAGGCTGAACGGCACCAAGGGGACGGACCACGGCACCGGGACGGTTGCGTTCGTTCTGGGTGGCGCGGTGGCCGGCGGGCGGGTGAAAGCGACGTGGCCGGGACTGGGGACCGGCCAATTGTTCGAAAACCGCGATCTGGCTCCGACGACGGATTTACGAGCGGTCGCCAATGGCATGCTGGCATCGCACATGGGTCTGAACGCCGAGGCTCTTGGGCGTGTGTTCCCGGGCAGCGCAGGCGTGGGCGCGATGGGTGGATTGATCCGCGCCTGAGGCTCCGTTGCAGCCATGACAAGCTGGCGGTATCTGTGACCCAAGCAAAATTGGGGAAGCAGATGTCCGGCCTAAAATGGTCCAGCCTTGCGTTGCTATTGGCACTTGCGCTGCCACATCCCGCGCGGGCGGAGGCAGACACCGTCCGCATCGCCCAGCCCTACGGACTGGTCTATCTGCCGAGCTATGTCGTGGTCGATCGGCACATGATCGAGGACCGTGCCGCCGCCGCCGGCCTGGGGCCGATCACGGTCACGCTGACCCGGCTGGCAAGCGGACCCGTCGGTAGCGATATGCTGCTGGCCGGCGATGTGGACCTCGCTATGGGGGGCTTCGGGCCGGCACTGACATTGTGGGACAAGACCAAGGGGACGCAGAAAGTGCGCGGGATGTTGCCGCTGTGCAGTTCGCCGATGCTGGTCCTGAGCAGCGATCCGCGTATCCACAGCATCAAGGACCTGACCGAAAAGGACCACATCGCCGTCAGCGCGATCAAGGTCACCGATCAGGCGATCACCCTGCAAATGGCGGCGGCGAAAGAATGGGGTTGGGATCAGCGTTTCCGGCTCGATTCCCTGACCGTGGCGATGTCGAACCCGGACGGTCAGGCGGCGATTCTGGGTGGTCTCAGCGAGGTCCGCAACCACGCAACGATCATCCCGTTTTCCATTGCTGAACTGGAATCCGGTAAGGTGCACCAAATCCTGTCGTCAGAGGATGTGATGGAGCCCGGTTCGACGTCAGTGGTGGTGTATGCCTCGGCGCAGTTCCACGATCCGAACCCGAAACTGTATGCCGCGACCGCCAAGGCATTCGAGGACGCGATCGACTGGATCAATACCCATCCAAGGGAGGCCGCCGCGATCTACATCGCGCGTGAACCCAGGAAGGAAGGCCTGGACTGGGTCGAGAAGATCATTCGCAACCCCGAGAACATCACCTACAGCGCGACCCCGCGCGGGATGCAGGTGCACGCCGATTTTATGCATCATGTCGGCACGCTGAAGAACCAGGCACTGAGCTGGAAAGATCTGTTTTGGGACAATATGGCGGCGAAAGATGGCAGCTAACCTGTCTCCAAAGCTGTCGTTTAGGCTGTTCTGACGCGTCATACTGTAACGCCATCGCCGTGCCCTGCCTGATCCGCACGGCGGTGGATCCCGAAGCTGCCTTGTGTTGCCTCCCGCCCGCGATCGTCGAATACTGCCTGTGCGGCGCCTTTGGGCGGCCAGGCGCGTTCACGCCGCCTGCCGGCCATGGGACCACAACCCGAGACCCACAGGGAGGACGAACAATGTCATTTTACCGAGGCATGACCTGCGAAAACGTGACCATCAAAGGCGACGGTGGCACCCCGATCACCGCCTATGTCGCCAAACCGGCCGGCCCCGGCCCGTTCCCCGGCGTTGTGCTGATCCACCATCTGCCGGGCTGGAGCGAGCTGTATATCGAAACAACCCGCCGCTTCGCGCATCACGGCTATATGGCGATTTGCGCCAATCTGTATGAACGCGAGGGTGGCGGCAGCGACGGTAACCCGGACGACATCGCCGCCAAGGTGCGGGCCGAAGGCGGCATTGCCGACGCACAGATGGTTGGCGACACCGAAGCCGCCGTGAAGTGGATGCGCGCTCAGCCGGAGAATAACGGCAAGGTCGGGCTGATCGGATCGTGCTCCGGCGGCCGGCACGCGTTCATCTATGCGTGTCAGAAGCACGACGTCGATGCCGTAGTGGAACAATGGGGCGGCGGCGTGGTGATGGCCGCGTCGGAGCTGAACGCGAAAAAGCCCGTCGCGCCGATCGATATGACCGCCAGCCTAAGTGCCCCGTTGCTCGGTCTGTTCGGCAACGATGACCGCGCACCGAGCCCTGAGCAGGTGAACCAGCATGAGGAAGAACTGAAAAAGCACGGCAAGACGTATGAGTTCCATCGTTACGATGGCGCCGGGCACGGATTCTTCTATTGGCACCGGCCGCTGTATCGGCCCGAACAGGCGATGGACGGCTGGAACAAGATTTGGGCGTTCTTCGGCAAGTATCTCTCGAAGTAAAGGGAACGGGCATGTGCACGTCGATCATCGAGATCGTACGGGCGGAAGGCATGGCGAAACGCGGGGACCAGTGGTTCCCGCTATCGCAGACGGTGGTCGCCTATGACCACGCGCGGCATGCTCCGCTGGGCGATGTGATTACGCTGGATTTTCTGAATGGCGCGCTTGGGGCGGAGGCTCGGGCTGGGGTGGAACTGACGCTGGAGACAGCGAAGGAACTGCGCGCGGCGCTGGATCGGGCGATCAAGGCGGCGGATTTCGAGGAGGCGGAGGTGCGGGGTAAAGGCGCGGTGCCACGGTTGGTGCTGGTGGCTTGAGGGTGGGGGTGCGTTCGTCGTGGTAACGCGGGGCGGGTGGTTATACCCAAATCTGGATTTTGGGTATAACCTTGCTTCTCGCGCGCTGGATGGGCTATACCCAAATCCGGATTTTGGGTATAACGGAGGCGTCGACCGTGCGGAAAATCGAAAAAATCCCATTCGCGCACCAGACGATGTTTGCCGAACTGTCGGCGCGCGCGATGGATGCGGATTTTGACGAGCAGTTTCCAGAGAACGGCAGCTTCGTGCGGATGGCATCCAAGGGACGCTCTTACTGGTATTACTCGAAATACACACCGAATTCGGTTTCACCCGGTCCAGGGTCCAGAAGCAAGATCTATGTCGGACCGGTTGACGACCCGGATATCACGGCGCGTGTGGAAAGTTTCGCGGATATAAAGGTCAACTACCGTGAGCGGCGTAAGATGGTCCAATCGCTTGTTGCCGCCGGACTTCCCTCTCCTACGGGTCTGGTTGGCGACATCACCGAGGCACTCTGGAAGGCGGGATTCTTCCGGCTGCGCAGCATCGTGATCGGAACGCTGGCGTTCCAGACATATGGTGGATACCTTGGCGTTAACATGCCGAATGCCTCGCTGATGACGGGGGATGCCGATTTCGCCCAGTTCCATTCGATCTCCTATGCTGTCGATGACGCGATGCCTTCCATCCTGGACGTGTTGTGTGCGGTGGACCCAACATTCCAGGCGGTTCCGCATCTGGGGAGCAAGGCGCTATCGACGAAATTCAGAAACGCGACGCGCTTTGAAGTCGAATTCCTGACACCCAATCGGGGATCCGACGGCAATCAGGGAAAGCCGGCGCCAATGCCGGCACTCGGTGGTGCCGGGGCGCAGCCGTTACGCTTCCTTGACTTCCTGATTTATGGGCCGGTGCGATCCGTACTGCTCCATAAGGCTGGGATTCCTGTTACGGTTCCGGCGCCGGAGCGATACGCGATCCACAAGTTGATCGTGTCATCACAACGCAAGGACGATGACAACGGGCGGCAAAAGGCGCGGAAGGACATCATGCAGGCGGAACTGTTGATCGAGGCGCTGAAACTTGAACGCCGTTTGACGGATATCGGATTGGCCTGGACCGAGGCGTGGTCGCTTGGGCCACAGTGGAAAACAGCATTGTCGAAGGCACGTTCGCAGATGGAAACAGAGGCGGCCGATCTGTTGAGGCAAGCTGTGGCGGCTGCGTGCGGCGAGGACGGAATGGCTGTGGGCGAGTTTGGCTATCCGGAATGAACTGCGTGCGAGAGTGCCCGTGGGCGGAGTAGGAGGTTAGAACCCGGCCTGCGATTAGTTCATACTCCGACCTCCGGCTACGCCCCTGACCACTCACGACATGCTCAGCTGGTCGATGCTTGGTTATTTGAGATGGATGTATGGGTTTGATCTCAGTTCTTCTTCTGCCATTTCCTCCATTGCAGACTCTGCCAGTTTGCGGATCGCCTTTTTAGCAGCACTCTTGGTTTTGCTGTCGTTCTGCATGAGGTTTTTGATTCCGATCTCTGGCGTCTCACAATATTTTCTGAAGTAGGCTGCATCTCTGGACACCGTTTGATTTTTGCGACAAAATCACTTGTCATTTGGAACCCCGACAATCCATTCCAGTTGATAAACTCATTGCGATATAAAGAGCAATGAAATCAGCAGATACATCTGATCATGTGACGGATCATTCAACGCTCAAAGCCATCGAACGCCAAAGCGGCTCAAAACCGTCGAGGTAGGAACATGCTCTCCTACATCGCCTACGTTCGGAAAGATGCAGACAGCGACTACGGAGTCGAATTCCCGGACGTTCCGGGTTGCATCACCGCCGGCCGCACCCTGGACGAAGCGCGCGCCATGGCGGCCGAATCGCTGGCAGGGCATCTGGCCGTGCTGGAAGAGGAAGGCCATGCCGTCGCCGCACCCTCCACATGGAAGCCCTGAAACACGATCCCGATCAGGCCGGGGCGCTGATTATCCTGGTGGACCTTCCGGCGGACTTCCTCAAAGCGGAGAGGGTCAACGTTATGATCCCACGCCATCTGTTGGGCCGGATCGACGCCGTCAGCGCCGGCGACCGCTCGCGCTTCATCGTGGAGGCGGCTGAACAGAAGTTGGCAGGTTAAGCCGAACCATGGTCATAGCGGCGACAGCAGCCGGGTCATCGGCGACCATCATCGCGCCCACGTCACCGAAAACAACACTGCCTCGCCTATCCAGATCGCCGCGTCGCGGGCTGCCAGCGCCATCCATCATCCGCTCCCCCGGCCCTGCCCATGCCTGCCGTCCGGGTTCAGATTGCGTCTCAGGCTTCACGGCGAAAACGATAGCCGCCGCGTGAACGCCGCAGGGCGCTCGCAATGGCTTTGTTGGTTTTGGCCAAGTCGAATCGTTCGGGATTGAAACCCCGCCCGACCCACTGCCGCACCTGCTTATGGTCCTCATGTAGACGGTCACCCCACGCCGAAACGAAATCAGCGTAACCGTGAGGTCCGCCGGAATCGTCCGGCGGTCCGGCTCGGGTTCCAGCAATACAGCGGGGATAGGCAGCACCGTCCTCACGCGGATGTCGCGTCAACGACAGAGCGAGCTTCCAGCCGTCACCGAAATCGTATTCGTAGAAGAAAACGATTAGGGAGTATGTGAATCTGAAGTCAAAGAATCGGACGTCGCTGGCCTCAAAAGTGCGGCTGCTGTCGGCGCCGCCTTCGTCAAACTCGGGTGCTCCGTAGATCAATCCGCCTATGTTGAATTCGTGCAGGTGGCTATCGGTCCAGCCGAACGCCGCTTGGATTACCTCATGCAGTTGGGCAAGGTTGAGAGTCATCGGTAGTTCGAGCGTACGGCTGATCGCCGGCTCGATTCCCACGAGATGAATCTCAGCACGAACGATAAAAGCGTCGGGTTCAAACATAGAAGCTGATCATGCCGGGCGGGCAAGCCCGATGCAATCAGACGCGGGAAAATAACGATAAAAAGGCATCAAAACCGCCGCATCGCGTGTGTTTCCGTCACCGTAGATCGCGCCACCATCTCAAGGAGCCGACCTCGTCGGAGACGTCGCTCGCTCTGCACCCGATACCTCGGAGCGGAACAGCAGCATCATTTCTTGACTTATTTCCTAAATTGGTTTACCATTCAAACAATTGAAACCTTACCGGCGTCGTGCCCGGCCATCGATCTGTCCCGGCCCCTCTATTACCACTTGGTGTACACCCTCATCGACCTGTTGCCGCCGCCGCTCAATAACTCGCCCGAAATGCCGTCCGTTTGTGCGGACCACAGGAATGAAGGCTATGTCTCATATTACGGTCCAAATTCTCATGATGTGGCTTTTGAGACGTGGATGAGAGCGCAACCCTGGAACCAGCGGCACCGGCAAGCGCCGAAAACCGATGCGCCGCTGCCGCAACGAGACGTGAGCTTACCCAAGAGACAAATCGGACCTAGCGTCGAACCGCCATGACAATCCGATTGCTGTTGGTGCCGCCTTTGTTGTTGTTCACACCCCAGCAATTCGCGGTCTTAGTGAAAACCTGCTGGTTCACCATCACGCCAAGAATATCAAACGGCAGTCCCTCGATCGCCGCCGCGACATGGCGTTCCAGCAGCACTTTGCCGCCCCGGACCTCGCCCACCTCGAACGCCACGAACCCGCCGGGGCGGACAATCCGGGCAAATTCGCCAAAAGCCCGGCGAACAAACGCCTCCCACGAGACGATGTTGCTATGCTTGTCGATCCGCACGCAAGCCGGGTCGATGCCGGCAAACCAGCAGCGCAGCCAGTTATCGCCCTCATAATCCACCACATCCAGAAACGGCGGTGACGTCACGATCAGGTCCACCGACGCATCGGCCAATGCCGGCGTTCGATCCGCCGCTCCGGTCAGCAGGATGGCCGGCGGATGCGCGGCCGGAAATCCGTCGGACAGCAAACTACGCGTCTTCTTCAGGATGATCGCCGGCACATTGCGCGCCACCGGCGTCTGCGCCCGCTTCTCATTAATCTTTCGCTGGGACAGCGCCGACACCGCCTGATTCGGCGGCATGGTGTAAACCGAGAAAAATCCCGGTGAGTGTCCGGTCAACCGGTTGATCGCCACCATCCTGATCCACGCGTCCACCAAATCCAGCGCATCGCCCCGCCCGAGCAACCAGCTCCGCAGCGCGGTAATCTGGCGCAGCGTGTCGAGATGGTAGAACGCCAGCAGGTCCGCCTCGTTCGGATCGGTCACCCCGACCGACAGATCGATTTCCGCCAAACGCGCGGCCACCGCGGCAACCGCCGGGGGATCGAGGCGTGGGGCGCACAGCATCGCACTCAACGGATTGACGTCGTTGGCCGCCGGTGCGCGGCCCATCAGCGCTGCCTGCACCGCCGTGGTACCGCGGCCGGAGAACGGATCGAACACGCGGTCACCGGGGCTGGTCAGACGTTCAATAAAGAACCCCGGAAGTTCCGACTTGAAGCAGGCTCGGTAGCTGATCTCGTGGATACTGTGGCCGCGGCGCTGGCCGGCGGTCCAGAACGCGTTGACGAAGTAGCGCAAGCCGCCCTCTTCGACCTCAACGGTCTCGGCGCCGTCCAACGAAAACCGGCGCAGGTCCTCGATAAAGTCGGTCGGAGGCACAACGGGAGGAAGCAGCGAAAGCTGAAGGCTCACCGCAGAAACGGATTGCTGGCCTTTTCGGCGCCAATCGTGGACCCGGGGCCGTGTCCGCAGATGAACGACATATCGTCGCCAAGGGGTAAAAGTTTGGTCTTGATCGCGGTGATCAGATCCTCGTGGCTTCCGTACGGGAAATCGGTGCGGCCGACCGAACCCTGGAACAGAAAGTCACCGACCAGCGCAAACCGCGCTTCGGCGTTGACGAACACCAGACTGCCGGGCGTGTGGCCGGGACAATGCAGAACGTCGAAACGGTGGGGACCGAGCATCAACACTTCACCCTCGGTCATCCAGCGATCGGGGGTGACGTCGCTGGCCTCGAACCCGTACCCGGCCGCCTGTTCGGCGATGCCATCCAGCAAGAATGCGTCGCGCTGGTCGGGGCCTTCGACCGGAACCGAAACGCCGTACTGGGCGGTCAACGCGTCGCGCAAGCCTGCCGCGCCGCCAGCGTGATCCAGATGGCCGTGAGTCAGCACAATCTTCTCGATGACTGCTCCGGTCTGCTGGATGGCGGCCAGGATCTTGTCCACGTCGCCACCGGGATCGACCACCATGCCGGCCTTACTGGCCTCATCCCACAGGATGGCGCAGTTTTGCTGGAACGGTGTGACCGGCACGATCGCACCGCGCAGCCGCGTTTCTGTGTGACCGCTCATGCTCAATGCAGCTTCGGCGATTTCAGGAAGCTGGCCCGATCGGCCGACCGCACCGCGATCCGCTTCGGCGAGCCATCACGTTCGATGCGCAACCGCACCTCGGCACCGGCGCTGCCGGACGACCAGACATGCCGCCACAGACCCGCGAGATCGGGCACTTCCTCATCATTCACGGTCAGGATCTTGTCGCCCTGGCGCACGCCGGCCTGTTCGGCCGGACCGTTATCGGCCAACCCGCCGACAACCATCACGTCATCGGACTCGGTGGCGTACAGGCCAAGCCACGGCCGCGACGGCCGGTTCACCCGGCCATACGTCAACAGATCGTCCATGATCGGCGCCAACAGTCCGATCGGCACGACCATGTTCATATCCATCCGGTGGCCCTTGCCGTCGCCCTGCTGCAGGATCAACGAGCCTATGCCCATCAGCTTGCCGTCCGTGCCGATCAGGCCACAGCCGCCCCAGAACGGGTGCGCCGGCGCAGTAAACAATGCGTCATCGAGCACGTATTCCCAGTACCCGGCGAACTCCTGCCGTCCGACGATGCGGGTCTCGATGCAATGATGCCGCCCGCCACCGGCAGCGAACACCGCCTGATCGCCGACCTTCAGACTGTCGGAGTCGCCCAGGTCCAGCGCCGGCACGTCCAGCTTGCCCAGTGCCTGCACCAGGCCGAAGCCGCTCTCCTGGTCGTACGCCAGCGCATGACCAGGAACCGCCTGTCCGTCGTTGGTGGTGATCCAGATGGTTTCCGCCTCGGTGATCAGATACCCGATCGTCGCGATCAGCCCGGTTCCCTTGATCACCACGCCACTGCCAGCGCGCTCGGTGCCCAGTGAATTGGCCGTGAACGCATCCGCGGGCACATAGGATTTCAGGCCGACGACAGCCTTCAGCGTCCGTTCGAGGTCGAACGAGTAGTCGCCGGGGTCGGGCTGCAGATCGGCCGGGATTTCCCAGTCTTCTTTCTTCATGCCTCGCCGTCTTCCCTGGTTTGGTCGTCCCTTTGGTGGCGTATCGGTCATGGCCCTATTATATCCGACCTTTCGTGGCAGCCGACAATGCCGGCAACCACAAACGAGGTACTTCCTGTGGTTCGCGACGCCAATTCAAGGCGCCGGCAGCCGCTCAAACCGGCGAATCGGGCCGTCATCCGTTGCCGCCGCCGTTGGCTTTCAATTCGTCAGGCGAAAGCTGGAATCCGGAGATGACTCCGTACGAGGCTCCGGTTTTGTCGGGCGAAACCGGCAGGTCGAGAGCGATCTCGCCGCTGGTGACCGTCAAGCGGTCAACGTTTGGCGGAAACGTCAGGTGTAACGGCAAAATCTGCTTGTCGCGGACGATCTCGTGCGCGCCGGTGCCTTCGGTTACCGCCAGGAATACCTGCACGTCGGCGTCACGCCCCTGCATCGCCGGCCCGCGCTGGACCGCCAGGGTGATCTGCACCTTGGCGGGCAGAATCGATTTGTCTTTGCCAGCCGAACAGCTTCCGTTCACCGCGATGACCCGAGCCTGGAACACGAGGTCGGTGACATCGTGGCCGGGGCCAGGGCCGGCATAGCGGGTCAAATCCGCGAGGGCCGGAACCAGATGGGCGGACGGACAGATCGGTGCGAATTCATTGCGATCAGGGCCGCAGCCGAACAGCGGCAACAGCAAAACCGGGGTGCAGTAACGAACGAAAGCAGGCAAACGAAAGGACATCTAAAACTCCGCGAGGCCGAACGGGCGTTCGGCGACTCCCCCTGGAACAGATCGTCGTCGGGAAAGCACACGGTATTGTGCAACCCCGAAGCCGGATGAGCAATGCGGGACTACAACGCGGCGCGCAGATATTGTTGCGGCACGTCGGGCTTCACGCCGAGGGCCTTGGCGGCGCGGATCGGCCATGCCGGATCGGCCAGCAAGGCCCGCGCCAAAAGAACCACGTCGGCTCGGCCGTTCGCCACAATTTCCGCGGCATGGGTCGGTTCGGTGATCATGCCGACCGCACCGGTGGCGATGCCAGCCTGATTGCGAATCGCGTCGGCGAACGGAACCTGGTAGCCGGGATGCAGCGACGGGATCTTCTGTTCGTGCGACACGCCGCCGGACGATGCGTCGATCAGATCGACCAACCCGGTCGCCGCGAGCTTGCGAGAGACGTTGACGGTATCCTCGATGGTCAGGCCGCCGGCCACCCAGTCGGTGCAGGACAGGCGGACCCACAGCGGCAGGTCGGACGGCCATTCGGTGCGGATCGCCTCGATGACCTCCATCAGGAAGCGCATGCGGCCGTTCAGGTCGCCGCCGTAGGAGTCATTGCGCTGGTTCGACACCGGCGACAGGAAAGAATGACCCAGATAGCCGTGGGCGGCGTGAATTTCCAAAATCTTGAAGCCGGCCTCGCGGGCCATGCGGGCGGAGGTGACGAACTGACCGATCACGTCGCCAATCTCAGACGCCGACAAAGCGTGCGGCACGGTGGCACCCGGAACCGATGCCAGAGCGCTCGGGGCGACCGGGGTCCAGCCGCCGTCCTCAACCGAGATCGGCTTGCCGCCTTCCCAGGGGACATGGGACGACGCTTTACGGCCGGCATGGGCGATCTGGATCGCCGGGACGGACCCGCACTGCGTGATCACGGCCGCAAGCCGTGTCAGCAGCGCCTGATGCTCCGGCGTGTACAGGCCGAGGCAATGCGGCGTGATGCGGCCGATGGCGGAGACGTGGGTCGCCTCGGTCATCACGATGCCGGCCCCGCCGGCGGCGCGGGCGCCCAGGTGTTGGACGTGCCAGTCGTCACCGAGGCCGTCATTGGCGCTGTACTGGCACATTGGGGCGACGACAATGCGGTTGCGGGCGGTCACCGACCGGAAGCTGATCGGCTGAAAAAGCAGCGGCGTGTGCATGGTGGATGGTATCCCGGTCGGGCAAGAGGGCGGACCCGGCTGGGTCTCGGGCGCGGATGCGTTGCCGGTCCATATAGCGTATTGCGTCCGGGAGGGAAGCTTGTGCCCTGCCCGACCGCCGGAAAGAGACGTGCCCATGAACATCCTGTCGATCCAGTCCTGGGTTTCCTACGGCCATGTCGGCAATGCCAGCGCGGTCTTTCCTCTCCAGCGCCTTGGCGCCGAGGTCTGGGCGATCAACACCGTCCAGTTCTCCAACCACACCGGGTATGGCGACTGGAAAGGCGCGGTTTACGACGGACAATCGGTGCGCGATCTGGTGGACGGCATCGCCGCCCGTGACGCGTTCAGCCGCTGCGACGCGGTGCTGTCCGGGTATGTCGGCGGGGCCGATATCGGCGACGCGATCCTGCACGCCGTCGCAACGGTCAGGCGCGCCAATCCAGCCGCCCTGTATTGCTGTGATCCGGTCATCGGCGACACCGATACCGGAGTCTATGTCCGCCCGGGGATCGAGGATTTCCTGCGCGAACACGCCCTGCCCGCCTCCGACATCGCGACGCCCAACCGGTTCGAAATCGAACGTCTGACCGGCCTGAATTGCTCCACACTGCACGGCGCCAAGCAGGCGGTGCTGCGGCTGCGGTCGATGCTGCACGCCAGCGGCCCGGCCTGCGTGCTGTTGACCAGTCTGGAAACCGACGAGACCCCGCCCGGCCAAATCGACATGATGACGTTCGAGGACGGCGCGTTCCACTTGCTCCGCACGCCCAGGCTTGGCGTAACCGTCAACGGAGCCGGTGACGCCATCGCGGCGCTGTTCCTGTTCCACCGGCTACGCACCGGCAGCGCCGTCGCCGCTTTGGAGGCCGCCGGGTCGTCGGTTTACGGCGTGTTGCGGCGAACGGAACAGTCCGGATCGCGGGAAATCCTGACCGTCGCCGCACAGGACGAGTTCGTGACCCCAACCCGGGTTTTCCACTCGGTCGTGGTCTGATCCCGTTTACTCCCCGGCCAGGAATGCCATCGCGGCTTCAACCCCGCCCCTTCCGTGCGGGATGCCGTCGATCCGCAGCGCCATTTCGATCGCGGTCAGAGCGCCGAGCAGCATGGGTTCATTCAGGTCGCCCAGATGCCCGATCCGGAAGACCGTGCCGCTCAGCTTGCCGAGTCCCCCACCCAACGAAACATTGAACCGCTCGCGCACCGTTTTACGCAGGGCATCGGCGTTGCAGCCTTCCGGCATCAGGATCGCCGTCACGGAATCTGAAAACCGATTCGGCGTCAGGCAGAACAATTGCGGGCCATTGTTGCCGGCCCAGACTTTGACCGCGCGACGGGTTGCCTCGGCCAGTCGCGCATGCCGAGCGACCACGGCATCGAGGCCTTCTTCGTCCAACAATCGGATCGACTCACGCAGACCGTAGAAGATGTTCACCGGAATGGTGCCAATGAAGCTTTTCGACGCTCGCTTCGCCATCATTGTCCAGTCGAAGTAAAAACGATGCAGCTTGGCGGTCGCGTGCGCTTGCATGGCTTTGTCGGACACGCCGGTAAAGCTCATCCCCGTTGGCAGCATCAGGCCCTTTTGACTGCCGCCAACGACGCAGTCGATCTTCCAGTCGTCCATCCGGAAATCCAGCGACCCCAGCGAGGAAATCGTATCGACCAGGAAAAGAGCCGGATGACCGGCGGCATCGATCGCCGCCCGGATCTCCGGCAACGGCAGCATCATGCCGGTGGCGGTTTCGTTGTGCACCACGCAGACCGCCTTGATCGCGTGCCCCGTATCCGCCGCCAGCGCCTTGCCGACATCCGCAATATCGACGCCGCGCCGCCAGTCGGCCGTGACAACCTGCACCTGTAGCCCATGACCGCGCGCCATGGCAGCCCACTCGTCGGAGAAATAGCCGGATTCCAGCACCAGGATCGTATCGCCGGGCGACAACAGGTTGGTCAGGCTGGCTTCCCAGGCGCCGTGGCCGGAGGCGTTGTACATGAACAGGTGCTGTTCGGTGCGCAGGACCCGCTTCACACCGGCAAAGGCAGCGTCGTAAACCGGAACGAACTCCGGATCCATGAAGTCGATGCTGGGCCGGTCCATGGCCCGCAGGATGCTGTCCGGAATGTTCGTCGGCCCCGGGTTGGCAAAGAAGTGACGGCCGCGTGGCTTGGGCATGAAACGATCCTACAGGCTATGGTTGCGAGACTTATAGCCCGGGTCGCGAGCTGGCGATAACCATTTGACGTCCGGTATTGCAAAACACGCTACAAGCGCGTATTTTCGCTTCAGGACGAGGATCATCCCATGACAGCCACCGCCAAACGCAAGGATTACCCGCTGTCGATGCGCCTTCCGGAGGCCGATATAGCGGTCATCGACCGGGCTGCCCATTTGCGCGGCCGCTCGCGTACCGACTTTGTGCGGGAAGCGGCGGTATGCGCGGCCGAGGCGGTTTTGATGGAAAACACCTTCTTACGTATGAGCGAAGATGGCTTCTCCGCCTTCATGCAGGCCATCACCGCGCCTGGCGAAGCCGTCCCGTCAATGGTGGAAATTTTCTCCCGCAAAGCACCCTGGGACCAGCCGTGACAGGCATACTCGCATGGTGTTATCGCTGCCTGAACCGCTGACCGCCCGCCACGACGTCAGCGCCTTCTCGTGCGGCAAACAAGCACTCGACATCTGGCTCAAGACGCGAGCGCTTTCGAACCAACAGAAAAGCTTCACGGCCGTCATAGTCGTTCATGAAGCCGGACGCGTCGTTGGATATTATGGCCTGGCACCGACTGCGATCTTGCCGGCATCCATGCCAAGGGCGGTGCGAACCGGACAGCCACCCAACCCGGTTCCGTGTCTGTTGCTCGGACAATTGGCAACAGACGTTACCAGGGCCGGTCAGGGGATCGGCGTCGCACTCCTCAGCCACGCCCTGCAAAGGTGCGTCGCAGGGGCTCGTCTCGTCGGCGGCCGAGCGGTGGTTGTCAACGCGATTGACGATGAGGCCGGACACTTTTGGGTTCGGCGGGGCTTCCTGCCAAGCCGTGACGATCCACTGGTGTTGTTCCGCTCCATTCCGGATATTGAGGCGTCGTTGCAAGCCGCCGGTATATCCATTACGAGTGCGTCCGATTAAGTCTTTACTCCAACAAAGCCGTCAAAGCACAAACGTCCGGTAGTTTTTCCAACGTCATGACCATTGCAAAGATCTCATCCAACCGGTCGCGGTCCAGCGCTCGGCTGGCGTTACGCGCGCACTCCATAAACTTGGACCGCAGTTGCGCCGCGGAAATCGGCCGGTCTGGATGCCCGAGCGGAATGTCGCAGGACGCCTCGTGCAGCGCCCCGTTGACCGTAACGATCTTGACCTGTGCCGTTTCTGCCACGACATTGTCCGACGCTTTTTCCACCTCCCGCCAGCGGACTCTGGGCACGGCCCGGGTCACGACATCATCGGCGCGTTGCGGATCGTTATACAGACTCAGCGGCACGTCTCGGTAGCGGATCGCCGCGCCCACAGCGAACAGCATGTTGTTCAACAGATCGATGCGCCGTTTTGGCACCATGCCGACGGTGACGGGCTGGCACCACGGCCGTGTGATCGGGCCAACCAATACTTCAACAGTCTCGATGTCATCGCACTTCAGATCGGCGGACGTCATCAGGTCGATCACGGCGGTGATCGTGCGATGCAGAGTCCGCCTGGATGGCCAGGGCTTTAGCGATATCCGATCGGACTCGAAACGCTCTCCCAGCCCGTCAAGCAGTTTCGTCCGGTCGTATTCACCGCGAAAGAACGACTGGTAGTAACCGTATTTTCCCTCAAACACCGCCTGGTCGCCACGCAGGCCGCGCATCGCCAGTTCCGCCGCCAGCACGCCGCTGCGGTACACCAGACCGTCGCGGATCGACCGGACGCTGGAATTACCGTGATGCAGACTGGCACTGGTGCAACTGATCAACGGCAGTGTCAGACCGAGCGCATCGCGATGCTGCGCTTCGCTGGCCCCACGGATTTTCGCCGCAACGGCGGTGGTGCCGAACAACCCGACGATCGGCGCCCGAAACCACGGATAATCCAGCAACCCGCCGCGGATCGCCAGCGCGACCCGGCTGACCAGATCGGTCCCCGCCGCCACCGCCAGGATCAGGTCCTGACCGGAGACCCCGCCAACCTCTTCCCCCACCGCCAATGCCGCCGGCAGACAGGCCGACGTTGGGTGGCAGATTGCCAGGTCATGCGTGTCGTCGAAGTCGAACTGATGGATCATCGCGCCGTTCACCAGCACCGCCTGCGCCGCCGGAACTTTCAACCCACCGCCCAGAATGACCGTGCTGGACGGTCGCCCGCCGGTATCCGCGACCAGGCCGCCGATCGCCGCGACATCAGCGCTGGCGCTACCCGCGAACATGCAGGCCAGAGTGTCGAGGATCGACGCCTTGGTCGCCTGCACCACCGAATCCGGTAAATCCTCATACGACACGCGCGCAAGATGCCGGGCGATCGTGTCGGCTGCGTCCTCAATTGGCATGGACATTGGCCTTCTCGATCACCGCCGCCCATTTGGCGATCTGGTCCGCGATTACCGCCCGAAACGTCCACGGCGTCATCGTCATTGCCTGTCCACCCAGCGCCTTGAAGCGCGGCGCGAGGTCGTCGGCCGTGGCCGAAATTTCAGTATTGAGAAATTCGATGATCCCGGGCGGCGTCCCCTTCGGCGCCATCACACCGTTCCAGATAATAACATCATATTTGGGAACGCCCGCCTGATCCATCGTCGGAATATCCGGCATGTCCGGCTGCGGCGTTTTGCCGGTCTGCGCCAGCGCCCGCAATTGCCCGGCCTGAACCTGCGGCAGAAGCCCCGCCGCGCCACCGAACATGAACTGCACCTGACCGCCGAGCAGATCGTTCATCGCCAGGCCGCTTCCCTTATACGGCACATGCACCACCGCGATCTCTGCCATCTGCCCGAACAACTCCCCGGCCAGATGTTCGCTGCTGCCAACACCGGCCGAGGCGTAATTCAACGCCCCGGGACTCGTATGCGCCCGGGCGATCAGATCCCGCACGTCGTGGATGGGGCTGTCGGAGGCAACAACCAACAGCATCGTGCTGGACAGCACCGCCGCGACCGGCACGAGATCGGTGGCGAAATGGTATCCGGCGTTGGGGTAAAGCGTTGCGTTGATCGCCGCGGCCGGCGACGCCATCAGCAATGTGTACCCATCGGGCGCCGCTCGGGCCACATACTGATTGGCGATATTTCCCCCGGCACCGGACCGGTTTTCCACAATCACGGCCTGATTGATACGCTCCCCAAGCCGATGCGCGACCAGCCGCGCAATGACATCGACGCCACCACCGGGCGAGAACGGAACGACCAAATGGATCGGCCGGTCCGGATAGGCCGCATGCGCCGGTGCCGGACACAGACCAGCCACCGCCAACAGAAAACAACCTGCGTGTAGGCTTCGTCGCATCAGTTCAAGCTCCGCCAGCGTGATTGCGCAACTGTAGCGGGTAATGGCGTAAACGTCCAAGCTTCAGGCGTTGACGTCAACCGGGGTCTACCTGCGCCAACCGATGGCCGGCCCGCATCACGAACTGCTTGAACCAGATCAGCTTTCGTCCGCCCCAAAAAGACGCGCCCGACGGTGATGAACCGGGGAACAAACAGCTTGCTATTGCTTCCGGGCCGCGCGACAGTGGTCCATAAATTGCGATATAGAAATATCTATATGATACCAAAATAAGAATATGGGCATCGCCCGTTTATCGGAAGACATGTCGATGCCCGCGCCGCCTGCCGATCATGCTCCGCTATCCGCGGAGCGACCGTTTCAAACCGCATGGACAATCGAAGCTGATCCCGCCGTCCAGCCTGCAAATATTGCCATCCTGGACGCAAGCGGCAGGATAACCATTGTCAATCAGGCGTGGCTGACCTTCGCCGCCGACAATATCAATGGCTCCAGTCCGGCGATTGGCCCCGGAACCGACTATCTGGCGGTCTGCCGCGATGCCGCCGCGACCGATGCCGATTCCATGAGTGCCTTTCTTGGTATCAGCCGCGTCCTGGACGGGACACTGCCGCAGTTCACGATGGAATATGCTTGCCATTCCCCATCGGAACAACGCTGGTTTCTGATGACAGTGGCATCGCTCTCCCGGACCGGCAATGACGGTGCCATCGTCTCTCACCAGAATATTACGTTTCTGAAACAGGCAGACGCCGATCGGCGGGCCAGCGACAAACGCTTCCGAGCGATGTTTGAAAACGCGGCCGTCGGTATCGCCGAAATCGCCCCCGACGGACGATGGCTGCGGGTCAACGACCGCCTGGCACGCATGACCGGTTATGCAGCGCCAGCGCTGCAAACCATGACCTGGTTCGACATCACCCATCCGGCCGATATCGACGCCGACAGGGCGCATATCGAAGTCATCCGGTCCGGGGGCATTGACTCCTACAGTGTGGAAAAACGTTTTCTGCACCCCGACAAAACCGAGATTTGGGCATCCGTCACCACCAGTTGCGTCCGGACCGCCAATGGCGGGATCGACTATTTCATTGCCGTGGTTTCGGATATTTCGGAACGCAAACGGGCCGAAGACGTGCGGCAAACGTTGCTGCTCGAACTCGCCCATCGCGGCAAGAACCTGCTCGCCGTGATCCAATCGATTGCCAGCCGCAGCTTGTCGGGCGAGCGCACCCTTCCCGACGCGAGACAAGCCTTCAGCGGCCGGCTGCATGCCTTATCGCGAACCTATGATGCCCTGACGAATGAGGCATTCGACGGTGCCCCATTGGACAAAATCTTACGAAATGAACTGGGCGCGTTCGGCGCGCGGGCTCAACTCGATGGTCCCAACATCGTGCTGACGGTCAAGGCGGCGCAAACCTTCGCATTGGTCACCCACGAACTGGCGACCAATGCCGCGAAATATGGGGCATTGTCGGTGCCGGATGGCCAGGTGTTCCTGACCTGGGGTATCGCCGGCCCGCCTGGTCAGCAGCAGTTTCAGTTCAACTGGCGGGAAGCCGGCGGGCCGCCAGCGGTTGCGCCATCCCATACAGGTTTTGGCACAACGCTGATTTCACGGGTCGCCGGAACCGAATTCAACTGCAAGCCCGTGCTGGACTACGCGGAGTCCGGCTTTTGTTACCGGCTCGCCGCGCCCATGGAGCGGTTCGGCACGATCATCGTCGAATCGCCCGTGAGGCGAAAAATCAAAAGTGAGATCGTCCGCTCGCTGTACGACACCTGGTCACATAGGCAGGACGTTGACCGCGCGTTGCCGGCATTATCCGGTTTCGATTGGTCGCGTTTCGCGGCGACCGGCGCGCTGACCATCGCGGTGGTCGAGGACGATAACACCGTTCGCTTCGTTCAGGTCGGACACACGCTGATCGAACAACTTGGCCGTCCGCTCCAGATGCAGGATCACGCGGGCGAAGACCCCGACGGCCTGATACTAGCCTATCAACGCTGCGCCCGGCAGGCTAAACCGACACACGAGTTGCTCCGGTTCGACTTCGGCGACGGCGACCCGCTGACCTTTGAGCGTCTGCTGGTGCCGCTGTCTGCCGCCGGAGATAATGTGGTGACACATCTCGTCGGAATCGTGGTTTACGACGGTTATACGAATTGAGCCTGCTGGCGGTCGATACTTGTCTGACATCCCGTGCCGTTTGACGCAGGGGCCACTTGCAGATACGCTAAAATCGTAAGGTCTTTTTTATCTTGAAATGTAACAGCTTAATATTTTCCTTAAGGACCGAGAGTGATTTCTTTGCCGGAGTTTGAAACTGAGCGGCTTGCTGACGCGATAGAGGCGCTGACGCCCGCGGACCTCGACAAATTGCCGTTCGGGGTGATCGGCCTCGATGCGCAGGGCACGGTGCGGGTCTACAATCGGACCGAAGCTCAGCAATCCGGCCGTAAAGCGCGGCCAACAGAGGGGCGGCAATTTTTCGTCGATATCGCACCTTGCATGAATAACCCGTCGTTCAAAGGGAGGATCGATCGCGCATGTGCGGCTGGTACTCTCGACATCTCGTTTTCCTTTGTCGGCGATTTCAGCGACCGCGACCGCGCATTAACGGTGCGTGTCCAGGCCGCGACGGACGGTGGAAGTTGGATGTTCATCCAGCGGCAGGCGGCTGACACCGGAGCATGACCGGTCACCGCATCCTGCTGGTTGAAGATGACGCCATGATCGCCCTTCATACCGAGGATGTACTGACGGACGGCGGATACGTCGTCGTCGGCCCGGCGGATGATCTGTCCTTGGCGATGACATTCGCCCAAACGGCACAGATCGACGCGGCTGTCCTTGATGTGAACCTGGGTCCCGGCATCTATGTCTGGCCGGTTGCCGAAATTCTTCACGCTCGCGGCATACCATTCGTTCTGCTGACCGCATTCGGGGCCGGGCTCGCGGTTCCGGCGATTTGCCAACGCGCGCCGCGCCTCAGCAAACCGTTTGAGGGCAATTCTCTGTTGGAAGCTGTTACAATAGCATTGCGACGGGCTGATCAAAAGTCGCGGGCACCCGGCGCCTGAGCGACGTCAGGCAAAGGCGGCGGCATAGATTTCCGGCTTGAAGCCGACAATCAGGCGCCCGTTCACATCCAAAACCGGGCGCTTGATCATTGACGGTTGCGCGAGCATCAACGCCACAGCCTTCGCCTGATCCAAATCAACCTTATCCGCGTCGGCAAGTTTTCGAAACGTGGTCCCGGAGCGGTTTAGTAAAGTCTCCCAACCGACCGTTCGCGCCCAGGCCTCCAGCGCATCGCGCCCGATCGCCTTGGTTTTGTAATCGTGAAATGCGTGATCGACACCGTTTGCCTCGAGCCAGGTCCGCGCCTTCTTCATCGTGTCGCAGGCCTTAATGCCATAAATCGTGATCGTCATTGCGCATTGCTCCCACCGTGTCACCCCATGCCGACTTATGTCCATGCGGTTTGACCGGTCAACTGGCCGCCGGGTGGGAACCAGTGCACCGGAGCAGGCGTTGCAGCCCCGTTGACAGGGGGGAGCGACACCGATGGACGATACTCGGCCGGAAAACAGGCAGTACGGTGGACCGGCCGGCGGTTGGGGATCGCTGAAAGGCATCGGCCACGTGTTCGCCCGCGAACTCGCCACACCCGCCATCGTCGAGACGCTCGCTCGGCAGAACAAAGCCAAGGGCTTCATGTGTTCGTCGTGCGCATGGGGCAAGCCGGCCCATCCCCATGTTTTTGAATTTTGCGAAAACGGCGCGAAATCGACGATCTGGGAATTGACGCGCGACCGTTGCACGCCGGAATTTTTCGCCGAACACACGGTGACCGAGTTGCGTGGGTGGCCGGATTACGACCTTGAAATGCAAGGCAGACTGACCCAACCGCTGCGATATGATGCCGCTACGGACAAATATGTTGCCTGTGACTGGAACGAAGCCTTTGGCAGTATCGGTCGGGAATTGAACCGGCTCGATCCCAAATCGACGATCTTTTATGCCTCCGGCAAGGCGAGCCTTGAGGCATCCTATCTTTACGCTCTGTTTGCTCGATTCTACGGGCATAACAACCTGCCCGATAGTTCGAACATGTGTCACGAAACAACTTCGGTCGGGTTGAAGAAGGTGATCGGGTCTGCGGTCGGCACCTGCGTGCTCGACGATTTCGATTATTGCGACGCGATCTTCTATTTCGGGCAGAATCCGGGCTCCAACAGTCCGCGCTTTCTGCATCCGCTGCAGGATGCCGTGAAGCGCGGCTGCAAGATCGTAACCTTCAACCCGGTACGGGAAAAAGGCCTGGAACATTTCGTCAATCCACAGAATCCGATTGAGATGTTGACCGGGCATGGCACGGCGTTGTCATACATGTATCTACAGGTGCGTCCCGGTGGGGACATCGCCGCCTTGATGGGGCTTTGCAAGCACGTCTTCGCCACCGATAAGCAACGACTGGCCAATGGTCAGCCAGGAATCATCGACCGCGGTTTTATCGCCGAACATACTCATGATTTCGAGGCATTCGCTCAGGCCGCGCTCGTCGCCGATTGGGGCGAAATCGAACGCGTCTCCGGCCTGCCGAGAAGCGAGCTTGAACGCGCGGCCGATGTGTATATCGAGGCTGAACGGACCATTGGTATCTACGGCATGGGCCTGACCCAGCATGTGCATGGGTCGCAAAGTATCGGGATGCTGGTGAACCTGATGTTGCTGAAAGGCAATATCGGTCGCGCCGGCGCCGGCGTTTCACCGGTTCGCGGCCATTCCAACGTTCAGGGACAGCGCACAGTCGGCATCTCGGAAAAGCCCGAACTTGTTCCTCTCGACAGGCTGGCGGCACAGTTCGATTTCGAGCCGCCGCGCGACAAAGGCCGAACGACGGTCGATGCCTGCCAGGGTATCCTGGACGGGTCCATCCGGGGGTTTATCAGTCTCGGCGGCAACTTCGTGCGCGCCATCCCGGAGCGCGAGGCGATGGAATCTGCCTGGGGCAACATGGATCTGACGGTGTCGATTGCCATCAAGCTCAACCGGACACATCTGACCCCTGGCCGATCGGCCTATATTCTGCCGTGTCTGGCCCGATCCGAACAAGACATGCGGGCGGGCGGCCCGCAGTCCGTGACGATTGAGGATAGTTTCAGTCACATTCATGGTTCCATCGGCAAACGCTCGCCTGCCAGTCCGCACCTGTTGTCGGAACTCGCCATCGTCGCCGGCCTTGCAAAGGCGACGCTGCCGCCGCATCCGAAATGGCGTTGGGATGATTGGGCCGGGGATTACAGTCTTGTCCGTGATTTGATCGCTGAAACCTATCCGAATGAATTCCATGACTTCAACGCCCGCATGTTCGAACCGGGCGGCTTCTATCGCGGCAATAGCGCCCGCGAGCGGATATGGAAGACCGAGAGCGGGAAGGCGGAATTTACCTGCCCGACCGTGTTGTCGGCGTTGGGGATCGGTGATGCCCCCGGGCGGTTTCATCTGCTGACAATGCGGTCAAATGACCAGTTCAACACCACGATCTACGGATTCAGCGACCGGTTGCGCGGTATCGAGGGCTCCCGCAGCGTCCTGCTGATCAATCCTGACGATATGGCGCGTGAGGGACTGCGCGAAGGCGACACCGTCGGTCTGGTGACCGACGCCGGAGATGACGTGCATCGCGAGGTGACCGGGCTGACGGTCACGCCGTTCGATCTGCCGGACGGGTGTATCGGCGGATATTATCCGGAAATGAACTCCCTGATTCCGTTATGGCTGCACGATGAGGCGTCCAAAACGCCCGCATCCAAGGGCGTTCCGGTGCGTTTGGTACGTCCTTAACCGGACGTGTGCGGACTCAGAATGATGGTGGAGTGGTAATTCAGGATCCCGCCATTGGCGCTGACCAGGACAAAATCGTTGCGCGGGACCTGGCGTTCGCCCCCCTGCCCGCGCGCCTGCACCACCGCTTCGGACAGCGGGGTGAATCCCCACATGTAATAGCCGGACAACTGGCCCCCGCCGGTGTTGGTCGGCAGCGCGCCACCCGGGCCAAGCTTCCCGTCGGCCACGAAGGGACCGCCCTCGCCTTTGGCGCAGAAACCGTAATCCTCCAGCGTCACGAGAACGGTATAGGTGTAGCAGTCGTAAAGCTGACAGGTGCCGATATCGTCTCGGGTTATCCCGGCCATGCGGAACGCGATTTCGCCGGATTGTTTCGCGCCGGTTTCGACGGCGGGGTGCCGGTCGGTGCGCAGATTGTCGCCCGGCGCACACTGCGCGTAGCCCAGCACATTCACCGGAGGCTGCCGGAGGTCTCGCGCCCGATCGGGCGACGTGACAATCACCGCGACGGCGCCGTTGGATACCAGGCAACAATCGAACAATCGCAGCGGTTCGGCGATAAAGCGCGACTTATGGTAATCCTCCATCGTCATCGGTTGTTTCATTTGTGCCCATGGGCTGAGCTGCGCCCATTGCCGCTGTCCAACCGCGATCGTTCCGAACTGTTCCGATGTCGTGCCATACAGATGCATATGCCGCCGAGCCGCCATCGCATATTCGGCATTGGCACCGAAGTTGCCGTAGGCGGCGCGCAATCCGACCATACCACCCAGCGGATAGCGATGCGGCCCGGCATACGATTGCCCGGCGCCGCGCGAGGGCGATAGCGGCGCATCCGCATAGACCAGAACGACAGTTTTCGCGAGGCCCTCGCGGATCGCCATGCAGGCATACTGCATCATGCTGCCGGCGGTGGAGCCGTACGCGCTCATGACATTCACCAGCGTCAGGTCCTGGAACCCGAGGATCATCTGCGCCCGAACATCGATATCGCCCGATATATTGGCGTTGATCAGCAACCCGTCGATGTCGGATTTTTGCAGGCCCGCATCGTCCAGCGCCAAGGCAATCGCCTCGGCCGCGAAATCAACTGACCGGCGGCCATAGATCTTGCCCATCGGCGTGACGCCCAGACCGACGATGGCGCCCTTTGGTTCGTTTGCCATCTGCTTCAACCTGCCACGGGACGGAATTTGGGGAGACGGATATTGTCGGAGACATCCTCGAACACGACGTTCAGCGCCATGCCGATGCGCAAGGCATCGTTGCTGATCCCAACCACGTTCGACACCATCCGCACACCCTCTTCCAGGTCGATTTGCGCCACGTTGTAAGGCACCGCGGAGGCAAAGCCGGGGTTCATCACCTGATGCATGATGGTGAACGTATACAGCGTCCCGCGTCCGCTGGCCTGACGCCACGTCAACGCGGCGGCGAAACAATGCGGGCACCGTTCGCGCACCGGAAAGCTCCAGCCATCGCAGGCCGAACAATGCTGCAGCATCAGTTTTCTGTCCCGCGCACCGTCGAAGAACGGCGCGCTGACTTCATCTGGGACGGGCACTGGTTTGGTGTGCATCGGCGTTTTCTCCATGAACCGCCAGCCTAACGGCGACGCGCACGCCTGACAAACATTTGCCCAAGTCCCGTTTCCTTCCTAGCATCCCGGTTCAAAAGGAGCCGTCGCATGTCCCGCCTGAATTTTGGTGCCTTCCTCGCCCCGCATCACCCGATCGGCGAGCACCCGATGTTGCAATTCCGCCGCGACCTCGACCTCGTCGAGCACCTGGACAAACTGGGCTACGACGAATTCTGGTGCGGCGAACACCATTCCAGCGGCTGGGAGATGATCGCCTCCCCTGAAATGTTCCTCGCCGCCGCCGGTGAACGATCGAAACGCATCAAACTCGCCACCGGTGTGGTTTCATTGCCGTACCATCACCCGTTCCACGTCGCCCAACGCATGGTGCAACTGGATTACATGACCGGCGGCCGCGTCATCTTCGGCTCCGGCCCCGGCGCGTTGGCGTCCGACGCCCATACACTCGGTGTCGATCCGATGCTGTTGCGCGACCGCCAGGATGAGGCGATCGGCATCATCCGCCGCCTGTTCAGCGGCGAACGGGTGACCGAGAAATCCGATTGGTTCACGCTGAACGACGCCGCCCTGCAATTGTTGCCCTTGCAGGAGGAGATGCCGTTCGCAGTCGCCTCGCAAATCAGCCCCTCCGGCATGACCCTGGCGGGAAAACACGGGATCGGCATTATCTCGATTGGTTCGTTGTCGAACGAAGGCCTGAACGCCCTGCCCACCCAATGGGGCTTTGCCGAAACCGCCGCCGCCAAGCATGGCAAGACCGTCGATCGGAAAAACTGGCGCGTCCTGCTGAGCTGGCACATCGCCGAAACCCGCGAAAAAGCCCGTGCCGAGGCCCGCGACGGCCTGCTACGGCATCACAACGAATACATCACCGCGACGTTGCAACGGCCTGGCGCCAGGCCGTTCAAAACACCTGATGAGGCGGTGGACAAGACCGCGTTCTCGGACGGCGCCGCGGCAACGATCGGCACGCCGGACGATCTGATCCAACGGATCAAAGAGGTCCTGGCGATCAGCGGCGGCTTCGGCACCGTCGTGGGCTTCGTGCATGACTGGGCCAATCCGGAAAATACCATGCGCAGTTGGGATCTGGTGGCTCGCTATGTCGTGCCGGAGATCAACGGGTATTTGGCGGGTTTGCGGAAATCCAGGGAATTCGTCGCTAATAACCGCGAATACTTCGATCGCGCCCGCCAGGCGGTGATGTCAAAGATCAACGAAAATGATGCCGCGGCGGCGGCGCTGAGGGTGACCAAATCGACCATGCTGAGCGCGTCGGCAAGCAACGTTCCCGACCTGGATGCGGAACGGGTGAAAGCCGAGGCGGGCTGAAAGCCGGCTTACGGGCGCACAGCGGGCGTTTCCACCACCAAACCCGTCGCGCGCACGCCCAGAAACAGTTCCAGATCGACCAGATCGGGGGAGTCCACCGCAAACGGCTCCCCCCGCACGCCGGTGATGCAATTGCGGATCCGGCGATATAGCGATCCCATCCCCTGCCATTCCAACCGGTACAGCGGATAACCGTTCGGGTGCCCTTGCGGGATTAACGCCCCGGCAAGCCGCTTTCCCGCAAAGTCGTCGTGGCACTGCTGGCAGGACAGGTTGAGCTGGCCCATCCGCGTCTGGAACAATCTCTGTCCGTTCTTATAATACGGCCGCGCCGGCCCGTCGGGTGAAACAGCCATCGGCATTCCGCGGGATTGCAACCCAACGAACGCGGTGATCGCCAATAACGCGTCGCTTTCCGGCGCGAAGGCCTCGGAGCCCTGGTCAGCGGTGCGAGAGAGATTGATGCGTTGTTCTAACGTCAGCGGATGTCCGACCCGAGCGTTATACGCCGGATACCGCGCCGCCACGCCACGCATCGACGCTGCATCTCCGTGGCAGTCGGCACAGCTTTTCGCAGCCGAACCGCTGGGCTCGTGCCAGATCGCCTCGCCCTGTTGCACCCACAGAAATCCGGGATTGCTGGTGTCGTCATCCTGCATCGCCCGTGTCGCCGGGCTGGCGTCCTGGTATCCGGACCGAGGCTCCGCCGCGGCTGCCGAAGTCGCCAGTACCATGAGCAAAATCCTGATCATGTCACGGTAATGGACGCCAGTTCGGTTTGCGTCGCGCCATCGTCATCCACCCAGGTCATGCTGATGGTGCCACTGGCATCGGCGACCGCAAAGAACGACAGGAACGGATTGGCCGCGATGGCCGGGAACAGATCGACGCTCAACACCTCGTCTCCATTCCATGTGCAGACGAATTTGTTGATGATCTTACGCGGAATGACCTGTCCGGAATCGGTTCGCCGCTGCCCGCTTTCCATGGGGTGGGAGATCAGCACCTTGATCTCAATCACCTCTCCTTTCCGAACTTCCTTGGGGATGTTGATCAGAACGCGGGCCATCTTTATTCCACGCAGGCCGCGAGTGTAACGATCAGCTCGATGCGATCCATCCAACAACTGCCATCCGCCAGCTTCGCCACCGCGACCACCGTCTGCGACGTCGCCAGCCGCATACGCGTTGACACTTTGGCGGGACCGGCACGAGGACCGAAATAGAAATTGGCGACATTCGGCAACGGATTGCGTTCGGCGAAGACATGCAGGCTGCGGACACGATCAGGCCCGTCCACGCTGACCGTTATCGGCACCGCGTTACCGTTCTCCACCAGCAACGGGATGTCCAGTTTGACGCGCCCCTGCCGCAACGTCGCATCGCCAACCAGCTCCTTGATCAGCGCCGCCACCTGCGTTTCCGTCGCGCTCGCCGGCGACAGCAGCACCGCGCCCGCCGCCGCCACAAGCACCTGCCTGCGAGGCACCATCACGACCGCGACGCCGCCAGAAAGGCCACCAAATCCTCAATCTGTTCGGCATCAAGGAGTGGCTTGCCCAACCAAGGACGCCCAACCCGGTTTAACCCGGAGACCCTGGCAAACGACGGCATCACAGTCTCCGGGTTAACCCTGGCGGCATCGACGATCCGCAACCTGATCTGCCCCTGACTCAGCCGCCCGCCAACACCCGCCAGCGACGGCCCGATCGCGTCCGCCGACGGACGTTCCGGGTGGCACAACATGCAGGTGCTGATCTGGCGGTTGGCGAACAACGTCGCCCCGCGGGCAGGATCGCCGGCATGACCGGTCAGCGACGCCGCGATCTGATCGTTCTCCAACGCCAGTCCCGGCGCACCCATGACACTAAGCAAAAACGTCGCTCGTAAGAGTCTTGAACCAGGCATTGGCATATTCCGCCTCAAGCGCGCGCGTTTCCGGCGGTGCATCGATCGGGCTGGTGCCCCCCGCGCCTTCAATGTCCGTCAATAGCCCATTCGCCGGACGATAGACGCCGGCGACAGAAATCCCGTAATCCGGTGCCACCAGACTGTAGCAGGTGTTCACCAAGCGAGGTTCCATCGGCGGCGACCCACCCAACATTCGGACCACTGCGAGCGCACACGCCTTCGCCTGCGCATTGGCGGCAAACGCCGACTTCGGCATCGCCCCGGCAACCGCTGCGTCACCAATGACGTGGATCGCCGGCACCAGACGGGATTCGAAACTAACCGGATCGATCGGACACCATCCCGTCTTGTCCGTCACCCCGGCGACCACCGCGATCCGACCCGCGCGCTGCGGCGGAATGACGTTGCCGACGTCGGCCTTGTGTGATCCGAATTCCGTTTCGAAGCTGCGTGTCAAAGCTTCAACACGAACCACCTTGCCGCCATCCGACAGCGACACCCACTCCAGCAACCCGGGATACAATTTTGCCCAGGCGCTCATGAACAGCTTCTGCTTGGAAAACGTATCCTTTGCGTCGAGAATCAGCAGTTTCGTTTTCGGCTTGTTCGTCTTCAGATAATACGCGATCAAACTGGCACGCTCGTATGGCCCCGGAGGGCAGCGAAACGGGTTGGCCGGCGCCGAAATGACCACAGTCCCGCCATCCGGCATCGCTTCCAACTGCCGGCGAAGCAACAGAGTCTGATCGCCGGCTTTCCAGGCGTGCGGCAACACCTCCGCGGCGGCCTCGCTGTAACCCGGCAACGCGTCATAGGCGATGTCGATGCCCGGCGACAGGATCAGCCGGTCATATCCCAGGACCGTCCCATCATTCAGCGTCACCCGCCGGGTCGGCGCATCGACCGCAACAGCGGTCCCCTGCACCACACGAACCCCGGCCGCCGCGATGCCCTGGTACCCGAACCGCTGCTGAGCGATGTCGCGCAGGCCGACGATCACTTCGTTGCTGAACGGACACGACGTAAAGACCGGATTGGACTCAACCAGGGTTACATCAACATTCGGATCGGTCCGGCGCAGCGCCCGTGCCGCGCTGGCACCGCCGAACCCACCGCCGATCACCAAGACCCGCGCCGCCGCCTGCGCAAAGGCAGCACGCGCAAGGAACGGCATCGCCAAGACCGATCGGCGTCCCAGCATCGGCACCCCCTACTTCTGCTCGGCGATCCAGGCCGCGATGGCCTGGATTTCGGCTTGCGAAAACCCCTTCATCAAGCGACCCATGACGGTGGACGGACGCTCGCCTGACCGAAATGCCTCCATGCCGGATGACAGATCGGCGGAAGCACGGCCGTTGACCGGCATGAATGACGGACTATGGCAACCCGAACATGTCGTGGCACCGGGGGGCGGTTCAGCGGCAAAAGCAACCGTCCCCATCGAAACAACCACAGCAAGAACGAGTGGCTTCATCATACCCGGCGCAAATCCTGATCCTTCAACGGCAATTGACGAATGCGTTTGCCGGTCGCGGCAAAAATCGCGTTCAGCACGGCAGGCGCCGCGACCGCTATGGTGGGTTCGCCAACACCGCCCCAGAACCCGCCGCTCGGTTTCAGAATAGTTTCAACCCTCGGCATATCAGCCATCCGAGCAACCTGGTATGTATCAAAATTACTTTCGACGACACGGCCGTCCTTGATTGTGTTCTCGCTGTACAACAGCGCGCTCAGGCCGTAGGCGAACGATCCATCCACCTGGGCGTCAATTTGATCCGGATTGACCGCATATCCCGGATCTGTCCCGGCAACGATACGCAGGATTTTCAGCGCACCCTTGTCCGAAACCGATATTTCCGCGACGGCGGCGACATAGCTGCCAAACCCGCAATTCTGTGCCAGCCCGCGATACACGCCGTCTGGCAACTTGCTGCCCCAACCAGCCTTTTCCGCGACCGCATTCAGGATGGCGAGATGTTTAGGGTTCTTGCCCATCATCGCACGCCGGAACTCCAACGGGTCCTTCTTCGCCGCATGCGCCATTTCGTCAACAAAACACTCCATGAAGATGGTGTTCTGATTGACGTTCACCCCGCGCCAGAAACCGACCGGCACGGACGTCGTCCGGATCGCGTGGTCGATCAGGATGTTCGGCACCGCCATGTAGCCGAATTCGTCCGGGTTCATGCCCTGGAACGCAATCTTGTCCACGCCGTTGACCAGCGCCGACGGAATCAGGTTGGCAACGATAGACGGAGCCGCGATGCGCATCCGCAATCCCACCACATTCCCCGAAGCATCCATCGCCCCGGACATCTTGGCCTGACCAATCGGGCGGTAGAAACCGTGTTGCATGTCCTCTTCACGGGTCCAGATCAATTTCACTGGACGGCCGCCGGTTTGCCTGGCGACCAACACCGCCTGACGCACATAATCCTGCTGCCCACGCCGGCCGAAACCGCCGCCGAGGTGCAGCTTGTTCACTTTCACATCCGACAGTTTGACTCCGCCAGCTTCCGCCGCCGCCGCCATGGATGCTTCGCCGTTTTGCGACGGCACCCAGATTTCGACCGTCTCGCCAACGACCCTGGCCGTGCAGTTCATCGGCTCCAGCGTTGCATGGTTCAGGAACGGCGTGCCGTACACCGCTTCCATCCTGGTCGCGGCCGAGGTGAACGCGGCATCGATATCGCCCTGCGCCAGCCCGACACCCGCCTGCTTCGCCTCCAGCCCTTCCCGCAACAGTGTCGCAATCGTTTCGCTGCTGACCTTGCCGTTGCCCGCTTCGTCCCAAACGATCGGCAGCTTCGCCAGCGCCGTCTTCGCCTGGTAAAACTTGTCGGCGACAACCGCGACCGCATTATCGCCCACCGCCACCACCTGCCGCACGCCCGGCATGGCCTGTATCGCTTTCGCATCGAAGCTGACCAGCTTGCCGCCAAACACCGGGCATTGGGCAATTGTCGCGTTCAGCATGTCGGGCAACTGCACATCGATTGCGAAAATCTGTTTGCCCGAGAGTTTTTCGACGGTGTCCAGCCGCTTCACGCCCTTGCCGATAATCGTCCACTCGGCTGGTTTCTTTACCGTGACGTCGGTCGGCACCGGCAGTTTCGCCGCCGCCGCCGCCACTTCACCGTAACGCAACGTCTTGCCGGACCCGGTATGGGTCACAACGCTGGCGGACGCGGTGCATTGATCCGCCGGAACGCCCCATTGCGCCGCCGCCGCCTGAATCAACATGGCCTTGGCCGCTGCACCGCCCTTGCGGACATAATCCACCGACGCTCGGATACCGCGGCTGCCGCCGGTGGACATGTCCCCCCAGGCGCGCTTGTTCGCCAGATTGACCTCCGGCGCGACATACTCCGCCCGCACTTTGGACCAGTCGGCGTCCATTTCGTCAGCAACGAGTTGCGCCAGACCGGTGAAAGTCCCCTGCCCCATCTCGGATCGCGCGATCCGGACAACCACAGTGTCATCGGGATACACAACGGCCCATATCCCGACTTCCGCGGGACCCGCGGCCAAAGCGGGCAATTTCCAGCCAAGCGAAAACGCGCCTGCCAGCGAGGTCGCAATGAAAGAGCGGCGATCGATTGTCATGATATCGCTCCGTTCAGGATGCGCTGGCGGAGGCGGTATGGATCGCCGTCCGGATGCGGTTATAGGTGCCGCAGCGGCAGATATTGCTCATCGCATCGTCGATGTCGGCGTCGCTGGGTTTCGGGTTCTGCGCCAGCAGCGCGGCCGCCGCCATGATCTGACCGGACTGGCAATAACCGCATTGCGGCACGTCATGCGCCAACCAGGCGCGCTGTATCGGATGGCTCAATCCATCCGCCGAGAGGCCCTCAATTGTTACGATCTTGCTGGCGCCGACCGTCCCGACCGGCACCGAGCAGGAGCGGGTGACCGCGCCGTCGATGTGCACGGAGCAGGCACCGCACTGGGCAATGCCGCAACCGAATTTCGTTCCGGTCATGCCCAGCCACTCGCGAATCACCCAAAGTAACGGCGTTTCAGGATCGGCATCGACCTGATGTACCTGTCCGTTAATGTTGAGCGCAATCATGGCGAATCTCCCCGATATTCACCATAGTCTGGTCCGGATCGGCGGCGGCGGCAACCCGCACCGACCCGGCGTTGCGACCTATACCGGATCGAACTTGAACCCGTCGCCCCAGCGCTTGATCCGGCCGGACGATGGCGACGGGAAATGCGCCGTGCAGACCAGTGTGGAGGTATCGCACAGATCGCCAAACAGTTTCCGGCGCGACTCACCCGCTGTGGGCGAATGATAATCGGCCCGCATGCCCAGTTCCGGATAGCGCGCCTGTAGCGGTGAGTGGATCATATCGCCGGTGATCACCGCGTCCGCTCCCGGTTTACCAACCTGGACGGAAAAATGGTCGATCGAATGTCCGGGCGTCGAGATCAATTTGACGATGTCACTGAACGCGTGGCTGCTTGTGACGACTTCCTCACGTTTGGCGGCGACGATGGGCAGGACTGAATCGGTGATCCAGGGTGCGGCGGCGGGATCTTTCTGTTCGATCTCGGTCCAGTGCGCGAGTTCCTTGTCAGAGAACACATACTTGGCTTTCGGAAATGTCGGAACCCAGCGGCCGTTGTCCAGCTTCGTGTTCCAGCCGACATGATCGACGTGCAGATGGGTGCACATCACGAAGTCGATTTGATCCGGTGCAACGCCCGTGCAGGCAAGGCTCTTGTCAAACCGGTCGGTGTTCATCATGTCCCAGAACGGGCGCGTCGGGCGCGGCTTATGATTGCCCACGCAACTATCGATCAAGATGTTGTGGTGTTTGGTCTGCACCAGATAGGACTGGATACACAGCACGACCTGTCCGTTCTGCTTATCAAGATATCCGCCATCGGTCATCCAGCCGCGGTTTTCCTCCAGGACTTCGGGTGTCAGGGTCGGAAAAAAACCAAGCGGGTCGAAGAATGGTGCTTCCTGCTCCACCACGCGGTGGATCTTGATATCGCCAACGTCGAATGTTGTAGTCGCCATGTTTTATGTCCCCTCCAGAGATTGAACACTTGTACCGGTATCCGCCGTGAACCGCAAAAAGCCGCTTGTGGACAGAGGCAGCCGGCTGCGTGAAACTCCACCGCCCCCTGTTTCCGAGGTGACCAGCATGCTGACCGATCGCTATGGCCTCGCCGTTTCAACGACCTCATCGGCGGCACGAGATGCCTACGTGCTGGGCTGCGACCGGCAGTTCAGCATGCAGCCTGGCGCCGAGGCGGCGTTCGACGATGCCATCGCCGCCGATCGCCGTTTCGCCCTCGCCTTCGTCGGCAAAGCCAGGGTGCGGCAGTTACGCGGCGACGTCCTGGCGGCGCGGGCGTCGATGGCAGAGGCGAACACCCTGGCCGACGAACTATCGCCCCGAGAAGCCAGCCACGTCGCCTTTTTCGGACTGCTGCTCGCCGGTCAGACCGATGCGGCATTGGCCGCGCTGCGCCAGCACATGCGAAGCTGGCCGCGCGATGCGATGGTCCTCAGCACGTCCGCCACAGCCAATGGCCTGATCGGTTCGTCCGGCCAAGTGGACCAGAAAACCCAACTGCTGGACCTGATGGACGGTCTGGCCTCGTCATACGGGGACGACTGGTGGTTCACCGGTCACCACGCCTTCGCGCTGGCGGAAAACGGTCAGCACCAACTGGCTCAGCAGAAGATCGAACACTCGATGGCGAGCAATCCGGCCAACGCATATGGGGCGCACACATGGGGCCATCTTTGCTATGAATCCGGCGACCTACAGTTCGGCCGGTCCTTTTTGCGGTCATTTCTGCCGACCTACTCGCGGGAAGGCGGGCTTTATGGCCACCTGACCTGGCATCTCGCCCTGTTCGAACTCCAGGCCGGCGACGCGGACGCGGCCTTCCGGCTGTATTCCGATGTCGTTGCGCCCGAGGTCAACCGAGACCCGGCCGTCAGCATCTTGGCCAACGCAGCTTCGTTTCTGTGGCGATGGGAATTGGCCGGGAATCCGGGCGATCCGGCGCAGTGGCAAACGATGCATGCCTTCGTGGCTAAATTGTTCCCGCGTGCTGGCAACGCCTATGCCGATTGGCATGCCGCGCTGGTCGAGGCGGCCGCCGGCGACGGCGATGCCTTGGAGGCACGCGTGCGGCACATGGAAGATCTGGCGCGCGACGGCCGCTACCCATCCGGCCCGGTGGTGCCCGCCCTCGCACGCGGGTTCGCCGCGTTCCAGCGACGGGACTTCACGGCAGCGATCGAGGCGATTCAACCCGTGTGGGACCAGCGCGACCGAATGGTCGGCAGCCTGGCACAGACCGATCTGGTGGAGTTCACGCTGTGCCGGGCATACGTTGAATCCGGTCGACTGGATGATGTGCGCCGCATGGTAACAGCCCGGCGGGCCGGAGCGGTTGGGATCCCGGTGCCGGGTCTTCACTGATCCGTCGGCAACCCGAGCATGATCCGTCCGTATGGAACCATCGCCCCCTGGCGGGAAACCACGATATGTGTGCTGATCGTCAAGATATCCCGCAACAGCGCCTGTAACGGATCTGTATCGTAAACCGATCGGGCCCCGGATACCTCCACCAGCGCCTCCATACCCTTGCGCACCAGATCGGCCGCGAACGTGACATCGCGGCGGTTGCGCACGACAGCCTCCGCGGTGATCGTCTCACCAGCCTCCAGAGCCTGGACGCTTTGCGCACGCCTTGTGTGCATGATCAGCACCCCGGCGTCGATTGCGGCGGCGGCATCACCGAGCCGCATCTGCACCACCTCGGACGCGGCAACCTCTTTGACGCCACGGGAAATCCGGGTGCGCAAGGCTGTCGGCACCGCGACCAGCGCCCGGCGTGCCAGGGTAAACATGACGGGAGGCAATGAGAACGGCACCAGATACCCACGCGGCGCTCGCAACACAGTATAGTCGGGCAGGATATCGGCGCCCGGCGCCGTCCCTTGCAGCAAATCCTGTAGCAGAACCGTCCGGTGTTCCGGAATAAAAACATCCGTCACGTCCAGCGAACAGCTTCCCGTTCCGCGCAATCCCAGCACATGCCAGTCATCGACGATCTGAATCTGCGGCATGGGTACCAGCATATAGCGTATTGGCGTGTTCCCCGCCGCATCCTCTGCCTTCGCCCCGATGATCGCCCATTGTGCGTGCCGGCATCCGGACGAAAACGGAAACCGCCCGGACAATCGCCATCCGCCGGTCGTGCGGCGCGCGATTTCCCGGGGGGCCAGCGACGACGATGCCACGGCGAGCGGCGTGTCGCCCCACACATCGATCTGGGCCCGATCCGGCATGCAGGCGATGATCCACTGATGCTCCGCCAGCACGGCATAGACCCAGGCGGAGGCGGCACAGCCCTCGGCCAGCGTTTCTACGATTCGGGAGAAAATATCGAAGCTGGCCTGCTGACCACCGAAACGACGCGGCTGCATCACCCGCAGGATGCCGAGGCGATGGAAGTCGGCGATGGTCGCATCGGGCACCGACCGTCCGGCGCACGCAGCCGCCTCCCGCTCCGCCAGCACGGGAACAAGGGCAGCGGTTTGGGTCAGCAGTGTGTGTGCGATGATGGACACGCCAACGTCCTGAGGTGTGAAACGGATGCTTCGGTGCCTCGCGGGTTTCGTCAAGGCCGGGGCCATTGATCCGTATGTTTTTGCCGCTGCTGTCGGAAGCCACGGTTTGTATCGGTTGGTGTGGCCCCGCGCGACCAGGTCGTCAGCGTTGATCCCCGGCTGGCTCACGTTGGCGGCATTTACCGGCCTGGCGGGCCCCCACGAGATGCCGGTTGCCGGTCTTGTTCGGCAATCGACTGAAATACATCGACGCACAGAATGCAGTTGACATTTTTTTGATCGCCGTGGTACCTGATTTTGCAATTCGCAAGTCAGGGTCAAGCGAAGTACTGTGCGTAATCGATATTGTATTGGCGATTTTGTTCAGCCAATCAAATTGACCGATTCGAATCCGATCAATGGTTTTTGGTCTTCATCCCAAGGTGGCAATTGCATATGGCAAGTAATGATACGCGGTCAGCAGCCGGTGACCATAGCTGGCGGCGTTTGACCCGCTCCTTGATGATGACGACCGCCCTCGCGGGCGTTCTTTCCGGATGCAGCGGATTTATCGCCACGAGCGGTCCGACACGCGACGCGATCCTGGGTTCCAGCGAAATCAAGGTGCAAAATATCGGTCCCGAAGCCCGTCTGAACTACGCCTTGGTGCACCTCGATGCGCACGTCGCCGCTCAGCTTGAATCGCAGGATATAGCCCCCCGATTCAGCCCCGCCATGACCACTGTAAAGCCCGGGGCGATTCGGGTTGGCGTGGGTGACGTTCTGAACGTGACAATCTTCGAAACCGGCAGCGGTGGGCTGTTCATTCCCGCTGATGCCGGTGCCCGCCCCGGCAATTATGTTGCCATACCGCCGCAACAGGTTGGCCCTGACGGCATGATCACCGTCCCCTACGCCGGCAAGATCGTTGCGGCAGGCCATACGCCTATCGAGATCCAAAGCATGATCGAGGCACAGCTCCGTCAGCGCGCGCTCGATCCGCAGGTCGTCGTCGCCTACACCGAACGCCACGCCAATGACGTCAGCGTCGTTGGGGAGGTAACGACCGCGACCCGTTTCCCGATGGATGAAAGCGGAGAGACCGTTTTGGGTGCCATCGCCCGCGCCGCCGGCCCGAAATACCCGGCCTTCGAGACGCAGGTGACATTACAACGGCATGGCCGCGCCGAAACGGCTTTGTTGTCGGAGATCGCCGACGACCCGTCGCAGAACATCAGACTGGCGGGCGGTGATGTTGTCTATGTGGGCCACGAGCCGCGGTATTTCTCGGCTGTCGGTGCCACTGGACAGACGACGACGCTCAGTCAGCTCGACCGCCGATTCCCATTTGGGGAGCGGAAGCTGTCACTGGCGTCAGCGTTGGCAAAGGCCGGCGGATTGCAGGATGATCGCGCCAATGCGCTGGGGGTCTTTTTATATCGGACTGAAACCAAGGCGACATTGCAAAAGCTTGGCCTGACCGTACCGGATTCGATGCCGCAGAACATCCCCACTATCTACACCGTCGATCTGACGCAGCCCGATGGCCTGTTCTTTTGCGACGGCCTATGGATGCGCAACGGCGATACAATCTACGTGTCCAACGCGCCAGCCGTGGATCTGATGAAATTTCTCAATATTCTTTCGTCCGCGTCGTTCTCGGGTGCCAACGCCGCGGCCATTCAAAGATAAGCGCGGCGTTGCCATGCCCGGATCGCGGAGATATCGAAACGGGCGGGGAATGGCGTGTTCGAATCTGGTGCCCCCGGCCAACTATGGGGGCCGCCAACCGCGAGATTAACCAGCAGGTAGAACGGTGCATGCCAGTCGGCCGGGGTCGGCTGGCTGCACACCAGCCGGCGGTCGAGATAGAAACGCACATGTTCCGGACCCCAGTCCACGCCGTAGCGGTGGAAACCAGTCGCAAGCCCTGCACCTTTCGTCGGATAGCCATGCATGGTGCCATGATCGAAACGGCGCGAATGCAGGGTTGTGTAAAGCGTGTCAGGCTTGTCCCCCAGGATTTCCATGACGTCGATCTCCGGCGGCCATTTCAGATCCGCTGGCAGCAACCAGAAGGCCGGCCACAGGCCTTTGCCGGCCGGCACGCGGGCCTCCATCTCGAAATATCCGTATGTCTGGCTGAACGGGTAAGAGCTCATTGCGCCGGAGATATAGTCCCGCGCATAACCGGCCGGAATCAAAGGCTGGATGGACGCGGGGGGCTTGTCCGCCGTAATCGTGAGCACGCCATCGGCAACCGAAAACGGTGTGTATCTCCCGGCATCGATGGCGTCAGCATTGGGGTAGGTCGCCAATTCGCTGGACAGCCAGGAGAATGCCGGGAATGGCTTGCCCAGCGGCACATACGGCGGCAATCCTGGTGAGGCGCCAGCGTGAACATACCCGGCAACCCATTTGAATGCGGGATCAGTCAGCGGGCGCGGCGGACCCGGATGCACCCGCCCGCTGGCGAACCTCGGTAAGGTGCGGAAGTCTGTAACGAAACCAGGCGTTATGAAATCACGGGTGTCGAGAGCATCCCCCAGCGCATCATCAGGAACCGCGATCACCGGGGGCGCCTGGCCGCCTATGACGGCCGTCCCCAACACGAGCAATGATCGCCGTGTGATTGCTGTTGCGTGCTGCTGGATCGCATTCATGAATTGATTTCCCCACCAGAAAAAAGACAAGCGATAGCCACCAACGCATGGAAAACGATGATCCGCGGGACGCCCCGCCGCGGATTGCCAATTTGGTTTGGTATAGCGCGAGGTATGAAATTCATGGCGTGTGTCCGATGCCATATCAGAATGAGTGCCGGTGAGCTGTATTTCACGAATTTCCCCGCATTAGAACAAAAAATGCCGCCGCCAGACCCGACTGTGTGATATCCGTTAGCAAACACTTCTTGTTTTCCCTGAAATGGACGAAAGTCAAATCCACCATGCATTCGAACCGGACTTTGTCCATTCTTGCTCCGACCCGATATCCGTGGCGCTTCAACGGGCCGCGTACATCTCGGCACAGCATCGATAGTCGGAATTTCGCACCCTTGAACTACCTGTCGCCTCGCCTGGAAGGTGCCACCATCTTCAATCCGTTGCCATTGCGACGTTTCGATCTCATCCACGCTTTCAATCGCATTCCGCTGGGCCTGCTTCCGTATGTGATTGGGTTTGAATCGCATTTGCCCCGCGCATTCGGCATGGAAGGCACCCCATTATGGCACATGCTCACCCGATCGCTGGCCAGCCGGCGATGTCGCGGCATCATTGCTATATCGGAGTTCGCTCGCCGGATCTTCCTGGCACAGCACGGCGACCAAATGCCCGAGCTGAGGGACAAGCTGCACGTCCGCTATCCTAATATCGCGATCCCGGCGGCCGGGGACGCGCTCGACCCAGCCGATAACGGGCCCATTCGTGTTGTGTTCACCGGCAATCATTTCGCCCGTAAGGGGGGGTGCGTCGCCGTCGTTCTGGCCGAACTCGCCCATCAGCGGGGCCTGCCGTTGATCGTCGATATCGTTTCAAAACTGGAAGTTGGCGGCACGATCTGGACCGACCCAACCGATGCCGCGGTCTATCCCCCCTATCTGGCGCGCCTCGGTCTGCCCAACGTTCGCCTGCATCAGAATCTGCCCAACACCGCGGTGCAAGACCTGATGCGCCAGGCCCACTTCACCCTGCTGCCGACGTTCGGCGACACGTTTGGATTCACCGCGATCGAATCCATGGCCAATCATACGCCGGTTATCGCCACCCGCCAGGGGGCGCTGCCTGAGGTCATTTCACATATGCAGGATGGTATCCTGCTCGATCTTCCCGTGACAGAGCTGGGCGAATGGGTGCATCTTGGCCGATCAGACCGTCAAAGCACGCAATTCGTGCAAATCTGGCGTGACGAGGTGCAGCGTCTGGCGGAAGCCGCACTGGAAGCGATCGTCCAAGTAACAGCAGACCGCCAAATCATGGCATCCATGCGCCGCGCCGCTCGGTTTTCCGTCATGCGTTTCTCGGCAGATGATGCAAATCTTTATTGGGACCGTTTCTACGATGCCGCGGTCGAGGGAGTCGTGACGGTCGACCGGGGTCGAGACTGAGCCGGAGATTGCCGTCCACCACGGCGCTGTGCGGCCAACCAGGCCCGCAACGGCACATCGTACCACCGTGTCAGAGCGTAGGACGCCAACAGCACCGTCAACGCGAACATAATGCCGGTCACCGGCATCGAGGCGTTTGGCTCATCCTTGACAATGGCTTTCCACGCACCCGCCGCGATGAGCACAAGCGGCGTGTGCAGCACATAAACCGGATAGGACAGGTAACCCAATAGCACGCTGAACCGCGGCGCCAACGCCGGTTCGATCCGGGCGCCGATCATGATGGAGACCGGAAACACAATCAGGATGCTGACTAGGTCAAAAAGCCCGGATGCAGGCATCAGAAAAATCACCACCAGCGATAACAGCAGGCCCTCCAGGGCCCATGGCGCCTTGATGGGCGTGCCGGGCGCCAGGGAGCGGAGGCGATAGATCATGACGCCCATGGCAAAGGAAAACACCACTTGCACAGCCCCACCGCCCAGCGTGCGACGCGTCATGCCGACATCCAGCGATCCATAGACCATCAATGCGACGATCAGGCCCACCGCCCCCGCGGCGACCACACAAGCCAACCGGCGCTGCGTCAGCCAACCCGCCAACGCCGCGTAAACCACGTTCACCGCGATTTCGAAAAACAACGACCAGGCAGCAAGGTCGAACGGATAAAGGCCGTGTGGTACGTCGGACAGGTTTGGCAGGAACAGAACGGAAAGTCCCAGCACACGAACCATCTGCAAAAGACCGCCGGACGGCTGGTACAGCAGCTCCGCCCGTCCAAGCAGGTAGCACAGGCCCAACACCGTGCCGGCTATATACAGCGGGTAGAGGCGAATCAGGCGTAACAACAAAAATTTCCACAACCCCATGCCGGATCGCAGTTTTTGTTCGTAAGCATGACAGATGACAAATCCGCTGAGAACAAAGAAAAGATCCACCGCCAACCAGGCATGCGGCAGCACGACCGTGTTGGAAAGAAACGGACTGAAATGATAAATCATCACGCTGATGGCCGCGACGCCGCGCATGGCATCCAGGCAATGAAAGACCGTACGGGGCTGGTTTCGCACTCTACGGACGCGCTGCGAATGGCGTCAGAACCGGAACTACCGTCTGCTTTCCCTCGGGTCGCACCAGCAGGCGGCTCAGAAATCCCGCCCCCCAACTTAGATGAACCGTCATCACCGCCGGCGCCATCCTGAGTAATACAAGATCACGGGCACGGGCGCAGGCGACGACCGCCCACAGCAGGCAGGTCGCGATATAGGCCAGCGGAATCAATCCGAACCAAAGACTGACCGGCAGCATCATCACGGCAAAAATGGACGCCAGCAGGATCACAGGTGCGGCCATCTGGCGCGGACGTGGCCTCAATCGGTGCCGCAGCAGTGTTTGCATGCGGCCCCGGCCATGGCGGTAATATTGCCTGGCCAGAGGCCGCAATGAACTGCGCGGCAGATAGTCGATCGTTGCCTCGCGGCACATCCAAATACGCCCACCCGCCTGGTGTGCGCGCACATCGTGTTCGGCATCTTCGTTGTGACTGAATCCTTCGTCGTAGCCGCCGATGCTCAGGAAAAAGTCGCGATCGAAAGCAGCATGGTGGCCGTGCTCGACGAAGCCGGACTGGCCGCCAACACGGTGCGCTGAACCACCATTGCCGAAGCGGCTGTTTTGCACCTCTGCAATCGCCCGTTGCATCCCGGTCGGACCGACCGTGCGCATCGGCACCACGACCGAAGTCGCCTCTCTCGCGCGCAAGGCCTCAACGCACAGGCGCAGAAAATCGGGTGGATACAATGCGTGTGCGTCAGCCCGCACCAGCGTGTCGATCTCCGGCGCCGCCTCGCGTGCCGCCAGGTTCATCGCCGCGGACTGCAATCGCCGCGGGTTGTGCAGCACCGACACGTCAGCCCCGGCCGCCGCGATTTCACGAACGATCGCTACCGTGCGATCGGTGCTGCCACCATCGACGACGATGATTGCCGCATCGATCGCTTCCGCCTGTGGTAGTAACGAAGCCAGGCAGGCCCGAATATAGCGTTCCTCATTCAAAACCGGAACCACGACCGCGACCCGCGATTGTTCGATTTGGGCTGAAGGCACTGTGCGCGCATCGGCATCCAAAGTAACCGTAAAATCAGTCATGGGGCCTTCCGGAACGATGAATGGTTATTCCGCAAGGCTACATTTCCGATCGGCCGCCGATCAACTATAAATCAGTATCATTTTATTTCTTATGCTTTAATCGCAACGGATTGGTGCCGTGTCAGCGCCCAACGTGTGGTCGAAGAAACCCGTAATAGGCCGCCAGAAACAGCAGGAACGTCCCGATCTGAAACTGGAACATCACATCAACCTCGACAAACGACCGAATCAACAGACACGCCATGATAGAAACAAAAAACGATGCCGGCACCGATCCGGTGCTCCAACTCCAACGCACCACCCCCCCGATGACGCCAATTATTGTTAAGACCAGGGCAGCGGTGCCGACAAATCCGACCTCGATCAGCGATTCCATGTAGGTGCTATGGAAGTGGAAGCCCTGCCGTGACAGCACATGGAACTCGCTCCAGAGACTTTCCGCCTGGACGTCGTTCCGTCTCCAGAACGCCTGGAAACCATAGCCCAGCAAGGGGTGGTCCGGGATCAGGTCCATCGCGTGGTGCCACAGCAGCGTGCGGCCGGTCAGCGTCGTATCTTTGCCCATCACCTTAACCACGAAATCATGCACCCCATCGCCGGCCACACCCAGCAGTGCCACCGAGGGCAGCATGATCACGATAAAGGCGAAGAACAGGCGTGCCCGCCCGAAACGGGGCAGCCGGGAAACCAGCAGATTCCCGACCAGAACGGCCGATGCCAGCACCGCGGTCACCTGTGCCGTGCCCGATCGGGTCATAATCAAAAGCGGGCCGTCCAGCCCGAGCGCCATCAGGCCAATCACACGAAACAGCAAGGGCTGCCCGGCATCAAGGATTAATGCGAGACTTCCAAGCAGCATGATGCTGACAAAGAAACCGAGTTGGTTTTTCGATTCAAAAACACCGACGAACGTTGTGATCCCGGTCAGCGGGTCCATAGCGCTTTTGCCAACGGCAATCGAAAGGATCGCCGTCAGCAACAGGCAGCACATCAACGCGGAGATGACCTGGCGTGGTTTCAGCAGTGCGGCCGCCAAAATCGCGCAACCGGCGGTTCCAACGTATTCGGCGCCAAATTTCAACGAATCGGTGAAGTTCTGCGACCAAAGAACAGACATCAGGGCGAAGATCGGAAACACCCAGATCATTCCGTACGAACTCAGAATCCGTACGCTGGTCCGAGCGTAAATCCCACCCAGAATCATCCACAACGCCAGAAATGCATAGGCACCGGCCGAACCAACGAAACTCCCCAGCAGAATCGCGGTCACGCTCGCACAGAAGACCAGCCAAACAATAACCGTGGGCGGCCCGGGAGCCGATTCGGCAGTCGATAGGATCCCGCTCATGCCGGCACCACGCGGCCGAACCGCCGTAGCAGGCCATCGATCGGGTGCATGCCGCGCAGCAGTGGTTTCTCGATCATGCGGTATGCCAACAGTGCCATCATAACGGATGCTCCCAGCGCGAAGGCAAGCCCGGCGGCATGGCTGACCGGCGACGGACCGGCAACAAAATGGGACCAGACCAAACCCGCCACGCCTATGGTCAGCAGATGTGACAAATAAAGCGAGTATGAGGCGTCCCCAAGCAGCACCAGGCCGCGTGGCAGCGTTCGGCGCAACCATGCCTCGTTACCACTGCATCCCAGCAGCAACGTGGCCGCGCTGATCCCGAAAGCGCAGACGCGCCACCACGGATGCGCGTACAGAGTTTCCGTCCATACGAACGCCAGGACGGTGGCCGACAATCCTCCCCACAGCGCCGCCTCCGAAACCGAGCGGCGCATACCGACGCGCGCAATCGCCTGACTGATGATCGCCGCGACACAGCCGGCCAGGAACTCCAGCACCAGCGGACTGAGTACCAGGTCGAGCGCCACATTCGACCGTGCCGGGGACAGCAAAAACCGGGCGGCCACAACGCCGCCAACCCAGACAGAGAGCATCCAAAGACGCCTGACGGCGGTGTCTCCAAAATATAGCACCACCGCAAAAACCAGATAGAAATAGACTTCGAACACCAGGGTCCAGGACACCAGCAGCAGCGTCGGTCTGCCTGTCGGCAGCAATAGAACGCTTGCCAAAACATCGGTGTCGGCCGGGAAACGCGCGGGCACCGCGAGATGCACGGCCAGCAGCAACAAGCAGTAAACCCAGTAGGCCGGGTAAATCCGCGTCAGCCGCCGCACCATAAACCGCGCGCTTTCGCCGCCGCCGCCGGGACTCGTCATCGTGGTCCAGGCGAAAAAGAAGCCACTGAGTACGAAAAACAGATCAACGCCGGCGCGCCCGACTCCGAACGCAGCCGGCACGATCGGCGTGCCGGGCATATAGGTCTGTTCGAACGTCAACAAATGGAACAGCACCACACCCAGCGCCGCGACACCGCGCAGGGCCTGTAGCGAACTCAACGCTTCGGTCCTAGGCGGAGACATTCGCGGGCTCCCTGCTCACAGCATGGTCCCGCGCCAGATCGTACAGACGATCCATCATGCGGTCGCGCAGGCTGACCCGCAGCGATCGCCGGCTCAAGGCCGGAGGCAGGTCCGCTGCCCGGCGCAATGCCGCTGCCGTACGCCCGGGATGGAAACCCATTGCCCGCCCCAGCACGGTGCCGTGGCTGGCCGCCCGCCTGGCCCCGTCGAGCAGCAAGGCACGCACCCGGCCCGGAGCAGGCGCCGCCGCGCTGTTAAGGCGCCCACGATACTCCGCAAGCGCCGCCTCGGCGTCGTATGCACGCGGCTGATCGCGCGGCATCTGATCCGGCCGTCCGAAGTGAAGCGCCGCGTTGACCGATGGCGGTGAAATGGTCACCGGCGCGAACGTCAGGCCGACCGACAGACACCAATCCACCCACTTGAACGCCGATACGTTGCGGGTGCTGATGAACGGTATCCAGGGGATGTCCAGCGCATCGGCCAGGATCGCGCCATGCAAGGATTCCGTCAGGACCAGCCGGCAGGAGCGCAAGCCACGGATCACGTTGGCCGGCGTATCGATCGGGGTTATCAGTCGCATGCCCGCCTGTTCGCATGTCTGGGTCCACCCCGGAAAATGCAACGACTCCCAATGCGGTACAACACCGATATGCCCCCCGGGGTCGCTCGCCGCCTCGTTGAACAGTTCAGGCGCAAGGATCGCGCCGTCGGTCAGGGCAACATCAGGCGAGCAGCCCAATAATTGCGCCGTCAGCGGCCCGCGGACACACCACACGCGCCGCCCTGGATGCCAATCGTCCAACCGGGCGTAACCAGCGCCGCTGGAGAATATATCCAATGAATCGCAGGACGGCAGGTTCATCCCGATGATCGTGCCTATCCCCAGGAAGCCCGCCCGGTGATCCGCCGCGAACAGCCCTGGCAGCAGGCGAGGCCACAGTTCCGCGTTCAGATCGTCGCCGAAGTTCTGCTGTTTGCCGCGAAAATAGATCAGTTGCATGGTCTGCGATCCTTTACGCGGCAGTCTTCACGCGCGGCGTCTTCGCCGCGGCGAGCGGGCTGTAGTAGCCTGCGGGGGAACGGGCCAATTTGGCGAAATTGACCTTGTTCAGCACGGCGCCCAGGAAATGCCCGTCGCCCAGATCGGCCATCGTTTCCTTCACCACGTCCACCGGCGTGACGCCCCACTCGATAACGAGCAGGTAGCCGTCGATCGCACCCGCGGCCGACAGTGCATCCGCCGAAACCGCCGGCATATCGATGACGATGTACTCATACGTCTCGCGTAACCGCGCAATCAGTTGACGCGCCTGTGCGCTACCGAAATCGACCTGTCGTGCTCCCGTATCCGCCGGCAGAAAGTCGAGATTGGTTTCGCTATGATGCCATATCGCCTTTGCCGCCGGTATGGTCCCGGAAGCAACCGCGGTGAAGCCGGACAAGCGTTCCGGCGCCAACAGGCAGGACAGCGTCTGTTTATAAAAATCACCATCCAGCAGCAACGTACGGAAACCACTCTGCGCCAGCGATAGAGCCAGGTTGGCGCATACCGTGCTTTTGCCCTCCCCGGGTTCGGCGGAGACACAGCCGATCACACGGACATTGGCGGGACCGCTGTGTGTCCGCGTCATCCGCACGCGTAGTCCGCGAATCGTTTCCGCAAACGCACCCGTCGGCGAAAGCAGCGCCTGTCGTAGAGTTTCCGGCACGTTCCCGATCATTCGGTCCCCGGCCGGCCTGGCCGTTTCAGCCGCCGCAACACGCTGGCGGGTCTTCACGATCGGCAGCATGCCGAGGCTCGGAATTCCAAGGCTTGCGGCGATCTGAGCTGTCTTGCGGATGCTGGCGGAACTATTTTCCATGGCCTCGCGGCAGAAGGCGATCGCGAAGCCGAGGGTCAGACCTAGCATAGCGGCGGCGCCGAGAATGATGGCAACCTTGGGGTGACTCTTTCGCAGCGGCGTGCGGGCACTCGTAACCACTTGTGCCTCGGAAATCGGGAACGATTGGTCCTGCACCGCCTGAGTGTACCGTTGCAGGAAGTTTTGATACAGGGACCGATAGGTGTCCGCCGAACTTTGCAGCGCCCGCAGCCGCACCAGGTTGTTGTTTGTGGCATCCGCATCGGTGACCAGACCGGCGAGCTGGCTCTCGATATCGGCCTGGCTTTTCGTCGCCATATCGTAGTCGTTTTGATATCCATTGGCGATCCGTTGCACTTCGGACTGTATCTGCGTCTCGATGTCCTTCATGCGGGCCTTCATCGTCGTTACGGCGACGTGGTCCGGACCCAGTTTGGCTTCCCATCCGGCCGCCTGCCGGGCGGCATCGACGTACTGCTCACGCAGATGGACGATCACAAGATTCTGTAGCGCATCCGAAACGTCACCGGTGAACAGACCATTCCGCAAAATTGCCTGGGTCTGATCGTACCGCCCCCGTGCTTCCGCGGTATGGGCCCGGGCCAGCACGACCTGGCTGTTCAGCTCGCCCAGATGCCGCTCGTTCATAAGGCCTTTGTCGGTGGTGACGATGTTCGCGCTGGTCTTGAACGTCTGCACGGCCTGGTCGGCGGCGATTGCCTGGTCATGCAACTGACTGATACGCTGTTCCAACCAGTTGCTGGCCCGCCTGGTGTTATCACTTTTGCCGTTCAATCCGGCTTCGACATAGGCATCAACGACGGCATTCGCCAACCGCGCGGACATCTCCGGATCGATCGACCACACGCTCAGATCCAGCACATAACTCGCGCCGATCCGCTTGACGTCGATCATTTTGTCCAACAGTTCCGCGGCGGCGGTTTCCTCGCCCTCCGGCGTCGGAACCAAGGCGGCGGCGAACAGGCGTTGGATCGGGCCGATCACACTATTGATCAGGCTGTGCCCGTTCGACAGGAAGGCCTCATCGCGGGTCAGTCCAAGCTTCCGCACGACACCCACCGCAACGCCCGCGGATTGCAAGACCTCGACCTGGCTTTCCACGATGCCATTGGCGAACTGCGAGTCCGCGACCGACGGCTGCTGCTGGAACGACGCCGCCGCCTGCGTATCGATCAGGATCGTGGCCGTCGCCGTGAACTTTGGCCGAGCGACAACGATGTAGCTTGTGGCCAGTACCATGGCGGCCGCCGTCGTTACGGCGACGGTTGGCCAGCGTTGCCGCACGAATGCCGCCAGGTCCGGGATCCAGTCAAAACCAGTTTCATTAGATTGCATTTTGCACCTTACTCCGAAGCGGGTTTAGAATTGTGCGGCCGGTATCCGCGTGCGGCTGCGATAAAGCGGGACTATTGTGGGACCGAAGCAGATCAGGCCGGTGATCGCCGTGGCGATCCCCGACGCCGCCAAGAGCCCAAGCCCGTCCGGCGCAAGCTGAGTCCGGGCAAGCGCCGATACACCTGCGCCGGCCACTGCCATGACGATAACTGGACTGACGATGTCACGCAGATAGATCCACAATGGATCAGGCAACGATCCACGGGTGAGCCGGGCCATCCAGGCAACAATCGAGGCGTTCTTGACCGCCAACCCGACGGCGACCGCGACCAGTCCGAAGGCAGCGCCGGCGACGACGATCGCGATGCCGCTGATTGCCGATACAGTCGTGACCCACATCAGTTGCCGATTATATCCCGATACCGACAACAAAGCGCCATGAACACTGCCCAGCGCTCGGATAAAGCCGCTGACCGCCAGCACCGAGGCTACCGTCGCGGCCGGCAGCCACGCGGAACCGAAGCCCAACATGACAATCGTCTGTGCATTGACCACGAAGAACACACACGGTACGCCGCAAATCAGCCCGATGACCGCCAAACTGCGTCGCAGTGCGGCAGACCGTGCGTCAGGCGCCTGAATCGAAAATGTCGGCTGAAACAATATGCCGGAAAACGAAGAAGACGCAGTAATGAAGGTCATTTCCACGCGTTTTGCGAGATTGAAATAGGCCAGTACCAGACTGCTAATACTCGAAGCAAGGATAATCTGGTCGAGGTAATTATTGACGGCGGCAACCAGTCGCACGACGGAAGCCGCGCATGCCTCGCGCGCCATTGCCGCCATATGAATGCGGACGAAACGCGGCCTGACCAGAGCACCCGCGCCGGTCGCTGTCGTTACAAAGATCAGGACGGACTGCCCCGCCAGATACGCGGTCAGTCCGAGGAACGGCTCGCCATAAACGGTCACGGCCATGCCGAGCAGCCCCGCACCGAGGTTGGCTATGATCGACCGCCCGGCCAGGCGGCCATACGCCAGACTTTGCGCCAGGGCCACCTGCGGCTGAATGGTGGCGAGGTCGCATACAATCCGTAAACCCAGCAGGTCCAGCAACAGCTCATGCGCACCGACGTTCGGCATCAGATGGCCCAGCACCGCCATGACGCCAATATAGACGATAAGGAGCGCCATACCGGTCACCAGCAGCACGGCAAGCGCAGTGGGTTGGTAATGCCGGGGCTGTTGAAGCAGCGCTTCATATAAGCCGGGCAGGCCGAACGCCTTGACAATTTCCGCTATGGCGGCCGCGAACATGATGGTGCCGACATCGGCGGGCGTCAGATGGCGGGCAAAGAAGATGAACAGGACAAACGGCAACAGGACGCCAGCCGCCGCGTTCACCGCCGACCAGACTACGCCCACCGCGTAGCCTGGCTTGGCCGGCATGAGCGGCTTCAAACCGCGCCGCGCCTCAGCAGGACAACGGGCAGTGTCTTCATCAGAATGACCATGTCATTCGCCAGCGACCAGTTACGAACATACGAAACATCCAGGGCCACGCGGCGTTCATAGGTGGTATCGCTGCGGCCGCTCACCTGCCACAACCCGGTGATACCCGGTCTTGCAGCGTAATAGTCCTCGATATGATCGCCGTAGAAATGCGTCTCAGCGGCAACGATCGGGCGCGGACCCACCAGACTCATCTCGCCACGCAACACGTTGATCAACTGCGGCAACTCATCCAGGCTGGTCTTTCGCAGGAAATCGCCCACCCTCGTAATCCTGGGATCCCGGCGCAGCTTTTGCGTGGCTGCCCATTCTGCCCGGGCATCGGGATCGCGCGCTAACAGATCGGCCAGTATTTCATCCCCGTTGGCAACCATGCTGCGAAACTTAATGCAATAGAACGACTGTCCGTTGATACCGATGCGCTTATGCCGATACAGCGCCGGTTTACCATCGCGGCGAACCAACCAGGCCAGCACAAGCATCAAAGCTGACAGAGCCAGAATGAGCAGCGTGGCGACGATAACGTCAAAGCAACGCTTGGCCTGGCGCGCCAGCTTCCGCGGCACGGCCTGACCATCCGATGGCGGGGCATTGTCGTTACCATAGTCATACCCGCCCGGCCGGTCATCCGGCGGCGGCGGCGCGAACGGGGAGAGCATAAAGGATCTCTGGTGTTGCGGTATCGTCGTCTCGGTGCCGGTCGCCATCTTGCTACTCCTTCGATATCACCACATTGTGAATATCTATCGGGCAAAACAAGCAAACAATTGTTGTTTTTGATCTCCGAGCATTTCCAATAAAATGCTGATTCAGCAAGCACATTTTCGCGTCATGTCGTTCCGTTATCCGACAAATGGGCCGATACATGCAAAAAATCGCGCTTCAAAGGCAGGCGATTGGATTCCGGAGGAAATGGTATTTAATGAGACGATTCTGGTTCCGATAACATATCATAATACCGATTTCGTCTTGCTCGATTGACTACGATATTTTGCACAGCGCGTCGTCATGCTACAGAACCGACGCCACAATATGATCATTCGGTTAATATAACTGTAAATTCCGCAGGCCAATGCTGTTTGCCACAACGCCGGCATGCAAAAATCCACGCACCAGAAGCCGGCGCCAGCCGGGCGGCGATGCCGCACGCGATCCGGCACCGGCCAGGCAATAAACGAGCTTCCCGATCGCCGCCACGGCTGTCGCGGTTCGGCGGCCGCCGTTTGATAGCTGGCCGTATGTCTGACCCGACCGAAACGACCGCTTCAGCAGCCAAACCAAATTCGCTCGGCCTGGCGTGACGATTTCGTTGACATAGGCATCCGAACAAAAGGTCAGCCGAGCGCCAAGCTCGTGCAAACGGCGAAAGAATTCCGTATCCTCGCCACCGCTGCGTCCTAAACCCGGGTCGAAGCGGCAAGCCAGGGATGCGTCCGACAGCCCCGCCCGATGAATAAGGACATTGCTGGTATAGCCGGTGTCGATCTCACCGGATTTGCGAATCGTCGGCCGAATGGAGTGCAGATCGGCCTGGCGCAACCAGGCTGGTTCGGGCGGATAAATCGCCATGATCGGCCCGAAGACGACTGTCGCGCCGGTTGATCGTTGCGAACTAATAAGTTTCTCCAACCACGATTCGGTCGCGGTCTCATCATCGTCGAGAAAGGCCATCAATGGCGCATCGGCCGCATCCAGACATGCGTTGCGAGCGACCGAGATGTTGCGCGCCGGCGCATGTACATAAAGACAGTTGATCCCCAATGCCTGCGTGGTGTGTTGCACCAGCACCCGGGCCGAGGGAGTGTCGTCGTTGTCAGCAACGATCACCCGCACTTTGATCCCGGCCGGTATCTGTAATGCGGCGATGGATCCGAGAGTGTCAGCCAATGAGGCTCGGCGATAGGTGCAAACGCAGACGTCAACCTGAACCGGCATGCTATCCTCATTGATCGATACGGCAGAAACAAAACGGTTACGAATATTACTAAACACGACAGACAGTCATATTCTGCCGGTCAATAAAGCCGTCTCCGGCAAATCCTTACAGGCCGCGAAGGCAACCATGCCACCGAAATCGACATAAATTCCGTTGCCCGGCGCTTCGGGATTCGGGTATTGAACATCCACACATGAAACCAGACGTAACGATTATCATTCCTGCCTGGAATGCCGCGCGGTTTATCGGCGGCGCCATCGCCAGTGCCCTCACCCAGGACGGTCCGACGATTGAAGTGGTTGTTGCCGACGATGCATCCACCGACCGAACCGCAGTTACTGTGTTACCATTTTGCGGCCCCAATGTCCGCTATCTTCGGCTGGCGGTAAATGGCGGCCCGTCGGCGGCGCGCAATGCCGCTCTCAAGGTGGCGCGCGGCCGATGGATCGCGGTCCTGGATGCCGACGACGCCATGCTGCCGGATCGCCTCTCTACGTTAATAGAGGCAGCCGAGACGCAAGACCTCGACATCATCACCGACAACATGTGGATTGCCGCCGAGTCCGGCGCACGCGAACTGTTTTTTGATGAACCACTCGACGGAACGATCGAGCCCCTCAATCTGGCGGGGTACGTGTTGCGGAATCTCATGTTCGCCCGCAACCGCGGCGACGGCTATCTGAAACCGCTCTTCCGCACCGATTTCCTGCAGCGCCACGGCCTTCGCTACGATCCCGCGATGCGCATCGGCGAAGACTTTATATTGGTGGCGGAGGCCCTGGCCTGCGGCGCCCGTTACGGACGCCGGCGTTCGGCGGGCTATATCTATACGACATCGTCCGGCTCCATTTCGCACCGGCTTGCCGCCGCGCAGGCACAGGCGATGATCGCGGCGGATTTGCGCTTCCTGGCAAAGTATGAATCCCGCCTTGGGCCGGTGGAACTGGCGGCGATGCACCTGCATCTGAATCGGTTGAAAGATGCCGCCGGCTTCGTCGCCATGGTGAACGCAATCAAAGCGGGCCGATTGATCGCCCTGGCCCGCGAGGCCGTTCGGCGTCCCGGGTCCGTCCGGCACTTCGCGATGCCGATCAAAGCCCGCCTGGCCAGATTGGGCTTCCGCGCATGAAGGTCGTTTACTTCGTTCACGATCTGAACGATCCGGCGGTTCACCGCCGCATCCAAATGCTGCGCGCCGCCGACGTCGATGTAACGCTGCTCGGTTTCAGCCGCGGGGCGCCTCCCGCCGGGCTGGAGGCGAATTGCCTGGGACACACGCAAGGCGGTCGTCTTGGCCAGCGGGTTGCCGCGGTCCTGCGCGCCGCCCTGACCATGCGGCACTGGCGAAACGCCCTGATTGGAGCGGACGTCATTCTGGCGCGGCAACTCGAAACCCTGGTGCTCGCAAATCGCGCCCGCGATCAGACAGCGCCCAATGCACGTCTGATCTACGAGTGCCTGGACGTGCACCGGCTGATGGTCGATCCCGGACCAAAGGGCCGTTTGCTGCGGCTGCTGGAAGCACGCCTGTTACGCCGGTGTGAGGGGCTGATCGTCAGTTCCCCGGAATTCATACGGTCGCACTTCGCGGCCCGCTATCGCGATCTGCCGCCGGTGCATCTTGTGGAAAACAAGGTACTGGGCTGCGAGGTTGGCGGCAAAAGAGAGCTTGAGCCGATGCGGGGTGTCGCGCGTCCCGCCGGGCCGCCGTGGCGGATCGGCTGGTTTGGTGTGATTCGCTGCCAGCGTAGCCTCGATTTGCTCGCTGCCCTCGTACGATCTCAGCGAGGCAAGGTTGAGGTGATCATTCGCGGCCGGATCGCGCGCGACGTCCTCCCGGATTTCGATACGGTCATCGCGTCCACGCCCGGGCTTCGCTATCTCGGCCCGTACGACCGGCGGAACGAACTTGGCACGATTTATCGCGGGGTCCATTTTGCCTGGGCAATAGATTATTTTGAAGCGGGCGCGAACTCCGATTGGCTATTGCCCAATCGTATTTACGAAGGTGGGCTGTTCGGCGCGATTCCGATCGCCCGCAACGGATGTGCCACCGCGGCATGGCTTCAGGGCAATGGCATCGGGGTTATCCTGGATGGTGATCCGGAACCAGCATTGACTGCATTCTTCGGAACACTCGACCAAGCCAGGACCGACCATCTGACATCAGTCATTCGGACCCGGCCGTTGGAGACTTTTTTGTACACGGACAAAGATTGCGCGGATCTGATGCAGGCGGTAGTGTCAACCGGACGTTCATGAAGCCGGCTAATGCAATGCGCAGGTCCCGATGTTTAGCCGTTATCCCGTTCTGTGGTTATTTTCCGTAAGCACGGTGGGTGGTGTCGCGGCGGTCGCGCTGCTGTTCAAGAATTGGCGGCTTGCGGGAATCATCTATCTGACCACGGCCCTTGGGATCGCCGCCCTTGTTCGATGGTTCCTGCGCCAGGACGCCAATCGGTCGTAACGCATTTGGACCCGAAGTGGTTTTTCGCGCGGTCATGCAAAAAGCCACCATATGTCTCACTGGGCATTACAAAGTCCCCGCACAAGCCCGCCGGGCAACGCGCCGGTTGCCTCGCCATTGCGATAGGTCACCTGCCCCGCCTTCACGGTGGCGGTGTAACCCCGCGCTTTCTGCATCAACCGCCTTCCGCCCGCCGGCAGATCGACCACCATGGTCGGGCGCTCCAACGCCAGATTGGCGAAATCGATCACGTTGATGTCCGCCTTCATACCCGGCGCCAGCACGCCTCGGTCGATCAGCCCGGCAAACCGAGCGGGCTCGCGGGTTTGGCGCCGTACCAAATCGTGGAGCGGCATGCGGCCATCTTCGCGGTCGCGACCCCAGTAGGTGAACAGGAACGTCGGGAACGACGCGTCGGAAATGAAAGCGACATGCGCGCCGCCGTCGCTCAGTCCCGGAATGACGTGCTGGCGGGCATACATCGTCTTTACCGCGTCCAGATTGTAGTGGGCGTAGTTGACCAGACAGGCAAAGATGAAGTCCTTGCCGTCATCTTCGATCAGCATATCGTAGGCGACTTCCTGTGGCGTCACGCCTGATCGAGCGGCGATGGCGGTGATGGAGTCTTCGCTCGACGGCGTGTAATTCAGCGGGTCGCTGAAGCGGAACATACGCTCGTAGCCGACACGGCTCAGCAGCGACCACTTATTGAACTCCCGGGGATCGTCCGCGAGGATCTGTGCGCGTATCCCCGGATCCCGCATCGCGGCAACCCGTTCAGCCAGCGGCTTTTCGGCGATGGAGCGATAGGTGCGCGTCCCAGCGAACGGGTTCTGGCTGCCGGATAAGCCGAGTAGCGCGCCAATCGGGCGGGGCGGTACGACGCAGCGGATCGGCAGGCCGTCGGCCGCCGCCTGTGTGGAGAGTTCCAGCAGATCCATCCAGGCGGTGGTGCGGTCATGGCGTTCATTCAGCGAGAACACCAGCGGCCGGCCGCACGCATCCATAATGCGCCGGACCATGGCGAACTCGGTGGCCGGATCGGGGGTATTCCAGTCCGATGTCATTTCGATAAAGCCGCCGCCGGCGTCCTTCATGCCCATCGCGATGCCCATCAACTCGCTTTCGTGGGCGTGCAGCGTCGGGGTGTGATGGCCGGCCAGGGTCTTGTGCGCGATGGTCCGCGACGTCGAAAACCCGAACGCCCCCGCTCGGATTGCCTCGGCCGTAATCTCGCGCATGCGGGCGATGTCTTCCTGGTTGGCGTCTTCCAGATTCAGCGCACGATCGCCCATGACATAGACGCGCATCGGCGCATGCGGCAGCAGCGCACAGAAATCGATGTCGTGCTTGCGGCGTTCCAGCGCGGTCAAATATTCCGCGAAACTTTCCCAGGTCCAGTCGAGACCTTCGTTCAGGCAGGGGCCGGGCAGATCCTCGACGCCTTCCATAAGCGCGATGACGGCGTCCCGGGTGTTCTTCCGGACGGGCGCGAAGCCGACGCCGCAATTGCCCATGACGACGGTGGTGACCCCGTGCCATGACGAAGGGGCGAGGTGGGAATCCCACATTGCCTGCCCGTCGTAATGCGTGTGAAGGTCCACGAAGCCGGGCGTGACTGAAAGGCCCTTGGCGTCGATTTCTTCGTTACCAGTGCCGTCAACGACGCCGACCGCCTGGATCACGCCGTCCTTGACCGCCACGTCGCCGATAAAGGGCGCCCCGCCATTGCCGTCCATGATCATGCCGCCACGGATAATGATGTCGTAGGTGCTGGGCATTGGTGATTTCCTCGTGCAATTCCGTCGAGTGTTATCCCCGGCCGGCTTCAGGGCAAGTCTGACCCGATGGCCATGGATCGCCAGCCGGAATATCATGCACTACCGTATCCGACGCTTGAGGGTCTTATACTAATCGGCTTTGAAACTGACATACAGTCACTCCGTTTCCGTCATGGCCCGGCTTGTCCCTACCGGATTCGCACAAGTCCGGAACGTTTTATCCCTTCCAGCATTGTCATGAGCTTCACATGACCGCGGATCAACACGATGGGGCCGGATTTGCCGTAATATCCGGTCCATCCGCCGAGACGCGCGCAGATCCAGGCGGCATGCGCGAGGCTGCCGGAGGGATGCGGATTACGCTGGCGTTCGGTTTTCCCTTCGAGGGA